>Ga0306920_100000176_pt1 | contig 76670 bp, 59 predicted proteins | sample flu12Cox44000170_FD_204666 | JGI IMG/M metagenome (GOLD analysis project Ga0306920, IMG submission 204666) | Lab enrichment of tropical soil microbial communities from Luquillo Experimental Forest, Puerto Rico - flux4day.12C.oxic.44.000.170 (v2)... | ecosystem: Environmental > Terrestrial >...
AAAAATGAACTCCGCCCAAAGTGGCCGCGTGTGGCGGCTTGCTCCAGGTCGAGTCTCAATGCGACGCATGGAACACACCCGAGATGTCCTCGTGTGGTCCCACCATTTGAAAATTGTCCCATGGCACCGGGAGAGAATTGTCATACCGTCCTTTTGAAGTTGGTCATCACCTGTCCGTGCGCAGAACGGCCTCTACGCAATGCGGTCAGACCGACGCGACCAAGCCTGCGATGGGCTTCACATCGTCGCTGCCGGGGAACACATCGGCCGCGAGCGCGTGGTCATCCGCCCGAAGATGATCCTTCAGCAATCCTTTGAGCACGGCGCGCACATCGATGGTCGGCGTGAGGTCGCGGTTCTCCAACAAGTTCGCCGCCTTCAGCCCAGGCCAGTCGGCGATCACGCGACCGCCTTTGAGCGCGCCGCCGGCCAGCAGTACGACTGTGGCGGTGCCGTGGTCGGTGCCATTCGTTCCGTTGATGCGCGCCGTGCGGCCGAACTCGGTGACGAGCACCACCACGGTCTCGCGCCACGCCGGTCCCATGTTATCCTGGACCGCGGCAAGCGCCCCATCGAGGGCGGCGAGCAGTTCCGCCAGCCAGCCAGTTGCGATGCCTTCATTATAGTGTGTGTCCCAACCGTTGAGCGCGAGCGCGCCGACGCGCGGACCGTCGGGCTGCGCCAGGAACTTTGCGGCGGTACCTACGGCGTCGGAGAAATAGGCACGCAGCTGAGCGAGGTCGGGGCTGGCAATCTGGCCGACCGGCCTCTGCTCCATGCTGCCGGCCGGCGCAATTGCCGTGAGCCTCCTGCGGCCTTCAAGGACGCGCGCGAAGTTGACGTCGGTGTGCCGATAGAGGTCCAGCAATCGTACGATGGTGTCGTCGCTTGCCGGCAGAACTCGCCGCGGCCACCATGACAGCACCGGCGCTGGCCCACGAACGACCAACGGCGTCACCGGTCCGACGGCGAAGGCCCTGCCGCCGTTCGAGCCGACGCGGTCTTCGGGCGCAAGGCCCACGAGTAAACGGTTGAGCCACCCGGTATGGGTCGCGCCCGGCTTTTCAACCCCGCTCTCGAGCACGTCCTGGCCATCGAAATGCGAGCGCTCGCGATAGGGCGTGGCGGCGGCATGGACGACGATCGCCTCGTTCGCTTTGAACATGCGGTGCAGATTCGGCATCGCCGGATTGAGCGCGAAGAAATCATCAAGCTTGAGTGCTGATATCTTGCTGTCGAGCGTCAGCGCATTGTCGCCGCGCAACGAAACCCAATCCGGATCTCCGGCCGGGGCCACTGTCGCGAGCCCGTCGAGCGCACCGCGCAGCACGATCGTGAGAAAGCGCGGGTCGCGCCCTTCGGCACGCGCGAGCTTCGGCAGATGCGCCCAGGCGAACAGCGTGCCCGAGGCGAGTAGCAATTCCCGGCGTGATGGTGCGTGCAGGTCGGTCATGATTTATCTCCGCAGGAACTCCGGCGCCATCAGCAGCAGGGCGAGCGCCTGCGCGCGGCTTTCCGCGCGAGCGACGGTGTTGCGGGTCTCGGCCGACGCCAGCGGGCCGAGCCCCGTCTCGACAAGCGCGACCGGATCCAACCGGTCAGCCACGCGGCCGGCGAAATTGCTGGCGATGTCAACGCGCTGCGACAGGCCATCGATCCATGTCGACTCGTTATCGGCGAAGCCGTTTGGAGCCGGCGGACGCCACAGCGGCTCGCCGAGCAACGCCTGCCCCGACATGACACGGCCGACCACCCATTGCGCACCCGTGAGGCGCAGCGCGGACATCATCCATTCGGATGGACGCTTGAGCTTCGTGCGCTGCGGCATCCACGACTCCTCCGCCGTGACCAGCGCCTTTGCGACCTCCTTGAGGTCGCCGTCGCTATCCTTGAAATTTTTTTCAAGCTTGGCGACCAGGGTGGGCGGTGGCTCGTCGGCCACGAAATGCCGCGCGAGCTTTTGGGCGATGTGCAGCGCTGTCGCCGGATGGCGCGCGAGATCGGCAAGCGCGGCGCGGCCCTGATCGACGCCAGTGTCGGGATAGCGCTTGCCAAGCACGACCTGCTCGCCCGGCTCATGAAAGCGCTTGAAGAAAACGAATTCGCCGCCGTGGCCGGGCGCGCCTACGTTAAAGAAGGTCCAGCCGGTGAGCACATTCGCAAGACTCGTGACATCGGCCTGCGAATAGCCGCTGCGGACGCCGAGCGTGTGCAGTTCGAGAATCTCGCGGGCGAGGTTCTCGTTCAAACTCTTGTCACGATTGATGCCGGCGATCGAATTCGCGCCTATCGATTCCGCGTTATCGAGGTAGTACAGCATGGCCGGATGGCTTTCGACCGCGGCCAGCATGTCTCCAAAGGGGCCGAGGACGTGAGGGCGTATCGCCTCGCGCTCATAGGCACCGGCCATCGAAACGATCTTGTCGGCCGAAACACAGAAGTGATTCGACCAAAACCAAACAAGACGCTCGACGAAGCCGATGTCCGCGGCGACGGCGGCTTCGATGCGGACCTTGGCCTCGTTTTGAACAAGCAGAGCCGGCAGTTGCGGTTGCTGGTTCTGCTGATTCTGAGCCGGTCCCGGGTTGGGAGGTTGCGCATCCCCGTTTGGTTTCATCGTATTGTCATCGGCCGCGCCGACAACTATGCCCTTCGCCTCCGCTTCCTTCTTCGCGCGCTGCGCCAACTTTTCCTTCGCCTGCCGTTCAGCGCGGAACTCGAAGAAGGCACGCGCCGCCTGCCCGCTGTTGGGCAGATTCGCCGCCGCAACGCGTCCGGCGGCAGGCCGTTCGAGGTCGGCCAGCAATGCGCCGCGCGGATCGTCTGCGATCGCGGCGATTGAACCGGCGACCGGTCCGAAACCGAACCGATGCAATGCGAGTGCTGCTTCAAGTCTCCGGTCGGTCGTCATGTTGTCATCTCGGGCCAGCGAATTGATCCTGCGGCGGGCGCACCGGCGCTCAATCAGCCTCAAGGGCTGACCAGCTCTTCGAATTTCGTCGACAATGGCACGGCGGTGGTCATCGCGGCGTCATTGCGTCGTCAATGGAAACCTTTCGGTGAATGAGGTACTTAATGCATGGGCGAGGGTCTGACGGGCCGTCCCCCCGGCCCTTCTGCTTGAGCGTGATGCGTGCGGATCAGTGGTGCGTGCGAATCAAGAGTGATAAATTGCGCAGCGGGGGTTATTCGGCGGCCCCGATCGATGTCCAAATTGAGCCACGTCACATTGCGTCTGCTTGGGGCGTTCGCAATCGAAGCGAACGTGGGCCGCCCCATTCCGATTTCGTTCCGATCCAGAAAGGCGCGAGCGCTGCTCGCCTACCTGGCGATGAAGCCGGACTACCGGGCAAGGCGTGAAGAACTCGCGACGCTGTTTTGGGGTGACAATCCCGATGCGCTGGCGCGCCACAGCCTGCGGCAATGCCTCATTTCGCTGCGCCAGGATTTGTGCCTAGCATCTGAAATCCTCTTAGTGGATCGAGAAACGATTGGGCTGCGCACGCAATTCGTCTCCGTGGATGCGCGTAGGTTCATGTCGCTTGCTCGATCGGCCGCGCCGGACGAACTCACCCAGGCCGCGGAGCTTTGGCACGGACCGTTTTTGCCCGACCTCGCTTTGGACATCGAAGAGTTCGACACCTGGCATCGTCAGGAGGCCGATCGGCTTGCAACGATGGCGGCGGGCGTGTTCGAGGCGCTTTGCCGGAACGCCGATGCGACTGGCGACGGCGAGCGCGCCATTGCCGCGGCTGAACGGTTGGTTGCGCTCGAGCCGACGCGCGAGGATCGGCAGCGTATCGCGCTGAAGCTGTTTGCGCGCCACAAGGGACGCGAAACCGCGCTGAGCCGGGCGAAGCTGTTCATTGAGCTGCTGCGCAGCGACCTTGGCGTTTCTCCCGAACCGGCAACGCGCGCCTTGATCGACGCAATCAAACGGGGCGATTTCGAACCGGCGCCTGCGCCCGATCTCGAGCGGCTTGCAGTGCAAAGCGTTGCAAGACCGGATGGCTTGCCGGACACGGCGCCGGTCTCGCCTACGCCCAGCGAGACCAAAGCGTCTCCGGTTCCCATTCCGATCGCGCTTGCAGCGGAGCAAGCACCGCGCACGACGGCGCCGGCCGGGCTGCCGTTTTGGCATCGCGGGCGGCTTGCCGCCGCATGGGTGACCATCGTCCTTCTGGCGATCGGCACGATCGCCGTGCTGGGGCTCGAAAACGGACCCAGAAAACCGTTACCGCTGACCGATGCGCATCGCAGCCCGGCCATCGTGGTGCTGCCGTTTTCCGCCGACAACCTCGGGCAGTCAGACGATCCTGCGTTCGCGCGGGCCCTCACCCATAACCTGATCGGCTATCTCAGCCGCTTCGGCAAGCTGCGGGTGATGTCGGAGCAGATATCGGACTTCTATCGCGGTCGTCAGATGGACGTGGCACACCTCATGACGGACTTCGGCGTGCAATACGCGATCGCCGGTCACGTTCAGGGCAATGACGGCGCTCTGAGGATCGACTTTCAACTGGTGGACACGACGACCCGGACGAATGTCTGGTCCGACCATCTGCAGCGGGAGCGCAGCGACCCAACACTCGTTGCGGATGAAGCGGCACGTGGAATCGCTCGAGTGCTTGCGATCGAGATTGGCCGTGTCGGCGCGCTCCGCGTGCTCCCCAAACCGAGTTCACAGCTCACGGACAGTGAATTGGTTGCACGCGGCTATTTGGCTCTACAAAGGGGCGCCACGCGGGAAAACCTATCCGATGCCTTGACATCGTTCGATGAGGCTTTGCGGCGCGATCCGCACTATCAGCCCGCCCTGCTGGCTGTTGCGCGGGTGCACATCATGGCGGCGATGAATTTTATCGACCTTGATCCTTCACCCGATCTCAGCCAGGCCGAGCGGCTGTTGAACGAGGTCCTGGGCCAGTCTCCGAATTCGATTTCTGCGCTCTACAGTCTGGCGCTATTGCAGAAGTACCGCCGTCAATACCAGGCGAGCATGCGGTCTTTGCAACGCTGTCTCGAACTCAACCCAAGCTTCCTTCCGGCGCAGGGCCAGATCGGAAATCTCCTCACGCGGATCGGACAACCGCAGAAGGGGTTGGAACAAATCCTTCAAACCATCCGTGTCGCGATCCCCAACGATCCGACGCTAGGCTATTGGTATCTTTTCGCCGCCGAGGCGGAGCTCGAGCTCGGCCACGAGCGGGCCGCCCTAGACTGGGCATTGCGGGCCAACGCCTTCATGCCCAGGTCTGCTCTCGTCCAGGCGTGGCTGGCGTCCATTTATGCCACTGTTGGCGATAAGTCGAACGCCGCGAAGTACGTTGCGGCTTTGACGAAAATGGCGCCGGGTCGCACGCAGTTGTTCATGAAACGACCGATCGAAGACACCGGTCACGTCAGCGGTCGACGCGGACCGCGGATCTTCGATGGCCTGCGTCTGGCGCTCGGTGCGTCGGTGGGCTGAGTCGACCGATTGCTATCCAACCAGCGCGCGTGCGCGATCGCAGTCACCCGGCTGCCAATTCGATCACTTCGTCGTGCCCACCGACCGTCGATCGTCGTGAGGAACTTTCTCATTGATCCAAGGACTGACGGCTTAAAATTACACGGTGCTTGGAGCTAAGGCCTCCTGGTGCCACAGCAACAGGCGCCGCCGCGCCACCATCATGCCCTTGACCAGCGCGTAGCCGATCACCGCGATCTCGACGATGCCGGCGAACACGCCGCGGGAATCGGCAAAGCGCGAGGCGGTGTTCATCGCACCGCCGAGCCCATAGCCGCCCATGAACATCTCGGTCACGATTGCGACGATGAGCGCGATGGGAAGCGCCACTTGCAGCCCGGTGATGATCTGAGGGAGCGACGCCGGCAGGGCGATCTGCCACAACAGCTCGCGCTCGGTTGCGCCCATATTGCGCGCCGACCACAGCAGCTCGCGCTCGACGCCGCGGATGCCGACGATCGTGGCGGTGACCACCGGGAAGATTGCCTCCACCACGATCATCGTGATCTTGGACGTGTCGTAGACGCCGAGCCACAGCATGACCACCGGCAGGAAGGCGATCTTCGGCATCGGGAAACCGACCGAAATGATCGGATCGAAGAACCAATGGGTGAATCGATTGCGGGAAATAGCCATGCCGAGGGCGACGCCGGCAACGGCCCCGATCAAAAAGCCGGTCAAGGCGCGATAAAGCGTCACGCCGGTGTTGAGCACGAGGTCGCCGGCGACGAGATCGTGCCAGATCCGCTCCAGCACAGCGCTCAGCGCCGGCAGCATATAAGGCGTGAACGTGCCCGAGCGCGCCGCCAGCTCCCAGGCGACCGCGAGCGCAAGGAGTGAAAACACCCGCGCAAAGCCCCAGCCCGCCGTCCGCAGCCAGCGATAGGCCGATGGCTCGCGCGCCAGTTCGGCCAACGGCCCGCCCGGCATGTCTATTCCCGCCACCGCAGCATCCTTTGCATGAGAATGAGATAGATCCGGTCGGCGATGAATCCGAGCAGCGCGACCGTGAGCACGACGGCGAACATCGCATCATAGGTGCCGCTCGCGCCGAGGAAGCCGATGAGATAGCCCAGCCCCTCGCGCGCCGCGATCAGCTCGGAGCTGACCAACAGGATGAAGGAGAGCGCGAGCGCGGTGCGGATGCCGTTGAGCAGCTCCGGCATCGCGCTCGGCACCACCACGTCCCACAACATGCGCAGTCGATTCGCCCCCATGCTGCGGGCGGACCAAACCAACGCCTGCTCGCTCGAACGCGCGCCGTTGAATGCGCCGACCGTGACCGGCAGCATGCAGCCGAGAAAGATCAGCAAGATCTTCGAGCCGTTGCCGAAGCCGAGCCACAGCACCGTGACTGGGATCAGCGCCGATTTCGGCATCGGGTAGAACATTTCCACCAGCGGACTGAGCAGCACGTTCACCGGCCGCCACCAGGCCATGAAGATGCCGAGCACGGCGCCGACCACGATCGCCAGAGTTAAGCCGGCGCCGGACCGCCACAGCGAAGCCGCGCCATTGCTGACGAGTTCGCCGTCCTTGAGCAGATCGATCCAGGCCGCCGCCACCGTGCTCAGCGGCGGCAAGGCGAGCGTGGAGACGAGGCCGGTGCGGGCGCCGACTTCCCACGTGAGCGCCAGCAAGAGCAGCGGGAGGTATTGCAGCAGCGCCGCCGTCATGCGGCGCTGCGTCCCGGGAGATGTCGCGATCATTGCCGGCTCGATCATGACGCCCGCCCTGTCTGCGCTTTGATCGCTTCGATGCGCACCAGGTTCCAGATCTCGTCGACCTTGTCGATGAAGCCCTTGTTCCTGAAGATCGCAGGATCGCTCTTGTCGAACTTGGTATCGACGATCGCCTTGATGCGGCCGGGGCGCGCGGACATCACCGCCACGCGGTCGGCGAGATAGACCGCCTCCTGCACGTCGTGGGTCACGAAGATCACGGTCTTCGGCGTGCGCTGCCAGATGCTGAGCAGCTCGGACTGCATGAGGCCGCGGGTTTGGGCATCGAGCGCGCCGAACGGCTCGTCCATCAGCAGGATTTTCGGGTCGAAGGCGAGCGTGCGCGCAATCGCGGTGCGCTGGCGCATCCCGCCCGAAAGCTGCGAAGGATAGCTGTCCTCGAAGCCGGTCAGCCCGACCAGATCGATGAAGGATTGCGCCCGCTGCTGGCGTTCGTCGCGCGGGAGCCCCATCCGCTCCAAGCCGTAGAGGACGTTGGCGCGCACCGTCTTCCACGGAAACAGCGCGAAATGCTGAAAGACGATGCCGCGATCGGGACCCGGCGCGCCGATCGGCTTGCCCTCGATGAGTATCTTGCCGGTTTCCGTGGGGAGAAAGCCGCCGATGAGATAGAGCAGCGTCGACTTGCCGCAGCCGGAGGGTCCGAGCAGCGCGACGAATTCACGCCCGTGCACGTCGAGCGATACGTCCTCGAGCGCGAGCACCGGCCGCCCGCTCGGTGGGCGGTAGCAATGGCTCACACCCGCGATGGTGATTTGCGCCTGCGCCATGGTCCGCAGCCCCTGCCCGCCGCCTTCGACGGTCCGGCAAGCTAGCGAAATCGCGACGGCGCGGCAAAGCCCGCAAACAGGCGATCGCGGTCGCCGGTTCGTTAATGATGCCGCGAGGCGACGTCATCGGCGGCGACCCCGAGCGCGCCCATGGGCGGTGCATCTGCGACGACGGCAGCGCCCGCGGGAGGCTTCGCGGCCAGGCGAGACCTGCAGGGATCGGCGCAGCCGGGATCCTCGTGAAAGTGCTTGACCAAAAGGTCGATGAAGCTGCGGACCTTCGCCGAAAGATGGTGGCGATGCGGGTAGATCGCGTTGATGGCGTGCTCGGTCTGCAAAAACTCGGTCAAGACTGGAACGAGACGACCCGATTTGATCTCGTCGATGAGCAGAAAGCTTGGCGCCAGCGCGAGTCCCTGGCCGTGCACGGTCGCCAGCCGCAGCGCGTTGTCGCTGTTGGCTTGCAAATTTCCCGCCACGGCAACCGATTGCTCGCCCTCCAATCCGGCGAACCGCCATTCGTTGCCCCACGCCGAATGAGAATAAACGAGACAATTATGATGCACCAGATCGGCCGGCTGCCTTGGAATTCCGCGCGCCGCGAGATAGCCGGGCGCGCCGCACACCACGAAACGGTAGGTGGCAACGCGGCGCACGACCAGGCTCGAGTCCGGCACCGACATGTTGCGGACGGCGAGATCGAATCCTTCCTCCACCAGATCGATCATTCGATCGGTCATCGTCAAGTTGATGGAAATCTCCGGATAGAGCGCCACGAACTCGGCGATCACGGGCGCGAGCAAAGGCGGGATCGCGATCGAGGTGTTCAGACGCAGCGTGCCCCGCGGCGTCGACTGCAGCGCCTGGGCGATTTGGTCGGCATCGTCCGCGTCTGCCAGGATCTGCAGGCAGCGCTCGTAATAGGCGTGACCGACCTCGGTCAGGCTCACGCGCCGCGTGCTCCGGTTGAGAAGCCGAACCCCGAGCCGCTCCTCGAGCGATTGAACGTGGGCGGTCGCCATGCTCGGAGACATGCCCAGCGTCCGCGCCGCCGCGGAAAAGCCGCCGCTCTCGACCACCTTCACGAAGGTGGCCATGCTGGTCATGCGGTCCATGCGATCACCTGATCATGCCGTCAAGCTCACAGAGATGTTCCGTCATTTTCACCTAATCAAGTTGCCTGCGATCACGTTTGCTCACATTTGCGGCAGGCGCGAATGCGGCGCTCCCGCCTGATGGAAGGCTCTGCCCAACGGGCCGAGCGCAGGCGTGGCGCGGCCAAACCAAGGCCTATGGAACCCGCTTGAGCACGACCGCCTACGGCGCTGCCGCACCGGCGTGAGCAGCGGCCACCCGGCGACGTGCGCGCCGAGATTGTCGATCATGCGCCGGCCGATCGCGGTCGGGGTCTCGACGGTGGCGCATTCGTCGTCTCGGGAACGCGCCGATGCTCGGCACATCGATCGTCATGGGCGCGTCAAACCTCGAAGACCTGCTTCGAGGTCTTGTGCAGGCACGCGCCCGGACCCTCGGACTCGATGAGATAGTTGTCGCAGATCACGGCAAAGATCGAGGGCGTCTCGTAGCCGGGATGGACCGCGAGGTTCATGTGCTGCGCGATCGTCATGGTCTCGTCGCAGCGCACCAGCGGCCGTTCCACGAGGTCGTAGCCCTGGCCGTGGCAATAGAGCCGCAGCTCCGGCGGCAACGCGCGGCCGCGCATATAGTCGTCGTGGCTCGCCGCGATGTCGGCGCAGGATGCGCCCGGCTTGAGCAGGCGCAAGGTATGGGCCTGCGCCTCCTTCATCGATTCGAAGCCGTCGATCAGTTCATTCGATGCCTTGCCGAGCACGATGGTGCGCGCGATCTCGGTATAGAAACCGCCGGGTCCGTTGTTCTCGATCAGCAGCGTGAAGTGCTCGCCGGACTTGAGGCTACGCGCCTGCAGATGGCGGTCGATGAAGCGCGATGCCTGCCCGAGCGGCGCCGAGGAGCCGAGGAAGAGTCCCTGCTCGCTGCCGAGGAGCCGGCCCTCGTATTGCGCGAGCGCGGTAATGTCGTTGCCGGTCATGCCGGGCTTAATCTTGTTCAGCACGCGCGTGAAAACCTCGTCCTGCATCTCGGCGGCCTTGCGGATGAGTCCCCTCTCCTCTTCGCTCTTGATCGCCTTGAGGCGATCGACGAATTCGGTCGCATCCACGAACTTGGCCTTGCCGGCGAGCTCGCGTTCGATGCGCGCGACGAATTTGTGCGGCATGGCGCCGCTGGCGATCCATCCGATGGTGTGGTAGCCGCGCCGCTTGAGTTCTTCGGCCACGAGCTCTGCCTGGTATTCGTCGGTATAGGCGACGCTGGTAAAGGCCGGCGTGAAGATCATTTCCCCGACGCCGCGGTTGGTCTCGTCGCCGCCGTTGATCTTGCGACGCCCGCCGCACGCGCCCATGTCGACCACGGTCATCGAGTCCGCGGCGGGGAAAACGACGCTGCGCGGGTAGCCGTTGCTCAGCGGCGTGTCGGTGAACCATCGGACATAACCGCCGAGCCAGTCGTTGTTGTTCTGCATCACCAGCGCGTCGATCTTGCGCTCCGCCATGGCTTTGCGGACCGCGGTCCAGCGCCGTTCGAGCTCGCGCGTGGAAATCGGATTGAGCAGCCGTTCGTCCACCATCTTTTCGTCCATGCTGCGGAACCTTTGGCCCAGATGAAGCGGAGCAAAGCCGGGAACCGTGCTGCGTTGCAAGTCTGCCCCGCGTCGAGGCGGCTACGGATTTGCCAGGCCGAGCAGCGTCGCCGCGTTGGTTCCCACGATTGCCTCTTGCTGTGCCGGCGACAGCGTATGCGTATCGGTGACGAATTCGACCGGCCTTACTTCGCCCACGGGGTAGTCCGAGCCGAGCAGCACCCGCTCCGCGCCCACCTTGTCCACCAGGTGCTGCAGCACCGCGCGCTCGTAGACGCAGGAGTCGAAATAAAGCATGCGCAGATAGTCGATCGGCGGCTTGCTCATGTTGACGCGGGTGTTGGCCTTTTCGGCGTAGTTGCGATCGATGCGACCCATATAGTACGGCATGTAGCCGCCGCCATGCGACACGCAGATTTTCAGCCGCGGGAACGTTTCCAGCACGCCGTCATACATCAGCGACGAAATCGCCATCGCCTCCTCGAACGCCTGACCGACGCTGTTCCAGAGATGAAAACGCTTGAAGCGGCGGTCGCGATTGCCGCCGGGATGGATATAGATCATCGCGCCGAGCTCTTCCGCCTTACCCCAGAATGGCCGCAGCTGCGGATCGCCCAGCTCCATCGCTCCGGCCGTGGTCGAGATCGCCGCGCCCTTGAGCCCCAATTTGCGCACGCATCGCTCGAGCTCGCCGACGGCGAGCGCCGGCACGTGCAGCGGCAGCGTGCCGAGCCCGATCAATCTCGCCGGATGCGCGGCGACGGCGTTGGCGATCCAATCGTTGGTGGTGCGCGCGAGCCGCAGGCTCGTTTGCGCGTCGGCCCATTCCAGGCCCTGATGCACGAGGCTTGCGCTCAGCACCTGGACGTCGACGCCCATCGCATCCATGTTGACGATGCGGTCGGTGAGATCGCTCATGCGGGCGAGCACCATGACGGCGCGGTCCTTGATCCTGCTTCGCATCTCGTCGGTGACGCCGGGGTCGGTGGGCAGCTCGGAAAAAATGTTGTGCTCCGCGGCCAGCGCGTAGACCTCGGGCACGATGACGTGGGCGTGGAAATCGATTGCGCGCGGATGCGCGCGGCTAGACGACGTCATTTTCTGGTCCCATGCAGGACGCGCGTCTGCCGCGACATGGCTGCCACGTCGTCGCGGAGAACGCGTCAAGACACCAACCGCAAGCGCCTTCCGTCGAAAGCAGACGGAAGCCGCTTGAGCTCTATAACGCGATACGTTCGTATCGTATCATGCGCCCGTGCGCGCGGGCAGAAAAAGCGCCCCCACGGATCGGATGGCGGCGCAGGCTCAAAGATCATCGAGCAGATCGGCCTGCAGCCGGAATGACTGTTGGCAAGACGGCGGAGACATGAATGGCGAAGCACAAGCAGCGGGCCCGTAGCGTGCGGCGCGTCCCGGCGGCAGGGCAAGCGAAGGCCGCTTCGGAGCCCGCGCCCGAGGATCAGATTTCGTATAGCGCGCTCTCGCTGCACGCGCTGTTCGAACAGCAGACCCGACAGTTGCTCGATCGCGCCGACCTCGACGAGGAGCAGAGGCAGAACATCCTCGTCGCCATGAGCTGCCCCTGTTGCGGCGCAAGCGCGATGTCGTTTACCGCCAAGCTCAAACGATAAGAGCCCGGCCCCAGACGGCGACGCCGCGAAATCCGGGGCCGTTGTTGCGCCCCGACCTTCATGGGCTACGCCTTACGCCGACTTTGCGTCCGCGGCAGCGCCATCGCCGGATCGACGCGCCGCGCGCAACTTTTCCGTTGCCGCCGCATCGACCTCGAAGGTTTGCGGATCGAGCACGACGCCGTAGAGCTCCGTCGCGGACTCCACCGTCACGTAGCCTTGGCGCACGTCGTCGCGAACCTGTTCGATCGGCCGCTCGAGCGGGTTGCCGTAGCCGCCACCACCGCCCGAGCGGATTTTGAAGGCGTCGCCGGGCTTGAGCTGCGCCACCAACACCTTGGCGTTGGGGAAATCGCTTTTCCACTGTCCGCCGATGCGCAGCTCCACCGCGTTGCCGGTGCCGTCGAGGCCGCCGTTGAGCCCCCATGGCCGGCAATGGGCGCGCTCGCTCTGATTGTTAACCACGATATTCGTGCGCGCGCGCACCACGCGCTCGACCCCGAGCCCGCCGCGACGGCGGCCAGCGCCGCCGGAATCGGGCACTAGCGCATAGCGCTCCACCACGATGGGAAACTTGAACTCGGCCTGCTCGTTCGGGCTGTTGTGCGTGTCGCCGTCGTTGATGCAAACCGTGCCGGAGACGCCGTCCTCCATCATCTTGGCGCCCCAGCCGCCGCCCAGCGGCCCGAAGCTGCCGATGAAGAACTCGGAGGTGCGGTTGTTGATGCCGTGAAACGTCGACGCCAGAAGATCGGCGTGGTGGCCGGCGATGACGCGGCCGGGAATGGCCGGCGCCAGCGCCTTGAAAATCGTGTCGACGATGGTCATCGGATAAGTCATCCACCAGCGCATGGGTGCCGGCCGCACCGCGCTGACCACCCGGCCCGGCGGCACGATGGTCTTGAGGCTGCGGAACGAGCCGTCGTTGATGGGATAGTCCGTAGGCGAGGTCAGGCACTTGTAGGCGACCTGCGCGCAGGCGTGCCCGGTGGTGACGCCGGAATTGTAAAAGCCGCGCACCTGTTTCGACACTTCGCTCAAGTCGACGGTCATCTCGTCGCCTGCGACCACGACGCGCACGCGGACCGGCACTTTCTTGCCGATGTCGATGCCGTCGTCGTCCATGTAGGATTCGGCCTCGTAGATGCCGTCGGAGATCGTGCGCGTGCGTGCGCGCGCCATCGCCTCGGCGTGGTCCATGATCGCTGCGATGGAGTTGAGCACCGCGTCGCGCCCGTAGCGGTCGATGAGCTCGAGGAAGCGCCGCTCGCCGGTTTTCACCGCGGTGACCTGCGCGCGCAGATCGCCCATGGCCCGACTCGGCAGGCGGACGTTCTGCCGGATGATGTCGACCACGGTCGCATTGACCACGCCCCGGTCCTGATATTTGAGGATCGGGATCTGCAGTCCTTCCGAAAAAATATCGGTGCTCATGCCGCCGAGAATGCCGCCGATGTCGAGCCAGTGCGCCATGCAGCAGGAGAACGCCACGAGCCTGCCTTTGTGGAAGATCGGAAGCGTCAGCGTGACGTGGTTGAGATGGCTGCCGGTGAGATAGGAATCGTTGGTGACGTAGATGTCGCCCGGCCGGATGTTGCCGGCGCCGAAATGCTTGATCTTGGCCTTGACCGTCTCCGCCATGCCGCGGATGAACATCGGCAACCCGATGCCGATCGAGATGGTCTCGCCTCGCGGCGTGAACAGACCGGTGGTGAAGTCGAGCGCCTCGTAGATGATGATGTTGTAAGCGGTGCGCATGAGGTTGGTCTTCATTTCCTCGGTCACCGCGATGACGCCGTTGCGCACGATCTCCGTGACCACGGGATCGACCTTGCGTGTGCCGCGCGGCGTGCGCTTGGCACTCGGCTTGCGCGCGACGGTCTTTGTCCTTTTTGCCATGGCGCTTACCGGCCTCCCGCCGCCACTTTGATCATCAGGTGTCCGCAGGCGTCGACTTCGAGCCTGTCGCCGGGCAGCAACACCGTCGTGGCGGCGTGTTCCTCGATCAGCGCCGGCCCGCTGATGCGGTTGCCGGCGGTGAGCGCCGCGCGGGCGTAGGTCGGCGTCGGGCGGAACTTGCCGTCCAAGTAGACCGGCCGTCTGCCGGTGAAGGCGGCCTTGTCGGGCGCGCTCCTGCCGCGCGCGACTCTTTCCTGCGGCGGCTTGCGCATGACGCCGGTGACGGTGCTGCGCAGGCTCACGATCTCGGCGGGCTCGTCCGGCGCCGAGGTGCCGTAGCGCAATTCGTGCATGGCATCGAACAGGCGCTTGATCGCGCGACGGTCTTGCCGTTCGAACACCTTGAGCGGCAAGTCCACCGTGACCGCGTGCTCCTGGCCCACATAGCGCATGTCGGCCGCGCGTTTGAGCGTGATCTTCTGCGGCTTGATCGAAGTGCCGGCGATGGCCGCGCGGCCTTGGCGCTCGAGGTCGCGATAGACGCGTTCGATTGCCGCAAACGGCGCGTCCTCGAGCCGCGTGAACCAGGTGCGCACGAAATCGTAACGCAGATCCGAGAACAGCATGCCGAAGGCTGAGAACACCCCGGGCGCGGTCGGAACGATGACGGTCCTGATGCCGATCTCGCGCGCGACTTGCACCGCATGCAGCGGCCCGGCGCCGCCGTAGGCCACCAGCGCGAAGTCGCCGGCATCGAGACCGCGCTCGGTGGTGACGCCCTTCACCGCATAGGACATCGCGGTCGCGGCGATGCGCAAGATGCCGTCCGCCGCCGCCGTCGCGTCCATGCCGAGCGGCTTCGCCACGCGCTCGGTGAGCGCGCGTCGGGCGGCTTCGACGTCGAGCCGCATCTCGCCGCCGAGGAAGCGGTCGGCGGCGAGCCGGCCGAGAACGAGATTCGCATCGGTCACCGTCGGCTCGGTGCCACCGAGGCCGTAGCAGGCCGGGCCGGGTGCCGCGCCCGCGCTTTGCGGGCCGACCCGCAGTCCGCCCTCTTCCACCCGCGCGATCGAGCCGCCGCCGGTACCGACCTCGAAAATGTCCATCATCGCGATCTGCACCGGCAGCGCCCGATCGTAGCCGCCGATCAAGGCGGCGCCGGTGGTGAGCGCTTCGCCGTTGTGGATGACGCCGGCCTTGGCCGTGGTGCCGCCCATGTCGAAGGCGATGGCATTTTTCAGCCCGAGCGCGTGACAAAGCGCCTGAGTCCCGATGACGCCGGCCGCCGGCCCCGATTCCAGCATGTGCACGCAGTGGCTCTTGGCTTGATCCGCTTCGTAGAGCCCGCCGGTCGACTGCACGATCAGGAACGAGCCGGAAAAACCGTCGCTGCGGATGCGGTCCTCGATTTCGCCGAGATAGCCGCGCACGATCGGCCCGATATAGGCATTGGCGACCACCGTCGAGCAGCGCTCGAATTCGCGATATTCCTCGGAGAGCTCGTGCGAGGCGGAGACGAACATCTCCGGGTGGTTCTTCTCGAGGATCGCCTTGGCGCGCGCTTCATGGCCGTGCTTGGCGTAGCAGTTGAGAAATAGGATCGCGGTCGCCTCCACGCCGAGCCGCGCCAGCATGCGGCCGAACGCCTCGATCTCTTTCTCGTCGAGCGGGGTTTCGATCTCGCCGTCGCACAGCACGCGCTCCTTGACCTCGAAGCGCAGCGCCCGCTCGACCAGCGGCTCGTGCTTGCGGAAGAACAAATTGTAGGCGTCCGGCCGGTTGATGCGGCCGATCTCGTAAATGTCGCGGAAGCCCTCGGTGATGAGGAGCGCGGTGTTAGCGCCCTTGCGCTCCAGGATGGTATTGATGGCGATGGTGGAGCCGTGCAGGAACAATCCGGCCGATTTGTAGTCGCTGCTCGCCTTCGCCACCCCGGCATCGATCCCCTCGACCAGGCGTTGCGGCCTCGACAGCGCCTTGCCGAAGGTCAGCTTGCCGGTGCGCTCGTCGAAGGCCGCGATATCGGTGAAGGTGCCGCCGATGTCGGCGGCGAGCCGAAGGCTCGAACCGTTGGCTGCCGATGAGATGCGTTGCTTCATGTTCCGGTTGGCGATGATTGCACGTTGCGCGCGCCGCGCACTCCGATGAGACCCCCTCCCCGGCGCGGGAAAGGGGTCAGGGGTTAGCAAGCTCAGCGGCGGAAGGCGAGACAATGCTTGCACGGAGGGTGCAGGAGAAACACGCATGGGGTGGCCGCTCGGTCAGCCTCATTCGCCGAAACTGTCGTTTGAGTGGTGTCCGTAGCGCCCTGATTTGCCCGCCGGCAACGGGGCCAGGTCCCGCTCCCCCTCGCGCAATCCCTTTCGCCGGGGTGCTAACGATCTGAAATCTATGGGCATTCTTTGCTGACTAGAAATTTTGACCCTCTCGCGGAACCATTGGATCGTTGCCGCGTTTGGGGCGTCAGGAGGTGGTCCGACCTGGACGCACCGAGGGGTACTGGGACATGGCCGGACCCAACCGGTCGCAGGACTTTCATCCGCATCCGGCCTGTGGATCGCCCGCCGCGGGGGGCGCGCGGTCGCTGGCCGATGCGCGCACGCCATTGCGGCCGCGGCAGTCGGCGGCCCCGACCGGTTCCAATCCCAAGTTCCCAGCGGCGACTGTCTCAAACCTACGAGTCCAAAGATCGCAGCAGCGCCCCGCTATGGTCGTGACAGCGCCCCTGCGCTCGTGACATCGTGCGCCGGTTCATCTGCGCCGGAGGAGACTATGCAACCGAACAATGATCCGGTTGGCGAACTCAAGACCAATGGCCCATCTCCGAGCGCGGTGCCGGCTGAAATGCCCGATAGCCGCGTCAATGGCGGCGCGTCGCCTGAGCTGCTCGATCTCTTGAATGCGCTGCAGTCCATGCGCGTGGGTGACTTCTCCGTCCGCATGTCCGGCAGTCAGGTCGGCCTCTTGGGCAAGATCGCCGACACCTTCAACGAGATCGTCGCCGCCAACGAGCGCATGGCGCAGCAGCTCGAGCACGTCGGCCACGTTGTGGGCCGCGAAGGAAAGACGCGCCAGCGGGTGAAGTTCGGCCTGTCGCATGGCGCGTGGGGCGAGATGGAGACTTCGGTCAACGCTCTCATCGACGATCTGCTTTGGCCGACCACGGAAGTGACTCGCGCCATCTCCGCCGTCGCGCAGGGCGATTTGCTGCAAACGGTGCGGCTCGACGTCGACGGCCGGCCGCTGCAGGGCGAATTCCTGCGCTCGGCCACCATCGTCAACACCATGATCAAGCAGCTCAGCGTGTTCACCTCGGAGGTGACGCGCGTTGCGCGCGAGGTCGGCACCGAAGGCAAGCTTGGCGGTCAAGCGCAGGTGCGCGAGGTGACCGGCGTCTGGAAAGACCTGACCGAGAACGTCAACTCGATGGCCTCGAACCTCACCGCGCAGGTTCGCAACATCGCCGACGTGACCATCGCGGTTGCCATGGGCGACCTCTCGAAGAAGATCACGGTCGACGTGCGCGGCGAGATTTTGCAGCTCAAGGAAGCCATCAACACGATGGTCGATCAACTGCGGTCGTTCGCCTCGGAGGTGACGCGCGTGGCGCGCGAGGTCGGCACCGAGGGCAAGCTCGGCGGCCAGGCGATCGTGCCCGGCGTCGCCGGCACCTGGAAGGATTTGACCGACTCGGTGAACGCCATGTGCGGCAACCTCACCGACCAGGTGCGCAACATCGCGCAGGTGACGACGGCGGTGGCGCGCGGCGATCTCTCGCGCAAGATCACGGTCGACGTGCGCGGCGAAATTCTCGAGCTCAAGGACACCTTCAACACGATGGTGGACCAGTTGAACTCGTTCGCGTCGGAGGTCACGCGCGTCGCGCGCGAGGTCGGCACCGAAGGCAAGCTCGGCGGCCAAGCCCAGGTGCCGGGCGTCGGCGGCACGTGGAAGGACTTGACCGACAGCGTCAACTTCATGGCCTCGAACCTGACCGCGCAGGTCCGCAACATCGCCGACGTCGCAACCGCCATCGCCGGCGGCGACCTCTCGAAAAAGATCACGGTGAACGTGAGCGGCGAAATCCTGCAGCTCAAGGAGACCATCAATACGATGGTCGATCAGCTCAACGCGTTCGCCGGCGAGGTGACGCGCGTGGCGCGCGAGGTCGGCACCGAAGGGCGCCTCGGCGGCCAGGCCAACGTGCTCGGCGTCGCGGGCACCTGGAAGGACTTGACCGACAGCGTCAATTCGATGGCGTCGAACCTGACCGCGCAGGTCCGCAACATTGCCGAGGTGTCGACCGCCATCGCCAGCGGCGACCTCTCCAAGAAGATTACGGTCGACGTGCGCGGCGAAATCCTGGAGCTCAAGGACACCATCAACACCATGGTGGACCAGCTCAACGCGTTCGCCGGCGAGGTGACGCGCGTGGCGCGCGAGGTCGGCACCGAAGGCAAGCTCGGCGGCCAGGCCATGGTGCGCGGCGTCGCCGGCACCTGGAAGGACCTGACCGACAGCGTCAATTCGATGGCGTCGAACCTGACCGGGCAGGTCCGCAACATCGCCGAGGTCGCGACCGCGGTGGCGCAAGGCGACCTGTCGAAAAAGATCACCGTCAACGTGAGCGGCGAGATCCTGCAGCTCAAGGAAACGCTGAACACGATGGTCGATCAGCTGAACGCCTTCGCCGCGGAGGTCACGCGCGTGGCGCGCGAGGTCGGCACCGAAGGCAAGCTCGGCGGCCAGGCGCAAGTGCCGGGCGTCGCGGGCACCTGGAAAGATCTCACCGACAGCGTGAACTCGATGGCGGGCAATTTGACCGACCAGGTCCGCAACATCGCCGAGGTGGCGACCGCGATTGCCGGCGGCGACCTCTCGCGCAAGATCACGGTCGACGTGCGCGGCGAAATCCTTCAGTTGAAGGAAACGCTCAACACCATGGTGGACCAGCTCAACCGGTTCGCCGGCGAGGTGACGCGCGTGGCGCGCGAGGTCGGCACCGAAGGGCGCCTGGGCGGGCAGGCGAACGTGCCGGGCGTCGCGGGCACCTGGAAAGACCTCACCGACAGCGTGAATTCGATGGCGGGCAACCTCACCGCCCAGGTGCGCAACATCGCCGAGGTGACGACGGCGGTGGCGCGCGGCGATCTCTCGCGCAAGATCACGGTCGACGTGAAGGGCGAAATTCTGGAGCTCAAGAACACCATCAACACCATGGTGGACCAGCTCAACTCGTTCGCGTCGGAAGTCACGCGCGTGGCGCGCGAGGTCGGCACCGAGGGCAAGCTCGGCGGCCAGGCGCAAGTGCCGGGCGTTGCCGGCACCTGGAAGGACCTCACCGACAACGTCAATTTCATGGCTTCGAACCTCACCGCGCAGGTCCGCAACATCGCCGAAGTCGCGACCGCGATCGCCGGCGGCGACCTCTCCAAGAAGATCACTGTGGACGTGCGCGGCGAGATCCTGCTGCTGAAGGAAACGCTCAACACCATGGTCGAGCAGCTGCGCTCGTTCGCCGCCGAGGTGACGCGCGTAGCGCGCGAGGTCGGCACCGACGGGCGGCTCGGCGGCCAAGCGGTGGTGCCGGGCGTCGCCGGCACCTGGAAGGACCTGACCGACAACGTCAACCTGCTCGCCGCCAACCTCACCACGCAGGTCCGCAACATCGCCGAGGTGACCACGGCGGTGGCGCGCGGCGACCTGTCGCGCAAGATCACCGTCGACGTGAAGGGCGAAATTCTGGAGCTCAAGGACACCATCAACACCATGGTGGACCAGCTCAACGCGTTCGCCTCGGAGGTGACGCGCGTCGCGCGCGAAGTCGGCACCGAGGGCTTGCTCGGCGGCCAGGCCGCCGTCCCGGGCGTCGCCGGCACCTGGAAGGACTTGACCGACACGGTCAACGTGATGGCGGCCAATCTGACCGAACAGGTGCGCGGCATCGTGAAGGTCGTGACCGCGGTCGCCAACGGCGACCTCAAGCAGAACCTGACGGTGAAATCGAAGGGCGAGGTGGCGGCGCTCGCCGAGACCATCAACAACATGACCGACACGCTCGCGATCTTCGCCGATCAGGTGACCAGCGTCGCGCGCGAGGTGGGCGTGGAAGGCCGCCTCGGCGGCCAGGCCAACGTGCCGGGCGCAGCCGGCACCTGGAAGGACCTCACCGGCAACGTCAACCTGTTGGCCGCGAACTTGACCACGCAGGTGCGCGCCATCGCCGAGGTCGCGACCGCCGTGACCAAGGGCGACCTGACCCGCTCGATTCAGGTCGACGCGCGCGGCGAGGTGGCCACGCTCAAGGACAACATCAACACGATGATCGACAACCTGCGGCTCACCACCGACCGCAACACCGAACAGGATTGGTTGAAGACCAACCTCGCCAAGTTCACCAACATGTTGCAGGGCCAGCGCGATCTGGTCACCGTCGGCCGGCTCCTGTTGTCCGAGCTCACGCCGCTGGTCAACGCGCAGCTCGGCGTCATCTACCAGGCGACGAGCGAGGAAGTGCCGAGCCTGCACCTGCTCTCGGCCTATGCCGACGACGGCCTCAATGGGCATCCCGAGCATCTTCTGGTCGGCGAGGGGCTGATCGGGCAGTGCGCCGCGGACAGGCGGCGAATGCTGATCAGCGAAATGCCCAGGGGCGCCGTTCCGATCGGATCGGCACTGTTCAAGGCGGTTCCGCGCAATATCGTGGTGCTGCCGGTGCTGTTCGAAAATCAGGTCAAGGCGGTGATCGAGCTCGCCTCGCTCAGCGAATTCACCGAGCTGCAGATGATGTTCCTCGAGCAGCTTACGACCAACATCGGCATCGTGCTCAACAGCATCGAGGCAACGATGCAGACGGAGGGACTGCTCAAGCAATCGCAGCAGCTCGCCGGCGAATTGCAGGCGCAGCAGCGCGAGCTGCAGCAGACCAACGAGCAGCTCGAGCAGAAGGCCGAGCAGCTCGCCGAGCGCAACGTCGAGGTGGAGCGCAAGAACCAGGAAATCGAGCAGGCGCGCCGCGCGCTGGAGGAGAAGGCAACCGAGCTCGCGCTCACCTCCAAGTACAAATCGGAATTCCTCGCCAACATGTCGCACGAGCTGCGCACGCCGCTCAACAGCATCCTGATCCTGGGACAGCAGCTCGCGGACAATCCGGACGGCAATCTCGTGCCCAAGCAGGTCGAGTTCGCCCGCACCATTCACGGCGCCGGCACCGACCTCCTGAACCTGATCAGCGACATTCTCGATCTATCCAAGATCGAATCCGGGACCGTGACGGTGGATGCCGAGGACATCGCGTTCGCGAACCTTCTCGACATGGTCGCGCGTCCGTTCCGGCACGAGGCCGAGACGCGGCAACTCTCGTTCGAGGTCAGTCTCGACCCCAATCTCGGACGCAGCATCAACACCGACTCCAAGCGCCTGCAGCAGGTTCTCAAAAACCTGCTCTCGAACGCGTTCAAGTTCACCACGCAAGGCGGCGTGCGGCTGAGCATTTCGGAGGTCCAGAGCGGCTGGAGCGCCGGGCACCCGGTGCTCAAGCAGGCGCCGACGGTCGTGGCCTTCGAAGTCTCCGACACCGGCATCGGCATTCCGCAGGACAAGCAGAAGGTCATTTTCGAGGCCTTCATGCAGGCCGACGCCAGCACCAGCCGCAAATACGGCGGTACCGGGCTGGGGCTTGCGATCAGCCGCGAGCTGTCGAACCTCCTCGGCGGCGAAATCCAGCTGCGCAGCTCGCCGAACGTGGGCAGCACCTTCACGCTCTATCTGCCGCTGAAATACGTCGGCCCGAGCACGGCGCCCAAGCCGTCGGCGGTTGCCTCCGCGCAGGCGGCGATGCATGCGCCCAGCATCCATGCGGTACCGGAGCGTCCGATCGAGCAGATCCCCGACGATCGGTTCGAAATCCAGCCCGGCGATTCGATCCTGCTCGTGGTCGAGGACGATCCGCACTACGCCCGCATCATGGTGGATCTGGCGCGCGAGAAGGGCTTCAAGGTGCTGGTCGCAGCGCGCGGCGCCGATGCGCTCGACCTCGCCAAGCAGTACCAGCCGACCGCCGTGTCGCTCGACGTGTTCCTGCCCGACATGCTGGGCTGGACGGTGCTCAGCCAGCTCAAGCAGAACCCGCTGACGCGGCACATTCCGGTGCAAATCATCACCCTCGACGAAGACCGCCAGCACGGCCTCGCGCGAGGCGCCTTCTCCTTCGTCACCAAGCCGACTTCTCCCGAGGGGGTGGAGGCCGCCTTGGCGCGCATCAAGGAATACGCCAAGCCGCGCCGCAAGCGGCTCCTGGTCGTGGAAGACGACCGCGCCGAGCAGATGAGCATCGCGGAACTGCTCGGCCACGACGACATCGAAATCGTGACCGCCGGCACCGGCGCCGAGGCCTTGCGCGTTCTGCGTCGAGACCCCTGCGACTGCGTCGTGCTCGATCTCCGGCTGCCGGACATGTCCGGCTTCGAGGTACTGGAGGAGCTGCGCGGCGACGCCAGCCTGTCCGACGTGCCGGTGGTGGTGTTCACGGGCCGCGAATTGTCGGCGGAGGAAGATGCCGAGCTGCACACCATGGCGCGCAGCATCGTGGTCAAGGGCGTCGAATCGCCCGAGCGTCTGCTCGACGAAACCGCCTTGTTCCTACATCGCATCGTCACCGACCTTCCGCCCGACAAGCAGCGCATGCTCGAGCGCCTCACCAGCTCCGACGAGGACCTGGTCGGTCGCACCGTGCTGCTGATCGATGATGACGCCCGCAACATTTTCGCCTTGTCGAGCGTGCTGGAACGGCGCGGCATGCGCGTGCTCACCGCCACGACCGGCAGCGAGGCGATCGCGCTCGCCGAGACGACACCCGATCTGGCGATCGTCCTGATGGACATCATGATGCCGGAGATGGATGGCTACCAGACCATTCGAGTGATCCGGCAGAAGCCGGGCTTCCGGCGGCTGCCGATCGTCGCGCTGACGGCAAAAGCCATGAAGGGCGACCGCGAGAAGTGCATGGAGGCGGGCGCGTCCGACTATCTGGCCAAGCCCGTTAACACCGAGCAGCTGCTATCGGCGCTGCGCATGTGGCTGCATCGCTAGCGGCGGAGAGGGGCGATGGCTTCGGACGACAAGGTCAACATCCTGCTGGTCGACGATCAGCCGGCCAAGCTCTTGAGCTACGAGACGATCCTCGCCGAGCTGGGCGAGCGGCTCATCAAGGCTGCCTCGGCCAAAGAGGCGCTCGAACACCTCCTCAAGCAGGACATTGCCGTCATCCTCGTGGACGTGTGCATGCCCGAACTCGACGGCTTCCAACTGGCGGCGATGATCCGCGAGCACCCGCGCTTTCAGCGCACTGCGATCATCTTCATTTCCGCCATCCATTTGACCGACGTCGATCGCCTGCGCGCCTATGAGATGGGGGCAGTCGATTACGTCCCGGTGCCGGTCATTCCGGAGGTGCTGCGCGCCAAGGTCAGGATCTTCGCCGAGCTCTATCGCAAGACCAGGCAGCTCGAACAGCTCAACCACGAGCTCGAGCGTCGCGTCGCGGAGCGAACGGCGGAATTGGAGGCCTCGACCGCACGCCTGATGCAAAGCGAAGAGCGCCGCAGCTTGGCGCTCGCCGCCGGTCAGATGGGGTCCTGGGAATGGGATCCCCTCAACGGTCACTTCGTCTGGGACGACGGGCAATATCGGATTTTCGGGGTCGATCCCGCGAGCTTCGATCTTACCGTCGACAATATCAAGGCGCTCATCCACCCCGAGGACTGGAAGCATCTGCAGAACGCGATCAAGCCGGCGGCGGCCAACACGCCGAGCTTTCAGAGCGAGTTTCGCGTCTGCCGTCCGAACGGCGAGCTGCGCTGGTGCATCGGAACGGCGGTGGCCAGCGTCGACGCGACCGACAATATCGTGCGCATCAGCGGCGTGACCGTCGACATCACCGACCGCAAGGAAGCCGAAGAGCGCCAGGTGCTGTTGGCGCGCGAGGTCGACCACCGCGCGCGCAACGCCTTGGCGCTCGTGCAATCGATCGTGCGCCTGACCCGCGCAGACACCATCAAGTCCTATATCGCCGCGGTCGATGGGAGGATCGGCGCGCTGGCGCGCGCGCATACGCTGCTGGCCCAGAGCCGCTGGCAGGGCGCCGATCTCGCTCGCCTCGTCGACGAAGAGCTCGCCCCCTATCGCGCCGACGCCCGCGAGCGGATCGCGGTTGCCGGCCCCGACGTTTCGCTCGAGCCGCGCACCGCCCAGACGCTCGCGCTCGCGCTGCACGAGCTCTCCACCAACGCCGCCAAATACGGCTCGCTGTCGGTGATGTCGGGGCGCGTCGAAGTCAATTGGGAATTGCAGCCGCGCAGCCTTCTCCTGCGCTGGACCGAGAGCGGCGGACCATGCCCGCAGCCGCCGGCCGCGCCGGGCTTCGGCATCCGGATGATCAGCGCCAGCGTCGAGCGCCAGCTCGCGGGCGAAGCCGCCTTCCATTGGCGTCCGGAGGGCCTCTACTGCAGCCTGTGCGTGCCCCGCGGCGACAGCATCGAGCCGCTAGCGCACCGCGCCGGCGCCCATTGGACGATCGGCGAGGAGCGACCGGCGCTTCCGCTTCAGCTCGAGACCGGCAACCGCGTCCTGCTGGTGGAAGATGAGATTTTGGTCGCCATGATGATGAAGGACATCCTGACCGAGCTCGGATTTTCGGTCATCGGACCCTTCAGCCGCCTGGCCGAGGCCATGGTCGCGGCTGTACACGACAACATCGACGCCGGCATCATCGACGTCAATCTCGGGGGAGAATTCGTCTACCCGGTCGCCGACGTGCTGGCGGCGCGGAACATTCCGTTCGTCTTCATCACCGGCTACGGCGTTGAGAGCATTGACAGCCGGTTCGATTACGTGCCGATCGTCAAGAAGCCGGTGCAACGGCAAGTGCTGCAGAAGATCTTCGTCCCCGCCGAGAGCGGCGAGCCCGCGAAATTCCCCCAACGGCGATATGGGGCCGGCCGTCTCGGTCGCGCCGCATCAGCCGGTCAGCCGTAACCGAACCGCACCACCATCCGATCCGCTGCCACGGTATGAGCCTGCGTGCGGCGCAACGATGCGCTTGTGCGGAGCCTAGCCCTGATCATTGCGGCAATAGAATCGGGGCGCCCCGACGCCTTGCTCCGAGGGCGCGCAAAATTGTGCGACATGGCTGCGCGCGTGCATCGCCGATTGGACTTGCGCCACCGCGCCGGTCATCGGTGCGATGACGAGGAGCGCGCCCAAGAGGCCGCCAGTCGCTGCGCGTCGGACGGCGATCTTATTCATGGTTGCACCTCGATCTTCGAGTGCTTGGCGACATCCGGCATTGCAGCCGACGTGCCGGGATTTTTGTGCCGCCGGCCGGGAGATGATGCCGGTCGGTCACATGCCTTGGCCTTAAATGTCTACCGGTACGCCCTCGGCAAGGAGCGCGCGGCTGGCCCGCCGTTTCGGCATGACCGGCGCTAAAAACGGGCGAGTTCCCTTGCCGTCGCAGCGATCGGCAGGGATCGGGGTTACGCAACCGACGCGGCTGCATAGAATTTCGACGTAATCGGCGGCGGCTGCCCAGGACAGCGGCGAAGGCCCGCTGTCGGAACCGAAAAACATCAACGAAATCAACGACAATCGGCTTGGCACGGTCTTTGCTGCTATGCAGCATACCGGGCCAACGGGGGCCGTTCGCGCGGTGCTTTGGCACGCGCTCTGCTCGAAAAGGAGCCGAACGCAACCCATGTCTGGCGATTTCAACCCCGAGCAAAAGCGTTACCTCGAAGGTTTCGTCGCCGGCCTGCAGATCGCCAAGGCCGCGCGCGAGAGCGCCGGCGCTTCCGCCGCTGCGGGAGCAAAGACCGCGGAGCCGAGCGGCCCCGACGCCGCGCATTTGCGCGCGCAGGATCGCGTCCTCGCCGCCGGCGGCAAGCTCTCCGAGCAGGAGAAATTCAAGCGCGAGCTGCATCCCTTCGACGGCTACGAACGCCTCAAGGCGCAAGCGGCGAACAACGAATATCCCAAGCCGCCGGACAATTTCCGCTGGCGCTTCTTCGGCCTGTTCTACGTGGCGCCCAATCAGAACTCCTATATGTGCCGGCTGCGCATGCCGAACGGCATCCTCGCGCACTGGCAATTTGCCGGCGTCGCCGATCTCGCCGAGCGCTACGGCGGCGGCTATGCCCATGTCACCACCCGCGCCAACCTCCAGGTGCGCGAGATCGAGGCCAAGAACGCCGTCGCCATGGTCGAGGCGGTGCAGGATCTCGGGCTGTGCTCGCGCGGCTCGGGTGCCGACAATATTCGCAACGTCACGGGTTCGCCCACCGCGGGCATCGATCCGCAGGAGCTGGTCGACACCCGGCCCTACGCCCGCGAATGGCATTTCCACATCCTCAACGAGCGCGCGCTCTACGGCCTGCCGCGCAAGTTCAATGTCGGCTTCGACGGCGGCGGCATCATTCCCGTGCTCGAGGATACCAACGATATCGGTTTCCAAGCGGTCGAGGTGAAGGACGGCCGCGAGGTCGCGCCCGGCGTGTGGTTTCGCCTGATCATCGGCGGCATTACCGGGCACAAGGACTTCGCGCGCGAGACCGGCGTGGTGGTCAAGCCCGCCGACGCCACCAAGGTGGCCGACGCCATCGTGCGCGTGTTCATCGATCACGGCGATCGCACCGACCGTACCAAGGCGCGGCTCAAATACGTCATCGACCGCTTCGGCCTCGACAAAGTGTTGGGGCTGGTCGAGGAAAAACTCGGCCGCAAGCTCGACCGCGTTGCCGGCGACGCGCTCGCGCCGCGCCCGCCGTTCGATCGTGCCGCTCATATCGGCGTGCATGCGCAGAAGCAGCCCGACCACCATTGGGTCGGCGTCGTCCTCCCGGTCGGCAAGATGACCGCGGAACAGATGCGCGGGCTCGCGCAGGTCGCGCGCGACATCGGCGACGGCGATATTCGGCTCACCGTCTGGCAGAACCTGATCATCTCGGGCGTGCATTCGGAAAACGTGAAGGCGGCGCAAGCGAGGATCGAAGCGCTCGGCCTGACCACCAGCACGAACTCGATTCGCGCGGGACTCGTCGCCTGCACCGGCAATGTCGGTTGCAAGTTCGCCGCCTCCGACACCAAGGGGCATGCCGAGGAGATCGCGCGCTGGTGCGAAAGCCGCGTCGCGCTCGACGGCCCGGTCAACATCCATCTCACCGGATGCCATCACTCCTGCGCGCAGCATTACATCGGCGACATCGGCTTGCTGGCCTGCAAAGTGCAGACCTCCGAAGACGGCGACGCGGTCGAGGGCTACCACATTCACGTCGGCGGCGGTTTCGGCCCTGACGCGACGATCGCGCCGGAGATCTACCACGACGTCAAAGCCGAGGATGCGCCGAAGACCGTCGAGCGCATGCTCAAGGCCTATCTCGCGCACCGCGTCTCGCCGCAGGAAAGCTTCCTCGCTTTCACCCGCCGGCACGAGATCGATGCGCTGCGGTCTCTCTTCGAAGGCGAGGCGGTCGGATGATCCTGCCCCCGCGCGCGCCCCTGCCATCGCTCATTCCGGAGAGCGCGCCCTTCAGCGCGGAGCAGCGCGTGTGGCTCAACGGCCTGTTCGCCGGGCTGCTCTCGCTCGAACACGGCATCACGCCGCTGTCGTTGGACCAGGCGGCGGCGTTGCTGCCGGGCGCGCACGATCTCACGGGGCCAGCCACCCCAACCGGCGAGGACGACGGCGCACCGTGGCACGACCCGGCCATGCCACTCGCCGATCGAATGAAGCTCGCCGAAGGCCGCCCGCTGCGCCGGCGGATGATGGCGGCGATGGGACAACAGGACTGCGGACAATGCGGATACAATTGTCAGGACTATTCGGACGCCATCTTTCTCAAAAAGGAAGAGCGGCTGAATCTCTGCGTGCCCGGTGGCAAAGAAACCACCCGCACGCTCAAGGCGCTGCACCAGGAGCTCGGCAAGGCGCCGGCGGCGGCCGAGACGCCGAGCAAGACCCCTACGCCTGCCGCTGCTACGGTTGCACCGGCCGCCGCGCCGGGATGTTCGCGCGAGTGCCCGACCGAGGCGCGCTTTCTGTCGCGCACGCGCCTCAACAAGGCGGGCTCCGAGAAGGAGACCTGGCATATTGAGTTCGACCTGACGGCGAGCGGCATCGACTATGCGGTCGGCGATGCCTTCGGCGTCTTCCCGACCAACGATCCCGCGCTCGCCGACGCCGTGATCGCGGCGCTCGACGCGCCGCCGGATTTCCCCATTGCCGGCCGGGCGCTGCGCGACGTCTTGATCGACGGCGTTTCGCTCGGAGCCGCCCCCGACATGCTGTTTCAGCTCATCTCCTACATCACCGGCGGCGAGCGGCGGCAGAAGGCGAAGGCGCTCGCCGCCGGCGAGGATCCAGACGGCGATGCCGCCGCGCTCGACGTGCTCGCCGCCATCAAGAAATTTTCCGGCGTGCGCCCTGATCCGGAAGCCTTCGTCGAGGCGCTCGACCCGTTGCAACCGCGGCTCTATTCCATCGCGTGCTCGCCCAGGATCGATCGCCACCGTATGGCGCTGTGCGTCGATGCGGTGCGCTATCCGATCAACGGCCGCACGCGGCTCGGCGTCGCGTCGACCTTCCTGGGCGAGCGCGTGCGCCCCGGGGACAAGGTCAACGTCTACGTCCAGAAGGCGCAGCACTTCGGTCTGCCGGCCGACCCGTCCGTGCCCATCATCATGATCGGCCCCGGCACCGGCATCGCACCGTTTCGCGCCTTCCTGCACGAACGCATGGCGAGCAAAGCGCCCGGGCGCAACTGGCTGTTCTTCGGCCACCAGCGCCGCGATTACGATTTCTTCTACGAGGACGAGCTCGCCGGCATGAAGGCGGCGGGCGCGCTGACCCGGCTTTCGCTCGCCTGGTCGCGCGACGGCACCGAGAAGTTCTACGTCCAGGATCGCATGCGCGAGGTCGGCCGCGACCTCTGGGCCTGGCTCGCCGACGGCGCGCACATCTATGTCTGCGGCGATGCCAAACGCATGGCCCGGGATGTCGAGGGCGCATGGGTCGAGATCGTGGCTGCGCACGGTGCGCGCACGACCGACGAGGCGATTGCGTTCGTCGCCAATCTGAAAAAATCCGGGCGCTATCAGCAGGACGTATATTGATGTCCGCGGTCGAGGACGGACGTGATCCCGCGCCAGCGCATGCGCCGCGCATGCAAGCGCTGGCACGGCTGCCGATTTTCCTGGCGCTCGACGGCAAGCGCGCGGTCATCGCCGGCAACGGCGCACCGGCGGCCTGGAAAGCGGAGCTGTTGTCGGCGGCCGGCGCCGATGTCGCGGTCTTTGCGGAGCGGCCATGCGAAGAGCTGCGCGCCGTCGCGGCGCAAGCCCCGCGCGCGGCGATCGTGCTGCAGCAGCGGCCGTGGCGGATCGACGACTTTGCCGGCGCTGCCGTCGCCGTCGGCGGCTTCGACGATGAGGCGGAGGCCGAGCGCTTCGCCGGCGCCGCGCGCGCGGCGGGCGTTCCGGTCAATGTCATCGACCGGCCCGCGTATTGCGATTTTTCCTTCGGCGCCATCGTCAACCGCTCGCCGCTCGTCATCGGTATTTCGACCGACGGCGCGGCACCAGTCTTCGGCCAGGCGATCCGCGCCAGACTGGAGGCGATGATCCCGCGCGGCTTTGCCCGCTGGACCGACGCCGCCCGCCGCTGGCGCAAGGCGGTGCAATCCTCGGGACTTTCGTCGTCCGGCCGGCGGCGGTTCTGGCGGGCCTTCGCGGCCTTTGCGGTTCGCAACCCGGAACGCGAACCCGCGTCATCCGATTTCGATGCAATTCTGAGCGCGACCAAGGACCAAGCCACGGCCGCCGGTGCCGGCAGCGTCACGCTGGTCAGCGCGGGCTCGGGCGATCCCGAGCTGCTCACGCTGCGCGCGGTGCGCGCGCTGCAGTCGGCCGACGTCATTCTGATCGATGATCACCTCTCGCCAGACATGCTCGACTTCGCCCGGCGCGAGGCAAAGACAGTGCTGGTCGGAAAAACTGGTCCTTCGTGCCGAGAGGACGAGGTCGCTGCGCTGATGATCGCGCTCGCCAAGGCCGGCGGGCGCGTCGCGCGGCTCAAGGGCGGCGGCTCCGCGATGTTCGGTCGCGCCGGCGAGGAGATCGCGGCCTGCCGAGGCGCGGGACTAGCGGTCGAGGTCGTCCCCGACGTCACGGTGGGCCGAGGGCGCGGCGAGACCCGGCGCAGTCGCGCGAACAGCCCGGCCCAGCCTACACCTATTCCTGGAACGCCTCTTCGCGCTTGCTGCGAATGGCCGGCAGCGCGACCAGCACGCACAGCGCGAGCGCTGCGATCAACAAGCCGAGGCTGATCGGCCGCTCGAGGAAAATCGCCGGGTCGCCGCTCGAAATGCGCATGGCGCGCCGGAGATTCTCCTCCATCAGCGGACCGAGCACGAAGCCGAGGATCAGCGGCGCTGCCTCGCATTCGAGCCGCGTGAAGACGTAGCCAAGCACGCCGAAGAACGCCGCCAACAGCACCGCCGCCGGGCTGTTGCTCACGGTGTAGACGCCGATGCCGCAAAACAACAGGATTGCGAGATAGAGAAAGCGGTATGGCACCTTCAAAAGCTGGACCCAGATGCCGATGAGCGGCAGGTTGATGATCACCAGCATCAGATTGCCGATCCACATGCTCGCGATCATGCCCCAGAACATGCCGGGGCGTTCGCTCATGATCTGCGGGCCGGGCTGGATGCCGTGGATGGTGAGCGCGCCGATCATCAGCGCCATCACCGCGTTGCCCGGGATCCCCAGGGTCAGCATGGGGATGAACGAGGTCTGCGCGCCGGCATTGTTGGCTGATTCAGGCCCCGCCACGCCCTCGACCGCGCCGTGCCCGAATTGCGAAGAGTTCTTCGACCACCGTTTCTCGACCGCATAGGCGGCGAACGCGCTCAGCGTCGCGCCGCCGCCCGGAAGCACGCCGAGGATGGAGCCGAGCGCCGTGCCGCGGAGCACCGCCGGCCAGGCGCGCTCGAAATCCTCGCGCGTCGGCCAGAGCCGGGTGATCTTCTGCGCCGCCAGCGAGCGCGTTTCCCGCGGCTGGGTCAAATTGGTGATGATCTCGCCGATGCCGAATATGCCGATGGCGAGCGTGGCGACGTCGATCCCGTCGGTCAGTTCCGTAATGCCAAAGGTGAAGCGCGTCCCGCCGGTGTTACCGTCGGTGCCGACGAGACCGAACAGCAGGCCGAGCACGATCATGGCGATCGCCTTCACCACCGAGCCATGGGCGAGCACGACCGCGGTAATGAGGCCGAGCACCATCAGCGAGAAATATTCCGGCGCTCCGAACGACTGGCCCACTTTGGCGAGCGGCGGCGCAAAGGTGGCGATCAGCGTGGTCGAGACGCAGCCCGCGAAAAACGAGGCGAGCGCCGCCACCGCCAGCGCGGCGCCAGCGCGGCCCTGTCGCGCCATCTGGTGGCCGTCGATGCAGGTGACAACCGACGAGGTCTCGCCCGGCAGGTTCACCAGAATGGCCGTGGTCGAGCCGCCATACTGCGCGCCATAGAAGATGCCGGCGAGCATGATCAGGCCCGATGTCGGCTCGAGATGGAAGGTCAACGGCAACAGCATCGCGATGGTCGCGATCGGGCCGATGCCGGGGAGAACGCCGATCAATGTCCCGATCAGCGCGCCGGCAAGCGCGAAGAAAAGATTCGCCGGCGTCAGCGCCACGCCGAATCCGACCGCGAGATTGTGCAGAAGCTCCATCTACCACTCCGGCCAGACCGGGATGGTCAATCCCAGTCCGAGGATGAAGATGCCCCAGGAGAGAACAATCAACACGAGAGCCGCCGCGAGCGTCTCGAGCGGCCGCAACCCGCGCGCCGCTACCGCGCCCACGCCGATCAGCAACAGAATCGAAACCACGAGCCCAAGCCGCTCGATGCTGAGCCCGAAGATCACCAGGCTTGCGGTGACGAAAATGACCGGTCGCAATGCCGAGATGTCGCCCGACGACAGCGGCCGCGCATCCTGGGCTTCGCGCAGTCCCTGCACGAGAACGATGACGCCAAGGCCGAGCAGGAACCAGCACAACAGCCGCGGCACGTAGCCGGTACCCATGCGCAAGGCGGTTCCGATGGGATAATCGCGCGACAGCCACAGGCCGAGCGCCGCCACGGCGATGAAGAGCAGGCCCGCCAGCACGTCCTTGCGCGCGAGCATGCGCCAGAACCGATGGGGCGAGTTGCTTTGTTCCTGTCCGAGGCTCAACCGCCGCTCCCATTCCCATCGTCAACCCGCGCAAGCGGGCATCCAGTAAACACCGAATATTCTGAGCGGCCAAATCGTGCCACACCGCATTTCGGTGGTTACTGGATCATCCGCTTTCGCGGATGACGACACTGAGAAATTCGGAAGATGGTCACTTTGCGATCCGCAAGCGCTAGGCCGCCGGAATCACAGGCAACAAGAGATAGGATTCCTTCTCGCCGCCGGAATAGATCGTGTTCGTCCCGCTGTTGTAGTCGGCGTGGTAGTGCATGTAGGCGGTGCTGCCGACGCCGTCGCGGGGTTGAATGTCGAGGCGAATGCGATGGCCTTTTTTGAACACCATCGAGGTCGGCCAGATCTCGACCTCGACTTTCACGATCTCGCCGGGCGTCAGATAAAGCCGCCGCTGGTGGCGATGATAAGGACGGTAGGGCAGCGACAGCTCCGCATCCAATTCACGATGCGACACGCGCAGCCATCCTTTCGCCACCGGCACCGGCGCCCCCTGCTGGCCGGTCTCCAGCACCTCGTTGCCGTCGCCGCCGATGTTGCGGATGGTGAGAAACAAGTCCATGTCCTCGGTCGAGCTTGCGACCCACAGCACCGCGGCGACCGGCCCGGTGACCTCGACGTCCTGCGCGAGCGGTGGGGTCTCGAGCGCGACCCCCATGCCCGGCGGGATGGCGCCGCCCATCACTTGCGACGACGCTGCCGACGTCGAGCCCATGGATCCCAGGCTGGTGGCCGGATAGGTGCGCGAGCTGCAGGTCTGCGGATTGGCGGCGATAAGGCGGCCGGCATTCGCGGCCGTGCCCGGCGCGGGCTGCGACAGATCGAAATAGAACTTGGTCCATCGCGTGCGCGCGAGCGGCCATTCGTGCTCGAAGCGCCACTCCACTTCGTCGCGGCCCTTGCGGATCGCGAGCTTCACCGGCGGCTCCGCCATCACGCCGTTGTCGATGCCTTTGAGCCAGTGCTCGAAGAAGCGCAGCTGATCGCGCCGGCCATCCTCGGAGTAGAACGGATGCACATGCGTGCCGGCGTGGATGCGAAGCTTCTTGTGCGGCGTCGCCGCCCGCACGAAGGCCTCGGTATTGCCGCGCAGATGCAATCCCATGCCCGACCAGTTGCCGACGCTGAACATGGGCACCGTGATCTTGTTCCATTGCGCCTGCGCGCCGCGGAAGGCGCCGCTGTCGAGATTGTTGTGCAGCCAGAAATGCAGCGTATTGGTCTGCCATCGGTTCGGATGGTGCCGGGACGCCCGACCGGCGACGTGGTGCATCAAGTGCGCCATGTACCAATTCGGCATGAACAGGCTGAGGAGCCCGCCGTGGAACAGCGCGTCGCGGTAGAGATCGGCAAAACCTTCCCAGGGAATGATCGCCGCCAATGACGGCGGCTGATGATTGGCGACGAACCACTGGTTGATGGCGAAATAGGATATGCCGCACAGCCCGACCTTGCCCGAGCACCAGGGTTGCGTCGCCGCCCACTCGATCGCGTCGTAGAGATCGATCGACTCCGCGAGCGACCATGGTTCGCATTCGCCGGGAGACTTCCCGCTGCCGCGCCCGTCGACCCGCACCGCGGCGTAGCCCTTCGGCACCCACCATTGCGGGTTGACGGTCTCCCAGTTCATCAGCGGGTTCGGCTTTTCCTCCAGGTTGCCCGGCGGAACCCACAGCTTGTCCTTCTGATAAGGACCCAAATTCAAGATGGCGGGAAAGGTGCCGGCATCATCCGGCCGGAACACATCGGCTTTGAGGCGCGCGCCATCCCGCATCGGGACGTCGACGTCTTTTTCGACGACGATGCCGTAGACCGGCACGCCGGGAGCCGGCTCCATCTTCATTGCTGCTCTCTCCCCCCCTTGCGCGCCCGCTCTTGCCGCTCAATCCGGCAACTCGACCTTCACCTCGTCGGTGACCTTCTTCCAGTACGCCACCTCGGCCTTGTTCCAAGCTTGCGCTTCTTCGATCGACGCGCTGGGAAGAGGCCTGATCATCTGCTGCTTGAACGCCGTCGCCACCTGCTCGGAATTGAGCGCCTGCACGGCCGCCTTGCGCACGATCACGAGCACGTCGCGCGGCGTGGCAGCGGGCGCATATAACGCCGACCACAGGCCCTTGGCATTGGCATAGCCGAGCTCGGTGAGGGTGGGCACATCGGCGTATTCGGGCACGCGCTGGTCGGACATCACCGCTAGGGCCCGCACCTGGCCGGCCTTGACCACGCCCATCGAGCTTGCGGCGTTGAGCAGCGCGACATGGGCGTCGCCGGTAACGAGATCGTTGGTGATGGCGGCACCGCCGCCCTTGTTCGGAAGATGGGTGAGCACGATGCCGGCCCATTGGGCGAAGGCTTCCATGTCGTAGTGATTGTTGCTGCCGATGCCGACGCTGGCGTAGCGCACCTTGCCGGGGTTGGCCTTGGCATAGGCGATGAACTCGGCATAGGTCTTGGGTGGGAAGTCCTTGGTGGTGGCGCCGAGCACGAGCGGAACCTCGCTCAGCCTCGTCACCAAGGTGACGTCCTTGTCGTAGTCGATCTTGAATTTCTTCTTGTAGATGATGGGCGCGAGCACATTGGTGCCGGGATTGCCGATTTGTAGCGTATAGCCGTCGGGCCTCGAACGCGCCATCTCCTCGATCGCCAGGATGCCGAAGGCGCCGGGCTTGTTTTCGATCACCACCGGCTGGCCGAGAATCGGCCGCATATGCTCGCCGACGATGCGCATGACGATATCGGTGGCGCTGCCCGGCCCGAACGGCACGACGACCTTGACCGGCTTCGAGGGATATTTGTCCTGCGCAGCGGCCTCACCGCCGCCGAGGGCGAAGACCAGCACCAATAAAATGCCCAACCGTTTCATGTCATTGTCCGCTTCAGGCGATGCTCCCGCGGCATCCGATCGGCCGCTTCAAGATCGCTGCCGCGATTGCCCCGCGTCATCCGCGCTTCGACAGTCACGAGCAGTTCGCCGTAGCGTCGACATCGGCGCACGCTAGTCGGCCAATTCGATCTTGACCTCGGCGACGGTCTTTCGCCACGCCGCGAGTTCGCTGTCGAGCCACGATTGCGCCTCCTGCAACGACGCGTTCGGCTTGACGCTGACGAGTTGCTGCTTGAAGGCTTCCTGCAGCTGCGGGGCATCCGCGGCCTCGACGATCGCCTTGAAGAGGGTTGCCAGAACCTCTTTCGGCGTATTGGCCGGTGCCAGCATGCTCTGCCAGTGCAAAGTGCCCACGCCGGGGTAGCCGGCCTCGGCCAGCGTTGGGATATCGGGATATTCCGCCAGCCGCGTCTCCGCCAGCACCGCGATCGGCCGCAGCTTGCCGGCCTTGATCATCGATGCCGTGCTCGCGGCATTGATGAACGCGACCTGCGCGTCGCCGACGACGAGATCGTTGATCATGCCGGCGGCGCCGGTCTTGTTGGGAATGTGGAGCATCTCGATGCCGGCTCGCTTGGAAAAGACCTCGACGTCGTAATGCGGGAAGCTGCCGACCCCGGCGCTGGTGTAGCGGACCTTGCCCGGGTTCTTCTTCGCGTACGCGATCAACTCCGCCACCGATTTGGGTTCGAAATTTTGCGTAGTGGTGAGGAGAAAGGACGGATAGATCGCGAGGCGAGACACCGACACCACGTCTTTCTCGAAGTTGACGGAGAACTTCTTCGCGAACAGGACCGGTGTGATGGCATTGGTCGTGACGTTGCCCACCATCAGGGTGTAGCCGTCCGGCTTGGAGCGGGCCATCTCTTCGATCGCGAGAATACCGAACGCACCCGGCTTGCTCTCGACCACGAACTGCTGGCCGAGGCTCTGGCGCATCTGCTCGCCGAACAGGCGCGCCGTGATGTCGGTGGCGCCGCCGGGAGCATACGGTACGACGATCTTCACCGGCCGCGAGGGATATTTGTCCTGCGCCGAGGCCGTGACGCCCCCGAATGCGAGACACAGCAGCGCCAGACCCAAACCGATCCGTTTCATCACATCCTCCGGTGAACCCGCTGAAATCGCCACCCCCACGGGTATCAGCTTGCGATCGATTGTAGTCCAGGCGCGGGGACTGAAACAGGCAATCAACCGCGCGATGTTGTCACGCCGAGGCCAAATCGCCGCTCAGTCCCCCGCCTGCGAAACCGTTTGCTGTCAGCGCTCGTCACGCCGCCTTGACGCCGTGCAGGCTGTGGGACGCATCCTTGCACGTGAAGAACACGAGATCGCCCTCGGGCGTGGCCTCCCCGGAGTGCACGACGTTGGAGGGAACGTAGACCACCGAGCCCGGTTTGGCCTCGATCTCTTTCTCTCCAATCTTGGCCCGAAACGTGCCCTGCAGAATGTAGATCCATTGCTCGTTCGGGTGCGAATGCGGCTCTGCGCCGGTGCCGGCCGGCATCCGCATCAGGGCGACGATCATGCGGTCGCCCTCGACGCAAGCGCCGTTGGCGGTCGAATAGTCGGGGCCGCCGAGGATGTGGTTCACCGCGGCGAGATCGAACACGTATTCACCATCGCCCGCGCGCTTGGCTCCCGGGGTCCGCGCCACTTGTCGCGACATTCTTCGCCTCCTTCGTTTTCCCGCTGCTCTTTCGTCCACAAAGCGAGCTCCCACCGCGTCAGGCAAACGCCCGCGTCTTGTCGCCGGCCGCGCCGAGCAACGCCCGCGCCCGCCCGCCGAGAATGGCCGACTGCTCGGCGGCCGAAATCGGCAGGCCGCGAACCTGCGCCACGCCCTCCGGCATGCCCATGTCGAAGGGATAGTCGCTGCCGAGCAGCACGCGGTCGGCACCCGCATTGCCGACGAGGAATTCGAGTATCTCTTTCGAGTGCACGATGGTATCGAAATAGAAGCGCTTGAGCGACTCCGTTGGCGGTTTTCCAAGCTTGCTTTTCGGCTCTGCGCGCACATGCCAACCGTGCACGAAACGCCCGGCTTGATAGGGAACGAATCCCCCGCCATGGGCGAGGCAGATCTTCAACGAGGGATGGCGCTCGAGCACGCCGCTGAACACGAGACATGCGGCCGCGATGGTGGTGTCGAGTGGGTTACCGATCAGATTGCCGAGATAATAGGACGACAGCCGATCCGCGCCCGCCACATTGATGGGGTGGAGGAGGATGAACGCATCGAGCTCGGCAGCCGTGGCCCAAACCGGCTCGAGCTCGGGATCGTCGAGATTCTTTCCCGCCACGTTCGAGCCGATCTGCGCCCCGCGCAGGCCCAGCACGCGCACCGCATGACGAAGCTCGTCCGCGGCTTGTTTCGGCGCCTGCATGGGCAGCGTCGCGATGGCGAGAAAGCGGTCGGGGCGAGCCTTGGCCAGCTTGGCAAGCTGCTCGTTCTGAATCCGGGCAAACGCCGCCGCCAGCGCCGGCGGTTGCGCATAGAGGAACGTCTGCGGGCAAACCGAGAGCACCTGAACGTCGACCTTGGATGCCGCCATGTCTTGCAGGCGGTGTTCCAAATCCCAGCCGCCGCGCGGGAAATGCCGATACACGTTGCCCGCGACGTCGAGGGTGGCGAAGCGGTCGCCGACCTCCGAGAGCTTCGGCCCCACCTTGGGCGCTTCGCGCTGCAACAGGCGGATGGTCTCTTCCGTCAGGATGTGAGCGTGAACGTCGATCGTTTGCGTCGTCTGGGTGACCATGGGGCCTGCTGCTAATTGAGGGTTGGGGAGACGCCGGAGAGGCTAGTGGTCCGATTCCGAAGTTCGTAAGCACTCGCGGCACGTTCAGATACGAACTTCGGAATCTAAGGACCACTGGCAACTCTATGTTTCTAGTGCCCCTTTTGAACCCGAAGTTCGCGACTGCGTTTGCCGCACAATGTGCGCGAACTTCGGGTTCGGGGCACTAGGAGCGTAATGCATCCCGCCGGGCAGATCGAGTAGCTGACGGCGATTGGATCGTGATAGGTTGCGCGCGGCCCAATACCGGTGGAACCGGACACTCGAGATGCTCGATCAACCCGCCGCTTTGCACCGCGCCCGGTTGCGGGATCGCCCTCGCCTCGATTTCCAGGATCATTTGGCCGATCTCGAGGCGAACGGCCTCCTCGTTCGCATCGACCGTCCCATCAACAAAGACACCGAGCTGCATCCGCTGGTGCGCTGGCAATTCCTGGGCGGCGTACCGGAGGACAAGCGGCGCGCGTTCCTGTTCACCCACGTGACCGACTCGAAAGGCCGGCGCTACGATATTCCGGTCGTGGTCGGCGCGCTCGCGGCCTCACCCGACATCTACGCCATCGGCATGGGGCGGGAGGTCAAGGACATCGGCGAGGCCTGGATGCGCGCGATCGCCAGTCCGATCGCGCCGGTCGCGGTAAGCGCCCCGCGCTGCCAAGAGGTCGTGCTCACGGGCGATGATCTCAAGGCGCCGAACGGGCTGGCGCGGCTGCCGGTGCCGGTGTCGACGCCCGGCTTCGATTCCGCGCCCTATTTGACGGCGACGCTGTGCGTGACGCGGGATCCCGACAGCGGCATCCAGAACATGGGCACCTATCGTGCCGCGCTCAAGGCTGCGGATCGGCTGGTGGTGCGCATGGTGGCGCGCGAGGCGAGCGGCGCCGGCGGCTATTTGCATTGGCTCAAATATCGCAAGCGGCGCGAACCCATGCCGATCGCGATCGTGATCGGCTGCGCGCCGGTGGTCATGTTCACCGGCCCGCAGAAACTCGCCATCGACATGGACGAGCTCGGCGTCGCCGGCGCGCTCGCCGGCGCGCCGATCGAGACGGCGAAAGCCGCGACGATCGACCTCGACGTGCCGGCGTCGGCCGAAATCGTGATCGAGGGGTTGATCGACCCCGAAAAGCTCGAGCCCGAAGCGCCGTTCGGCGAGAGCAACGGCTACGTTGCGCTCGAAGCCTACAATATGCCGATGCGCCTGACCGCTATCACCCACAAGCGCGCGCCGGTCTTCACCTCCATCATCAGCCAGGTCACGCCGAGCGAATCCAGCGTCGTCAAGAAGGTGGCCTACGAGCCGCTGTTTCTGAGCCATCTGCGGGATCGCCTCGGGATCAAGGGCGTGCGTCGCGTGGTGATGCACGAGCGGCTGACCAATCTTCGCCCCGTCATCTTCGTGCAGCTTGCGGAGGAAACGCCGCGCAGCGAGGTCTGGCGCGCGTTGCACGGTGCCGCGACCTTGCAGTCCAATTGCGGAAAAATCGTCATCGCGGTCAGCGAGGACATCGATCCCGCCAGCATGGACGCGGTGCTGTGGTCGCTCGCCTATCGCACCAACCCGATCGAGGACGTGCATCTCGTGCCCCACCGCGGCGGCGTGCAAGGCGCGCAATACGGGCCCAAGACCACGGACTCCGGCATGCTAGTCGACGCCACGCGCAAATATCCGATGGCGCCGCTCGCTTTGCCCACGCGCGAATATATGGAGCACGCGCGCGCGCTGTGGGAGGAGCTCGACCTCTACCCGCTCAACGTCCAGTCGCCCTGGCACGGTTACGGCTTGGGCGATTGGACCGACCGCTGGGAGACGTTTGCGCGCCGCGCCGCCACCGGCGATTGGGAGCTTACCGGCAGCGACACGCTCGCGCGCCAGCGCGGCGGCCTCACGCCCGAAAGCCCCGCCCGCTTCGACGACAAGCCGAAGAAGCCTCCGCAGTAGCCGACCGCCCTTACCTTGCGGTCATCGACCGGGTTCGGCGTCATTGCGCCTGCACGCCGGCCGCCTTTATGACTGCCGCCCATTTGTCGCGTTCTTTGGCGAGGAAGGCCGCGAACTCCTGAGGCGAGGAAATCTTGGCGTCGACGCCGAGCTTGACCAAAGTGCTAGCGATCTCGGGCGATTGCAGGCTCGCATTGATGGCGGCGTTGAGCCGGTTGACGATCGCACCGGGCGTGCCGGCCGGCGCCACCACGGCGGTGAACGAGACCGACGTGAAGTCGGCGACGCCGGCCTCGATCATCGTCGGCACATCCGGCATCTGCGAACTGCGCCGGTCGCTGGTCGAGGCCAACGCCCTGACCTGGCCGGCCTCGACCAGCGGCAGCGATGATGCGGGATTTTCAAACGAGAACTGCGTTTCGCCCGCCACCGTGGCCGCGACGGATGGGCCGCCGCCCTTATAGGGAACATGCACGACGTCGAGGCCGAGGCGCTGCTTGAACATCTCGCCGATCAGGTGCGGCGGCGTCCCGATGCCGGCCGACGCGTAGTTGAGCTTGCCCGGCTTCGCCCGCGCGAGCGCGATCAGCTCTTGCACCGATTTCACCGGCAGCGCGGGGTTGACGATCAGCAGATTGGAGGTGGTCCCTAGCGCAGCGACCGGTGCGAAGCCTTTGACGGGATCGTAGTTCACGTTCTTGTAGATCAACGGGCTGATGACGAGCGTGCTGGTGTTGCCGAGGAGGAGCGTGTAGCCGTCGGGCTCCGACTCCGCGACGGCGCGCGCCCCGATGGTGCCCCCGGCGCCTGGCCGATTGTCGATGACGATGCTTTGCCCGAGGATCGACGTCAGGCGTTGTCCGATCAGACGCGCCATCACGTCCGCCGGACCCGCCGGTGCGAAGCCGACCACGATCCTGATCGGCCGATTGGGAAACGTCTGCGCCGATGCGATGCCGCTTGCGGCGCAGGCAACCGCGACGATGGCGCAGAGAAACGTCGGCTTGGCGAGCATGCCGTTATTCCCGACTTCATCCTGGGAAGACGCGTCAGCGCCCATCTCGAAGGATAATGGGCAGCCTCACGCTTCGAGACGGCGGCCATAGCGCGTCGAAGACGCGCGTGAACGCGCTTGAGGCCACCTCTTCAGCAAGAGGTGAGCGAACTGCGTCACGGCTTCTCGTCCACCACGCGGTTGCGCAGCGTACCGATGCCGGAAATCTCGACCTCGAGCACGTCACCGGGCTTCATCCACAATGGTGGATTGCGGCGATGGCCGACGCCTTCCGGCGTGCCGGTGGCGATCACGTCGCCCGGCAGGAGCGGCGTGAAGTCCGAGCAGAACGCGATGATCTGCGGCACCGAATAGATCAGGAGATCGGTGGCTGACTTCTGCACCTCCTGCCCGTTCAGCCGCGTCGTGAGCGTGAGGCGGGCCGGATCCGCAATCTCGTCGGTGGTGACGATCCAGGGCCCGAGCGGGCCGGTGGCGGGGAAATTCTTTCCCGACGTCACGGAGAATTTCTGATAGTCGCGCACGCTGCCGTCGACGAAGCAGGTATAGCCGGCGACGTGGTCGAGCGCGCGCTCAACCGGGATATGGCGGCCGCCGCGACCGATGACGACCGCAAGCTCGCCCTCGAAGTCGAAGCTCTGCGACACCGAGGGGCGGATCATCTCGCCCTCGTGGCCGGCGAGCGTATTGGCGAGCCGGATGAACATGCTCGGCTGTTTCGGCAACTCGCGCCCGGTCTCGGCGGCATGGGAGCGGTAGTTGATGCCGGCGCAGAGAATCTTGTCCGGGTTGGGGATTGCCGGCAGCCATTTGACGTCGGCCGACTTGTGATCGGGCTTGGCCGCGTCGGCGGCCTTCCTTATGTCGGCAAGCCCGCCCCCCGTGAGCGCATCACGCAAGGTCGCGTAACCGAGGCGCTGGTTCAAGGTGATCACGCCATCGCCGGTCACCACGCCGAAGCACGCCTTGCCGTCGGCCATATAGCTTGCGAGCTTCATTCACCGCTCCATGTCGCGCGATCGACCGCCAGCTGAGAGTCCGTGCATCGTAACATCGCGCGCCGTTACTGCCCGTAGATTGGCACGAACAGCTGATCAACGGGAATGGGCGCCTTGATCAGCGACTGCTCGGCCATGTAGCGAACGAGCGCCTCGAGCGTGGGGCGGTTGGCCTCGACGCCGTAGGGCCAGGGATCGCCGCCGAACGTCGTGGCGATCTCGTCGAGCTCCGCGATCATGCCCGGCAGCATGTAGCGCAGCGCGCCGACCTTGCGCATCTTGGCAAGCGCAAGGTCTTTGGCCTCGTTCATCGCTTTGAAAAGGCTGGCGGCGATGAACGGATGTCTCTCGTAGACGTCGCGACGCATGGCGACGAGGTGCATGATCGGGAAGATGCGCGTGCGGCGGTAATAGTCGAATTCGACGGCATGGAAGTCGGGAAACAGCCGCCGTACGTCGAGATTGGTGCGAAGCGCGGCCGGCAAGCCACTGCCGAGGATCGCCTGGATGTCGCCCCTCTCCAGAAGTTCGCTCAACGAATGGCCGGAGGCGTTCTGTTCGATCGACACCGGCTTGATCAGCGGCGGCGCCGACGGATTGCCGTGCGAGTGCGGACTGTTGGTGGCGCCCTGCACCCAGTGCACGCCCGACAAATCGACCCCATACTCGTCCTGCAGCAAGCCGCGGATGAAAACCGCGGCGGTCTGGGTGTAGAGCGGAACGCCGATGCGCTTGCCCTCGAGATCCTTTGGCGTCTTGACCGCTTTGCGGTTGACCGTGATGAAACCATGACGGAAGACGCGGGAGGGAAACACCGGCAGTGCAACCATCTCGTTGCGGCCGGCGGCGAGCCGGCTGAAGACCTCGGAGCTCGACATCTCGCAGGCATCGAAATCGAGATTTTTCCCCATGCGGTCGAAAATCTGCCGCGGCTCGTCGATGGCGAGAAAGTTGAGATCGACACCTTCGGGTTTGACTTCGCCGGTATGGAGCGCCGCCATGCGGTCATAGAGGCCGCAGGCGAACGTGACCGCAACTTTGGACATGACATGACTCCCGCGCCTCGGATCTCGGGTTTACCGATGCGCTTGGCCGCTGGCTAGTCGATGACGGCAATCGCGAAGCGGCAGCAGAACCTTGCGGGCGGCCACCGTGATGCGCCCCGACCGTGAAGATATAAGACATTATGTTATTCGGCGAGGGCCAAGGAGGGTCATACGACTCGTGCTTCGAGCGCCGAACGGCACTGTGCCCACATGCGAGCGCGGCCGGTCCTGGCCGCGCAATGTTCGATTGTGTTTACGCCGATTATGATGTGCCATCTCACTCGTGCTGAAAGGATTGGTCTTCACCCGAACTGACCGAAAGGACCGATGATGACGAGCCAAGTCTCACGCCGTGAGCTTCGCAACATGCTCGTCCCCGGCGCGGCGCTGCTGCTGCCGGGCGTCGCCAATGCGCTGGCGGCGCGCGTCGTCGCCGATCAAGGCTTTGCGGCGGCCTATGTCACCGGCGCCGGCATCGCCAACACGTTTTTTGGCGTCCCCGACATCGGCCTGGTGACGCTGAGCGAGCTCGCAGCGCACGTGGCGGCGATCCGCGAGGCATTCCCGGGCCCGCTCGTGGTCGATGCCGACACCGGCTTCGGCAATGCCGTGAACGTGGTGCGCACCGTTTCCCTGCTCGAGCGCGCGGGCGCCGATGCCCTGCAGATCGAGGACCAGATCTTTCCCAAGCGCTGCGGCCATTTCGCGGGCAAACACGTGATCGCGGCCGCCGAGATGGTGGAGAAGATCAAAGCCGCCGTCGACACTCGCCGCGAGCGGGATCTTCTGATCATCGCGCGCACCGACGCCATTGCGCCCGAAGGCTACGCCGCCGCGCTTGAGCGCGCCGCCGCCTATCGGGAGGCCGGCGCCGACGTCACCTTCGTCGAAGCGCCCGCGTCCATGGAACAGATCGCCGATATCCCCCGCCGCTTGCCGTGGCCGCAACTCCTCAACATCGTCCTCGGCGGGCGCACACCGGAACTGCCCAACGAGAAGCTCAAAGAATTGGGCTATGCCGGGGTGATCTACGCCAATGTCGCCCTGCAATCGGCGCTCAAGGGCATGCAGGCGGCGTTGGGGGAGCTTCGGCGCAAAGGACATATGGGCGACGCGATGAAATTGGTGGCCGATTTCGCCGAGCGCCAGCGCTTGGTGCACAAGGACGAGTTCGATGCGCTCGAGCGCAAATACGTCGCCAAGGACTAAACGGCAACGGCGGCGCTGCGGGTCCCGCCGCGCCCCTAATGCATGGCCTTGCCGCCATCGACGTTGATCGTCTGTCCGGTCATGAAATCGCTCGCGGCCGACGACAGGAACATCACCGCTCCCACCAGATCGGCCGGTACCTGCACGCGCTCGATGGCGCGGCCAGCGACCCGCGTCGCGAGATAATTCGCCGACGACGACTGCACTTGCGTTTCGCTCTGCGTCATGCCGGGGGTGACGGCGTTCACGGTGATGCCGAATTCTCCGACCTCGCGCGCCAAGGCGCGGGTGAAGCCGATAACGCCGGCTTTCGAGGTCGTGTAGTGCAGCCGGTTGGGCGTTCCTTCCCACACCCGCGACGACGAGACGTTGACGATCTTGCCGCGCCGTTGCGCCTTCATCGCCGGGAACACCGCGCGGCAGGACAAGAACATGCCGCGCAGGTTGACGGCCATGACGCGATCCCATTCCTCGACCGGGATTTCGAGCCAGGAACGCCGCGGCAGCACGCTCATCAGCGAGGCGTTGTTGATGAGGACGTCGATCGCGCCGAAGCGCTCGAGCGCGGCCTGCGCCACGGCTTTCGTCGACTCTTCGCTGGCGATGTCGGTTGCGAGACCGATGGTCTCGAAGCCTTGCGCGGCAAGCGCCTCGGCCACGGATTTTGCGGCCGCGCCGTCGATGTCGGCGGCGACGACGCGGGCCCCCGCCTTGGCGAATTCCTGCGCATAGACTTTGCCGATCCCTTTGCCGCCGCCGGTGATGATGACGGAGCGGCCAGTTAAATCAAAGCGCTCGTTCATGGTGCTGCCTCGATGGATCAAGCGCGGATACCGCCACGCGCGGCGACAAGCCGTCGCGATAGTAGGTTCAAGCCAACCGGATGACGGGCCATTGCGCCGCGCCTTCGATCTTGACCTATCGCCTTCGACCTTGACCTATAATGCGGTAGCTGCATCAGGTTGTTCATGGCCATTCCTGCAAATCTCGAACTGGCCGCGCATGGCGAACGCCGGCGCACGAGCCTCGCACGGCTCTACCTCGAGCACGAGCGCCTAGCGATCGGCGGCGGCACGCTCATCGCCGTGCTGCTGCTTTGGGAGGCGCTCGGGCGCAGCGGCCTCGTCGATCCGCTGTTCATCTCCTCCCCCACGCAGGTCGCGCAGGCAGGCTGGCAATTGAGCCACGATCGTGATTTCTGGAACGACGTTGAGGTCAGCGCAACCGAATTCATCCTGGGCTACGGCGCGGCACTGGCGCTGGCGATCCCGCTCGGGCTCGCGGTCGGTTTGTCCAAACGGCTGCAATACATGATCGGCCCGTTCATCGACACGCTCAACGCCGTGCCGCGGGTGACGCTCCTGCCCCTCATCATCATCTGGTGCGGTATCGGCATCTGGTCCAAGGTCGTGGTCGTTTTTCTCGGCGCCGTCATCCCGATCCTCATCAACACCCAATCCGGCGTCAAGACGAGCGAAGCGCGCTTCATCCGGGTGGCGCGCAGCTTCTCCGCCTCCAGAGTGAAGATCTTTTCGAGCATCATCCTGCCGGGCACCGTGCCCTTCATCTTCACCGGCTTGAAATACGGCGCCGGCCGGGCGCTGCTCGGGGTCGTCGTCGGCGAGCTCTACGCGTCGACCGCGGGCCTCGGCCACATGATCGCCGACGCTGGCAATACGTTTCAGACCGATATCGTCTTTTTCGGCGTGCTCCTATTCATGGCCACGGGACTGTTCGTGGTCGCGTTGCTCGGCGCCGTCGAGCGGCGGTTCGAAAAATGGCGACCAGACCCGCGTTGAAGCGGCCATGACGGACGCGGCAGATGGCGGGCGCAGCGGCATGAGTTCGACCGGCCCTATGCGCGCGGCAAGCGGCGAGTTGCAAATGCGGGCGACCTTTCGTTGGTATCTCGCGCATGAGCGCGCCATTCTCGGCACGCTCGTGGTGATGCTCTTTCTGATCGGCTGGGAAGGCCTCGAGCGCGGCTGGTGGGCCGACTTGCTGCGCCCGCTGCTGGGGGCTTCGGCGGAGCGATTGCAGCTCAAGCCGATCTTCATCTCCTCGCCCACGCTCATCGCGGCGGCCGCGTTTCGCATGTTCTTCGTGACCGGTGAGATCTGGCGCGACCTTGCTTGGAGCGGCGTCGGCTACGTGCTCGGCCTTGGTCTGGCGATCGCGGTCGGCATTCCGCTCGGCCTCGCCGCGGGCTGGTATCGGCGTTTCTCCTACGCGGTCGAACCTTTCCTCTCGGCGCTCAATGCCACGCCGCAAGTGGCGTTCCTGCCGCTGATCGTGGTTTGGGTCGGCACCGGGCTCGGCGAACGCGTCCTGATCATCTTCCTCTTGGCGGTGCTGCCGCTCGCGATCAATGCTCACGCCGCGGTTCGCACCACGGATCCGCGCCTGGTCAAGGTCGCATCGAGCCTGGGCGCCGGCGACTGGCGGCTGTTTCGAACCATCATCCTGCCGAGCTCGCTCCCCTTCCTGCTGGCGGGGCTGCGGCTCGCGATCGGCCGCGGGATGATCGGCGTGGTGGTCGGCGAAATCTACGGTTCGGCCGCGGGCATCGGCGCCATGATCAACCAGGCCGGAGCGCGCTTCCAGACCGATAAGGTGTTCGTCGGCGTGCTCACCATCGTCGCCGCAGGGGTAATATTGGTCGAGATCGTGCAGCGGATCGAGCGCCGGGTCGATGTCTGGCGTGCGCCGGCCTGACCGCACCAGCCGCATCATGAACGCCAAGCTCGAAGCGCAAGACATCCGGCTGGAATATGTCCAGCCCCGCACCAATGCCCGGCTCGTGGCGCTCGATGGCGTCGACCTGAAGATCATGGACGGCGAATTCGTGTCGATCGTGGGGCCGTCCGGCTGCGGCAAGACCACGTTCCTCTCGGTGGTCGACGGCTTGATCGCCGCGAGCGCGGGCCGCATCCTGGTCGATGGTCGGGTGGTGACGAAACCGGGGCCGGACCGCGCGGTCGTGTTCCAGGATGCCTCGCTGCTGCCGTGGCGGACGGTGCTCAACAATGTCCGCTACGGACTGGAGTGCCTCAACGTCGGCGCGCGCGAGGCCAAGGAGCGCGCGTCGCATTTCATCGAGATGGTCGGCCTCTCCGGCTTCGAGCATCATTATCCCTACGAGCTCTCGGGCGGCATGCAGCAGCGCGTGAACCTTGCGCGCGCGCTGGTCATGGATCCGAAGATCTTGCTGATGGATGAACCGTTCGCATCGCTCGACGCGCAAACCCGCGAAGTGATGCAGGAGGAGCTACTGCAAATCTGGGTGAAGGCGAAAAAGACCGTGCTGTTCGTGACCCATCAAATCGACGAAGCGATCTATCTATCGGACCGTGTCGTGGTCTTTTCCGGCCGGCCGGGAACGGTCAAGGAGACGATCGCAGTCGCCATCGAGCGCCCGCGCCGGCTGGCGCTGAAACGCGAGGCGCGTTTCCACGCAATCGAAGATCGCATCTGGAGCCTGATCGAGGAGGATGTGAAGGCCGACCGCAACCGGCGCAACGTTGACCGGAGCGGTCGCAGTTTCTAGAGCATGGTGGATCCGCGCGATCGATAACGACGGGCAGCTCCAGGAGGATGCAATGCGGTCAGGCAGGTTTCGCATCACGGCGGCTTCGCTGTTAGCGTTCGCGCTGGGCGCGGCGGCGACGCCCGCCCGAGCCGCCGATCCGATCCCGTTCAAGATCGGCATCTCGGCCCCGGTCGTGACCATCTTTCCGGTCTGGATGGGGGAGGCCGGCGGCTTTTACGAGAAGGAAGGGCTCAAGGTCGACGTCATCAATATGGAAGGCGGCACGCGCGGCCTGCAGGTGCTGCTCTCCGGCGAAATCCAGGGCATGCATGTGGGGCTCGCGCCGGCCGTTCTCGCCAACAAGCAGGGAGCCGACCTGCGGCTGGTGACCTCGACTTGCAACACCATCCCCATCACCATGTTCGCGAAGGCCGGGGTCGGCATGGGCGACCTCAAGGGCAAGACCTTCGGCATCAGCACCTTCGGCTCCGAGACCGACGTTGCCATCAGCATCCTGCTCAAAGAGCTCGGCCTCACCCGCTCGGACGTCACCGTTTCGCAGATCGGCGGCAGCTCGCAGCGCTTCGCCGCCCTCATCGCCGGCCGCATCGACGTCGCTCCGCTGATCGAGCCGGCCATCACGCTGGCGAAGGAACGAGGCTTCAATCCGATCATCGATCTGGCGGCCGCCAAGACGCCGTGGATTTTCGATTCCGTCGTCGTCACCAACGGCTATCTCAAACGCAATCGCGCCACGCTGACGCGCTTCGTGAAGGCCTACGTCGCCGGCGCCTACCTCGCGCTTGCCGACGAGACCAAGGCCAAGGAGGTGATCGCGCAAAAGTTCAAGACCAACGACGCGAAGGTCATCGCGGCTACCTATGCCGACTTCAAGCGCCTGATGCCGCGCGACGCGGCGCCCTCGCTCGCGGGCGCAAAGAACGTGCTCGCCCAGCTCGAGGCGATCGGGACCGACGTCGGCAGCAAGAACGCCAACGACTACCTCGACCTCGGCATCATCGACACGCTGAAACAGGAGGGGTATTTCGCGCAGATCGAGAAGACATATCCAGTGAAGTAAGCCGTAGGGTGGGCAAAATCGCCTGTGGTACCGTGGCCGCGCGGGCAAGGCGCGTACGCGATTTTGCCCACGCGCCAATATCGAGCGTCGCGCCTTTGCCCACCCTACCCGTCCCCGTTAGACATGACGAGTTCGGATGTCGCGGAGCTCCGATTTGAACGCCATCGACCTCGAAGTCATCTATCAGTCCACCCTGCAGATCGCGCGCGAGCTCACGCTCAACATGTTGCGCACGGGCTATTCCACCATCATCAAGGAAAGCCAGGATTTCACCTTCGCCGTCTTCGACGGCGCAGGCCGCCTGGTGGCGCAGGGCATCCCGCAACCGCTGCATATCGGGCCGCTGGCAGCGCAGGTGAACGAGATCCGCCGGCGCTTCCGCGATGCGACCGAGCCGGGCGATGCTTTCATCGTCAATCATCCCTATGAAGCCTGCCAGAACCACGCCACCGACATCACCGTCATCTCACCGCTGTTCGTGGGTGAGCGCCTCCTCGGCTTCATCGGCAACATCGCCCACAAGCCGGATCTCGGCGGCAAGGTCCCGGGCACCAACAGCGGCGACGCCACCGATCTGTTTCAGGAGGGATTGCTGATCCCGCCGCTCAAGATCTTGCGCCGCGGGAAGCTCAATGGCGACGTGGAAGCGCTCATCTGCGCCAATACCCGCACGCCGGAAGTCACCTGGGGCGACATCAAGGCGCAGGTCAACACCAATACCTATGGCCTGAGCAAATTCGCCGAGCTGTTCGGCAAATACGGCGTCGATACGGTGCTCGCCTGCTGGCAACGTTGGATGGACATTTGCGAGACCGAGCTGCGAAAGCAAATCGCCGCGGCGCCGGACGGGCGCTATGGCCCGCAGACCGACTATCTCGACGACGACGGCGTCGACCTCTCGACGTCGCATCGCATCTCGGCGTCGCTCGAGGTCAAGGGCGACACGCTGCATTTCATCCTAGACAGCGACCGCCAGGCGCGCGGACCCATCAACTTGCGGCCCTGCGTCTCCCGCAATTTCATCGAGTGCCTGGTGAAGATGATCTTCATTCCGGACCTGCCGGTGAACGACGGCCTGTCACGGCCGGTGCGCGTCTCCTATCCGCCGGAGGGTTCGCTGCTCAATCCCCGCTTTCCCGCCCCGGTGAACATGTACGTGCGCCCGAGCCAGGTCACGACCGCGGTTATCATGCGCGTGCTGGCGCAGGCGCTACCGGGCCGCGTGCCGGCGCCGGGGAGCGCCGCGGGCGGCTCGCTGTCGAGCGCGGGCCGCCATCCGAAGTCGGGCCGCTGGTATTCGCAATACGAAATCTTGACCGGCGGCACGGGAGCGCGGCCCGATGGCGACGGGGTGAGCGCCATGGACGAGCTCGTTGTCAATGTCATGAATACGCCGGTGGAGGCGATCGAAACCGAGTTTCCCGTCCGCGTCGAGCGCTACGAGCTCGCCTGTGACTCGGGCGGGGCGGGGACGTTTCGCGGCGGCCTCGGCGTGCGCCGTCAGTGGCGAATTCTGGCGGAGGAATCGAGCGTGAATCTGCGCATGGACCGCTTCAAATTTTCCTCCCTCGGCGTGTTCGGCGCCAAGCCCGCGCACGCCTCGAAGGCGGTGTTGAACCCCGGCAGCGGCGCTGAACGCGCGCTGACGTCAAAGGTCGCGGGCCTGCTGCTCAAGCGCGGCGATCTCCTGTCGGTGGAGTTCGCCGGCGGCGGTGGCTGGGGCGATCCCCTCGAGCGCGACGTCGGCCGGGTGCGCGACGACGTCGCGCGCGGCTATGTTTCGCTCGACTCTGCCCGGGAGGACTACGGCGTCGCGCTCGATTGCGAGCTCGGCATCGACGCCGACACCACCGCGCGGCTGCGCCGGACAAAGACCCGCCGATGAAATTGCGCGTCGGCATCGACGTCGGCGGGACCTTCACCGACGTCACCGCCTTCGATGAGGATCAGCGCGAGCTCGTCGCCGTTCGCAAGTATCTCTCCGATCCGACGCAGCCCGCGGCCGTGATGGAGAACATCACGGCCGACTTGGTCCGCGACTTCGGCCCCAACTCGGTGTCGCTGGTCCTGCACGGCTCGACCGCCGCGCTCAACACCTTGCTCGAGGGCAAGGGCGTTCGGGTCGGGCTGCTGACCACGCGCGGTTTCCGCGACGTCTACGAGATCGGACGGCAGTGGCGCGGCGAGGACGTCTTCAACATCTTCGCGCCCGCGCCGAAAATGCTGCTCACGCGCGATCGAATTTTCGAAGTCCGCGAGCGGCTGGGCGCCCAAGGCGAGGTAATCGAACCGTTGGTGACGGAGGACGTGGGCGCCGCCGTCTCGAGGCTCGTGGCCGACGGCGTCGAGGCCGTCGCCGTGTGCTTCCTGTTCGCTTACGCCAATCCCATCCACGAGAAAGCGGCAGCCGAGATCATTCGCGCCACCGCGCCCGATCTCTACGTGTCGCTGTCGCACGAGGTCAACCCGGAATGGCGCGAATACGAACGCACGGCTTCGACCGTGGCCAACGCCTATATCGGCCCGCCGGTCTCGCGCTACCTGCGCACGCTGGAGGAGCTTTCGCTCCGGCGCTTCCCGCGCTCCCGCGTCCTGATGATGAAATCGGACGGCGGGGCGGCGAGCGCGGGCATGCTCGCGCGCACGCCGATCCAGACCGTCATGTCCGGGCCGGTGGCTGGCGTGATCGGCGGCCGCCATCTCGGCGACGTGAAGGGCATCGACAATCTCATCACCTTCGATACCGGCGGAACGAGCTCGGACATGGCGGTGCTGCCCGGCCGGCCGCTGTTCAAGTCGGAGGTGAAGGTCGCGCGCCATCCGCTGCGGACCCACACCGTCGACCTCGAGACCATCGGCGCCGGTGGCGGCAGCATTGCCGCGGTGCAGCTCGGCCACGTCCTCAAAGTCGGGCCGCAGAGCGCCGGCGCTCATCCGGGTCCCGCGTGCTACGGCCGCGGCGGCTGCGAGCCGACGCTGACCGACGCGCTCGTCGTCCTCGGGCATCTCAATCCCGCGGCGCTGCTCGAAGGCGCCATGCCGATCGCCAGCGCGAAAGCGCGCGAGGCGGTAGCGATGTGCGTCGCCGAGCCGCTCGGAATGTCAACGACCGAGGCCGCCTGGGGCATTCTGCGCGTGCTCGCCACCAATGTGATGGTGGCGATGCGCACCATCACGGTCGAGCGCGGCTACGATCCGCGCGAATTCACGTTGGTGCCGTTCGGCGGCATGGGCCCGACCATCGCGGGAATGATCGCAGCGGAGCTGGGCATCGGCCGGATTCTCATTCCTCGCGATCCCGGTACTTTCAGCGCACATGGGATGCTGGTGACCGACGTGCACCAGGAGCGCAGCCTCACCCGGATCACGCCGGTCGATGGTACGACGCCCGCCGAGGTCGATGCGATCTTCACCGAGATGGAGACCGCGGCCCTGGAAGACTTGATGCGCGAGCAATTTCCGCGCGAGCGGCTGCTCGCCCGCCGCCACGCCGGCATGCGCTATCGCGGCCAGTCCTACGAAGTGGCGGTGCCGGTGCCGTGCCTGCGCGGACCGCAGGACATGGCCGATCTGATCACGCGATTTCATGACGCGCATCAGCGCCGCTACGGCCACATGGCGCAGGCCGAGGCCGTCGAAATCGTCAATTTCCAGGTCACCGCGGTCGGGCTCATCGCGAAGCCGGCGTTGAAGACGTTCGTGCGGACCGATGCGCCGGCCAAGCCGCACGGAGCGCGGCACACCTATTTCAGCGCCGCCGACGCCCGCGAGGTGCCGGTATTTCGCCGCAGCACCTTGCAGCCGGGCATGCGGATCGAAGGTCCAGCGATCATCGAAGAGAAAACCTCGACCACCGTGCTCTATCCGGGACAGCGCGCGGACGTGGATGAATATTTAAACGTCGAGATCGAGCTGCTGTAGCGTGGGAAAGATCGTTCCCGGGTGGCGCTAAGACGTGCTGCCAAAGCAGGCGACCCTACCTCCCCAGTCCGCCCTTGTCCTCGATGAAACGGGCGATCGTGTCGACACCCTCGCCCGCGCGCAGATTACTGAATACGAAGGGGCGCGTGCCGCGCATGCGCTTGGCGTCGCGCTCCATGACCGCGAGCGAAGCGCCGACGTGGGGCGCGAGGTCGATTTTGTTGATCACGAGCAGGTCGGAACGTGTGATGCCCGGGCCGCCTTTGGACGGAATCTTGTCGCCGGCGGCGACGTCGATGACATAGAGCGTCAAGTCCGCGAGCTCCGGCGAAAAGGTCGCCGCCAGGTTATCGCCACCGGATTCGATCAGAACGAGATCGAGCGCCGGAAATTTCTTCTGCATCTGCGCGACCGCGGCGAGATTGATCGAAGCATCCTCGCGGATCGCGGTGTGCGGACAGCCGCCGGTCTCCACACCGGCGATGCGCTCGGGCGCGAGCGCCCCGGACCGCACGAGATATTCGGCGTCCCACTTGGTGTAGATGTCGTTGGTGATCGCCGCGATCTCGTAGCGGTCGCGCAGCCGCTTGCACAACGCGTCCATCAGCGCGGTCTTGCCCGAGCCGACCGGGCCGCCGACACCGACGCGCAGCGGACCGTGCGGGCTGGCCATGCCTCAACTCCGAAACAGCCGCGTGTGCTGCGTCTCGTGGCGCATGCTCGCGAGGTCGGCGCGGAAGGCGGCGCCCCCCACGTCGTCGAGGGGGGTGGCGAGCGCACGCGCGGCCGTCGCCGCCACCACCGGTTCGAGCGCGGCAAGCACGCGTTGGCCGTCGGTTTGGCCGAGCGGCACGAGCCGCACGCCGGCCGAAACGAGGTTCGCGGCCAGCGCGTGGAGATAAGCCTGCAGCGCGGGCGCGAGCGTGATCTCGTGCCCCGCGCCGGCGACAGCGACCGCAACCGGCAACGCCGCCGCTCCATCCCAGATCGCCAGCAGCCGATCGAGCGCCGGCGTGGGCCAGGCCGCGCGCGTCGCATCGAGGAAGGCGCGGCCCTGGGCTGTGGTTTCCAAATGCCGCTCCTGCGACGCCGCAAAGACCGCGGCGAGCTCGGCCACCGCACGCAGCGCCTTGTCGTCGCGCTGCGCGGCCGCGCGGTGGGCATGGGCGAAAAAAACGGCATCACAAAATCCGTTGCCCTCTCCGATCATCACCGCAAGCCAGCGCTCGAGCGTTGCCGCATCGGTGATGTCGCGAGCCTCGATCGCCCACTCGATGCCGCTGGAATAGGAGAACGCGCCGATAGGATAGGCCGGCGACAGCCACGCCATCAGCCGGTAGAGCGCGCGCGCATTCAGGTTGCCGGCAGCGCTGCCCGCGTCCTTCGCGACGCTGCGCCATCTCCGCTCGTCCCCGCGCGGGGCACCCCGCGACGCACGCGTGGTGGGAACCCTACCCAGTTGCTCCTGGCTTGCCGTTTTCGCGGGAGTGAGCGGAGTAAGCCCGGCAGCTCGAGCCACGCGGCGGCCGCGCGTGCCGCGCCTCGTGCGATGGCGGGAGCGCTTAGTGGTCATGATCGTGGTTGTTTGCGTCCCCATAAGCACCATGCTCCGGGTCGAACGGCGCCTCGATCGCAGTGAGCCGCGCGCCGAGGCCGCGCAGCATCTCTTCCAGCACGCGATCGCGCCGGATGCGCAATCTGTCGCCCATCACTTGCACCTCGGTGTGGCGATTGCCGATGTGCCAGGCGAGGCGGGCGAGTTCGTGCGGGCTTCCGGCCGCGATCTCGAGCAGCGGCTCCGCCTTGCCGGCCACGCGCACGATGGCGCCGTCCTCGAGCACGAGGCCGTCGCCGTCTTTCAGCGCGGTCGCCTGCGGCAGATCGAGCAGAAACACCGTGCCGCGCTCCCCCGTCAACGCGATCCGGCGGCGATGGCGCTCATTCGCATCGAGCACGACACGGTCGATGGCGGTCGCTGCGTTCCAGCTGCCGGCCGTTCTGATCTCGCACGCCCGCCGCATCGCATTCTGCCTTCAGAACAAAAAGTAGCGCTGCGCCATCGGCAGCACCTCGGCCGGGGCGCAGGTCAGCAATTCACCGTCGGCGGTCACCTCGTAGGTCTCGGGATCGACCTCGATCCTGGGGGTCGCGCCGTTGTGCACCATGCTCTTCTTGGAGATGCCGCCGCGGGTATTTTCGACCGCGACGAACTCTTTTTCGACGCCGAGCTTGTTGCGCAAGCCGCGCTTGAGCGCCGCCTTCGATACGAACACCAGCGACGACGCGACGAGCGCCTTGCCGAAGGCGCCGAACATCGGGCGATAGTGCACCGGCTGCGGCGTCGGGATCGAGGCGTTGGGATCGCCCATCTGCGCGGCGATGATCGTGCCGCCCTTGATGATGCAGTCGGGCTTCACGCCGAAAAAGGCGGGCGACCACAGCACGAGGTCGGCGAGTTTGCCCTTCTCCACCGAGCCGATATGCTTCGACACGCCGTGCGCAATCGCCGGGTTGATGGTGTATTTGGCGACGTACCGTTTGGCTCGCGCGTTGTCGTTGTCGCCCCTCTCCTCCTTGAGTCGTCCGCGCTGCTTCTTCATCTTGTCGGCGGTCTGCCAGGTGCGGATGATGACCTCGCCGAGCCGTCCCATGGCTTGGCTGTCGGACGACATCATCGACAGCGCCCCGATGTCGTGCAGGATGTCCTCGGCCGCGATCGTCTCCTTCCTGATGCGACTCTCGGCGAACGCGACGTCCTCGGCGATCAACGGGTCGAGATGGTGGCACACCATCAGCATGTCGAGATGCTCGTCGATGGTGTTCCTGGTGAACGGCCGGGTCGGATTGGTTGACGACGGCAGCACGTTCTTGAGGCCCGCGACCTTGATGATGTCGGGGGCATGCCCGCCGCCGGCGCCCTCGGTGTGAAAGGCGTGGATGGTGCGGCCCTTGAACGCCTTGATGGTGTCCTCGACGAAGCCCGACTCGTTGAGCGTGTCGGTGTGGATCATCACTTGTATGTCGTAATCGTCGGCGACCGCGAGGCAGCAGTCGATCGCCGCCGGCGTGGTGCCCCAGTCCTCGTGCAGCTTGAGCGAACAGGCGCCCCCTTCGACCATCTCCTCGAGCGCCGCCGGGCGCGAGGCATTGCCCTTGCCGGCGAAGCCGAGATTGACCGGCAATCCGTCGGCGGCCTGGATCATGCGGCCGATATGCCATGGCCCCGGCGTGCAGGTGGTGGCGAAGGTGCCGTGCGCCGGCCCGGTGCCGCCCCCGAGCATGGAGGTGACGCCCGACATCAACGCCTCCTCCACCTGTTGCGGGCAGATATAGTGGATGTGCGTGTCGAAGCCGCCGGCGGTGAGGATCTTGCCTTCGCCCGCGATCACCTCGGTGCCGGGGCCGATGACAATGGTGACGTTGGGCTGAATGTCGGGATTGCCGGCCTTGCCGATGGCTGCGATGCGGCCGGCCTTCAAGCCGACGTCGGCCTTGACGATCCCCCAATGGTCGAGGATCAGCGCGTTGGTGATCACGGTATCGACCGCGCCCGCCTTGTTGGCGATCTGGCTCTGGCCCATGCCGTCGCGGATCACCTTGCCGCCGCCGAATTTCACCTCCTCACCGTAGGTGCAAAAATCCTTCTCCACCTCGATGATGATGTCGGTGTCGGCGAGGCGCACGCGGTCGCCGGTCGTCGGCCCGAACATTTCGGCGTAGACGGCGCGCTGCATTTTGGCGGACATGCTTCAGCTCCCTACCGGTGCCGTAACGGGCTGCGCATCGGCCGCGCGCCAGCGATTCTCGAATGCGGGCCGCAAGATGTCGTGCGCGAATTTGAACCCGTCGCGCCGGCGGCGGTGCACGGTCTCCGGCGAGAAGTCGCGCATTCCATCCTTGTCGTCGGCCGGATTCTGCGCCGCGGGAATGAGCGTGGCGGCCGGATCCTGCATGTCGATGTTGACGATGGCGTCGATGATCTTGTAGCGCCGCGCCTCGTGCAGGCGGGCCTGCAGCCGCTCGTCGAGCGCATCGGGTGGAACCAAGGCGGCAAGATCGTCGATGGTTTCCACCAGCGCATTGACCCGCCGCGCCGTGTCGTGATCCTGGCGCAAGCGGTTGCCGAAGCTCAGCTCGTGCAGGCGGTCCTCGACCGTGGCGAGGTTGCGCGGCAGCCGCGCGCGTAGGGGATAGAGATTCATCACCACGAGCATGCTGTCGACCTCGGCATCGGCGCTGAAGGCGTCGATCGCTAACCCGAGCGGGGTGTTGTCGACGACGCCGCCGTCCCAATGCGGCATGCCGTCAATCTCGGTCCACGGAAATCCCGGCGGCAGGCTGCCGCTCGCCAGCACGTGGCGCGGTTCGATCTTCGTCGCGGGCACCTTTCCGAGCGGCTGATTGACGAACGCCCGCAGCGCGCCGGTCACGACCTCGACCGCGGTCACCGCGAACGCGGTCGGGCTGGCGTTGAGCGCCGCGAAATCCACATGGCGTCCGAGCGTCACCAGCAGCGGGCGCGTATCATAGACATAGGTCCAGGTCGGAGCGGTCCAAAAATCCGGCCGGGGCACATAGAAGCCCGGCAGTCCGAAATAGGCGAGGTCGCGCTGCGCGGCGTGCGTCCAGAACGGCGGCGTTTCCAGCGTCAAATCGTCCCACAACGCGTTGAGCCGGGCGCGCGCGTCGGCATTGCTCTTCGCGCCGACCACGCAGGCGGCGTTGATGGACCCGATCGAGACTCCGGTCACGACCTTGAGCGCAATTCGGCGGCCCTGCGCTTCGAACTCGTCCATCAACTCGAGCAGCGCGTTCAAGGCACCGCATTCATAGGCTCCGAGCGCCCCGCCGCCTTGCAGAACCACGCCGACTTCAACCAGCTTGTTCGATGACGCGGACATGTCTTGGCGTGCCTTAGAGCTTTCCCATCACGTCCTGCCTGAACCCGTAGATCGTGCGCTTGCCGGCGAGCGCAACAAGCGTGACCTCGCGCGTCTGCCCCGGTTCGAAGCGCACCGCGGTGCCGGCGGCGATATTGAGCCGCATGCCGCGCGCTTTCTTGCGGTCGAATTTCAGCGCCGGATTGGTCTCGAAGAAATGATAGTGCGAGCCGACCTGGATCGGCCGATCGCCGGTATTGGTGACCGACAGCGCCACCGTCTTGCGACCGGTATTGAGCTCGATCTCGCCGTCCTTGATGAACATTTCACCGGGGATCATGGCGTCCCTTCATCGTATCGGCTCGTGCACCGTCACCAGCTTCGTTCCATCCGGGAACGTCGCCTCGACCTGGATGTCGTGGATCATTTCGGCGATGCCGTCCATCACCTCGCCGCGCGTGAGCACGTGCGCGCCCGCCTCCATCAGCTCGGCGACGGTTTTGCCGTCGCGTGCACCTTCGACGATGAAATCGGTGATGAGCGCCACCGCCTCGGGATGATTGAGCTTGACGCCGCGCTCCCGCCGCCGGCGCGCCACCATCGCAGCCATGGAGATGAGCAACTTGTCCTTTTCGCGCGGGGTCAGGTTCATGACTTGCCTTCAAACTTGCGTTCGCCTCAGTTGAGCCACAGCCGCGGCAACGGCGCGCCGCGCACCGCGGTAAGCACGGCAACGAGATCATGGCGCAGCGCTTCGCCGTCGGCGGCGCAGAGCCGCGCGACGGCGAGCCCGTTCCAGGCGGAGACGCCGACCTCGCCGCGGAAATGATCGCCGAGCGCGCGCACGCTGGCGGCGGTGCCTTCGTCGCCAGGCACGACCAGCATGGTCGCGACGGCGACGCCGCCATTGGCAACCGCGGGCTGCGCAAGCCGGGACGCCACGACGCCATCGAGCCGCAAGGCTTCGGCGTGGATGAGCTGTCCGGCCCGGCGCAGGCGCCAGCGATCGAACAGGAAGCTGTCGTGCACCGCCTCCCCCATGCCGGAGCGTCCGAACACAATCGCCTCCGCCAATACCAGCCGTGCGTCCTCTGCCAGATCGACATCGATCGCGCGCTTGAGCCGCGCCCGATCGAACAGGATCGTCTCCTGCGGCAGCCAGGCGAGCGAGCCGCCAGCGGCGACGTCGAGCTTCACGTCGATTGTCGCCTGCGCTGCGAGCGCGCGGTAGACCTTTTCCGCCGCGGCCGTGGTGACGACGAGCCGCGCGCGGGGCTCGACGGTCACGTCGAGCGTGAAGCGGTCGCCGCCTGCGACGCCGCCGGCGGTGTTGACGATGACGGCCTCGAGCTCGCCCGATGCCGGCCCCGGACACCGCACGCGCAGCGCGCCATCCTCGCGTACGCGAGAACGCCGCGTCACCCCGCCGCTCGCGCGGACCGCAAGCGCGATGCCGCCCACGGCGCGGTTCGCCGCAAACGTACGAGCCACATCGGCTACCGCGTGTCCCACGTTTCGGCCCCTGTCGTCATCGCAAGCCTAATCCCTGCCCGCTGTGCCCTGCAATGCAGGCCGCCTCGACGCCGGGCGCGACGAGCAAAGCGCAGCGCTCAAATGGCCATCGCGCGTTTGAGCGCCGTTTCATCCATGGTGTCACGGCTGCAGGAATAGACGATCGCGCCGCGATCCATGACCGCGAAATGGTCCCCCAGCTCGCGCGCGAAGTCGAGATATTGCTCGACCAGCACTACGGCGATCTGCCCGAGACTGCGCAAATAGGCGATGGCGCGGCCGATGTCCTTGATGATCGAGGGCTGGATACCCTCGGTCGGCTCATCCAGCAAAAGCAGGCGCGGCCGCATGACGAGGGCCCGGCCGATCGCGAGCTGCTGCTGTTGTCCGCCGGACAGATCGCCGCCGCGCCGCCCCAACATGTCGTCGAGCACTGGAAACAGCGAAAACACGTCGTCGGGGATCGAGCGATGCTCGCGCTTGAGCGGCGCAAAGCCGGTCTTGAGATTCTCCTCGACGGTAAGGAGCGGAAAGATTTCTCGCCCCTGCGGCACGTAGGCGATGCCACGCCGCGCGCGCTCGCTGGGCTTGAGCCAGGTAATGTCGACGCCGTCGAACGTGATCGCGCCTTTGCTGACCGGATGCTGTCCGGCGAGCGCGTCGAGGAGGCTCGTCTTGCCGACGCCGTTGCGCCCCAGCACGCAGGTCACCTTGCCGGGCTCGGCGGAGAGCGACACGTTGCGCAACGCCTGCGCCGCGCCGTAATGCAGATCAATGGAGTTGACTTGCAACATCGCGCTAGCGCCCCAGATAGACCTCGACCACGCGCTCGTTCTCCGACACCTGGTCGATCGTGCCTTCGGCCAGAACCGAGCCTTCGTGCAGGCAAGTGACCTTGACCCCGAGCTCGCGCACGAAGGTCATGTCGTGCTCGACCACGACCACGGTGCGGTCGCGGTTGATCTCCTTGAGGAGCTCGGCAGTTTGCCGCGTCTCGGCGTCGGTCATGCCGGCAACCGGCTCATCGACGAGCAGAAGCTTGGGCTCTTGCGCCAGCAGCATGCCGATCTCGAGCCACTGTTTCTGACCGTGCGCAAGCGAGCCGGCGACGCGGTGGCGCACCGGTGACAGCCGGATGGTCTCGAGGATGCGGTTGATGCGGCTCGCCTCTTCTTCGGTCTCGCGCCAGAACAAGGTCTTGCGCGCCCGCCGGTCGCCCTTGAGCGCGAGGCCGATATTGTCCTCGACCGTGTGCATGTCGAAGACGGTCGGCTTCTGGAACTTGCGGCCGATGCCGAGCAGCGCGATCTCGGTCTCGTCGAGGCGCGAGAGATCGTAGGAGCCGTCGAAGTAGACCTCCCCGGTGTCGGGTCTGGTCTTGCCGGTGACCACGTCCATCATGGTGGTCTTGCCGGCGCCGTTGGGACCGATGATGGCACGCATCTCTCGCGGCTCGATGGTGAAGGAGAGGTTGTTGAGCGCGCGGAAGCCGTCGAACGACACAGTCACGCCGTCGAGATAGAGAAGCGCCGTGGTGGTGCGAGCATCCATGGATCACTCCGCCGCCCGGGGAGCCGCGTGCGGCACGCGCGCGCCTGGATGCCGCCGCTCCCGCCATTCGCGCCAACGGTGATGGATCGTGCCGACGATGCCGCGCGGCAACAGCAGCGTCACGGCGACGAACAGCCCGCCGAGCACGAACAGCCAATAGGGCGCGAGAACGCCGCTGGTGAAATAGGTCTTGCCGTAGTTCACGAGCACGGCGCCGAGCACCGCGCCGGTCAGCGTGCCCCGCCCGCCGACCGCGACCCAGATCACGGCCTCGATGGAATTGCCCGGGGAAAATTCGCTCGGATTGATGATGCCGACCTGCGGCACATAGAGCGCGCCGGCAACCCCCGCCATGCAGGCGGACAGGGTAAAGACGAGGAGCTTGTAGGCCTCGACCCGGTAGCCGAGAAAACGGATGCGCGCTTCGGCGTCGCGGATGGCGACCAGGACCTTGCCGAACTTCGAACTCACGACGACGCGGCAGATGACGAAGCCCAGCATCAGCGCAAGCGTGGAAATCATGAACAGCGCCGCGCGCGTTCCCGGCGCCTGCACATTGAATCCGAGGATGTCCTTGAAGTCGGTGAGGCCGTTGTTGCCGCCGAAGCCGAAATTGTTGCGGAAGAAGCCGAGCATGAGCGCAAAGGTCATCGCCTGGGTGATGATCGAGAGATAGACCCCGGTGACGCGGCTTCTGAACGCGAACCAGCCGAACACGAAGGCGAGCAGGCCCGGCACGAACAAGACCATGAAGGCGGCGTAGGCGAAGTGCTGAAAGCCGTACCAATAGATCGGCAGCTCCGGCCAATTCAGGAACACCATGAAGTCGGGCAGGACCGGGTGCGCGTAGACTCCGCGCGTTCCGATCTGCCGCATCAGATACATGCCCATGGCATAGCCGCCGAGCGCGAAGAAGGCGCCGTGGCCGAGCGAAAGAATGCCGCAATAGCCCCAGATCAGGTCGATCGACAACGCCAATATCGCAAAGCAAAGATATTTCCCGAACAACGCCACGAAATACGACGACAGATAAAACGGCGACGTCGCCGGCACGATCAGATTGAGCACCGGCACGAGAACTCCGATCGCCGCTAGCGTGGCGAGGAAGGCAAGCGCGCCGCGATCGAGTGCGCGCGAGACGAGGCCCGCGATCATGCCTCCACCGCCCGGCCCTTCAAGGCGAACAGGCCTCGCGGACGCTTCTGGATGAAGAGGATGATCAGCACCAGGATCGCGATCTTGCCGAGCACGGCGCCGGCATAAGGCTCGAGGAACTTGTTGGCGATGCCGAGCGTGAATGCACCGACGAGCGTGCCCCACAGATTGCCCACGCCGCCGAACACCACCACCATGAAGGAGTCGATGATGTAGCCCTGGCCGAGATTGGGGCTGACATTGTCGATCTGCGACAAGGCGACGCCGGCGAGTCCCGCGATGCCCGAGCCCAGCCCGAAAGTGAGCGCGTCGATGCGGCTCGTGCGGATGCCCATCGAGGCCGCCATCGCCCGGTTCTGCGTGACCGCGCGCATTTCGAGGCCGAAGCGCGTGAAGCGCAACAGCGCAAGCAAGCCTAAGAAGATCAGCAGGGTGAAGACGATGATCCACAGCCGATTGTAGGTGATGGTGATTTGCCCCAGGTCGAACGAGCCGCTCATCCAGGACGGGTTGCCGACATCCTTGTTGGTCGGACCGAAAGCAGTGCGCACCGCCTGCTGGAGGATCAGCGAGAGGCCCCAGGTGGCGAGCAGCGTCTCCAGCGGCCGGCCGTAGAGAAAGCGGATGATGCCGCGTTCGATTAGGATGCCGACGAACCCGGCGACCACGAACGCGAGCGGGATGGCAATGGCGAGCGAATAGTCGAACAGCGCGGGGTTATGGGCCCGGATCACCTGCTGGACGACGAACGTGGTGTAGGCCCCGAGCATCACCATTTCGCCATGCGCCATGTTGATGACGCCCATCACGCCGAAGGTGATGGCAAGCCCGATCGCGGCAAGCAGCAGAACCGAGCCGAGCGAGAGTCCGTACCAGGCGTTTTGCAGCGCGGTCCAAAGCGCGAGGCTGTTTTGGATCGAGGCGATGGCGTCGGCCGCGGCCTTCTTGACGGCGGGCGAAGCGCTCGCCGGCAATCCGCCGAGCAGCGCGAGCGCGTCCTGATCCCCGCGCTGGCGGATCACGGCGATGGCGTCGATCTTGTCGGCATCCGGCGCATTGTCGAGATAGAGCACGACCGCGGCGCGCGCCTCGGTCAACGCCTGCTTCACCCGCGTGTCGCCCTCCTTGGCGATGGCCTGCTCGAGCGCCGGAAGTGCATTCGCATCCTTGGATTTGAGCACGGCCTGCGCCGCCTCGAGGCGCTTTCCAGGATCTGGGGCCATCAACGTCAGGCCGCCGAGCGCCGCCTCGACGATCCGTCGCAAGCGGTTGTTGAGGCGCACCGGCGCAAGGTCGGAGGGCGCGCTGCCGACGACCGGCTCGCCGGTGACGGCGTCAATCAGGCGGTCGGACGCCTCGCGAATGAAAACGCGCTTGCTGTCGGCGCTGAAAAGCAGGCGCCCCTCCTGCAGGGCGCCGATGACCGATGCGGCGAGCGGGTTGCCGCTAGTGGCGACTGCGTTGATACCCTCGATCGTGTCGTCGAAGCTGTCAGCCGTGAAGCGGAGAAGCCCATCCTCGTAGGGTCCGGCGCGCGCCGCCGTCACCACGGCGGCGAGCACACCAAGCGCACACACGAGCGCGATGAAGCGATCGCTGAAGGCACGCATCCCGATCGTCCCGGCAATTCGGAGCGAGGCGGCCCAATATCCGCAATCCGGTGCGCCGCCTCCATTCCCGCTACGAACGCCACGCTATTTTACCCAGACAACGCCACTACGCGCCACCGCACTTCTTGGTCACCTTATTGTAGTTGCCGCATTTGAGCGTCACCCAGTCGGCTTCCAGGTCCTTCGAGCCCGGCAAGTACTTGGACCAGGCATCGCCCGGGACCAAGGTCGGCGTCTTCCAAACGACGTCGAACTGGCCGTCCGCGCGCACCTCGCCGATGAAGACCGGCTTGGTGATGTGATGGTTGGGCAGCATCTTGGAGGTTCCGCCGGTGAGGTTGGGCGCCTCGATGCCGGGCAGCGCGTCGATCACCTTGTCCGAATCGGTCGACTTCACCTTCTCCACCGCCTTCACCCACATGGCGAAGCCGATGACGTGCGCTTCCATCGGATCGTTGGTGACGCGCTTGGGGTTCTTGATGAAGGCCTTCCAGTCGGCGATGAACTTGTCGTTGATCGGCGTCTTGATCGACTGGAAGTAGTTCCAGGCGGCGAGATGGCCGAGCAGCGGCTTGGTGTCGATGCCGGCGAGTTCCTCCTCGCCGACCGAGAAGGCGACGCTCGGGATGTCGGTCGCCTTGACGCCCTGGTTGCCGAGCTCCTTGTAGAACGGGACGTTGGCGTCACCGTTGATGGTGGAGACGACCGCGGTCTTCTTGCCGACGGAGCCGAACTTCTTGATGTCGGACACAATGGTCTGCCAATCGGAGTGCCCGAACGGCGTGTAATTGATCATGATGTCGGCATCCGCGACGCCCTTCTGCTTGAGATAGGCCTCGAGGATCTTGTTGGTGGTGCGCGGATAGACGTAGTCGGTGCCGGCGAGCACCCAACGCTTGGCCTCGCCGCCATCCTTCGACATCAGGTAATCGACGGCCGGTATCGCCTGCTGGTTGGGGGCGGCGCCGGTGTAGAACACGTTGCGCTCGCTCTCCTCGCCTTCGTATTGCACCGGGTAGAACAGGATGCTGTTGAGCTCCTTGAACACCGGCAGGACCGACTTGCGCGACACCGAGGTCCAGCAGCCGAACACCACGGCCACCTTGTCCTTGGTGATGAGTTCGCGCGCCTTCTCGGCGAACAGCGGCCAGTTCGAGGCCGGGTCGACGACAACTGCTTCAAGCTTCTTGCCGAGCAGGCCCCCCTTCTTGTTCTGCTCCTCGATCAACATGAGCATGACGTCCTTCAGCGTGGTTTCGCTGATCGCCATGGTGCCGGAGAGCGAATGGAGGATGCCGACTTTAATCGTCTCTTGGGCCTTGGCGGGAAGCGCCGCCGCAAGGCCGAATGCCAATCCCGCCGTGGCGGCAAGCAGGCGGCGGGCGAACGGTCGCTCGGCGACCGCACCGGTGGATGTGTGCATCGCGATGTCCTTCTGTTGACGCGCGGCAAACGCTCAAAGCCGTTTGCGACGGCTGAATCGCAAGCCGCGTGCCAAGCCCGAACGGCGCCGTAAGCCGTTGCACCCCCTCGCTGATCGGCCCCCGACAACCCCAACCCGACAGCCGAAGGTGTCGCGCGTGCCGTCAAAATAGACAGGCGCCCAATCGTTAGGCAGAACGGTCACGCTCGCCCATCCGCCCGGGCCCGCACGCCATGCCTGGCCGAGGTGGCCAATTGCTTGAAATCACGCGGGAAAGCTGCGACCGCGTCAGCCGGCGGGGGCGATCAAGCGTGGACCAAGGCAACCGATTGCCGACCAGCGACGGGTTCCCGGAGCGACCGGTGCGATCCCCGGGGTTGGCTCTGGCGCCGATCCTGAAAACGCATACGCAAGACCACGCGCCGCGGCCGCGGGCGGCAACGCGACGCTTCGGACAAGTCGCGCGCAAAAAGCTTGCGTGATAGGATCGTCGCGAGGGGCGTAGCGGAGGCAACATCCGTTCGCCGTCCGGCGGTCAACGTGTTTCCAAGGAGGAGCCCATGGACAAACCAACCACAGTCGATCGACGTAAGTTTCTCGGCGCGCTCGGCGTCACCGTCGGCGGGACCGGCCTTGCCGGTGCCGGCCTCGTTGCCGGACCGCAACTGGTGAAAGCCGCTGCCGAGCCGCCCAAAGGCAAGATTCCGGATACCCCCTATCGTACCGGTCACATGACGTTCTTCACCAGCCCTGCTGCCGTGCTCGGCGAGCCGTCGCACAAGGGCCACATCATGGCGGCGGAAGAGATCAACGCCGAGGGTGGATTGCTCGGCAAGCGCAAGATCGAGACCATCACCGCCGACGAGGCGGCCGGCACCGACGCCAACGTCAAAGAGCTTCGGCGCATGAAGCTCGAGGGCAAGATCGACCTGTTCACCGGCGTGATCTCGAGCGGCAACAGCCCGGCGCTCGCTCCGGTGGCCGAGGAACTCGGCGTGCTGACGATGTTCACCGACGGCTGTACCGACTTCGTGTTCGACGTGGCCGACCCCAATCCGAAATACGTGTTCCGCATCACCAACATTCAGTCGGCGGACGGCATCACGGCGGCGATCGGTACCGCGCAGACGTGGCCGAACGTGCGCAAGATCGCGCACATCCATCCCGACTACAGCTACGGCCGCAACGCGTCCGAGCACTTCACCCTGGCGATCGAACGGCTGCTGCCGGGCACCGAGGTCGTATCGGAAAACTGGCCGAAGCTCGGCACCACCGACTTCACGGCGCACATCACCAAGATCATGTCGTCGCAGCCGGACCTGCTCTACACCTCGGTCTGGGGCGGCGACTACGTGGCCTTCTACAAGCAGGCGCTGCGCTACGGCCTGTTCGACAAGATGAAGGTCGCGACCACGCTCGCCATGGGCGTCGCGCCGCACGCCATCGGCAAGGATCACCCCGAGGGCGTGCTCTCGGGCGTCCACTCCAACTACTACTTCACCTATCCGGGTGGCGACCGCTGGCCGCTGAACAAGGCTTTCGTCCAGCGCTACTACAAGCGTTGGAACGAATACCCGAACTTCCAGTCGGAAGGCGCCTATGTCGCGCTTTACATGCTCAAGACCGCCATCGAGCGCGCCAACAAGCTCGCCGGCGGCTGGCCTGAGGACGAGGCGATCATCAGCCAGCTCGAAGGCCTCGGCATGGATACTCCGTCGGGCTACATCTACCTCCGGCCCGACAATCACCAGGGCTATAAGGACGCGGTGACCGGATTCAGCAAGAATCTGCCGGATTACCCGTTCGCGACCTGGGACCCCAACCGGGTGATCACCATTCCGATTCGCAACATCACCGCGCCGGGGAATTGGCCCAAGCCCGGCAAAGGGCACAATGAGTCGACTGCCGCGGCCGACTGGATCAAGAAGACTTGGCCCAAGGCGATGGGCTGAGTTTCTCTTAATCCTCGTGAGCGTCGCGACAACAACAACCGCGCCCGCCCTTGGCGGGCGCGGTTAGCTGTAAGAGGGCGTGTCGGTGTCGATCCTGATCATCCAAATCCTCAATTCATTGTTTTACGCCTCGGTTCTGTTCCTGATCGCTGCCGGCCTTAGCCTGATCTTCGGGGTCATGCGGATCGTCAACATGGCGCATGGCACCTTCTACGCCGTCGGCGCCTTCGTCACGGCGTGGCTGGTGGGGCGCGCCCTAGCGCTCGGCGTGCCCGCGGGATGGACGTTTCTCCTGATTCCGGTTGGAGCTGGCGTGGTCGCGCTGCTCGGTATCGTGATCGAGCCGCTGCTGCGGCCGTTTTATCGGCGCGCCGAGGAATATCAGCTGCTGGTCACGTTCGGCCTGCTGTTGATCCTTGAGGACGTCATTCGCGTGCTATGGGGCGGTCTGCCGCTGTCCGCGGACCCGGTGATGGACGTGCTGCCCAGTATCCGCATCGGCGGCTTGATCTATCCCGGCTACAACCTCGTGGTGATCGCGGTCGGTGCCGCCGCCGCGGTCGGCCTCTGGGCGGTGATCTACCGCACCAAATTCGGCGTGATGCTGCGCGCGACCTCGCAGGATCGCCGCATGGCTTCGGCGCTGGGACTCAATGTCGCCTTGATCTACGTCTCGGCGTTCGCGATCGGCTGTTTCATGGCGGGGCTCGGCGGCGCCATCATCGTACCGAGCCAGGCGGCGGTGCTCGGCATGGGCATCGACGCGCTCGTGCTTGCCTTTGTCGTCGTGGTGATCGGCGGGCTCGGCAGCCTGCAGGGCGCGCTGGTCGGGGCGCTGATTGTGAGCTTCGTGCGCACCGCGGGCATCCAGTTCTTCCCCGAGATCGAACTCGCCGTGCTCTACCTCATCGCGGCGGTGGTGCTGCTGGTCAAACCGACCGGGCTGTTCGGAACCGCGTGATGACAGTCGCCGCCGTCAGCCGCCTCCAGTATCGGCCCAAACTGCTGTTGCTCGCCGCTGCGGTCGTCGTTCTCGCGCTACTGGCGCTGCTGCCTCCCTATATCGGTCTCTATCAGACACAGCTCTTGACCTATGGGCTGATTGCCGCCATCGCCGCGCTCGGCTTCAATCTGTTGCTCGGCTATACCGGGCTGCTGTCGTTCGGTCACTCCGCCTTTTTCGGCATCGGCGCCTATTCAGTCGCGTTGCTGCTGCGCGATGCCGGCATTCATTCGATGGAGCTCTACGTCCTGATCGGGCTGCCGATCGCGGCCGTCATATCGGCGCTGTTCGGCTATATCTGCGTGCGGCACACCCGAATCTTCTTCGGCATTCTGACGCTCGCGCTGTCGCAGGTGCTGTGGACCCTCGCCTACAAGTTTTTCTGGGTCACCGGCGGCTCGGACGGCCTGCGCGTGGCGCGGCCGACGCTGCTCGCCGGCATGCTCACGTTCACGGGCGGCGGATCGTTCCAGCGATTCATCAACGCCTATTACTACTACGTCCTCGGCGTGTTCGCGATTTGCGTCGTGATCATGTGGGTGATCGTGCACTCCCCCTTCGGCAAGGCGCTGCAGGCCATTCGCGACAACGAAACCCGCGCCGCCTTCCTCGGTTTGCGCATCAGGCGATTCAGGTGGGTCTCGTTCCTCATTTCCGGAACGTTCACGGGGCTCGCGGGGATTCTCTGGGTGCCGCTCAATGGGCTCACCACGCCGGAGGTGCTGTATTGGCCATTCTCGGGCGAGATCGTGTTCACCACGCTGCTCGGAGGCTTCCGCAACTTCACCGGTCCGATCGTGGGTGGCGTACTCTTCACCTATCTGAAGACCTACGCGGTTGCGACCACCGAGTATTGGCAGCTTCTGCTCGGCGTCGTTCTCGTGCTCCTGGTCATGCTCTTGCCGACCGGGATCGTGGGTGCGATCTCGGCGGTGGCCGATAAGCTGCGGCCGCAGGAGAAATCCTCGTGATCCTTCTCGAGACGGTCGATCTCAGCAAACGGTTCGGCGACGTGCGCGCCTGCGATGGCGTGAATTTCACCGTCAACAAGGGCGAATTTCTCTCGCTCGTGGGCTCGAACGGCGCCGGCAAGACCTCGCTCGTCAATCTGATCAGCGGACATCTCAAGCCGAACAGCGGCCGCATCCTGTTCGAGGGCAAGGACGTCACCTTCGCCACCGTATACGAACGGATCAAGGCGGGCATCGCTCGCAGCTTCCAGATCGTCAATCTGTTCGACGGGCTTAGCGTTTTCGACAATGTCGCGTTGTCGATCTTCTCGCGCGAGGGCAAGATCGCAAGGATCGCGGCGCTTGCGGACCACGACCAGGACGTCCGCCGCGAAACCTTCGACGTGCTCGGCCGCTTCGGTCTCAACGGCAAGAGCGGCGTGCCGGCCGGCGGCCTGGCGCAAGGCGAGCGCAAGCTGCTCGACGTCGCTGTGGCCTATGCGCTGCGCCCAAAACTGCTCTTTCTCGACGAGCCCACGAGCGGAGTGAGCACGCGCGAGAAGACGCAGATCATGGATACCGTGTCGTCGGTCGTGCGCGCCGGCGCCGTGACGGCGGTTGTCATCGAGCACGACATGGACGTGGTGTTCCGCTACTCGGACCGCATCGTCATGATGCATGAAGGCAGATTCCTCGCCGACGGGACGCCGGAAGAGATCAAGGCGAACAAGGACGTCGCCAACATCCTTCTCGGCGCGCCGCTGTCGGCCTGAGATCGCGAAGGACAAGCAAGTGCTGCTCGAGGTCGAGGCCATAAATACCTTTCGCGGACCCGCGCACATCCTGCGCGGCGTAACGTTGAGCGTCAGCGACGGTGAGGTCGTCTCGCTGGTCGGGCGCAACGGCGCCGGGCGCACCACCATCATCGAGAGCATCACCGGCCTCCTGCCGGTGCGCTCGGGTCAGATTCGCTTCCGCGGAGAGGACATCACCAAACTCCCGCCGCACAAGCGCGCCAAGCGCGGCATCGGCTATGCGCCCGAGAATTCTGGCATCTTTCCGGAGCTGACGGTGGCCGAGAACCTCATGATCAGCCGCTGGCTCTCCGACAAGACCGCGCGCGGCGCCGCGGGCGGCGTCGATGCCGAGGCGCAGGCGCTCACGGTATTTCCCGAAGTCGGCAAGTTCTTGAGCCGGCCAGGGCTCAACCTCAGCGGCGGGCAGAAGAAGATGGTGTCCATTGCGCGCGCCATGGCGCTTGCGCCGTCGCTGATGATCCTCGACGAAGCCTTCGAGGGACTGGCGCCCGTAGTGGTCAGGCGGTTTCGCGATGCCGTGATGATGATCAAGGGCTTGGGGATTTCGCTCCTGCTCGCGGAATCAAATCTCACGAGCGCGGCCGCCATCGCCGATCGGCTCTACGTGATCGATCGCGGCGAAATCATCTTCCAGGGCACCCCTAAGGAGGCGCTGGCAAACGAGAACGTCATGCGGACGCTGCGCGGGTGAGACCGCGTGTGCCCGTCCAGTTTCGCTATTCGCCTGCCGGCGAGGGCTCCGCGACATGAAACGGCTTGCTGCAACCATCCTCGTCCTCGGCGCGGCCCTCGTCACCGTGGCGCGGGGCGGGCACGAGCTGCCGATCTATCCCTCGTTTTATCCCCACGAGATTGAAATCAAGTCGCTCGCTCCCGAGGAAGCGGCGCAACCGTTGCGCGACGGCAAGATCCAGGCTTATGTCGGCTCGGGCTTGAGCTTTGCCGGCGCACCGCCAGTCGATCTCCACGCCATCGAATCGCTCGGCTCGTTCATCGTCGTGCACGTCAATTCAGCCTCCGCGCGCGCTCAGGACGACGCTTCCGCCTGCGCCGTCGTCAGGACGGTCATGCAGGCGCTTGCGGCGCAAGGCGATTTCATTGCGCATCCCTACCCGGTCACGCCGTTCCACGGCGACTACCTTCATCACGCCGATCTCGCGGCCGCCGCCATTGCGCGGTTCTCGGCGTTGGAAGGCCGGGTGGGCGATCTCAAGATCGTCGCATACGGCCGCCTCGCCCAACGCCATCCGGATTGGTCCGCGCACGGCCCGAATTGGGATGCCATAGTCATAGAGGTCGACGTCGGTGAGCTCGTCGCTTCCGCATTGTTTTCGTTGAACGGTTGGCTAGCACCGCCGTGGGTGCGGACCGGCTGGTTCCACGCCGAGCGTCTCCTGGCCGATTCTGCGAGTGAACCCAAGCAGCGTATCGATTCCGGACGGCTCAAGGCCGGTGATTTTACGTCCCCGGTAGAGCGCATCAATCTGGAGCGCGATCTCGTCACGCTGCTCACCGGTAATTGCCGGAGAATCGTCGCCGGCTATACGGTCAAGCGCGAATACGTCAATGTCGAGTTCTCCGCCGGGATCGAGAACATCGGCTACGATTCGCTGACGGGCCTGCATTCGCCGATCTTCATCCGCACCGTGAAGCTCAAGGACTTTCCCTGGAACGGATGGCTCGCCCTCGGCATCGACGGTAAGCCCGCCGCCGCCTGGAATCCGATCGGCGGCATGGTCGATCCGTTCGGGCGCCTGTTGGGTTTCACGGTCGGAGACCCGGCGCTGCTGCCCTCACCCTATGAGTCCGGCTGGATGCTCAACCGCATCGCCGACCTGCCACCGAGGCGATGAATGATGCGGTGCGCGACCATCTCCTCCTTTCGACGGCTGCGAGCATCGATGCTGGCGTTGTCCTTGAGCGGCGCGCTCACCGTGGCCGCCGACGCCGCCGAGGTGACTTACGCGCTGACCGTTGCGAACGGCCGCCTCCCCGAGAACATGCGGCTCATTCGCATCAAGCAGAACGACGTGGTGAAGCTTGAATGGCGCACGGACAAGCCGCTGAGCGTGCACCTTCACGGCTACGACATCGAGCAGGAGCTCAAACCGGGCACGGTCACGGAGATGACCTTCACCGCGCGCGCGACCGGACGATTCACGGTCGAACCCCACATCGGGACAACGCCGTCCGGCGGGCACGCGCATGGGGCCGTCCTTGTCACTATCGAGGTTTATCCTTAAGCGCGCCGGACGGCGCGGGACGGCGGCTGCGCGGCGCGGCTTGGCGGCTGCCGTCGCGGCCGCAAGTCTTGCAACGCCGGCCGCTGCTCACGGCTTCGGCCAACGCTACGATCTCCCGATCCCGCTCTCGTTCTATCTCACCGGCGCCGCGGCGGCCGTCGTGGTGTCGTTCGTCATCGTCGGGCTGTTCGTGCGCGAGGCGCCGCGCGTTGACCGCTATGCGCGCATCGACCTCATCGCCACGCCGCTGGGCCGATGGATCGCAAACCCCTCCCTTGCGCTAGCGCTCAAGTTCCTTGCACTCGCCGGTTTCATCATCACGATCCTCGCGGGATTCCGCGGCGACCAGAACCCCTACCGCAACATCGCACCGACCATGGTGTGGACCATCGCCTGGGTCGGCCTCGCCTATGTTTCCGCATTCGTTGGCAATCTCTGGGCGGTGATCAATCCTTGGCGGACGATCTTCGAATCGATCGAGACCATCGACCGCGGAATCCCCGCGCGGTCCGCGTTCGGCCCGCGCCTACCTTATCCGGAGGCGCTCGGCGTCTGGCCCGCCTTCGTTCTTCTATTGGTGTTCTCGTGGATCGAACTCGTCTACCCGAACCCGGCCGTCCCATACTTCATCGCGTCGCTCGCCCTCGCCTATTCCCTTCTGACCTTCGTCGGCATGTTCCTGTTCGGGCGCGAGTGCTGGCTCGAGCGCGGCGAGGTTTTCACCGCGGTGTTCGGCACATTCGCGCGTTTTGCGCCGATCGAGATACGAACCGGCCACCATCGGGAAATGTGGCTGCGGCCGTTCGGCGTCGGCCTCGTCGAAGGCGGCTCGGTTTCGACCTCGATGATGGCCTTCGTGCTGCTGCTGCTCTCGAGCGTGCTCTACGACGGCGCATTGGGCACGCCGGAATGGGGTCAGCTCGAAGGCGCGATTGCCGCACACCTCTCCGCCTTGGGCGACTTCAAGCTGATGGCGATCAGGACGGCCGGGCTATTCGCCTTCTGGCTGGCGTTCTGCGGCGCCTATGTCGGGGTCAGCGCCATCATGAGCGCGGTCACGCAGCGGCGCTTGGCGCCGCTCGTCATCGCGCGCAGCTTCGCCTTCACGCTGGTTCCGATCGCGATCGGCTATCACTTCGCGCATTATTTCACGTTCCTGCTGATCCAGGGGCAGTACATCATTCCGCTCGCGTCCGACCCCTTCGGCTTCGGCTGGAATCTGTTCGGTACCGCGGCCTACCGCGTGGATATCGCCATCGTCGACGCGCGTTTTGCCTGGTTGACCGCGGTGACGGCGATCCTCATCGGTCACATCGCGGCGGTCTACCTCGCACACGTCAAGGCCATGCAGGTCCTCGACACGCGACGTATGGCGCTGCGCTCCCAGGTTCCGCTGACGGCCCTCATGGTGGTCTATACCTTCGTGAGCCTCTCCATTCTGGCCGAGCCGATCGTCGAGCGCCGCGCGCCCGCGCAGCCCGTTACGGCCGAGATCGAGGTTCCCGAGGATGCGCTGTTGCCCGAGCCGGGAAGCGGCCGATTGCAGCCGGTGGGCGCGGGCAGGATCGCCAAGCAGAAGCTGACCTACCGCGTGCTGGGCTCCGCTTTCCATGACGGCACGCGCATGAGCGCCGCCGACGTCCTCTATTCCTACGCGTTCGCCTATCGCTGGGGTGCACGCGGCAACGGTGAGGATGCGCGTTTCGATCCGCTGGTCGCCGCCGCCACCGCGATCATGCGCGCGCATCTCATGGGCATTCGTGTCGTCGGCACCGACACAACGTCAAAATCCTTTCGGTTCGGGGACTTCGAATACGTGCGCGAGCTGCTCGTGATCGACGTCTATACCTCGGTTCCACCGGTGGACCCCGAGCAAGATGCGGTCATCGCGCCGCCCTGGAGCACGCTGCCCTGGCATCTCCTGGGGCTGATGGAAGAGGCCGTCGATCGCGGCTGGGCCGCGTTTTCGCAATCCGAGGCTCGGCGCCGTGACGTGGATTGGCTCGATCTCGTCCGCTCCGACGCCACGAAGGGGCGGCTCGCCGGCCTCCTCGAGAGCTTCGAGCGCGAAGGATACCGGCCCGATCCGCTGAAATCGCTGGTGAGCGCCGACGATGCCCGCAAACGTTGGGCCGCGCTCAAGGCGTTCCACAAAGAGCGCGGGCACTTCCTGGTGACCAACGGCCCGTATCAGCTCAAACGCTGGTCGGCCGACAGCGTGACGCTCGAAGCTTTCCGCGATCTCAGCTATCCGCTGGGCGTGGGGTCATACGACGCGTATGCCGTCCCGCGCCGGGGTTTCATCACCAAGGTCGAGCGCGAGGGTGATCGGGTCAGGTTGTTCGGCGACATCGAGCTGATCCAAAAGCATCTGCGCAGTTACGACATCGTGCGCAGGCCGCTGCAATCGATCGCGCCCGACGCGCTCAAGCGTTCGGCTCCCGAATGCCGTTATCTCGTAACCGACGGCGAAGGCCGCGTCGTGGTGGCGGGCCAAGTTCCACCCGCTGAGGATGCCAGCTTCTCTATTGACCTGACGGGCGCGCTGCCGCCGGGTCATTTCACGCTGATGGCGCAAATCATCGTCAACGCCAATGCGATGAACGCCGAGATTCAACGCATTCCGATTGACGTTGCGACGAAGCCGTGACGACCACCTCGTGCGTGTACTCACCGCCGCGGGGGCTTGGCCGCGAACTCTGAGCCGCGCACGCACATCCGTCCGCGCGGGTCCTGCCACAGTTTCTCGGTCGCGTGCAGATGGCCGAGCGCGCGCGCCACCGTGCGGAAGTCATACGCGGCGAGGCGCTCCGCGATGTCGGTGTAGTAGAGCGGCTCCTTGCCGATCGCGTCCAATATCTTGTTGGCCAACGCGGCAACTTCGACGTCATCGCCCGCGAGGCCCGCCTCATCCGACTTGCCGTTGATGTAGTCGGCGATCTTGGCCCGATCGGCATAGGCATAGGTGATGCGCTCGTAATATTCGCGCGGGATCCCTTCGGGGATGGTGGCATCGATGCCGACCTTGGCACCCGTCGGCACCACGCCGTAGCCCTGCGGCAGGCTGGGGTCGAGCGGCTTGGCGCGCGCGTTGCCGATCACCATCACGTCCTTGTCGCCTTGCACGCGGGTGGCGATCGCCCACTCGACCTCGGTCGGGTCGAACACGTCGATATCGTCGTCGACCACGACCACGTGCTTGAGGTCCATGACCGAGAGCGCGGCGAGCAGCGCGTTCTTGCCTTCGCCCGGCTGCTTCTTGATCGATATCACCGCGTGCCAGAAGGCGCAGCCGCCGAGCGTGACGTTGATGTCCTTGACCTGCACGCCGGCGGTTCTGAGCGCCTGGCGGATGGCGGCATAGCGCGTGGGCGCGGCGAGCCAGGTGTTCTCCCACGGCATGTGCAGATTGTAGTAGATCGCATCCTTGCGCCGTGAGATCGCCTTGACGCGCACGAGCGGATTCCAGTGCAGCCCGCCCATCAGCCGCGTGAACTCGCCGAAGCGCCCCTCCGGCCAGGTCCAGCCGGTGGGCAAGATTTCCGCCTCCAGCACGATCTCGGCGTCGGCGACGTAGGGCAGATCGATGGTCGCGCACGGCGCCAATTCCACCGGTGAGCCGCGCAATCCGCCTGCGATCGCCATCTCGTCGACGCCGAGCGGCGCGCGATAGCCCGAGCCCGTGATCTCGATCGGATGGGTGCCGATGCTGATCGAGATCGGCAACGGACGACCGTTCTCATAGGCCCGCTGCGCGAACAATCGCATGTTGTTCGGTGTGACGATGTCGATGCCGGTGAGGCTCTTTTCCTTCACGATGAAGCGGTAGATGCCGCTGTTGATCCCGAGCTCGGGGTCGCGCGCGATCACCACGCCGGCGGTGATCATCGGACCGCCGTCGAAGATCGACGACATCGGGATCGGCAGCTTGTAGAGGTCGACCTCGTCGCCGACGACGACCAACTCGCGCGCCGGCGAGGTCTTGACGTATTTCGGCGGGATCGGATGGTTGATGGCCTGCGCGAGCTTGTCCTCGATCTCGCGGTAAGTCTCGCAGCCGAGCGCCATAATCGAGCGCTCGCGCGTGCGGATGAGGCCGGAGACCACCGGCAGTTCGTAGCCGATGACGTTGTGGAAATAGAGCGCGGTGTCGGCCTGATCGACCAGCGTCGCGATGTGGCGGATGTCCACCGGCTGGTGCAGGTCGACGAGCTCGCCGCTCTGCCGCAGGCGGTCGAGGAACTGGCGGAAGTTCTCCTGCATCGAGGCGCTCCCAAGGCGGCGAGAGGTTGTTGGCGGCCGTGGCCTAAGCTACTTAGACCGGCATCGGACCACAATCCAGGCGGCAAAGGGCGAGACACCGTGAGCGGCAAGAAGATCATGAAAGCGCTCGTTCTGCGCAAGCACGGCGGGCTCGACGAGCTCGAGGTCGTGAGCGACCATCCGCTGCCCACCGCCGTCCCAGGGCACGTGGTGATCCGCGTGCGGGCGGCGTCGTTCAACTATCACGACGTGTTCACGGTGCGCGGCATGCCGGGCATCAAGGTGCCGCTGCCGGTGGTGGTCGGCCTCGACATGGCGGGCGAGATCGACGAGGTCGGAGCCGGCGTCACCGGCTG
>Ga0306920_100000177_pt1 | contig 76036 bp, 69 predicted proteins | sample flu12Cox44000170_FD_204666 | JGI IMG/M metagenome (GOLD analysis project Ga0306920, IMG submission 204666) | Lab enrichment of tropical soil microbial communities from Luquillo Experimental Forest, Puerto Rico - flux4day.12C.oxic.44.000.170 (v2)... | ecosystem: Environmental > Terrestrial >...
TCGTCCAGTTCTATCTCTACCAGGTGGGCATCGGCCAGCGACTTCCTCGCGCGCTGATCCCGTTCTTCGCTCACAGTTTCACAATCCCCCGGAGGCAGCTTGCCAAACACTATCAGGGCTTGTCAGCTCGTTTGCTCAGTTCGTTGGAACTTCAGATAGATATATGCCAGGTACTGGTTCAGCTCAGCCCAGAAAGTCTCTTCTCGATTCCGCGGATCGACCCCACTCTCCGCCATGAAAACCAGTCTCTCTTCCCAAGCCTCGCGCTCGTCCTGCGAAACCTCATCCGTCGTTCGCCAGGTCGGCGACTCCGGGCATCCTTCTATCCGGTGCTCGGGGATAACCCGGCCATCTTCAAGAATGAAGTCGCGCCAGACCAGCCCCCAACGAATGTCTTTAAGAATCCCGGATTTTGGTCCGTCCGCGGTATTGAAGGTTACGAGTTCGCCTTCTTTAGGAGGCCAGTTCTCTCCGGTCTGCACTCTCTCAAGTAAAGTTTTCATTCGCTGCTTGGGTCGAGCTGCTGCTAATTGCTCTCCCCAGGTCCGGGCTCGCGTCCCACAATGTGAGGTCCATCGGTGCGCGGTCTCGGCCAAGGATTGCGGGAAAGAACCTCCTCGACGGCTCGCTCCACCATGGAGATGAAAGCTTGCGTGCCGGCCGTAGGGTCGGCGAGGGCGACCTCCAGATGCGGTGCCACTTCCACCGCAGGAATCGACTGGCTGTGCTGTCTGAGATAACCGATCCAGACGATCGTGACCGCATTATAAGCTGCGCTCTTTACCAGGCTGATGGTCGGACCGATGCTGCCGCCATAACGCATCGCAATGCTGACCAGAGTCAGCTCAATGCTGGCGAAAACTCCAAATCCCAGGGCGATTCCAAAAACCTGCTGGCGCCAGCAATTCTTGAGAAGTCTGCAAAGAATCAGCAGGAGGCAGAAGAGTCCGCATTGCACAACCCGGATGCTGCGGTCGAACGTGAGCACCACCGCTACCACTCGATCGGCATTGCCTTCCTGACCAGTAACCGCCGTCACGATCGCAAGCAGAAGGAGAAGTCCGCAGGCCCACCGGAAAATCACAACGCCCGGGTTCTTGGCGCCTCCGTGCTCTTTGAACACGTGCTGCAGGATCTCATCCATCACCAGGACGGCAAGAATTACGCTGATCGCGTTGCCGGTCCAGTAGGCATCGAAATATTCCTGCTCGAACAGACGGTAGGTGAGAAACAGGGCGCCTGACTTCAGAATCTGAAATGTAATGTAGGAGAAGAACCGAGGAAAAACCGAGTGCAGCCTGCGATGGATTATGCAAGCCAGCAGTACGATCTCTAGGGCAGGACCCGCACCCCAACTCAAATACGTCAACCAGTTCATTGCCCGCCACGCACCCGGAGGGGAGAAGCATACCTCTGCCTCCACCGCCATGCAACTTCTTTCTCGGCGGCCCGGGTTGCGGCGATTTAGTTCAACCTACCAGCAGCGTTTGGCGCGGCAAATCGGCATGGGATCGCTGCCATCTGCCACTACGACGGTTTGCGCGCGAATTGTGGTTGTTGCTGGCTTGCTACTCGGAAGGGCACAAAACAATCCGACCAGAGCCAGAACGGTCACCAGGGCCTCAACTGCTTTGTTCATTGGGGGAGCCTCATTGGCTGGATTTTGATGCGGCCGAAGTATATGCCTCTGCGGTTTGGCTCGCACCTGTGACGTTCTGTGGAAAAGGAATTTTCTTTCGCACGCCGGAAACGAGCTTGAGTCAACATCTGTGTGGCTGAACTTGCACGCTGCACACGCGATGCGGAATAGCCTCCATGGTGCAGTTTCTGTTGCATTCCGCCTGAGCTGTCCTCCGGAATGCGCGCTTGCGGAGTCCGGGACTGCAGAAGCCATCTCACGAATTGAGCCGGCTGAAAAAGATGATCGAAGCGGCGTATGACTGTAGCGCCGGCGTCTCGCCGGCTGTCGCGAGGGCATCGTGCCCTCGTCGCAACATAGCTTGGCAGGGACACGACATGAAGCGTGCCGCCCGATCCCCGAGTCACCTAAGAGATCAGTGGTGAGTTCAACCGCGCATCCTCGCCTTTCAATCCAATTCCTTCCTCGTGCTGTCTTAGGGAAGCTGCAAGATTCTGCATCTGGACCCATTACGCCAACGGGAATCCCATTGCTAAGCTTAACTGCATCAATAATTTACCAGCTCAACCCCGCCCTCTCCATTTGGCCCCCAGCTTGCAATGTACTGCAATGAAATAAAGTCTATCGATAAAATAGACATTACGTGAGAATATAGCCTCATGAAGATCTCGCAAAAAGGTCTCTACGCGCTGCAAGCCATGATGATGCTTGCCCGCCGCCACAACCAGGGCGCCATCCGCATCCGCGACATTGCCTACGAAGAGAGTCTTCCCGAAAAATTCCTCGAGCTCATTCTGCTCGAACTCAAGAACGCGCGGATGGTCGAAAGCGTCCGGGGCGCTAAGGGCGGATACGCTTTGCGCCGCCCGCCCTCCGAGATTCGCCTCGCCGAAATCATCCGTCTCATTGACGGCCCACTCGCCCCCTTCGCCGACGCCGAACAGCTTCGCAGCCTCATCGACAAAGATCAGCCCCACCGCGCTCTCTATCGGGTCTTCCTCGATGTCCGCGACGCTGCCGCCAAGATCCTCGAGAACACCACCCTCGCCGACATTCTCAACGATCCGCGTGGCGGTTCCAGCAAGTCCGAACGCCGCTCGCGCAAAAAGAAACAGCAAGACCCAGGTGTCATCTCCATGCCCTCCACGGGAAGCAAGGGCTAACCATGTTCGCCGGATTCAAAGGCCCCGGGCTTCTGATCGCGACACTGGTGCTTTCGCTCTCCGCCGCTGCCCAGACCACCATCCGCGTCGGCGCCTTCCCGAACATCACGCACGCCCAAGCGATGGTCGGCAAAGCCAACGGCACGTTCGAAAAAGCGATGGGCCCGAATGTCAAGGTCGAATGGAAGACCTTCAACGCCGGTCCCTCCGCGATCGAAGCTCTCTTCGCCGGTGCCATCGACATGACCTACATCGGCCCTAATCCCACGATCACCGGATCTGCGCGCTCGAACGGGGAAGCGCTGCGCGTGATCGCAGGCGCCGCCAGCGGAGGCGCGGCCTTGGTTGTCCGCAACGACTCCGGCATCCAGTCCGCCGCCGACTTCCACAAAAAGAAAGTCGCCTCGCCGCAACTCGGTAACACGCAGGACGTCGCTCTGCGCTCCTGGCTTCGAGCTAACGGACTCAAGGCCACCGACAAGGGCGGCGACGTGCAGGTCATCCCGCTGGCCAATCCTGACCAGCTCACGCTCTTCGTGAAGAAGGAACTCGACGCCGCCTGGGCCCCCGAACCCTGGGCCACGCGCCTTATCCGCGAAGGCAACGGCCGTCTCTTCCTCGATGAGCGCACCCTCTGGCCCAACGGCCAATTCGTCTGCGCCGACCTGATCGTCAGCACAAGATTTCTCAAAGAGCATCCTGACCTCGTCAAGAACTGGCTCCGCGCCCACGTCGAACTCACCGACTGGATCAACGCCCACCAGCCCGACGCCAAGAAGATACTGAACGCCCAGATCCAGAAAGAAACCGGCAAGGCCCTGCCGGATGCCGTCCTTGACGAAGCTTTCGCCCGCTTGCAGGTGACTTACGACCCGCTCCGCGGCTCGCTGCTTACCTCGGCCAAGTCCGCGTTCGACGCTGGATTCCTAGGCCGACAGATGCCCGATCTCTCCCAACTTTACGACTTGTCTCTGCTCAACCAGGTTCTCTCGGAAAAGGGAAAGAAGGCGATTCAATGAGTGCTCACAGTCACATTTCGAACTCGGTGGCCGAACCTTTCTTTGACCAGCGCAAGCCCGCGCGCAGCGTTACGCTGGCCCGCCCGGCAACCCACTCGTTCCGTCAGGTCTCAGCCACGCCTAAAGTGAAACTCGAAGACGTATCGCTCAGCTACCGGACCGAAAGCGGCGCGCGCCTCCTGGCTCTCGACGGAATCAACCTGCAAGTCCGCGCCGGCGAATTCCTCTGCATCGTCGGCCCCTCAGGATGCGGCAAGTCCACGCTGCTCCATCTGATCGCCGCGCTGCAACGGCCCACGTCCGGCACCATCGCCATCGACAACGCTACGGTCACCACGCCCGGCACCGACCGCATCCTGATCTTCCAGGAGCACGGATTGTTCCCCTGGCTCACCCTGGCCGAGAACGTCGAATTCGGCATGAAGATGAAAGGTCTCTCGCGCGCTGAGCGGGAAGAGAAGACCCGCCACTACCTGCGCCTCGTGCATCTTTCCCAATTCGCCAACGGTCGCCCGCACCAGCTCTCCGGAGGCATGCGCCAGCGCGTCGCCCTCGCCCGCGCTCTCGCCACCGAGCCCGATGTCCTGCTCATGGACGAGCCCTTCGCCGCCCTCGATGCTCAGACCCGCGACATGCTGCACGACGAGCTGGAAAAGATCTGGGCCGAAACCGGACGCACCATCATCTTCGTCACCCACAACGTGCGCGAGGCGGTCCGCCTGGGCGATCGTGTCGCCCTCATGACCTTCCGCCCCGGACGCATCAAGAAAGAGTTTCTCGTCGATCTTCCCCGCCCCCGCCACCTCGAGGAAGTCGAGGTGGCCCGCACCGCTCACGAGATCCTCGACAGCCTGCGCGACGAAATCAATAAATCTCTTGCGTCCGAATACGCAGCTGAATACCCCGCGGAGGGTTCCCATGGCCAACGCTAACAACACCGCCGTCTGCGGTGAGTCCGGCGTCGTTACACAGACTTCCGCAAAACCATCGATCTCGGAGTCCCCGCGCCCCGCCTCGCGCATCCGCAAAGCCACGTTGCGCAAAATCAGCTACCAGGTGATCTTTTACTCCGCGCTGCTCGGCCTCTGGGCCCTGCTTGCGAAGCTGCGCATCTGGCCGCCGTATCTCTTCCCCGCACCGTGGACCGTCGCGGACGCCCTCTGGGCCGGCCTCAAAGACCACAGCTTCCTCATCGCCATCGGCGTCACCATGAAGCGCATGCTGATCGGCTACAGTCTCTCCGTTGTGATCGGCATGATTCTTGGTATCGGCATCGCCGGCAACCGCTTCCTCGAAGAAACCGTTGGGCCCCTGATCGTCAGCCTGCAATCGCTGCCCAGCATCTGCTGGGTGCCGCTGGCCATCCTCTGGTTCGGCCTCACGGAGAAAGCCATCCTCTTCGTCGTCCTCATGGGATGTATTCTCTCCGTCACCATCGCCATGGAAGACGGCCGCCGCCAGATGCCGCGCATCTACACTATGGCCGGACGCAACCTCGGCGCATCCGGCTTCCGCCTCTTCTGGTATGTCATGCTGCCCGCCAGCCTGCCCTACATCGTCTCAGGCCTTAAACAAGGCTGGGCCTTCGGATGGCGCTCGCTCATCCAGGCCGAAATGATCTTCCTCACGCTCGGCCTAGGCCAGCAACTCATGATGGGTCGCGACCTCAACGATATGAACACCGTCATCGCCGTTATGCTCCTGATCATTGCCCTTGGCTACCTGGTCAACCGCTTCGTCTTCCGAACCATGGAACGCACTCTGCAAACTCGTTGGGGACTCTCTCCGACGGTGTAAACTTCTCCGGGAAATTTTTGTCGGGGTGCTGCCGACGATTCGTATCGGGGCTCGCCTTCAGGCGAGCCATCGGGCCCCAACACAAACGTGCCTTTAGGCGTTGTACACCGCGGATACCACCTTCGCGCACACGAGGCGAAACTAAAATGCTTTCCCGACGCGACTTCCTGATTAACGCAACCGCTGTCACCGCTGCTGGCGCTGTTGCCCACCCACTCCTGTCCTGGGCCGCCGACTCCGGCCTCTCCGTCCCCGGCAAAGAAGGACTGATCGTCCGCTCCTACCGCTTCTTCGATCTTGAAACTCCCGTCGAATACTTAGACACCTGGCTCACTCCCGCCGAACACTTCTTCGTGCGCAACCACATGCACGAGCCTGTTGCCCTCAATGCCGCTGATTGGAAGCTCACCATCACCGGCGAAGTCGAGACCCCCTCTACGCTCACCCTGGCCGACCTCGCCAAACTCGAGCAACATTCCGTCGTCAACACGCTAGAATGTGCCGGCAACGGACGCGCCTTCCACAACCCCAAGGTTCCGGGCGTGCAATGGCAGAAAGGCGCCGTCAGCACCGGCCGTTTCACCGGTCCCCGCCTTCGCGACGTCCTTCAGAAAGCGGGCGTCAAGCCCACCGGCAAACACGTCGCCTTCCGCGGCCTCGACGAACTCCCCGGCAAAGTCCCGCCCTTCATCCGCAGCATCCCGATCGAGAAGGCCATCGACTCCGACACGCTCGTCGCCACGCAACTCAACGGCTCGCCCCTGCCCAAGCACAACGGCTACCCGGCCCGCGCCCTTACTCCCGGATGGATCGGCGCCGCCTCCTGCAAGTGGCTCACGGAGATCAAAGTCCTCGACAAGGAATTCGAAGGCAACTTCATGAGCCCCGGCTACCGCGTGCCCAATCAGCCCGTGAAGCCGGGTGAAGCGGTCAAGCCAGAAGACACGCACCCCGTTACCGCGCTCAACGTGAAGTCGGCGATTTCCTCTCCGCAGGAGGGTGCCACCCTGCGTTCCCGCACCGTTCCCGTGCAAGGGGTCGCCTGGTCCGGAGAAGCTGACATCGTCAAAGTCGAAATCTCAATTGATGGCGGCACTACCTGGTCGCCCGCTGAACTCGGCAAAGACAAAGCCCGCTTCGCTTGGCGCTTGTTCCATCATCAAGTCAAAGTTCCCGGCCGCGGAGATTTCGTCCTCATGTCCCGCGCCACCGACAGCCAGGGACGCGTCCAGCCCGCCACCCCCGTCTGGAACCCGAGCGGATACCTCAACAATGCCATCGACCAGGTGAAAATCCATGTGGAAGCGTAGAATCCCGGCACGAATCACGCAGGGACAGGTGGCTCGCCTGTCCAGCCGGGCGAAGCCCGGCAGTTTTTCCGCTTTTTGCCATCACAACAGTCGATGAGATAAGTCCCAATACGTGGAGGCCGCACGCCATGTTGAACCCAAGCCCATTGATCGAGCGAACCGCACTCGCTGCTGTTCTGCTCGCCGCGCTCACCGTCCCGATGCTGCACGCCCAGTCCGACAGCGAACTCCCCGCCGGACCCATGCAAGCCAAGGCCACGACGGTCTGTCTCGAATGCCACGAAGCCCGCATCATCGTGCAGCAGCGCCTGAGCAAAGCCGCCTGGACCAAGGAAGTCGACAAGATGGCCAAGTGGGGAGCACCCGTCGATCCGCAGGACCATGACGCGCTGATCGATTACCTCAGCGCGAACTTCGGCGTCGACAAACCGCCATATGTGGCAGAGCGAACCAGGCTTGGATCTGCGAAGAAGCAGAGGAAGTGAAGCAATGTAGCGCGGGCGCCTCGCCCAGAAGGTTGGCGGTCGGACGCTCGCCTCCGACAGAGGCGAGTCACGAGTAATCAATTAAAATTAACAGCTGCTCGATGTCAGCGCAGCATGGATATTCTCGTGGCGGGGCTGGACGACCACAATCTCGTGGGTCGTCTTGTTCCTTTTCCGCATTAGTGCGCTGATCGCGTAGTGCTCGGCTTGCTATTCAGGGTTCGTTTCTGTGGTGGTGTGCCTCTACTCTGGCGGTTCTGGCCATCATGCCTTCGGTGACACTTGCTGCTCTCGACCAACTCGGCTTCAAATAACAGTCGCTATAGGCGAGCAGCGGTCTCGCCGGTCCAAGCTCCTAACCCGCCTTCGCCTCACCCGCCATCACCTTCCGCGTTGCCGCCTGCAACGCTCGCTGCAACGCCTCCAGGTGCCGCTCCTCCGTCAAATAGCTGATCACCATCATCCGTAACACGTTTGCCCCATTCACAACCGTATCCGAAATCCACCGCTGCCCATCGCGTGTTACTTCCTCGACCAGCGCCGAATGAACCCGCCCCATCTCCACCGCCCCCACACCCTTCACCCGAAAATTCACAATCGTCAGCATCACCGGAGCCGCCAGCTCAAACTCCTCCGACGCCTCGATCCATCGCGCAAACGCCCGCGACAGCCGCACCTGCCGGTCAATATGCTCCTCGTACGCCTGCCGCCCATGAATCCGCAACGTAAGCCACAGCTTCAGCGAGTTCATGCGCCGCGTCCACTGCGTGCTGATGCGCGCGTTGTCGGGTAAATAAGCCCCTGCAGCTTTCGGCATATAGGGCGAAGCCACCGAGAACGCCTGCTCCAGCACCTTCGGGTGCGTCGTCAGAATCACTCCCGCGGCAAACGGCACCGCCAGCCACTTGTGGGGATCCACCGTGATTGAATCTGCCAGCTCGATCCCTTTCACCAGGTCCCGATGCAGATCCGAAAACACCGCCGCCGCTCCAAACGCCCCGTCCACATGCAGCCATAGACCATGCCGACGGCATATCTCCGCCGTTGCCACCAGGTCATCCACGATGCCTGAATTTGTCGTCCCCGCTGTCGCTACCGCGCAGAAGGGAACCCGTCCTGCCGCCCGATCCTCCGCAACCGCCCGCTCGAGCTTTGCTGGATCCATCTGCAGCGAAGAATTCAACCCGACCCGTCGCAGTGCCTTGCGCCCGATGCCTAGCAGCCCGGCCGACTTGTCGAGCGAATGATGCGACTCATTCGACGCATACGCCACCGGCTGCGCCCCGATCGACGCCACCCCATCCTCGACTGCCGATGGAAACTTCGCCGCTAGCGCGAGCGCCATCCCACTGAAGTTCGCTTCGTTTCCACCGCTCGTGAACGTCCCGCCAAACGACTCGCCCCAACCGACCCGCTCGGCGATCCACTGCACCGTCTCCAGTTCAATCTTCGAAGCCAGTTGCGAGCGCGCTAGCGTCGCCAGCTGCGGATTCAGCGCCGCCACCATCGCCTCCGCCAAGAAACCCGCATAGGTCGGCGTCGGATTCATCAGTCCAAAATAATTAGCCGCCGGCACGTGGAACCCCTTCTCCACCAGCTCGCCAAAAATTTCCCCGAGCACCCGTGCCGGATCATCCCCCAACTCCGGGAGCGCATCGCGCAAAGGTCCATACGTTCGCTGCTGCCTGGGAAGCTGCACCGGCCGATCGGGAAGGGAAGCGTAGTAGCCGTCCACCAGATCGACGAGCTGGTACCCGAGCTTCCGCCGCGTTTCAGAATCGAATTCGAAGCCCATATGCCTTTGACGTGAGCATGGCAGAAAAAGCTGCGGAACTTCTATCCGGAGGTTGCCGTTGAAAGCAGAGCCGGCGTCTCGCCCTCGCCTCTTCCAACCCGGGAAGGGCACGGCTTCACAGGCAGCAGAAAAAGGCGTGCTCGTATCAGGGCATCGCTTCCGCGATGCCGTAAGTGGCCTTTTGTGAATGGCCTTTAGGGGCTGAGGTCGCTTTTCGGCATTTTCCGCAGCCTGTTCAGCCGTGCCGTAAGACTCATCAATCCCGCGGCTTCAGCCCGCTGAAGTCCGCTCTACCCCTTCGCCTCCTCCGCATCCTCCGCAGCCTCTCCGCCCTTCTCCGGCCGCATCTGCGGAAACAGAATCACATCGCGGATGGTCTGCGAATTCGTAAACAGCATCGCCAGCCGGTCCAGTCCGATCCCCACACCCCCAGCCGGAGGCATCCCGTACGACAAAGCCCGGAGGTAATCCTCATCCATCTGGTGCGCTTCCTCATCCCCGCGTTCCCGTTCTCGCAGTTGCCCCTCAAACCGCTGCCGCTGGTCTTCGGGGTCGTTCAGTTCGCTGAAGCCGTTGGCAATCTCCATCTGCCCGGAGTACATTTCGAAACGCTCGGTCCAGTCCGGCTCATCCGGCTTCTGCTTCGACAACGGCGAAACCGCAGTCGGGAACTCGTAAATAATCATCGGCTGCACCAGATGCTCCTCAGCCACAGCTTCGAAAATGTCCGCGATCGTTTTGCCTACTGGCGCGTTCGAGTCGTGGGCGAGATCAACGCCTCCCTTGCGAAGCTGCCCGACCATAGACTTCACCGCATCGGGCGCTGCAAACTCGCTGTGCTGTGGCTTCGCTCCCGCCTGCTCCGGCCAGAACTTGAGGATCGCCTCCCGCATCGTCATGCGCCGCCAGTTCTCATGCGACCAGTCGATCTCCTGCTGACCCCACTTCGTCTTCGTCCCGCCGGTCACGTCCTTTACCGCCTGCTCGATTGATCGCTGCGTGGTCTCCATGATGCCGAGGTAATCCGTGTACGCCTGGTAGGCCTCGAGCATGGTGAACTCGGGGTTGTGCCGGAACGAAATGCCTTCATTGCGAAAGTTCCGATTGATCTCAAACACGCGGTCGAATCCGCCCACGGTCAGCCGCTTCAGATAGAGTTCCGGTGCAATCCGCAGAAAAAGATTCATGTCGAGCGTGTTATGGTGCGTCACAAACGGCTTCGCCACCGCACCGCCCGCAACCGGATGCATCATTGGCGTCTCAACTTCCACAAACCCCTGCGCGTCAAAGTACCGCCGCAGCGACTGCACCAGCTTGCTCCGCTTCAGGAAAACTTCCCGCACCTCCGGATTCATTACCAGGTCGACATACCGCTGTCGGTAGCGCAGCTCCACGTCCGTCAGGCCATGCCACTTCTCTGGCAAGGGCCGCAGGTCTTTCGACAGGAACGTGATCTCCTCCACATGCACGGTCAGCTCGCCGGTGCGCGTACGAAACAGGTACCCCTTTACACCAATGTGATCCCCAAGGTCTAGCAGCCGATAAAGCTCGAATCCCTTTTCGCCCACCGCATCCTTCTTTACGTAGGCCTGAAGTTTCTGTCCGCCCTGCTGCATGTGAACGAAGGCAGCCTTGCCCATCAACCGGTTCGCCATGATCCGCCCCGCAACGCGCACCTCAACGCGGTTCTGCTCCAGTTCCTCAGCCGTCTTGGCGGAGTTCTCGGTGAGGATTTGCGGAATCGTATGGGTGTAGTCGTACTTCGTCGGATAGGCGCGCTGTCCCAGCGCCTCAATCTGCTTCAGCTTCGCGCGCCGCAGTTCGTAGATGTCCTCGTCGAATGGCAAGGGATCCTTTGTTGGGCGGTCTGGTCCGCGACACACACCAGTCACTTGTCGCGGCAAAATGGAAAACCCTGATTATAACGAAGCGTTCATCTATCGTTTGTCTCGCACCTTCTACAGCCAGAGCCCTCGCCACGCGACGCTTAACCCTTGCTGTCGAGCGCTATCGGAGCTAATATTCTGCTTCCCGTTTTCCCGTGGGAAAGAACGAGGGGCGCGAAGACCACATTGCCTCAAAATTACGTCCCAGTCTTTATCTTTGTTGCAGTTGTGGGAACCCTGATTCCGATCACCCTTTTGCTGACCCGTCTGGTTCGGCCCAGTAATCCCAATCGCGAAAAGCTCAAACCCTACGAGTGCGGCATCGACCCCGTCGATCGCGCTCGCGGCCGCTACACCGTGCGGTACTACATCGTGGCCATCCTGTTCGTGGTCTTCGACGTCGAGACCATTTTCCTCTTTCCCTGGGCGGTCAAGTTCAAGGCCTTTGGCCTGTTTGGTTTGTTTGAAATGCTGATCTTCCTCGGGATCCTGATTATCGGCTACATCTGGATCTGGCAGAAAGGCGCGTTGGAGTGGGTGTGACGCAGGACAGAGTTCTTTTTCCCGTCACGAGCCAGCGTGTGGTCACGGTAGTGTGTGTCCGGATCGTTGACAGCCGATTCCGGCCACTGTTAGAAGTAATCGGCCTTTGCGAGCCACGGGAGCACACAAGCGGTCTCAAGCATGACTGAGGAAACCAAGTCGCCTGCACCTCCACCGCCTGACGGCGAGAAACCGTTAGCGGCTGAAAAGCCCGCCGCCAGCGGAACCCCGGCCGCGAGCCCTCCCCCCTCCGCAGCCCAACCTGCCACTCCAGAGAGGCCTGCGGCCGTGGCGCCGGACAGGCCTGCACCTGCTGCTCTCACAAAACCTGCGGCCCCTGCAGCCGAGAAACCCGCCGCACCGCCCGCGCACAAGCCTGCCGTGCCCGCCAAGCCGGCCGGCCCTACGCCGCAGCCTTGGAACTCCCCGCTCGTCGATAAGCTCAAGCGGCAGTACGGCACCGGACTGCAAGCCTGGACCTATCTCGGCCAGAATTACCTCGAAGTCGATCGCTCCCTATTCCCGACCGTCCTTCAGCTTCTTCGCGACGAAGAGCAGTTCGACTACTGCGTCGACGTCACCGCCGTCCATTATCCGAACCGTGAGCGGCAATTCGATGTCGTGTGGATTCTCTACTCCTTCGCCCGAAACGAACGCCTGCGCGTCAAGGCCCAGTTCGCCGACGGAGAGCACGTACCCTCGGCCGTCGCCATTTGGGCGACCGCTAACTGGCTCGAGCGCGAAACCTTCGACATGTTCGGAACTCAATTCGACGGCCACCCCGACCTGAAGCGCATCCTGCTGCCCGACGGTTGGAAAGGCCACCCGCTGCGCAAAGATTACGGAATCATTCAGCAAGACAACGAATGGGTCCAGATCAACCTGGGAATTCCAAGCGGCCAATGACCAGGCTGAAGATTAGCGACTGAAGACTGACGACTAAAATGACCGACCCCAACAGCTCCGTCTTGCATCTCGACCTCGACGAACGCGACAAGACGTTCCTCGACGCGAACGAGCTCATCCTCAACATGGGCCCGCAGCATCCCGCCACCCACGGAGTGCTCCGCGTCATTCTTCGCCTCGATGGCGAGAAGGTCCTCGGCCTCGAGTGCGTCATCGGTTACCTCCACCGTGGAGTGGAGAAGATCGCCGAGAACCGCACCTATACGATGTTCAATCCCTACGTCGACCGCATGGACTACGTCGCCGCGGTCTCCAACGGCCTGGGCTATTGCGAAGCAGTCGAAAAACTCCTCAACATCGAAGCTCCGGCGCGCGCCAACTACGTCCGCGTCATCCTCACTGAGCTCAACCGCATCGCCAGCCACCAGCTCTGGCTCGGCACCCACGCGCTCGACATCGGAGCTATGACGCCGCTGTTCTACACCTTCCGCGACCGCGAAGAGATCCTCAAGATCTTCGAGAAGTATTGCGGTGCGCGTCTCACCACCCACGCTTTTCGCATCGGCGGATGCCAGTACGAGACCTATGACGGTTTCGAAAAAGACGTAAAGAAGTTCCTGACCTTCGTCGCTCCGAAAATCAACGAATACGAAGAGCTCCTGACCACGAACCGCATCTGGGTCGAACGCACTAAGAAAGTTGGCACCATCTCCGCCAAGGACTGCATCGCCCTCGGCGTCACCGGGCCGGTTCTGCGCGCCAGCGGCGTCAAATGGGACCTGCGCAAAGCCCAGCCCTATGCCGCCTATAAGCAATTCGACTTCGAGATCCCCACCGGCCAGAACGGCGACACCTACGACCGATACCTCGTTCGCATGGCTGAAATGCGCCAGTCCCTGCGCATCATCCAGCAAGCTGTCGACAGCATCCCCGAAGGCCCGATCATGGCCAAGGTCCCCAAGGTCATGAAGCCGCCGGTTGGCGAGATCTACCACTCCATCGAAGCGCCCAAGGGCGAACTCGGATACTTCATCGTCAGCGACGGTTCCACGCAGCCCTACCGTGTGCGCGTGCGCCCACCGTCCTTCGTCAACCTCCAGGCTCTGGACCTCATGTGCCGCGGGCAACTGGTCGCCGACGTCATCGCCGTCATCGGCACGCTCGACATTGTTCTCGGCGAGGTGGACCGCTGATGCCCAGCTGGATCACGAACTACATCAACGATCCCCGTCAGCTGACGCCAGGTCAGGCTGGCAGCCCGTTCTGGGCCCTGGTCTACATCCTCATCGTCTTCGGCGGAGTCTCGCTCGCCGTCGTCTGCATGAACTGGCTCGAACGTAAGATTCTCGCTCACATGCAGGTCCGGCTCGGCCCCATGCGTGTCGGCCCGCACGGGCTGCTGCAGCCCATCGCCGATGCGCTCAAGCTGATCCTCAAAGAAGACATCGTTCCCGAAGGTGCGGACTCTTTCGTCTTTCTGCTCGCCCCGCTCATCATTCTTCTGTCCGTTTTCAGCGTCTATTGCGTCATCCCCTTCGGCCCCACGCACGCCATCACCGACATGAACATCGGGATCCTCTTCATGCTCGGCGTGTCTTCACTCGGCGTGCTCGGCATCGTCATGGCCGGCTGGGCCTCGAACTCGCATTACCCGCTGATCGGTGCCCTCCGCTCCAGTGCTCAGATGGTCTCCTACGAAGTTGCCATGGGGCTGGCAGTGGTCTCCGCCATCCTCATGACCAGCCTGAACGCGAGCGGCACCGGCACGCTCAGCATGATCGATATCGTGAAGGAGCAGTACAACCAGCACATTTGGTTCGTCTTCAAATTTTTTCCGCTGGGACTGATTTCCTTCTTCATCTTCGCCGTAGCCATGGTCGCCGAAACCAATCGTGCTCCCTTCGATCTGCCCGAAGCCGAGTCCGAACTGACCGCTGGCTTCCACACCGAGTACAGCGGCCTGCGCTGGTCTTTATTCATGCTCGGCGAATACGCCGCCATGATCGCCGTTTCCTCGATCGCGATCACCCTGTGGCTCGGCGGATGGATGCGCCCCTTCCCGAACCTGCTCAGCGGCCCGACGTGGAACCTCGCCTTCTCCCTTTTCCCGGCGCTCACCTTCTTCGGCCTCGCCGCCATGACCTTCTACAGCACGCTGCGCATGCCGAAGCACCCATACTTCCGCATCCAGACCCTGGGTCTCGGGGCATTCGGCGCGGTATTCGGACTGATCGGCCTGGTTCTGCTCGTGCCGCTCGTGCGCGACCGCATCCAGGATGTTTACTGGTTCGTAGCCAAGATCGCCGTCTTTCTCTACCTCTACATCTGGTATCGTGGCACGTTCCCGCGTTACCGCTTCGATCAGTTGATGAAGGTCGGCTGGAAAGTTCTGCTGCCGCTGGGCATCGCCGTATTGATGGCCACTGGCATAGCTGGGCTCCGGGCAGAGGTATGGGCCTTCGCCACGCAAGTAATGGCGAATTTCTGGGATGGGATGTTGCACCTGATACATCGCTGATATGCAACCTGTAGCCACAACCTTCTTCTTCTACTTCCTCTCAGGACTCGCCATCCTGAGCGGAGCGCTGGTCATCACTCGCCGCAACCCGGTGCACTCGGCCCTCGCGCTCATCCTCACGTTGTTGAGCGTGGCTGGACTCTACTTGATGCTCTACGCCCCCTTCGTCGCCGGCGTCCAAATCATTCTGTATGTGGGCGGCATCATGGTGCTGTTCCTGTTCGTCATCATGCTGGTGAACCTCGAACGTTCTGCGAAAGAAAAGCAGTTCAATCGCCAATGGGTGCCCGGAATTCTGGCCGCCCTGGGACTGGGCGTGCTCTTCATCGAAATCTATATGAAGGGCAAAGCCCTGTTTCCCATGCCCGCACCGCCGGTACGCGAAGACGTGAATACGCAACTTGTCGGGCAGATGCTCTACAGCAATTACATGTTCCCCTTTGAAATCGCGTCCTTGCTCTTGCTGGTCGCGATCATTGGGGCCGTCGTCATGGCGAAAAAGAGGATTTGAGAAAAGTTGACAGCTATCAGCCATCAGCTATGAGCGAAGAGGCTGCAGTGGCGCGTCAGGATAAGGATCAGAAGCAAACAGGTATTACTGAAAGCTGAGAGCTGAGAGCTGAAAGCTGAGAGCTACTGACAACTGAGAACTGATTTGAAATGGCTCCAATAACCACGCTCCACTATCTCGTCGTCGCGGCCGCCCTATTCATGCTCGGCGTCATCGGCGTGCTCACCCGCCGCAACGTTGTGATCGTATTGATGTCGATCGAGCTAATCCTCAACGCCGTCAACCTGAACCTGGTTGCCTTCTCCCGTCTCTGGGGACTGCACGGCCAGGTCTTCGCAATTTTCGTGATCACCGACGCCGCCGCCGAAGCCGCCGTCGGCCTTGGCATCCTCATCGCCTTCTTCCGCAACAAGGAGACGATCAACATTGATGAAGTGGATTTGTTGAAGTGGTAAAGGACCAGCTTTTAGCCGGTAGCTCTTAGCCTTTAGCCTGAGTCGCGGCGGCTTTGGATTGAGCTAAAAACTAACAGCTGACAGCCAAAACCCAAAAATGTTCCTGGAAAACCTCTATCTCGTCCCGCTCCTCCCCGCCTTCGGCGCGACCCTCATGTTTTTTTTCGGTCGCAAGCTCGAGAAGCGCACTGTCAGCGTCGTCTGCGTTGGAACCGTGGCCCTGGCCTTCATCATCTCCTGCGGCGCTGTCTACGAATACACCCACACTCACGCCGGCAGCCAGGCCTACGAAAAGATCATGTACACCTGGCTCGGTTCTGACACCGGCCACCTTACTTACAGTACCAAAGACGGCTATCCCGCTGACTTCAAAGCCCAGGTCGGTTTCCTGCTGGACCCGCTCTCCAGCATCTGGCTGCTGTTTGTTACTGGAGTCGGCATGCTCATCCACATCTACTCCACCGGATACATGGCGCATGAAGGCGGCTACTACCGTTTCTTCGGATACCTGAACCTCTTCATGTTTTCCATGTTGACGCTCATCCTGGCCAACAACTACGCGCTCCTGTTCGTCGGCTGGGAAGGCGTGGGCCTCTGTTCGTACCTGCTGATCGGCTTCTACTTCCATCGCAAGTCCGCCAGCGACGCCGCCAACAAGGCATTCATCGTGAACCGTATCGGCGACGCCGGCTTCATCCTCGGCATGTTCGCGATCGCCTGGTACATGGGATCGCTTCGCTTCACCGACGTGAACGCAATGGCCCGCAGCGGCCACTTCGCCATCGGCGACCCCGTGCTCACCGCTGCCGCGCTGCTGCTGTTCGTCGGCGCCTGCGGCAAGTCTGCCCAGCTTCCGCTCTACGTCTGGCTGCCCGACGCCATGGAAGGCCCCACGCCGGTGTCCGCTCTGATCCACGCCGCCACCATGGTTACCGCCGGTGTCTACATGGTCGCCCGCTCGAACGCCATCTTCGTGCTCGCTCCGCACGCGATGAAGACGGTTGCCATCGTCGGCGGATTGACTGCGATCTTCGCCGCATCCATCGGTCTCGTCCAGAACGACATCAAGCGCGTCCTCGCCTACTCCACCGTCTCCCAGCTCGGATACATGTTCCTAGCCCTCGGCGTAGGAGCATTCGCTGCCGGCGTCTTCCACGTCTTCACCCACGCCTTCTTCAAGGCGCTCCTGTTCCTCGGAGCCGGCTCCGTCATCCACGCCATGAGCGGTGAGCAGGACATGCGCAACATGGGCGACCTCGCCCATCGCACGCCTGTCACCCATATCACGATGTTCATCGCCACCCTCGCGATCGCCGGTATCCCGCCATTCGCCGGGTTTTTCTCTAAGGACGAGATCCTCTGGCAGACGTGGACCTCCGAACATGGCGCCTACATCTGGCTCTGGGTGATCGGCTACGGCACCGCGCTCATGACCGCGTTCTACATGTTCCGGTTGATGTACCTGACCTTTCACGGCCACCCGCGCATGAGCCACGAGGTCGAGCACCACATCCATGAGTCGCCCAGATCGATGACCGTGCCGCTCATGATCCTGGCCTTCTGCTCGATCTTCGCCGGATGGTTGGGTTGGCCGCACAGTCTTGGCGGTTCCGACAACTTCGCCAAATTTCTGGCGCCGGTCTTTGCCGAGGAAGCAGTTGTCCTGCAAGAAGGAGGGAAGGCCGGTCAACTCGCCGCTGCAGAGAAAGAAGAAGAGCACACCAGCAGCACGGAATACGGGCTCATGATTCTTTCTGTCGGAGCCGGCGTTGTCGGGTGGGGCTTGGCGTGGAAGTTCTACCGCCATGCCAACAAAGGCTATACCGAACCCATCGAAGCGACCGCCAAGCCGCTCTACACCACGCTCTATAACAAATGGTACGTCGACGAACTCTACGCGTACCTGTTCACTGGCCGCCGCAAGACAGGCAACGTCCGCCTCGGCGTGCTCGGCTTAGGCGACGCCTCCGCCTGGTTCGACGTGCACATCGTCGACGGCGCCGTGAACGGAACTGGTTGGGGCACGCGCATCGTCGCCTCGATTTCCAAGTGGTTCGACACCTGGATCATCGACGGCGTCGGCGTCAACGGCCCCGCGATCCTGGCCCGCATCCTGTCTTACCCATTCCGGCTGTTTGAATGGGGACAAGTGCAGTGGTACGCCTTGGTCATGGTCGCAGGTTTACTGGGTTTTATTTTTTATTATGCGTACCGATAAGCGATTGGTGCCCCAAGTTCGCGTCCCTTCTTTGGACGCGTACCTGGGAGGCCTGCTCGTTGTTCAGATCTCGAAGCTCGCAGCTCTTAACTGGCCACTGGCCACTGGCAACTGACAACTGTACTTATGCAGAATCACATTCTCTCCATCATCCTCTTCACGCCGCTGCTAGGGGCGATCATTCTCCTCTTCGTCCCCAAGGAGAACAAAACCGCGATCCGTTGGATCGCCAACATCTTCGCCCTCGCCGGCCTCCTGAGCTCGTTGCCGCTCGTACCTATGTTCTGGGCCCAGCGCTTCGACGGCCAGGCCTTCAAGTTCATCGAAGGCGCCCCCAGCAACTGGATCCCGTCCATCGGTGCCGGCTACTACCTCGGCATCGACGGCATTTCCTTCCTGCTGATTATGCTCACCACGCTGCTCGGCTGGATCTCGATCCTCTCCTCCTGGGACGCCATCGAGAACCGTGTGAAGGAATACTACGTCTGGTTCCTCGTCCTCCAGACCGGCATGCTCGGCGTCTTCATGGCGCTCGACTTCTTCCTCTTCTTCGTTTTCTGGGAAGCCATGCTCGTCCCCATGTACCTGCTCATCGGCATCTGGGGAGGCCCGCGCAAACTCTATGCCGCGATCAAGTTCTTCCTCTACACGCTCGCCGGCTCGGTCTTGATGCTGCTTGGTGTCCTGTTCCTCTACTTCAACCATCACAGCATCACCGGCAATTACACCTTCGCGATTCCCGAGCTCTACAAGACCGCGCCGCAGATCTTCACCAACCCGGCCTATGGACCCACCTACGCGACCCTCTTGTTCCTCTGTTTCTTTTTCGCGTTCGCCATCAAGGTCCCGATGTTCCCGTTCCATACCTGGCTGCCCGACGCCCACGTGGAAGCACCCACCGCGGGCTCCGTCATTCTGGCCGGCGTCCTGCTGAAGATGGGAACGTACGGCTTCATCCGCTTTTCCCTGCCGTTCTTCCCGTCCGTTGTCATGAGCCCCAAGGTCCGCGGCTGGATGATCTTCCTTTCCATCGTAGGCATCGTCTACGGCGCCCTCGTGTCCCTCATGCAGAAGGACATGAAGAAGCTGGTCGCCTACTCCTCGGTCAGCCACCTCGGCTTCTGCACTCTGGGAATCTTCGCGCTTAACCCCGTCGGCCTTAGCGGCTCCGTCCTCCAGCAGATCAACCACGGCATCTCGACTGGAGCGCTCTTCTTGATCGTCGGAGTCCTTTACGAACGCCGCCACACCCGTGAGATCGCCGAGTACGGCGGCATCTCCAACGTCATGCCCATCTATGCCACCATCACCATGATCATGTTCCTCTCTTCGATGGGCCTCCCGCTGCTCAACGGCTTCGTCGGCGAGTTCACCATCCTGCAGGGAACCTTCATGGAGAACTGGAAGTGGGCGGCCTGGGCCGTCCCCGGCGTCATCCTCGCCGCCGCCTATTTGCTCTGGCTCTACCAGCGTGTCTTCTTCGGAACCGTCACCAATCCGAAAAACGAGAAGCTGCACGACCTCAGCGCCCGCGAGATCGCGACCTTTGTCCCGCTCATCGCCATGGCGCTCTGGATCGGCCTTTATCCCAAGCCGTTCTTCCAGATACTCGAGCAGCCTGTCAACCAGATCGCCCACAACGTACGCGAGAGCGCGAAGAACGGAAGCATGGTCGCCACCGCGCGGGCGGCATCTCCAACTCCGGCAGCCGCTTTGCCTGATCCGGCGAACGACGCTATGAAAGGAAAGGACTAGTGCCCGGCGGCATCGGCCAATACTTCACCGGCGTGGACTATCTCCTGTCCTTGCCTATGCTTCTGCTCAGCATCTTCGCCATGGGCATCCTGCTCATCGACCTAATGCTGCCCCAGGAGTGGAAGTGGACCAACGCGCTCACAGCGTTCGTCGGCGTTCTTTTCGCCACTGCCGGAGTCTGGCGCATTCAAAGCTGGTACAACATTCAGGGACCGCTCATGGGCCACGTCGGCTTCATGGGGACGTTGCTTGTCGATCGCTACGCGCTCTATTTCTTCTATCTCTTCCTCGCCGGCACCGCGATTGCCATCTTCATGTCGGCCCGCTATCTCGAAGTCGAGCACGAAAATCACGGCGAATACTACGCGCTAATGCTGTTCTCCGTCGTCGGCATGATGTGCATGGCCGCAGCCTTCGATATCGTTCTTCTGTTCATCGGCCTCGAACTGATGGCCATCTCCACCTACGTGCTTGTCGGATTTCTGCGCCGCGACAAGCGCTCCAACGAAGCCGCCCTCAAATACATGCTGCTCGGAGCCTTTTCGTCCGGCATCTTCGCCTACGGGCTTTCGCTCCTCTACGGCCTCACCGGCACCACCAACCTCGCCCTCATCGGCTACGGCCTCGCCAGGAAACTCGCCGAGTCTCAGGGACACGCCGACCCGGTCATGATCCTGGCCGTGATGACCACGGCTACCGGCCTTCTCTTCAAGGTCGCCGCGGTCCCGTTCCACCAGTGGGCACCGGATGCTTACGAAGGAGCCCCGACCAGCATCACGGGATTCATGTCCGTCTCCGTGAAAGCTGCCGGCTGGGCGATGCTGTTACGCGTTTTCGGATATCCGCTTAAATACGGCGCCGCCACCTACCCGCTCGGCCTTCTGTCGCTGCGCTCGTACTACGTGCCGTTCCTGGTCTTCGTCGCCGTGGCCACCATGACCGGTGCCAACTTCGCCGCGCTCACGCAGAACAATCTCAAGCGCCTGCTCGCCTACTCCTCGATCGCCCACGTCGGCTACATGTTGCTCGGCCTCGTGGCCGGCACCAGCACTACGCTCAACACCGACGGCATCAAGGGCATCCTCGTCTACCTGCTGGTCTACACCTTCATGAACCTCGGCGCTTTTGCCGTCATCACTTCGCTCCGCCATCGCAACGTCATCGGAGACGAAATCGACGACATCGCCGGCCTCTACTCTCGCTCGCCGATCGAAGCTGTTTTGATGCTGTTCTTCCTGCTCTCTCTGGCCGGAATCCCGCCGCTCGCCGGATTCTGGGGGAAGTACTTCATCTTCCTCAGTCTCGTGGAAAGTGGTCACTACACCTTGGCTGCGCTTGGCGTCCTCTACTCCGTCTTCGGCCTCTACTACTACCTCCGCATCGCCAACGCCGCCTTCATGCGTGAGCCCATCGAGAAAGAAAAAGTCACGCTCAGCCCCGCCATGGGACTGGCCCTGGCCCTTACTGCCGTCGCCACCGTCGCCATCGGCATCTATCCCCAGCCCATGATCCAGAGCGTCAACTGGGTCTGGGGGCTAACCCAGGCCAGCCCGCTCGCCAATCTGGTGCGGTAGAGGGTGTCCACTTTTCTTGCGTGGGGTGGGCTGGCTCCTAACCCAGTCTGTCATCTTGAGCGAAGTCGAAGGGACCTTGTGTTTTGTCGCACGATTGGATCGCGTTCTCACATTCGGCCTACACTATGTCTGAAAGTTGCACGATCCTGCGAGGCCCCCCCGTGCCCAACGACCCCAAACCCGGGGAGCGCGAGAAAAGCCCGCTCGTGATGCTAGCGGAATACAGCCAGCTCGCCTTCATCTTTCCCGCCGCCACCGTCGTCGGATGGCTCATCGGGGTCGCCCTCGACCACTGGCTGCACACCACTTGGCTTTATCTCGCGGGCCTGATCCTCGGCATCATCGCCGGATTCGTGGAACTGATTCGCCTCGTCACCTCGTCTGAGTCGAAGTCCTGACTCTTGTGGCGCGGGCACCCGCGAACCGCTCGACGTGCAAGCGATGATGGCCTCCCCAATAACTCTGTCATCCTGAACGAAGTAAGACGCCAGGCGAATGTAGTGGAAGGGCTCCCTGAGCGAAGCCGAAGGGGACGCCATGCCTGCGCCCACCACCCTGCCTCGTCAGGGAATTTTCACTTCGCTGCCCCAGGTTCGCGTCCGTTCTTGGGATGCTAACCTGGGCGGCATCTCGCCTGTCCTCGCCAGTCCGCTCGAGGATCGTCCACCACTCCTCGCCGTCCACCCCACGTTCTGATACCGTGATCGCGTGAACGCCCCGCCGACGGCCGACTCCGTTTACTCCGGCGCCCTCCCGCGCATCCAGCGCTCGATGACTGTGCTCGCCTTCGTGCTCCCCGTGCTCGCTTGGCCCCGCTTTGGGGTCGGCACCGCCCTTGGACTCGCGTGCGGATGCCTTATCGCCCATTTCAATTTCCTCTGGCTGAAGCGCGGAGTCGAAGCCCTCGCCGACCGCATCGTCGACCAAGGCAAGCCACAAGGAGGGAAGGGAATCGTCGCGCGCTTCCTGCTGCGCTACGTTTTGATGGGCCTCGGCGCGTATGTTATCTTAAGTGTTTCTCCCGCGAGTCTTTACGGGCTCCTGGCAGGCCTGTTCTTGCCCGTAGCAGCCATCGCGTGCGAAGCCGCCTACGAGTTTTACATCGCCGTGGCGCGCGGCCTTTAGTCGGTCTCCAGTCATCAGTCTGCAGTCGTCAGCGAAGCAGGGTGTATATGCACTGGCGAGCGGTATCGAATAGCCGATGACCGAGAACCGAAGACCGACGACGCTGTGGCTGACGACTAGCGCCTGAAGACTGACGACGAATCTATGCCCGAGCAACTCTGGTTTACTGAAATTCTAAATAAAGCATTCGGCCCGGCGGTGACTGGCCTGATGACGACCCTTGGCCTGCACCCAAAGCACCCCCAGGCCCCGATTCCCAATTCCGTAGCAATGGAGATCCTGGTCTGCGCCTTCCTGATCGTCGTCTTTTTCCTGGTTCGCGCAAGTCTCTCCGTCGACCGCCCTGGCGCCCTGCAGCATTGCTTTGAGGGTGTGGTCGGGTTTATCGAGCAGCAGAGTCACGAAATCGTCGGCCCTCAAAGCGAGGGGCATACACCTTTCCTTGTCACGCTGGCCCTGTTCATCCTGTTCTGTAATCTGATCGGGTTGATCCCGGGGTTTGAGTCGCCGACCGCGCTGCCCATCGTTCCGCTGGGATGCGCGATTGTGGCCTTCTTCTATTACCAGGTGCAAGGGTTCAAGCATGGGGGCGTGAAATACCTAGCGCACTTTGCGGGACCGATGCCAGCGCTGGCGCCGCTGATGATCCCGATTGAACTGGTCAGTCACCTGGCGCGCGTGCTGTCACTCACGATCCGTCTATTCGCCAACATGTTTGCGGGCGATATGGTGACGTGGGTCTTTTTCTCGCTCGTGCCACTGGGCGTTCCGATCCTGTTCCTGGGCCTGCATATCGGCGTCTCATTCCTGCAGACCTACATTTTCGTCCTGCTGACCACGGTGTACCTGGCAGGAGCGGTCGCAGAAGAGCATTAGAAAGTTTCGAGTTTCAAGTTTCCAGTTCAAGAAAACGGATGGACATGGTCCGAGTCGGAACCTGAACCTTGAAACCCAAAACTCGGTTTCACAGCCATCAGCGTGAGGGCGTCTGTACGGGATGACGTCAACCACCCACTGGCGGCCACTTCTTAAGGAGAACTCTCAAATGCGCAAACTCAGCTACTTCTTCATGGTTCTGTCGGCCCTCTGCCTCGCCGTTCCGGCGCTGGCCCAGGGCAACGAGGCGGCCGCCGTCAACTGGGTCGCCATCACCTCCGGATTCGCCATGGCCATCGCCTCCGCGGTCTGCGGACTGGCCCAGGCCAAGGCCACCGCAGCCGCCGCTGAAGGCCTCGCGCGCAATCCCTCGGCTCGTCCGGGCATCCAGCTCGCGCTGATTCTGGGCCTGGCGCTGATCGAGTCCCTCGCCCTCTACACCCTGGTCATCATCTTCGCCAAGGTGAAGTAGAGCGGTTCTTAGCTTTTAGCCCTTAGCTGTTAGCTTCTGATCCAGGGCCTCTGCCGTTCGGCAGGGGCTTTGACGTTTACCGCAGGGGATCAGGCTGGTAGGCGAATAAATTACGCATACTTGTACAAAGGTCTTGGTTACGGCCATTAGCGGTAGTGAACGCCCACCATCGATTTCGTAAGGGATGCCGAGTTGGGATCGTCTAGGGCCGGGGCTCTGTTTCCCCGCGGAAGGGCTGCGGGCCTGAGAGTGGTTCCTATATCGTCGGGCCGAAACTTGGAAGGGACACACGTTCCCGGACTGCAGATGAAAATCCGCGCAAACCAGCTAACTCGCGGTTTGTCCAAACAGCTCGGTGTAACGCTTCCAGTAGCCCTCGACTTCTGTCATGATGCGCTGAAATTCAGGATCGTCGCGCAGCCTGTCCCAGTTCTGGTCGCGCTGAAACCAGGGATAGTTGTGGTTGCCTACTCGCACGGCCCGCCTTAGCCACGCGAGGGCCGGCTCTTTGTCACCCAGCAGCGCGTAGACGTCGCCGATCCACTCCGCCAGATCGCCGTCCACGACTTCTTCCGGCTTGTAACGAAAAACGCGGGGATCAATTTTGTTGCGCTCGCCGCACGAGGCGTGCACCATCGCGGAAAAGACCATTGGCTCTTCATCGCCATGAGGGCCGACCAGTTGCGTTGAGCGGTCCAGCAATTTCTGCGCCTCGTCGTTCTTTCCCTGGTAGTAGATGGAATAACCGAGAAATGCCAAGAGCTTGTAGTGGCCTGGGTAGCGTGCGAGGGCAGAGCTCACTTCCTCTTCCGCCTCGTGCGCTTTGCCCTGGTACAACAGCATCCGTCCATGCATCCAATAGGCCTGAACACGGCTGGGCTCAAGATCACGAGCACGGCGCCAGGCGCCCTCGGCTTGGTTAGTCAAGCCGGCATAGTGATAAATGTAGCCCAAAGAACCCCATGCATCCGCTGAGTTCGGAGCTTGCGTCACAGCTTCGCGCAAAAGCAGCAGGGAGTCCGCGTTCTTCCCCTCCTCGCCGTACACCATTCCGAGGGCCTCGGTCGCCTCAAACGATTTCGGGTTGAGGTCCACTGCCTTGCGGGCGGCAGCCTCTGCCAGCGCGAGGTTATGGGCGCCGTCTTCCTGGAAGTTTGTGGCTTGAAGCAAATACGCTCGCGCCAGAAGCGCGTGCGCATCAACAAATGTCGGGTCCTTCTCGAGGGCGCGCTGCGCTACGTTTGCGGCATCTTGCAAAGTCCGGCGCTGTGCGCTCACAAAATAATCGGCATAATCCGCGCGTCCCTGCACCAACAAGTTGTAGGCCTCCGCCGAGTTCGTAGACGAAGTCTTCAGGGATTCCTGCTCGGCTACCGACAACTGCACGCTTAATCCGTCCACCACCTGTTGAGCGATGTCGTCTTCAAAGCGCAGCAGATCGTGACCCTGCAGGTCATAGCGCCCAGCCCAACGCGCAGCACCATGGTCAATCAACTGCACGGAGACGCGCGTGACTCCGCCCACTTGCTGATATGTACCCGCCAGTACGGAATTCACTTCGAGTTCCCGCGCCGCCTGCCCCGGGTCCTCCGCCCCCTTCGCATACTTGAGAACGGAATTGGTGGGACGCACATTCAGATTCTGCAAAGTGGCCAGGCGGCTGATGATGGCGTCGGCTACCCCAATCCCCCAGACTTCGTTCCCACCCTGCCCCGAAAGGTCGCGGAACGGCAAGACAGCGAGACTGCGGACCGACGGCTGCGCCGCCTGGGACTTCGGCGCGGGATTCGCTGTCAACGGTTGCGTTGAGCGATAGTGAAAGAGAAGACCCGCCGCAGCTGCAATCACCACCCCACCCGATACTCCGGCCACAACTTTCCATCTTTCCGGCCTCGGCCGATCGGGCACAGCTACGGAGGCGCGACCCGATTCTGTTTCACGCTTCAACCTTTTCAAATCCGTCCGGATATCGCCGGCGTGCTGATAGCGCAACTCGCGATCTTTCTCCAGCGCCTTGTTGATGATCTCTTCCAGCTTCACCGGCAAATCCGGATTGACCCGCACTGGCGAGACCGGCGCGCGCTCGAGAATCGCATTGAAAATCAGGCCCGATGTGTCGCCTCGGAACGGCAGTACCGCGGTCGCCATCTCGTACAAAACCACGCCGAACGAAAACAAATCGCTGCGCGCGTCGAGTTCCTGACCCTTGACCTGCTCGGGCGACATATACGCGACTGTGCCCAGTGTGCTACCCGGACTTGTCAGGTGTTCGTCGCTCATTGCAGTAGGCGCCGCCGCCGCAGAAGAAGCTCTGTTGGGCTGGATGGGGAGAACCTTTGCAAGTCCGAAGTCGAGAATCTTCGCCTGTCCCCGCTCGGTGACGAAAATGTTAGCGGGCTTGATGTCGCGGTGCACGATGCCCTTGGTGTGGGCGGCCTCGAGCGCATCCGCGATCTGAACCCCCAGATCGAACAGGATCTCGCTGTTCATCGGCCGCCCCATGATGCGATGCTTCAGCGTTGCGCCCTCGAGGAACTCCATGGCGATGAAGGGTTGTCCCTCATGCTGTCCGATTTCGTGAATGGTGCAGATGTTGGGATGATTGAGCCCTGATGCGGCCCTGGCCTCGCGGCGAAAGCGTTCCAGCGCCTGCGCATCGCGGGCTACGTTGTCTGGTAGGAATTTCAGTGCCACGAATCGGCCGAGGTCCGTATCCTCGGCCTTGTAGACCACGCCCATCCCACCGCCACCAAGTTTCTCGACAACGCGGTAGTGCGAGATGGTGCGGCCGATCATTGGGTTGAAATGTTAGGGCCGAAGGTGGGGCAAGTCAACGAGTGCCGGGAGACTTGAAAAGGGAAACTGGGAACTATAAAGAAACTGACAATGGGGAACTGACAACTCGGCCCGGAGTCCTAAGCTTTCCGGGTCCCGTCCCACTCCGGATTCTTGTTCTCCGGAGTCCGCGCCATTGCTTCCATCAGGACGCGCCGCAGGCGGTATCGGCTCTCCAGATCGGTATTCACGATCTCGAATCCAACTTCATTCACGCGTGCCCGACGCAGCAGCACCTGGGCCCGAATGCGACGCACGCCCATCGAAATATCCAGGTTGGCTTCTGATCCGATGCGCAGGTTGTCTTCCTTCGTCCCCATCCCGCCGCCGAGACTCATCTCGCGGATCAGGATACTCGACTTTCCCCACGAGCTGCTGATCGTCGCCGACAGCGTCTTCGACAGCACGATGCGCTCATACCTGCGCTGCCGCACCCACGGACAAGCCGGAGCGGAATCCAGCGCGGCGATGGCCAGTTCTCCCGGCTCCAGCCCGCTGTCGGACAAAATCTGGCTGCCATACCGCGGATCGATCTTCGCCAGCGCCTGTGCCGCCGCAATGCGGATCTCGCGGTGATGCACCCACTTCCACATCTTCTTCGCTTCCAGCAGCTCGCGCAGCGTGTTCGTCGCTTCTGTATCGCGCAGGCGACCCAGCGACTCAATCGCCTTCAATTGCAGGAAGGGCGACCGGTTCTCGTTTTCTCCCGCCCTCGCCATCACCACCATCGGAGCCACTGCCGTCCGGTCTCCGCTCATGCCGATCTCATCCACGGCCTGCGGCACCACCAGCGGATCGAGCACCTCCAGCAACTCCAGCAAACTCCGCCCGCGATCCGTCGCTGCGCCGTAGGCGATTTGGCGCACGACCACGTCATGATAGAAGCGGTTGAACTCCGGCAAACGCACCGGCAACAGCTCGAGCAAGGTCAGCACATCAAGCCGGCTCAACAACCCGACTACCGAAGCCGCCTGTCGTGGTTGTCCCGTACGCAGCATCTCGCGCATTTGTGCCAGTGCGCTATCTCCCAGCTCGCGCACCAGTTCGATCATGCGGTCGCATTCGTCGCGCCGCAGGCAGCGGAAGAAGCGGTCAGCAAGATGTTCCACCGCAGCATGGCTCGTCCGCCGCAAAACCCCGAGCAAGTCTTCAGAAACGTGGTCAGCCCGCAGCGCCTCTTCGATGAACTCCGGTAGCCGGTTCTCAACTCCGATCCTCGGCCGTAAGTCATTCGCCAGTACCGGGCGCGCCTTGGCAATCGCCTCCATCGCGCTGCACACTTCGCCGACCGCCGCGTAACTTTTGCGCGTGCTTGCTTCCTGGCTCAGCCGCACGAACGCCGCGCTCAACATGCCCTGCAGCTCGCCGTCCTGCTCCTTGCAGATCTGCTCGCCTACGCGGCGGATCGCGCACCCCATCAGATCGCCGCCCGGCCCCGGATACAGGTCCGCCAACTGCGCCAAGCCAGTCGCGAGCTTCCGCCGCGCCTCGACATCTTTCGAGTCCAGGCAGTTGAAATAATTCCGCAGGATCTCGTCAGCTGCCTTCTTGTCCTCGCGTTCCAGCAGCACTTCCACGAACTGCCGCACATTGCGCGGAGGCACGCACGGCGCCTCGTTCGAAGTCAGCACGCTTTTCTTGCCCGCTTCTGGAACTTCCGCCCAGAACATGCGGTCCAGGATGTCGGCATGCGACTCCACCAGGATTCCGGCCTTGTTCATCTTCTCTTCCTGCACGCGCAGGATCTGCCGCAGGGAATCCATCTGCCGGCTCATGTGCTCCATCATTTGATGGACCGCATTCACCTTCACCTCGCCCTTCTGGTAGCGCTCCAGGGCAAAGCGGATTGCCATGTGCTCCGCCGCCTTCATCAGCAGCGGCGTGTCGTTGTCGGTCTGGACGTTCGACGCCAAGGTCTCCAGCAACTGCGTCAGGTTAACGCGGGTGTTCGGATCGGCCTTTCCTAATTCTTTCTGCAGGTCCTCTGGCGCGACATTCGGATTCGTCGAAGCTTCGCCGAACCGCGTCAGCAGTCGGATCGCCTGCACCACTTCTTCTTCCTGCAGCGGAACCGTTTTGCCATCCCACTTGCCTGCTGCTCCCGCGGACACTCGCACGGTAGGAACCGCGCCCGGGGGCGCGCCCCCAGATACTCCGCCGCCTCCGCCTCCACCCGTACCGGTGCTGTCGCCCCCGCCCCCGCCTCCACTCTTGGCGCCCTCAGCGGCGGCAATCAATTGCAAGAGTTTCTGGGGATCATTCAACCATTGCTTGAACTCCGGTCCGAGTGTCTGCGCCGCGATTTGCGCCGCAATCGTTACTTCGCCCGTGGCCGGATCGGCCGCCACAAACTTCACTTCATTGATCTTGATCGAAGTGCCTTTGCCGTCGCCGAGAGTATCCTTGATTTGCTTGGCGACGTCCTGCCCCTTCGAGCCGCCAATCGCAAACGCCCGCACCAGTCGCGCGAAATCTTCAACCGATACTTGATTGGAAAAGTTGATGCTCGCCAGGCCGGCCGTCGTCAGAAGCTGCGCAAAGCTGCGCTCGGCTTGCCCGGTCTCAAGAGGAATGCCATCCACCAGAAGCTTGTTGCCTGAAACCCCCAACAGAAAGCCCTGTTCGCCCGCTTTCGGGAGCGCCTGCTGCAGTTCGTTCCACGCCACCTCGAACTGTGTCTCCGTGCGCTTGTGCTCGAACCCATAAAGGCGCACATATTTCACCAGGATGTTGAGGCTGTGGACGAAGGCGCTGGCCGACGCGCTGCGGCCCGCTTGCGATGTTTCTGCGGTCGTAATAACCAGCTCCCTGCCTTGCGGATTAAAGCCCAGCCTAATGCGAAAAGTAAGGCCGCGCACATTACCGAGGTAATTGTTCTCGCGCCGTGCGAAAATGTCCCGGCCGGCCTGTGCGCCGCAAAATCATTGACCTCCCCTACCTCGACCCATACCGCTCCAAAGCCTTCCTACACCGTGGGTTTCGCCCACTGGATGCGCCGCGTCCCGGAAGAGTGTCAACAGGCCGGAACCGATCTCGCCCCGGATCCCGTGCATGACCTTCGTGTCGCCCTGCGCCGTTGTCGCTCCCTCGCCGACGGTCTCATGGCCATCGACCCCGATCCCGCCTGGAAACGCATGAAAAAAACTGGACGGGTCCTGTTTCGCAGCCTCGGCGATCTGCGCGATGTTCAGGTCATGATGGAGTGGGTCAAGAAGCTTGGGCCCGCCAACGATCCCGAATCGCAAGCACTCCTAGACCTGCTCGCCCGCCGCGAACAGGAACATAAAATCACCGCTGCCGAAGCCATCCGATCCTTCGACTTGCATCAGTGGCGCAAATGGAGCAGGGAGCTGCCCCGTCGCGCCGCCCGCGTCAAGCCCGGTAGTCTTGTCTTCAAGCACCTCGCCCTCGAGCGCTGGATTGAAGCCCACGAACTCCACCGCCGCGCCCTGCGCAATCGCTCGCAGGTCTCGCTCCATCAGCTCCGCATCGGCATCAAGCGCTTTCGCTACATCGTCGAGAATTTTCTGCCGCAGCAGCACGCCGCCTGGAGCAACGACCTCAAGGAACTTCAGGATCTGCTCGGCGACCTCCACGACCTCGACGTCCTCTGGGCCACTGCCACCCAGGTCAACGCTTTCGCCGATCCTGAGTCCCGCCGCCGCTGGCACGAGATCATTCACGAAGCCCGCGAAAAGCGCGTCGAACGCTACCGCGAGCGCATGGTCGGCCCCACTTCTCTCTGGAACGTCTGGCGCGACGAACTCCCGAAGGATGATCAAGTCCGCGCCGCTGCCATGGCTCGCCTCAAACTCTGGGCGTCGTTTCTCGATCCCGACTTCGCGCACTCCCAGCGGGTCGCCAAGATCGCCCAGCAACTTCTCGAAGGACTGCAGCGCCTCAATCTCGCGCCCGCTAGCCCCAACCAGGACCTGCGCTCCATCCTCTACGCCGCCGCCCTGTTACACGACGTCGGCCGCTCCAAGCGCGACAAGCGTCACCACAAAATCACCTACCGCTTCATTCGCAAGCTCTCCCCGCCGCTCGGGTGGACCCCATCCGATCTCCAGCTAGTCGCCTTAGTCACCCGCTTCCACCGCGGAGCCCTGCCCCGCACCAGTCACAAGGCACTGCACGAACTCGCTCTGGACCAGAAAAAAATCGCCCGCCATCTCTCTGGAATCCTTCGCTTGGCGAACGCCCTCGACACCGTTCACCCCCACATCCCGAAACTGAAAATCGACGAGAAGAACGGCAACCTCTTCCTCGCCATCCCCGGCTACAACGCCTGGACCCGCGCCGCCGAAGACATCACGGCCGCCACCCACCTCCTCCAACTCACCCTCCGCAAGCCGATTCTGGTGAAACCCCTCGGTTCAAAGCTCAGGTCTCGGAGCTCAGGGCTCAGCAAATTGAACCGCAATGGCGGTGTCCGCCGACGCGGTCCTGCCAAGCCGCCTACCGTGAACGACATCAAGAAAGCCTCTTAGCCTCACAAGAGACATCAAAATCGCAGCACCATTGTCATCTCGAGCGAAGTCGAGAGCCTGCCCTGAGCGCAGCCGAAGCGGACCTTGCGTTTTCGGCGGTGGCCCCACGAACGGCCACTAGCGTCTAAGAGCTCGAAGCTAGCAGCCAATAGCCAGAAGCCAGTAGCCTTTCCTGTGACCTGTGACCTGTGACCTGCGACCGGCGACCGGTGACCTGTGACCTGTCACCTGTGACCTAAGCCCCGAGCCCCGAGCCCCGAGCCCCGACCCCAAGCCCCAAGCCCTGACCCCGACCACGCCCAGTCACTCCCACTGTCCCGCGCATTCGAGTACAACAAAACTGATGACCCACGCTCTCCTCGTCCGCGCTGCTATCGAGTGGCTCCGGCGCTACCGCTGTGGCGTCGTCCTCTCCGAGCAGGCGTGCATCAGCGGAGAGGTTCCCGACGCCATCGGATGGAAGCGCGCCTGCCACTCCGTTCTCGTCGAATGCAAAATCTCCCGTGCCGACTTCCTCGCCGACCGCGCCAAGCCCTTTCGCCAGAGACCCGAAACCGGCGTCGGCAGCGAGCGCTTCTATCTCGCGCCCCGCAAGCTCGTCCGCCCCGAAGAACTCCCCGCCGGATGGGGCCTGCTCGAATACCACAACCGCCGTATCCACACGCTCCGTCCCTCGTGCAAGAACCTCCGCACCGATGAAGGCTTCCGCCGCGAAATGAACTTGCTCCTCGCCAGCCTGCGCCGCGTCGAAATCCGCATCGATCCGCAAACCATCACCGATTTTCTGAAATGGCAGAATCGCATGGCGGAGTACAACGGAGGCCAGCCACCCGAGGGCGTCACGCCTCCTTCCAGAGAAGAGAATTTCTTTCTTGATCCGGTCGAATGCCGTCCCGATCTCTCCCGCGAAACCGCCTGAGAATGCCCTACGAACTCAGCTTCACCAAGCGACTCACCGTCTCGGACCCCGACTCCTACCTCAACGACTGCTGCTGGAGAGGCGATCGGGTGCGCGACTACTTAATGCCGCTGGTCGAAGGCCGATTCGAGAAGATACAGACGTGCCAGGAAGACTGGGGCTGGTTCATCTGGTTCCGCAAACCCGCGCTCCATCTCGCCATCGACATCTACTACAATGACACCGAAGGAGGCGAATTCCGTGTGCGCCTTTCCGCGCAGAGAAAGAAGTGGCTCTTCGGTCGCTCCGAAGTCGACACCCCTGAGCTGGAGAAATTAAGGGATGAAGTTGTTGCCCGCTTCAGCCAGTGGGCAGGGAGGGTAGAGGTAGAACGTGTATAAAATTGGTTCAGAAAGGGAAGCACGAAAGAGCAGGAAAAGGTGGGCCTTTAAGAGCTAACGGCTAAGAGCCAGAAGCTGCTTCTCACAGCTCCCGGCGTCCCTCCATCGCCTTTAACATCGTGATTTCGTCCGTATACTCGATATCGCTCCCTACTGGAACCCCCATCGCAATGCGCGTCACGCGCAGCCCCTGCCGCTTCAACTGCTGCGACAGATACGTCGCCGTCGCCTCGCCCTCGACGGTCGGGTTCGTCGCGATGATCACCTCATCCACCTCGCCGCCTTCCACCCGCCGCATCAAATTCCCGATCCGCAACTGCTCCGGCCCAACCCCATGCAGCGGAGACAGCGACCCATGCAGCACGTGATACGCGCCGTTAAAGTGCTTCGTCTTTTCGATGGCGGCAATGTTCGTCGGCTCTTCCACCACGCACACCAGCCGCTGGTTCCGCGTCGAACTGCTGCAGTATACGCACGGATCCACGTCTGTGATGTTGTTGCACACCGAACACAAACGCAGGTTCGCCTTCACATCATGCACAGCCCGAGCCAGAGCCTCCGCATCCTCGTCGCTCGAGCGCAGAATATGAAAGGCGAGCCGCTGCGCGCTCTTGCTGCCAATCCCCGGCAGCTTCTTCAGTTCATCGATCAGCCGAGTCATCGGCTCTGCAAAACGAGACATAGAAAAAATTTGGGAGTTTGGTAATCGTGCAATTTGAAAATCCAGCGTCTTGCGGAAACCGATAACGCTGCACCTGCAACAGGGATTTTGAAATTGCCCAATTACAAAATTACTGAATTACAAAATGACTAGATTCCCAGCCCCATCCCGCCCAACATCCCCCCCAACGTCGACTGCATCGCCTGGTCTATCTTTCTCCCTGCCTCATTCACCGCCGCCGTGATCAAGTCCTGCAGCATCTCGATGTCGCCTGCCTTCACCGCTTCCGGATCGATCCTCAAACTGAGCATCTGCTTTCGCCCATCCATCTTCACCGTCACCGTGCCGCCGCCCGAAGAAGCCTCCACGACCGTCTCCTGCATCTTCTTTTGCAGATTTTCGTACTGCTGCTTCGCCTGCGACATCAACTGCTGAAGATTAAATCCGCCCATAGAATCCGCCCACTTAACCTCGTCGCCTGACCCGACCTGTGACCCGTCATCCGTGACCTGTCACCTACTTTTTCTGATCAATAATCGTCCGAATCTCCGCTCCAAACTTTTCCTGCAGCCTTCTCACAATCGGATCCTGCTCCGCCCGCGCCCGCCCGCCGCCATTCGAAGTCGTTTTCCGCACAGGCGCCGTCTGCGCAGTACCTCCCGGCAATACCTTCAGCTTCATGGCCCGGCCGGCCGCCCCGCTCGCAGCGGCAATCGCTACCCGCTTCGCGTCTGCTCCCAGCGACATGTCAATCATCGCCGCCGCCGAAGCCACCTTGATCGCCAGTTCGCTGCCAGCCACCGACCACTCTCCGGTCTCCAGCATCGCGACCAGCGCCCGCTGTCCCGAATCCGAAAGCGCGTTCAGCACTGCATTGCGCAGCGAGTCCAGATCGCCGCTCGCCCCCACCGGTCCCGCTTGTTCCTCTACCGCTACTACCGTCATCGTCGTAGTCGATGAAACCGGATCCAGCGCCGCACTTCCCATCACCACAGGAGGCCCGCCACTCATGCCGCTCACCGCCCGCGTACCGCCAGCGGGAACACTCTCCGCTGACATCTCCCCCTTCATCCCGCTCTTGCGCGCCGAGTCCGCCGAAAACGGAGACACCACGCTCCCCCGCGCCTGCGCCCCTGAAGAAGCCGAAGAAGACGAAGCCCCACGCGTCTCTCCCACAGCCGTCGGCCGCGCCACGGGACGAACACCCTCACCTGGCGCACCATTCGTCTCGCTCAGCAATTCCTCAATCGGAATCAGCCGCTGCGCATGTGCCATCTTCAACAGCCCCAATTCCAGATGGAACCGCTGCTCGTGCCGGAATCCCAGCTCACTGTGCGTCCGTAGCATGATCTGCAGGTGCCGCGAAAGGTCTTCCTCGCTGAACAGCTCCGCGATCCGCGCCACCCGCGCGCGCTCGTCCCCGGAAATCTGCAGCAGAGGCGAGTCTTTCCCCGCCACCTTCGCCACCACCGCGTTGCGCAGGAACCGCACCAGTTGCCGAGCAAAGTGCGTCGGATTCTGCCCCTCACTGATCAGCCGGTCCACCAGCCGCAACACCTCCTCACTGGCGCTGCGCGCCACAGCCTGCATCACCTCTTCCAGCACTGCCGACGGGGCCGTGCCCACCAACTGCCGCACGCCTTCCGCCGTCAGACGCCCGCTGCTCGAAGCAATCGCCTGGTCCAGGATCGATAGCGCATCGCGCATCGACCCATCCCCCGCCTCAGCTAGCAGGGCCAGCGCATCTTCATGCGCCTCGAGTTTCTCCCGCCCGACCAGGTCCCGCAGTTGGCCAAGAATCTCCTCGAACCGCACGGCCCGGAAACTGAAATGCTGGCACCGCGACCGGATCGTCTGCGGAATGTCTTCCGGCTGCGTCGTTGCCAGCATGAACACCACGTGCCCCGGAGGCTCCTCCAGAGTCTTCAGCAGCGCATTGAACGCCGCGTCTGTAATCTGATGCGCTTCATCCAGGATGTAAATCTTGAACCGGTCCCTCGCCGGACGATATCGCGCCGCCTCCCGCAACTCGCGGATCTCATCAATCCCGCGGTTCGTGGCCGCATCGATCTCGATGACGTCCACCGAATTGCCCGCCCGGATCTCCACACATGAGTCGCACACCCCGCATGGCTCTGCCACCGGATGGTCCGCCGACCGGCAATTCAAGGCCATCGCCAGGATGCGCGCCACCGTTGTCTTCCCGATCCCCCGGTGCCCGCTGAAAATGTATCCGTGCGCCGTCCGCCCCTGTTCAATTGCGTTCTTCAGGGTGCGCGTAACGTGTTCTTGCCCGATGACTTCGGAGAATTTTTGCGGCCGGTACTTGCGCGCCAGAACCTGGTAGCTCATGGAAGAGAAGTCTCGATTATACGTGATGCACGGCCCCTCGAGGCCTGCCCCGCCGAAGCACCCGCAGCCTGCCAGAGCGAGCGCAGCCGGTCAAAGGGCCCCACACCAGTTGTCGCAAGGGCATCGCGCCCTCGCCGCCCTTCAACCCCACTCGAAGCCCCAGCCGGGGCGCCGGCAATTCACTTCCTTTTGGAATTGACGAACTGGCTGGGCCACGAGCTTTGAAAGGGCATGGCTTCAAGCCGCCACGTTAGAACTGAACTTTCAGCCAACTTCAGCCGCTGAGGGTCGCCTCGGTGCCCTTTGCGCACTCTTTGCAATCTTTGCCGTCGGGCCTTTGCCTTTGGGCAGGAATTAGTCGAAATTCCCCTCGCAAACCCTTGCCCCGCACGCCTTTAAGCGGTACCCTTCTGGCGGCAAAAATACTGCGCACGAAGCGAAGGAGACTGCCCCGCCATGCAACTCAAACTCACCGTTCGTACTGTGCACGACATTCTGGTCGTCAACTGCGATGGCCGCATCGTCTTCGGAGAGGAATCCGCCGAACTCCGCGACACGGTAAAGAAGCTGCTCGGCCAGAACAACCAGATCGTTCTCAACCTCGGCGGCGTCACCTACATCGATTCCGGCGGGCTCGGGACACTGGTCGCTCTCTACACCACCGCCCACAACGCCGGCGGAGCCATCAAGCTCTCCAACCTTACTCAGCGCGTCGGCGACCTGCTCCAGGTCACCAAGCTTCTCACCGTCTTCGAGACCTACACCACCGAGGAAGAAGCAATCCGCTCCTTCCGCGAAGCCGCTGCCTGAGGTTTTCCCTGCAAGAAAACCGGAGTCCCTCGATTATCTTCGAGGGACTCCCAAGACAACTCACGTAGGGACAGCCGCTGGGGTGGAGGTGCCCCCGGCTGTCCAGCCGAGCGCTAGCTCGGCAGTTCTTTTGTGCGGTGCAGCGCGAGCACCCTCGCCGCGTTTCCCGAAGACCGCGAATCAGTTCAGATCGTTTAAGATGATCTGCGAATACTGTCCGCCCCCTTGCGAACTATCCAGGATCACCACTGTCCGCACCTGCTCCGAAGTCAGCGTATAGCTGTCGCGGATCAGGAGCACCTGTGTGCCCGCCACGGTCACCCAGACATCGTAGCCATTGGCCGACAGTTGCAGGTAATTACTCGCATTCTTGTAGGTTAGGCCAGAAATCTGCGGATTCAATCCTGAGATGTCATTCCCCGTCGGAACAACGTAGATATCGACACTGCCGATTGTCGGCGACACGTGCAGGATTCTCAGCCGCGCATTTCCCGTCGTAGGGATCGTATTGTCATCCGTGAAGGTAAGCACTTCCGGAATCGAGCCGCTGAACTCCCCCGCCGTAAACACAGTGGTGTAGGCCCCAACTGAAATGGAAGCAGAAGCATACGGATTGCTGGTCGTTCCCGAAGGAAAAAATACGAACTTGTGTGTCCCCGAACTGATCGTGCGGTATGTTGCTGTCTGTCCGAACCCGATCGCCGTCTGAATCGATTTCCCGTCCACTTGCAGATCCACACTCGTGGGCACCGCGGTGGCGGCTTGAACATAGCGGAACCGTCCTGAGCTCGAACTACAGCCCACAGTCAATAACGCGGCGCCCAGCAAAACTACCGTCGCTGCGAGCGGAACTACCCGTAACAGCCTGCCTTTCATTGCGTCGCTCCTGTAAAGAAATGTAAATAACGCACGCCGCCCCCCTCGGACTGCATGGATGCGCACCGCTGTTCGCGAGATGCTCTCACCTGAGCAAATCGCATCGTGCAAAACCGGTTTGCCAACAACCTTTCTGCTCGTGCACCATGGAACCAGTCCATCACCCGAGATCTTCAAATTTATGCGAGAACGAATCCTCGCCACGATTCGCAAAGTCCCGCGCGGCTACGTCTCCACCTACGGCGCCATCGCCAAGGCCGCTGGATATCCCGGCGCCGCCCGCCAAGTTGTGCGCGCTCTCCACTCCGGCGTCGATCTTCCCTGGCAGCGCATCGTCGGCGCCGGAGGACACATCAAGCTCCAGGGCGACTCCGCCTTTGATCAGCGCGTCCGCCTTGAAATGGAAGGAGTCACCTTCCGCGGCCGCCGCGTCAACATGCAACTTCACGAGTACCGCTTTTTGAAACCGACGAAGAAATCGGTGCGTAAGAAGAAACTGAAATCCCAACAGCGGCCGCGGAAGTCATGAGGTCCGGCTGATAGCTGATGGTGTGTGGCAAGGTTCTTCGACTTAGGCCGCTAGCTGCCAGCCACAAGCCACCAGCCACTAGCTGCCAGCCGGCTTAAACCTCTCATCAATCTCCACCTGGTAACCCGACACCACGCGATTGGTTTCGTTCGCCATCCCCACCACCGCCATCAGTTCCTTGAACATCGCGTCGGTCATACCCTTGCCCCGGGCTCCCGCCGTGTGCGACGCAATGCAGTACCCGCACTGATTGCTCGCGCTCACGGCCAGGTACACCATCTCCTTCGTCAGTGGATCCAGCGCCCCTGGCGCCATGATCTGCTTGATGTCCTCCCATGTCCGCTTCAGCATCGCCGGATCATGCGCGATCGCCTTCCAGAAATTGTTCACCCAGTCCGTCTTCCGCGTCGCCATGATGTCGTCGTAGACCGCGCGCACTTCCGGACTCGCCTGCTCATACTCAATCAGCCCAAAAATTGCCACAGGATTCTCCCTGGAGGAAGTTCACCACTTCACCCACCAGCATGATTCTTGCTAAAGATGAAACAGAAATCTTAAACCGCCGGCACCGTGAAGAACGTCAAGAATTGTAGTTTCTGATTCCGATCCGTTCGCCGGCGCAAACGGGCGTCCTCCCCCATGTCAATCGCAGAGGGGCCAAATGCGAATTTCCAAATGCGAATTGCCAAATGCTAACTTCCTTTCGGCCCCGGCAAGTCCCCGCGCAGCCACGTCCCCATCTGCTCTGCAGGAACACGCAATCCCACATAGAACTGCCCGAACAGCGCATACACCGCGCTCACCTCGTCAAACCGCATCTCGTAAATCAGCTTCTTGAAGATCAGCGGATCGTCTGCAAACAGATCTACGCCCCACTCCCAGTCGTCGAACCCGATCGACCCGGTAATGATCTGCCGCACCTCGCCTGCATACCGCCGCCCCACGAGTCCATGCTCGCCCATCTGCCGCGCCCGTTCTTCAATTGGAAGCGTGTACCAGTTCTTGTCCTCGCCTCGCCGCCGGTCCATGGGATAGAAGCATGCGTACCGGTTCGGAGGAATCGCCGGATACAGCCGCGGCCGCATCGCCTCTTTCTGCCGCGCCAGCGTCTGCGCAATCTCCCGCTTCCATTCCTCCGAATGAGGCTCAATCCCGCGCTCGACGAGCGTCTTGTAAACCTTGGTTGTCGAGTCATACAACCCCAGCTCGATGACCGACAAATACGAAGTCGTAGGCTCCCAGTATTCGCTCAATCGCACCTGCGCCAGCTGTAACTCTGCGCGGTTCAATTCATCAAACGATTCCCGGAAATGCACGAACATTAGATCGCCTTTGTGCCCCAGCAGCGAATAGAACGCGGACTGCCCGCCCGCATTCCCCTCCATCGCCGCCATCACCGGAGCCGCCTCTTTTGCAATCGCCTCCCGTTCGCCCGCCCCCACGCCGTGCCAAGCGCTCCAGCGAAACCGCATCATCTGGTGCAGCACGCTGTAACCTTCAATGGTGAGCGGAACCGCCGGAACCCCAGCGGCAGCCGCTGCCTCCACATGTATCGGTCGCGTAGTCGTCATCAGAGATCCTCAAAGATTCCCATTCATTGTACCGAAACGTGTGCGACGGACACTCTTGTCCGCCAGGATGTGAGCTGGTTAGCCCGCGTGGCCCCTGTGCCCTCTGTGGTTTAAGCTCTTCTTTGCGCTCTTTGCGGTTAAAGGCTTTTTCCGACGCCCGCCTCCCCATTTACAATGTCTTCGCGCCCAGAATCAGGTCATTTTCCGCATGCGCAGAATCCTGCTTTCCCTCCTGACGGCCATCGCACTCACCCTGCCCGCCTTCGGCCAGAATCGACGCCTTTGGGTCCTCACCGCGCCCGACCTCATAGTCGAATACGACCCCGCCACCTTCGCCTCGAAGCACACCATGCAGGTCCCAGCCGAAATTTTGAAAGCCCCGCGTATCCTGCAACTCAACAGCCTCGGCCAGATGCTCTACGCTCCCAACGTCGACGACCCGTCCCCCGACGTCGGCAAAAACTCCGCCAAGTTCTGGGTCTTCGACGGACACGCCCCCGCGCAAGTCGGTCAGGGCATCATCCGCATCGCATCGCCCTCGGGCTCCAACCAGAAAGTCACCGAATCTTCGCCCTGGCCCTTCCTGTCTGCCGACGGCGAGCATCTGTTCTGGTTCACCAACGAGTTCAACAAGCTTGAGCGCGATAACATCGAGCTTTCCGTCACCACCAACTTTCACGCCTGGACTTCCGACCTTTCCGCCAAGCAGAGAAGGGAACTCGCCAGCATCGACTTTCCCGAATGCCGCTGCACAACGGGCAGCTGCACCGAGACCTGCGCGGAAGTACGCTTCTGGACTCCCGACAACGGACTCAGCGACTACTTCCTCATTACTCGCCTCATCCAAGGTCCCACCGAAACCAAGTATCTCTCGAGCTCGCTCTACCAGCAGGATTCCGGCCCCTGGTCCGCTACCGATCTCAAACAGCCCCTGCAACGCGTGCTCGATTCCGCTGACCATGGCTCCGTCCTCATCACTGCCATCCTCGACACCGGCTGCTGCGGTTGGGAAAACCAGAGCAACGACCAGACCCTACTCGTCAACTACGGCACCATCGTCACCCTCTTCGACGAGCGCGAGCAATATAAAAACCCCGACTACGATGTCAGCTTCTTCACCGAAAACGCCAAGCTCTCACCTCTGCTGACCCACGTTGCTATGACCATCGAGGCCAGCGCGAAATCCAGCGCTCCCATCCAGCTTTCAGAACAGGGCCAGGCCAATCCCGCCGAGTCGCTCCGCATCCGCAAAGCCCTCGCCGATCTGCCCGTAGTCGAAGTTGTCAGCGCCCCCGACCCCGCCAAGCGCACTGCCTTCCTCCCGCACGCATTTTTAATTGGATGGCTGAACGAAAAAGAAATCCTGATCGTCGAAAACCACGTGCTCGTCGCCTACAACATCACCACCAATACCCGCCGCCGCTCACAAATCAAAATCGAAGACCCAGCCCTAGCCTTCATTCGTTAGGTGTTCTTACAGATTGTCATCCCGAGCGAAGTTGAGGGAGCCCTCGCGTTTCGTAACAGCACCACCAGCTACAAAGGGAGTTCTCTGTGCGATCGCAAGCCCCTCCAGGAATTTCTTTACGTCCTTTGCGACCTCTTCGCGGCCTTTGCGGTTAGAAGCTTTTCTTAACTTTCTTCCGATCACCCGATGCCCTCAATCCGACCACTTTCGCGGCTTCCGATCCCAACGATGCTTCTTCAACTCCGCCAAAAGCTCCGCTGACAGGCGAGGTGCATCGCTAGCCGCCAAATTTCCCCGCACGTGCTCCGGCTTCCGCATTCCCACGATCGTCGTGCTCACATCCGCATTCGTCAGAATGAACCGCAGCGCCATCTCCGGAAGTGTCATCCCCGCCGGAAGAATCTCCTTCAGCTTCTCCACCCGCGGAATCGTCGCCTTCAAATTCTCGGGCCCAAAATACCGTGCTCGCCAGTCCGACTCCGGAAACCGTGTCTCCAGAGTCATCTTCCCGCCGAGGCTCCCCTCATCCAAAGGCACGCGCGCAATCACGCCGACATGTAACTCCCGACACACCGGAAACAGCTCATCTTCCGGAGCCTGGTCGAAAATGTTGTAGATCACCTGCACCACATCCACCAGCCCGGTCCGCAGTGCTCGAATCCCGTTCCCCGGTTCCCACCGGTTCAAGCTCAACCCGAACCACCGGATGACTCCGTCCCGCTTCAGCTTCTCCACCGTCTTGCGAAAATCCGCCTCCTCAGCCCACCCGTCATCCCACACATGAAACTGCAGCACATCGATCGCATGCTTGCGCAGCTTCTTCCGGATCTTCTCCGCGTACTTAAAAACATGGTCTGGCGGGAACACATCTGCATACTTGTACTTCGGCAGTGCTGGCCACTGGAGGTTTTTCGGAGGAATCTTTGACGCCGCATAAATCCGCTTCCCCGAGTTCTGCTCGATCGCCTCGCCCAGTAACCCATCGCTCTTGCCATTTCCGTAAGCCCAGGCCGTATCGAAGAAGTTGCACCCCAAATCAATCGCCAACTGGATTGCCCGCCGCGACTCCTCATCCTCCGACCCGCTCCACCCGCTCATCCCCCACAACCCATGCGCTATGTCGCTGACTTCCAACCCCGTCCGTCCCAGCTTCCGATACTTCATGCGTTCCTTTCTTTAACCAGTCGTCGATTTTCTGTCGATTGGCGTCTGCGCGATCGCCTAGTACGATTGCCCGGATACGATCGTCCCATCCTACAAACTGTCATCCTGAGCGAAGTGAGGCGCCAGCCGAACGAGGTCGAAGGACCCCGTGTTTGCTTAGACCATCACTGGCTCGCGAAGGAGTTTGCTAAACCGCAAGCAGCGAAGGGTATCTCCGTCTGTTGGGTTTGTCGTCTCACCGCCCCGCGGGCCACAATAGCCCCTGCTTCCGATTCACCCCATACACCAACGACAAAATCACAAACGAAGCCACCAACAACACCAGCGACGTCGTGCCCGCCGCCCCGTAATCGAGCGCCTGCACATTGTCGTAGATCGAAATTGAAACCGTCCGCGTTATCCCCGCAATATTCCCGCCGACCATCAGCACCACGCCAAACTCTCCCAGCGTGTGAGCAAACGTCAGCACCAGCCCAGTCAAAACGCCCGGCAACGAAAGAGGCAAAACCACCCGCCAAAACGTCCGCACCCGCGACGCCCCCAGCACTGCCGACGCCGCCATCAGCTTCGGATCCACCCCCGCAAACGCCGCTGTAATCGGCTGCACCATGAACGGCAGGCTGTAAACCATCGACGCCAGTACCAGCCCTTCAAACGTAAACGGCAAACCGTGTCCCCACGCCCAGCCCCATGCCCGCCCCAGCGGACTCCGCGGCCCCATCGCCACCAGCATGTAAAACCCCAGCACCGTCGGAGGCAGAACCAGCGGCAAAGCCACTACGGCCTCCACCAGAAACTTCGCTCGCCACCGCCAGAACGCCAACCCCGCCGCCAAAGGCACGCTGATCAGCAGCAAGAAAGCACACACCACCACGTCCAGTTTCACTGTCAGCCACAACGCTTGCCAATCCACGCCAACCTCCCGCGCCGTAAAATAATCGTTTGCTCCCGGCACCCAACCTCCGTGTTGTTCTGGTCCGCACCCGCAACCCACTCAACCTCGGCGCCGCCGCTCGCGCCATGAGCAACTTCGGATTCCTCCACCTCCGTGTCGTCCAACCCTACGAACTCGCTTTCCGCGAAGCCCGCTCCGCCGTCGGCGCCGCCGCCATCATGAAGCAGGCCGAAGAATTCTCCACCCTCGCCGAAGCTGTCGCCGACTGCTCGCTCGTCGTCGGCACCACCACGCTCCGCGACCGTCAGGTTCAACATCCCATGCACCGCTTGGAAGCCGGTGCAGTCGAAATCCGCAAAGCCCTCGCTACCCAACGAGTCGCGCTACTCTTCGGATCCGAAAAAGTTGGCCTCTCCAACGAAGACCTCAGCCGCTGCCATTGGCTCATGCACATCCCCACCCGCGATGCGCATCCCTCGATGAACCTCGGCCAGGCCGTCGCCATCTGCCTCTATGAAATCGTCCGCAATGTCAACGGCAGTGCGCCGGACCCCACTTCATCGCAAGACCCCGCGTCGCAATCTCGCGTCAGGAAGCCGCATTCCCCGGCGGCATCAACCTCCACTCCGCTGCCCGCCCCAGCCGCCGCCCTCGAGCGCCTCACGATCACGCTTCTTAACGCGCTTCAGGCAAGCGGCTACCTAACCGAGGCCCCCAACGACCTCGCGAAAGCTAAAGCCCGACGCCTCATCCACCGCCTGAACCTGAACTCTGAGGACGCCGAACTGCTCCAAGGCATGCTTCGCCAAATCTTCTGGAAACTCCGCTCTCACTAAATCTGTCACCCTGACCAGAGCGAAGCGGAGTGGAGGGGGCCTTGTGTTCGCCGGGTGCCACACCCTTCCCGCGCCTTTGCGGGAGGGTGCCGAAGGGCGTTTCCAGACTCTCTTCGCGCCCCTTGTGGTTAAAGGCTTTCCACCTGCAGAAACACTTACTCAGCCTTCAGGATTCCCCCCTACTCCATCCCCAACGACTTCGCCACGCTCTTCCCATACTCCCGCGCCTTCGCCACCGCTGCCGCCTCATTCACCGTCAGCAGCTTGTGGTCCCGCATAACTTCGCGCCCGGCAATCACTACTGTCTCCACATCGTTCGCCTTGATCGCATACGCCAATTGCGCATACACGTCATACATCGGGACCTCATTCGTATGATCCAGACTCAACACCACCATATCCGCCTTTTTCCCCGCCTCCAGCGATCCGATCTCCTTCTCCATATGCAGCGCACGCGCCCCATCGATCGTCGCCATCTCCACCACTGCCTTCGCATTCAGCGCCAGAGGATCCACCTTCATGATCTTCGCCAGCTTCGCCGCTAGATCCATCTCTTCCATAATGTCCAGATCGTTGTTGCTCCCCGCTGGACCATCGGTCCCGAGCCCTACCGCCACGCCCGCCGCCCGCATCTCCGGCACCGGCGACACGCCGCTCGCCAGCATCATGTTGCTCGACGGATTGTGCACGCACCCCACGTGCCGCTCCGCCAAAGTCTTCCGGTCGGCCGTATCCACAAAAATGCAATGCGCCGCCACCACCTCCGGTCCCAGCACCCCCGCCTTCTCCAGATACTGCACCGGGGACATCCCGTTCTGCTTCAGCGAGTCGTCCCACTCCTTCTTCATCTCCGCCACATGAATCAGAATCGGTGCGTGATATTTGCGCGCCAGTGCGGCGGCATCTTGCAGTGTCTTCTGCGAGCACGTGTAGATCGAGTGCGGTGCCGGAGCCGCATGAATCAAAGGATCGCCCTGCCACTTCTTCAGGAAGCGCTCCGTATACGAGAGCATCTCCGCTTCGGTCTTGTTGTCCGGAGCAGGGAAGTCGATGAAGGTTTCCCCCAGCACCCCGCGCATTCCCGCCGCCTTCGTCTCCTCTGCTACCGCGTCCTCGAAATAGTACATATCGGCAAACGTTGTTACCCCCGCCCGAATCTGTTCTGCAGCCGCCAGTCGTGTTCCCCAGCGCACGAACTCCTCATTTACGTTCTTCGCTTCTGCGGGAAAAATGTACTTCCGCAACCAGTCATCCAAGGTCACGTCATCGTGCAGTCCGCGAAATAAAGTCATCGGAACATGCGTGTGCCCATTCACAAACCCCGGCACAACGAGCTTGCCCGTGGCATCAATCTGTTTCGTGGCGGCATATTTCGAATCGATCTCCGCCTGCGTCCCCACCGCTAAAATCGCATCGCCCTTGACGGCAACACTCCCCTCGTCATAGATCTTGCGCCCCGGATCCATCGTGAGAATGAGCCCACCACGGATAATCAGATCGGCCTGCCGCTTGCCTGAAGCCGCCTGCGCCGAGGCGAGCACCGTCACCGCTGCGATGCCCAAACACACGAACGCCAGGGCAGTCGTTCGACCCACTCGATGGAATTTCATGCGCAAGAGCTTACCGCAGCCGGAAGAAACCGTGAAATCTCCGATGCGGTTTTCTGAAGTAACCAGGGGAATAGAAGGCTGAGGTGCCTCCGTACTCGAGTTGAACTCCCAGAGTACTGTCATCCTGAGCGAAGTGAGGCGCTGCCGAACGCAGTCGAAGTTGAGGCGCCTAGCGGGCGTTTGAGCCCGCTGCCGAAATCCCGAGCGCAGCCGAGGGAGCTCAAAACCCGTGTTCCTTAAGGACACCCCTGACCCCCGAAACTATTCCTTCGGGAATCTGGTGCTCGAGGTTAACGCTCTGGCATACGGGCGAACCTCGATCCCTACTCACCGCCAACCATCTCCCTCCGGTCGTATCCTCTCCTCAGGTGTCAACTACAATCCTGCTTGCAAGAAGCCAGCACCCCGGTGCTCCAGGTTCGCGTCCGTTCTTTGGACGCTAACCTGGGAAGCAAGTCTGCGGCTCGTAGCCTAATCCAGTTTCCATGCCCGCCGACCTCGATCTCGCCGCTCTGCGCCAGCGCATGGTCGCCACCCAACTCGTCCAGCGCGGTATCCGGGACCCCCGCGTCCTCGCTGCCATGGCCCGCCTCCCGCGCCACGAATTCGTCAGCCCCACTCTCCGCGACCGCGCCTACGACGACACTCCGCTCCCCATCGCCGAGGCCCAGACGATTTCGCAACCCTACATCGTTGCCCTCATGCTGGAACTCCTCCGCCTCGACCCCGGCGACACCGTACTCGAAATCGGCACCGGCTCCGGATACCAGACTGCTCTCCTGGCCGAACTTGCCCACCACGTCCATTCCATCGAGCGCCACCCCGCTCTCGCCGCCCAAGCCCAAGCAATTCTCGATCGCTTGGGCTACAAGAGGGTCACCCTCCTCGTCGCCGACGGCACTCTCGGCCTCCCCGACCACGTGCCCTACGACGCAATCCTTGTTTCCGCCGCGGCCCCCGAATTCCCCGCCGCACTTTTTGCCCAACTCAAAGAAGGAGGCCGCATGGTTGTCCCGGTGGGCCCGCCCGAAACCCAGTTCCTCCATCTCATCACTAAGGAAAAAGGTCAACCCAACGTCGCCAACCAGGTCCCCTGTCGCTTCGTCCCCCTCATCGGAGCACAGGGATATCGGGAGTGAATGCGGGCAAGCAAGTAAAGGGAAAACGTAGCCCCAACCGTCACCGCCTCCCGCCATCCAATTCCTAGGCTCTGAGCCCTGCTAAACTCTCCTCGTGCCCCTCTTCCGCAACCTCCGCATTGCGCTCGAGATGATCAAGTGGGAGCACTCCATCTTCGCGCTCCCCTTTGCTCTCTGCGGAGCCATGCTCGCTGCCCAGGGCTTGCCAACTTTCCATCAGCTCATCTGGATCATCATCGCGATGGTCAGCGCCCGCTCCGCCGCCATGGCTTTCAACCGCGTCGCCGACGCATCCATCGACGCCGCCAACCCCCGCACCCGCACTCGTGCACTCCCTGCCGGTGCCCTCACTCCCGGCTTCGTCACCACCTTCGTCGTCGTTTCGTGCGCGATCTTTATTCTGGCTGCAGCGCAGCTCAACCGCATCGCGCTGATGCTGTCACCCGTAGCGCTTGGTATCGTCCTGCTCTACTCCTATACCAAGCGTTTCACGCGCTGGTCGCACCTGGTTCTCGGATTCGCTCTCGGCATCGCTCCGGCCGCTGCCTGGATCGCGGTTCGTGGCTCCCTCGACCTGCGCATTCTCCTGCTCACCGCCGCCGTCACTTTCTGGGTCGCCGGCTTCGACGTCCTCTACGCCTGTCAGGACTACGAATTCGACCGCCAATCCAACCTCCACTCCGTGCCCCGCTATTTTGGAATCCGAGGCGCGCTCGCGATCGCTCGCCTCTTCCACCTTCTTATGTTGTCGCTGCTGATCGCCCTCATTCTGAGCTTCGGCCTTGGCAAGGTTGCGCTCGCTGGAGTCCTAGTCGTCGCCATCCTCCTCGCCTACGAACACTCCCTCGTCTCCCCCAGCGACCTCTCGAAACTTAACGCCGCCTTCTTTACCATGAATGGTGTAATCTCGGTCGTCTTCTTCGGGTTTGTCGCCGCTGACCTGCTGCTGCGTCAGTGAGTCGCAGGGGGAAGGTCGCGTTCTGTCTCGGCGCGCAGTACCGGCAGTCCAGTCTTCGCATGCAGAAAGTCCACCAGTCCAGGATCTGGCAAGGGTTCGAAGTCACGATTCGCCACAGAGCTCCACTGATACCCATCATCAAAATCAACCAGCACTTCTGCGCGTTTGTTCATGACACCGTCACGACCGCGGAATCCGTCGACCCATGCCACCCGTCGCGCCCGAGAGTAGGCATGATGTTTTGAGGACAACGCTCCGTACTGGCGCATCGTAATTCCGTCTTCGAGCACTGAGGAATGCATGGGCAAAGCGAGCAGGGTCAGGATGCAGACCGGCACTGCGATCAACAAAGTCAGCCACCGCAGCACTCGGGTCGAGTTAAAGCCGGCGTGCGCATCGGTCCATTCGAGATATCGTCGAATGCGATTGTGGTCCTCAACAAAAGACCATAACCAAAGCGTGATGTCCCAGGAAACACAAAGCGCTCCGAGCAAGGGCAGGAAGAACCATATCCATTTGCTTGGCAGAAGTTGAAAAGCCGCCGGACCATCCTCGTTCGCAAACGATCGGTTGGCGAGAAGCAAGATTCGGTAGGTTCCATAGCCCAGACCAATCCCGACTGCCACCATCGTTATGTACACCGACCGTTGCAGTCGCCCGAAGTCCTCGTCGGCAACCGACACTTCACTCTTTGGGGCGGCAGTCGCGGGAAGGTACCGTCGCATCACGCCTATAACAGTAATCACCGCGGCAGGAACGGCGACGCCAGCCACTAAACCGGATATATCCCAGCTCATCGAGTGCAGTCTAACGAGGTTCGCACCTATCAACAATGGCGAGGCGAGCACTCGAATCCCGAACAAACCTAGGTAACTAGCAATCAAATCCACCCCGTAGTACCGTCCCCTGAGCGCTTAGCCTTGAATATGGAACGCAAGAGCCTTGTCTACTGCAGCAGCCTGGTGAGCGGCGCCGCCACCGCCCTGATCCTCACCGCCCTGATGCTTAAACTAAGCATCGGCTACTGGTTCATCCCCGCGTGGCCAGGAATGCTCCTCGCCGCGCTCCTTGCCATCGTCCAAGTGGGACAACGCTCAACCGGCCTCGCGAGCCACCTTCTCATCACTGCCGGCAACGCTGCCTTCTATTTCTGGCTGAGCCTGCAGATTCTCCGCGCCGAAGTCCAGGCCCGCGGCCACCTCAGCCGCTATTTCCTCCGCTAACTCGCCCTAAGCCCCTGACCCTGCCACCTGATACCCGCCCCTGCTATCATCAATCCAGCATGCCGCACTCGTTCCAGACCGACGACGCCCGTCTCCATCCCATCCACGAAAAAGTCCTCGCTGGGCGGCGACTCGATGCCGCCGACGCCCTCACCCTCTACCGCACCGGCGACATCCTCGCCGTCGGTTGGCTCGCCAATCACGTCCGCGAGCGCTTTCACGGCGACAAGGCCTACTTCAACGTCAATCGCCACATCAATCCGACCAACGTTTGCGTTGCTGCCTGCCGCCTCTGCGCCTTTGGCCGCAAGAAAGATGCGCCAGGCGCCTACACCATGGCTCTCGAAGAAGCCTTCGAAACCGCCGCCTCCGGATACACCGAAGCCGTTACCGAATTCCACATCGTCGGAGGCCTCCACCCCGACCTCCCGTTCCAATATTTCCTCGATCTCTGCTCCGGCCTGAAGCAGCGCTTCCCACAAGTGCACCTCAAAGCTTTCACGATGGTGGAAGTCGCCTACCTCGCCAAGCGAGCCAAACTTTCTATCCGCGAAACGCTCGAACAGCTCAAAGCTTCCGGAGTCGACTCACTGCCCGGTGGCGGCGCTGAAATCTTCGCCGACCGCATACGCCACATCATCTGCGACCACAAGATCGATGGCGATCAATGGCTCGACACCGCCCGCATCGCCCACCTGATCGGCCTCAAGTCGAACGCGACGATGCTCTACGGTCACGTTGAAAACAACGAAGACCGCGTCGACCACCTTCTCAAGCTCCGCGATCTGCAGGACGAAACCCACGGCTTTCAAACCTTCATCCCGCTCGCCTTCCATCCCGACAACACGCCGCTCCAGCACCTGCCCAAAACGACGGGCATGCTCGACATCAAGCAGATCGCTATCAGCCGCCTCGTGCTCGACAACTTCCCGCACATCAAGGCGTACTGGCAGATGATGACAGCGAAAATCGCCCAGATCGCCCTCCGCTTCGGAGCCGACGACATCGATGGCACAGTAATAGAAGAAAAGATCTACCACGACGCGGGCGCAACCACCCCGCAGGGCTTGCGCCGCAAAGACCTGATCCGCCTTATCACCGAAGCGGGCAGGGAACCGATCGAACGCGACACCCTCTACCGCCCAGTCACCCGCACCGAAACCTCCGTTACGGTTGCGGTGTAGTTTTCTGAGTCTTTGTTGCCTTTACCGAAGCTAGACTTCGGAAATAACCGCTCGCTAGCAGCCAGTGGCTAGCAGCTAGAAGCGCCATGCTCACCATCCTCGGCGTCTCCGCCCTGATCGCACTCCTCATCGCCAGCCTTCTGGTCCTGCGCGTCAAAGGTGACCCCATGGAAAAGGAGGACGTCCGCCAATACCTGGCTGAGTCCAAGTCCACATCCGCCCCGCCTGCGACCGACTCCAAGAACCAACCCCCCGCACCCTAGCCGACTCCCCTCATCGGCTGTGCCCCACTTCGTCGCTAAAAAATCCGTGGGACGCATCTGAGTACGAGCGAAGTTGAGAGCCTGCCCTGAGCGCAGCCGAAGGGGACCTCGCGTTCCCCACCTGGCGCATCGCTCATTCCCAACCCTGTCATCCTGAGCGAAGTGAGCCGCGAGGCGAACGCAGTCGAAGGACCCCGCGTTCCTCCACGCCGCCAACGGCCTGACAAGGAGTTTTCTCTGGACTCGCGCGCCCTCCGCAAAGGTGGCGCGGATTTTGCCAACGACCAACGACTGCCGACCGACGACCGCTTCCGTAGAGACCGACGGCCCTTCGCCCCATTCACCCGATGACCCGATCGCCGATTAACTACCCCTTCCGCGCCTGCCTCCATTTCGCCCAGCGCTTCTTTTGCGCGGCCCGGATTCGCGCTATGGCAGCGGCCGACAGCCGGCGTTTCCCCCGGCTGCGCGCTCGTTGCCCCAGAGCGGCGAGTGCTTTGTTGAGATTTGCTAGCTCAGCGGTTAGCCGACTGCGCTCCCCTTCCAGTTGGCGAAGGACGTCATTGAGACTGGTCATGGCCGCAGATTGTAACGCAGGTTCTGCTCCAGAGGCACACATCCTTCGAAGAAAAAGCCAGCTTATTCCTCACCCGCTCTCCGGAATGGCAATCCCCCTGATCCAACCCCCGCCGGCGGCTAATCGCTTATGCGGTCGCGCACCCGCCACCCCACCCTGAGGTTAGCGCTCCCCCGCTTTTTTCGCTCGCTGGTATCGTAGTCACTACGCTCTCCTCCATCGACTCCCGTCGCGCTGGATCCTGGGGCATGTTCCGCAGATCACACTCTGCTGTGATCCCATTCACTGCTCATTTGCCCGTCGCAACGCACCATAGATGCAGCACCTTAGCTGCAGGTGGACCGTGAGCGTGCGCAGCACAATTTGCAAATTCCTGCTTCTCCTCCGCCTCCACGACCCTACCTGCGAGCGCTGCCGGGAACGTGCCCGCTGCTGGGAGGTCGTCCGCCAGCGCCTCAAAGATCTCGCTGAAAACCCTCCACCCGTAAGATCCAACCGTAACGACGCCGCCTAGCTCTCCCACCATCCCCCGTTTTTCCGGGCCTGTGACGCCGAGCTGTATCGTCTAACGACATCTACCACCTTGTCATTCCGACGCGTGAGCAAAGCGAACAAAGAGGGAATCTGCCCTTCCCCAAACCTGTAATCCCAAGTGAAGTCGAGTACTCGCCCTGAGCTGAGCGACGGGACAAACGCCCCCAGCGACTAGACTGCTTTCGACGACCGGCAACCACCATCCGCGGCCGATCCGCCACCGACCAAAGTAAAAACCCGCCCTTGCTGGGCGGGTTCGGTTTTCGCTGAAGACTGGGTACTGAATACCGACGACTACTTCTTCTCCGGTGCCGCAGCCGCGCTCTTGTCCGGAGTTGCGTCCTTCTTCTCGCCTGCGTCCTTGGTCTCCTTCGCCTGAATCGACATCAGCTCCACCTCAAATACCAGCGTCGATCCTGGAGTGATATCCGGGCCTGCTTGCCGGTCGCCATACGCCAGGTCCGAGGGAATGAACAACTGCCACTTCGATCCCACCGGCATCAGCTGTAGAGCTTCGGTCCAGCCTTTGATCACTTGGCCCACGGCAAACGTCGCCGGCTGCCCGCGCTTATAGGAGCTATCGAATTCCTTGCCGTCGATCAGCGTGCCTTTGTAATTGCAAACCACGGTGTCGGTCGCGGTCGGTTTCGGGCCCTCCCCCGCCTTCAGGATCTTGTATTGCAACCCGCTGGGCAGCGTCACCACGCCTTCCTTCGACTTGTTGGCTGCCAGGAAGTCCTGCCCCTCCTTGTGGTTCTTGTCCAGCTTCTCCTTATTGGCCGCCGATTGCTTCTCTTGCAGTTCCTTGGTCAGGTCCATGAGCGTCGCCCGGACCTCGTCCTCACTCATTGCCGGCGTGCCGCCGCCGAGGACATCTTTAAGCGCCCGGGTCATCACCCCTGCGTCTATGTCAATCGACGACGCTTTCAGCTTGTTCCCCAGGTCCGCACCAATCGCGTAGCTGATCTTGTCTTTCTTTGTGCTCAGCGCGGGCGCCGCCGCGGCAGTCTTTGCTCCAGCGGTCTTCGCGGCGCCTGCCGTCGCCGGTTTCTTCACCGCGGGTTTCGCGGGCACAGTGGTGGTGTCTTGTCCGTAACTCAAAACAATGCTGCCGGCGAGCACACTCGCGAGCAACAACGGCTGGGTGAACGGGGTTAGAATTTTTGGCATGACCTTCCTATTCTATAGTGCCGCTGGCCCGTCGGATATAGCTCAAAAGGGGCCCCCTGACCGCCCCAAAACCCACTCAAATCTGCATCTTACCTATCCCGGAGCTCGCCCCTTGCAGGTCGATCTGCCCAATCGCGTAGAGTCATACTTTTCGTTTACGCCTTGTCATTCCGACGCGTGAGCCTCGCGAACTTGGAGGAATCTGCTTTCCCCCAACCATTGAATGTCGATCGCAACTCTCTCCACACGAGGCTGGAAAATTGGCGCGGGTTGTAGCCCCGACCCAGCCCCCCAAAAACAGGGTAACTGCCTCCTCAATCTCCCTTTCGTCACTTGAGACTTCTGCTTTACCGGCCAAGAATCCGCAAAGCACCGGAGGTTCTTGTGAATAGAGCGGTCAGAACCAGCCTGCACCTCTTCGTCAGCATGATGCTTCTTACTGCGATACCCCTGGCAAACGCTAGTAGCAGCAACGTCGACCAGAACACAAATCGCGGCCATCACAGTCGGCTTTCAAAACTCGCATTCTGGCGTGGTCACGAGGATCACAACAGAACTGGCACTCACGTCGCCAAGGCAATTCACAATGACAATGGGGAGCACCGCGGTCGCCTCTCAAAACTCGCGTTCTGGCGCCATCCAAAACATACGGACACGAGCTTGAGAACAGCCCAGGCCAACCACGCGGCCCCGAAATCGATCGGGGTGAAGACAGCGCAAACAACGCCGACGCCGCACACATCGGCTGCTGGTAAGAACAGCCAGAAGCAGGCAGTGCATGCCAGGGGAAGGGCTCCCGCAAAAACAAGGCCCGCCGCGACTAAGGCGAAGCCGAAACAGACAGCATAGGACCGGGCGGCAGCGCCCTAAACCAGTAGCTCGCAAGAAGACCGTTGAGTAACCCCCAAATTACGCAGTCAACCCACTGCGCTCATCGGTCTCTGTTGTGGCGCCCTCGGGCCTCGTATCTCGATTACAATCAGACCCCCTCTCCGACACTTCGGTAACTCGTACATCCTTTCCTTCGACGATAGTCTTCTATCCACAGGAATCCGCTTGTACGATCATGTAACCGAGCGAGTTGGAGTTCTGCGAAACGGTCTCACAGGTGGCTTTAGGGAAGGGCACGACTTCGGTCGTGCCGACAGGACCAACACTAGACTGGGCTTCGGCCCCTGAGGTGAGCTGTTTTGCTCTCCGAATCATTTATCCGAAGTCCTGAGAAACAGAATGCTGGTTTCGATTCTCATTCCATGTTTTAACGCCAAGCGTTGGATCGCCGAGGCGATCGAAAGCGCCCTCAGCCAGACCTGGGCCGAAAAGGAAGTCATCGTCGTAGACGACGGCTCCAGGGACGGCAGTCTCAACGTCATCAAAAGTTTCGGCGACCGGATCCACTGGGAAACCGGACTGAACCGCGGCGGCAACGTCGCTCGCAACCGCTTGCTTGAACTTGCCAAAGGCGAGTGGCTGCAATATCTGGACGCCGACGATTTTCTGTTGCCTCTCAAGATCGAACGACAGATGGGATTTCTGCAGGCCCATCCCGAGTGCGATGTGATATGCAGCCCCATGCGCGTGGTTCACTGCTCGGAAAATAGCGTTACCGAGGGAGAGGTTCTAGCCATCCCCGAGTTTCATGATCCCTGGATATTGCTGGCTCAATGGCGCCTGCCACCTACCGGCGGCCCGCTCTGGAGACGCCAGGGATTGCTGCGCGTGGACGGCTGGAAACCAGACCAGCCCTGCGCCCAGGAGCACGAGTTGTATCTCCGCCTGCTCCAGTCAGGTGCGCAATTTGGTTACTTCGAAGAATGTCACGCGGTCTATCGTCATTTCTCCAACCAAACCACGGTGAGTACCAAGAATCGCGCAGAATGGCGCCGCCGTCGCCTCGAGATTTATGATCGCATGGAGCAGTTCCTGCTCGAGCGCCGCGAACTCACCGGCAGCCGGCGTCAAGCGCTGAATCAGGCGCGATTCACAATCGCTCGAACGACCTGGTTGCGCGACCCCGCGTCCGCTTTACAAATTGTCGAAGAAATTAAGCAATGCCAGCCGGGATTCGTCCCCGAGCCCCCAATCGCTCGAGGCATCTATCGCTGGATCTACCGGATCTTCGGCTTTGACGCCGCCGAGCGCATCGCCGCCAGCAAGCGCCTCCTCACAAGCGGAACGGAAGCCGCCACCCTTCCATCTGGCGAGTGATTGGCCGGATCGCCACTAAACCGAAGAATCTCTTCCGAGGGATAGGCTGAGGTAGCGCAAACGCCTGTCAGCGACAATCGACTCTAGCCATGCCAGCCTGCGGCTCCCAGGAAGGTGAGCATAAGGAGCTTGCATTGCAAGCAAGCTTCTTCAACCCGGCCCACTCTTTGACCTCTCACCTGTCCCCTGTGACCTGATTTTTCCCGTATCAGTTTGAAACGATCCCGCCCCATCCTTCACTACTTGCCCAGAGGGGAAACAAGGAAGTGGAAGCACGGGGGGCCGGCGCCGGCTTCCCGCCTTCGCTTCCGTAACTTACCCCACAGCTCGCTCCGGAAGAAATGATTTCCTCCCGGCCATTAAAGTCTTCTGCCTCCGTTCGTAGCCCCCGCTCTGAACGCTCTGCGCACTCTGTGACCTCTCCAGCAGAGTGCAACTCTTACCTCAGCATCCTCGTCCCAATCGTCATCCCGAGCGAAGTCGAGGGACCTTGTGTTTAGAGCGGAGGGTACCCCAAGGTTGTCCCCTTTGAGCAAAGAGCCCGCCCTGAGCGAAGCCGAAGTGCGCTTTTAAGTTTCTTCTCTGACCGCTCCCCCAACACCGTCATAAATTGGCACCATTCCAGTGACACAAAATGCCCTTCCCGCCCGGTTCCACCGCCATCCACCTACGCTAAAACCCGATGTAAACCCGATGTAAACCCTATAACCACTCACAAAGCCAGCCACTAAACCAAGGTAACCGCCCGTACTCCTCGCACCCAAACCATTGGCATATTACCTGCGAGATTCCAGGGTAATCCCCCCAGCAATAACGAAATCCGACTTACACAATTGGGAGAACTACGATGTGGAACGACATTACTCGCGGCGTGGCCGCTCTGAGATCTGCCTGGAGCTTCGACTCCGTCGTCGCGCCCGCTGACACCGTCTGTGCTGGCGAAGATGCCTCCGACTTCCTGCGCGAAGCCGAAAACTACTTTGAAAACGGACGCCATCACAGCGCCGCCATTCTCGCTGGCGACGCCCTCGAGGGCACGCTGCGCAAGTTGTGCGCCGAGCACTCGGTGGAAGTCTGCGTCCGGATGACTGTCGACGCCATGAACGCCGAACTCGCGCGCAAAGGCATCTACTGCAGCGCGACTGAGAAGCGCCTCAGCGCCGCCGCCGATCTTCGCGAGAAAGCCAACTGCGGCCTCTGGTCTGAAGTCTCCAAAGCCGACGTCGAAGACATGATCGCCGAGGTCCGCGCCTTCGCCGCCGAATACGGCACCCGCTAACCTGAAACCAACGTGTGGGGCGGACACTCTTGTCCGCCTCCATTTCGCGTTCCAACTCCGCTAACAATCGTTATCCTGCGCTCAATCCCACGACGTGAACTGCTAGCCAGAGTCGAATCCTCAAGCTCTCCCGTGATCCGTTACCTGTCCTGTGAGCTGATTGAGTACCCTCTTGCCTTTCCATCCCGCCGCCCTGTGATCTGTCTCTGCGCTTCGGATTTTAAACCAGTTGACGCAGTCAACTATCTGCATGATAATGTCAACCTAATGGGAGGTGCCATGCCCGACTCCAGTCTCGATCCCCAGGTCGGCGCTCTGCGCGAGTTCAACCGCTTCTACACCCGCAAAATCCATGTCCTCGACGGCGCCGCCAGCAGCCCCTTCTCCCTCGCCGAGGCGCGCGTCCTCTACGAGCTCGCCCACCGCGACCGTCCCACCGCAACCGACATCCGCAAGGAACTTGGCCTCGACGCCGGTTACACCAGCCGCATCCTCCGCGACTTCGAACGTCGCAAGCTCCTCACCCGCGCCCGCTCCAAAACCGACGAGCGCGAAAAATTCCTCTCCCTCACCGCCAAGGGACGACGCGCTTTCGCCCCACTTGACCAGCGATCCAATCGCGACGTCGTCGCCCTGCTCAAACACCTCTCCCCCGAAGCCCGCAAGCAGCTCGTTGGCTCGACCCAAATCATCCGCCGTCTGCTCGGCGACCAGCTCGCGCCTCGCGTTCCTTACCTGTTGCGGCAACACCAGCCCGGCGACCTGGGCTGGATCGTCTCCCGCCAAGCCATCCTTTACGCCGAAGAGTATGGATGGGACGGAACCTACGAAGCGCTTGCCGCCGAAATCGTCGCGCATTTCATCAAGAATTACGACCCCAAACGCGAGCATTGTTGGATCGCCGAAAAAGATGGAGTTCGCGTCGGTGCCGTCTTTGTCGCCAAGGCCTCTGACGAAGTCGCCAAGCTGCGCCTGCTGCACGTCGAAGCCGAAGCCCGCGGCCTCGGCATCGGCAAACGACTGGTCGACGAGTGCGTCCGCTTCTCCCGCCAGGCCGGATACCGAGCGCTCACGCTCTGGACCCAAAGTATTCTCACCGCCGCCCGCCACATTTATAAAGAAGCAGGCTTCCGCCAGGTGAAGGAAGAAAAGCACCACAGCTTCGGCAAGGACCTGACCGCCGAAACCTGGGACCTCGATTTGTGCCGAGCAGGGTAGAAATCAGCCACACTGCGGGGGTCGGGTGGGAGACCACTGCATGGTGCATCTGCGAAGACCGGGGAAGGGAGGCAGACCACGAGGAAAGATCAATGCTTTGCCGAGTGGGACACCAGGTGACAGGTAGCGCGAAGGTGAGGGGTAGTCGTCCTGAAAAACCCATCCTACTTCGCAAAAGACGCGAGTTAAGGTCGGGGTACCCGGTCACCTTCGAATCTGCGCATGATGTGCCATAGGGTCAAATTCCGATTGACTTCCCCTAGGGCATGGACTGGATCGACATCGGTTTTTCCGTTGCTAGACTGGGACGGAACGCTGGCTGGGAGGGTTCACCCGGTCGCCCTCCCAGAAACGGAGGTGCGCATGCTGGCTACAGGGCAATATGTACGGCACAGGATGGCTCCTGACACCCTCATGGGAACAATCGAAGGGGTGGAGACTCAGCGAGGCCGCGTGTTCTATCGATTCCGGCAAGACCCAAGACTAAGAGAACCGATATCAGCGTCCTTGCGGAACGCATCATTCCTGGAAGACGAACTCGAACTTTGCGACCGGCCGTCAGATGAATACTGGGCGGACGTTAACGCGCGCATCGGACACTCCTCGTGGAGAGTGGCCGCTTAGACCTGGTGCCCCAGGTTCGCGTCCGTCCTCTGCACGCTAACCTGGGCTCGCCTCACCCTTGTCCGACTTGTACGCGCATCCGCTCCGCGATCCTCTTTCCCAACACGGGGAACAGCCTGTCCCGTCCGCCCTGAGCCTATACTCGCGCGCAGCGCCTCCACCCTTCCGTGTTCAATAAACTGACGGCTGGCCCATCCTAGCCTTGCGCTCTTTGCGCGGTTAGGGTGGGGATTTTTCGAGTCCCAATGAACTACGACCGAAAGGGAAACGGAGACTCACGGCGATGGTGCCCTGGTTCGCGGCCGTCTTTTGGCCGCTAACCAGGGATAACACAGTGTCCAACCATCTCAGAGCCAAGGTCGAGCACACACTACGATCCCACCATGACTTGCGGCCTCCGTGCTTCCACGAATCACAACAGTCCCACTTCCTCACCTTCAGCTGTTACCACCGCCAACCCAAATTCAATCCCGCAACGCCTGCGACATGTTTCCGGAGTGCCTCGAAGAAACGCCCAACATTCGCCATGCGCATTTACGGATACGTCGTCATGCCCGAGCACGTTCACCCTTAGTAAGTGAACCCGAACACAAAACTCTCGCTGACGCCATGCACCACCTCAAATTGTCCTTCGCAAAGCGTCTGAAGTTCCGCACAAAGATCTCACGACGGTGCCCCAGATGCGGGAGCGTTCTTTGGTCCCTAACCTGGGTTCACCAGACACCCAACCGACAGGGATAGCGCTCCCTTGTGGCAACCCCGCTACTTCGACCGCAACGTCCGCGACGAGGAAGAGTTCACGGTGAAGTTGCGTTATCTGCACGGGAACCCCGTGAAGCGCGGTCTCGGAAAGACTTCTGCCGACTGGAAATGGAGCAGCTTCCGCCACTACGCCCTGCAGGAGAAGGGACCCGTAGAAATCGAATCGCAGTAGACTGCCAGTGGGGCACCCGGCACGGTCTTCATCCATGGGAGGACCAGGAGTGCCATTCGCATTTTGTGCGAACGAGTGGCGGTATTCATGAAACTTTGAAACCCTGAAACTCTGAAACTCTAAGACCGCCCCGCCCCCGTCCGCATCCGCTCGGCGATTCGTTTTCCCAGCACCGGGATCAGCTTATCCATCACTCCATCCACGCTGATCCCGTATTTCGCGCGCAGCGCCTCCACTTTCCCATGCTCAATAAACTGGTCGGGCCATCCGACGCGTACCACCGGCGTCGCCAGTCCCAGCTTGCTCAGTTGCTCGAGCACCGCGCTGCCGAACCCGCCTTCGAGCGCGTGGTCTTCGAGCGTGACGATCGCCTCCACGCTGCGGCCGTAAAACTCGATCATGGCCGCGTCCACCGGCTTGGCAAAGCGCGCGTTGATCACCGCCGCCGACACGCCTTCGCCCTCGAGCTTCGCCGCCACTTCCTGCGCCATTGGCACCAGCGCGCCGAGCGCGAAGATCGCTACCCGGTCGCGCTCGCCGTGCTGTAACAACTCAGCCTTGCCGATCGGGATCGTTCGCGGCACATCTTTCACCGCCGTCCCCGGCCCGACCCCGCGCGGATAGCGCACCGCAATCGGTCCGTTGTGCTGCATGGCGGTGTAGAGCATGTCGGCCAGCTCATCTTCATCTTTCGCGACCATGTGCACCAGGTTCGGAATGCCGCGCAGGTAGCTGATGTCGAACAGCCCATGATGCGTCGGCCCGTCGTCGCCCGAGAGCCCGCCACGGTCCATGCAGAACACCACCGGCAGGTTCTGCAGGCACACGTCGTGAACGATGGGATCGAGTGAGCGCTGCAGGAACGTCGAGTAGATGGCAACGAACGGCTTGAATCCCTTGGTCGCCAGGCCAGCCGCGAAAATTACCGCGTGCTCCTCGGCGATGCCCACGTCGAAATACTTGTCGGGATGTTTCGGCTGGAACCGGTCGAGCGCCGTGCCGTTCGGCATGGCCGCCGTGATGGCCACCACCTTCTTGTTCATGTCGGCCAGCTTGATCATCGTGTCGGCGAACACTTCGGAATAGGTGCGCTGGCCGAGTGCCTTGGTCTCCCCGGTCTCGGGATCGTAGGGCCCGAGGCCGTGAAATTTTTTCTGCTTCTGCAACGCCGGCTCGAAGCCCTTGCCCTTTTGCGTGAGCACGTGCAACAGCACCGGCCGGCGCTGCGCCTTCAGGAACTCAAACGTCTTGATCAGGGTCGCAACGTCGTGCCCATCAATCGGACCGTAGTATTTCAGGCCCAGCTCTTCAAAGATCACGCTCGGCCAGAAAATCCCCTTCGCCGCTTCCTCGGCCTTGCGAGCCATGTTCAGCGCAGTGGTTCCTCCGATCCGCTCGACGAAACGCCCAGCCCGCTCGTGCAGGTAGTCAAACCGAGGATTGGTGACGATCGTATTCAGATACTTCGCAATCGCGCCCACGTTCTTGTCGATCGACCACTCGTTGTCATTGAGCACGACGATCAGCCGCCGGGTATGATGCGCGATGTTGTTCAGCGCTTCATAGGTGATGCCGCAGGTGAACGCGGCGTCCCCCGCAAGCGCGACGACGTGTTCTTTTCCGCCTTGACGATCGCGTGCGACGGCCATTCCCAGCGCCGCGGAGAGGGCTGTGCCTGCGTGTCCCGCGCCGTAGCAGTCGTGCTCGCTCTCCGAACGCAGCATGAACCCGTTCAACCCGCCGGGTGTGCGGATGCTATGAAATTGCTCCCGCCGTCCGGTGAGCAGTTTGTGCACGTACGCCTGATGGCTGACGTCAAAGACAAAGTGATCCTGCGGTGTGTCGAACACGTAATGAATGGCGATGGTCAACTCAACCACGCCAAGGTTCGGCCCCAGATGACCTCCGGTTTTCGAGAGGACCGAGATCAGCTCTTCGCGAATCTCTTCGGCAAGAATTTCCAGTTGAGGGATGCTGAGTTTCTTGACATCGAGTGGGGAATTGATAGAGTCCAGTAATCGGGCCATAGGGTTGTGTGGGGATGGGTTTCAGGTCGAACGACCAGTCGATTTCATTAGATGTGCCGCGCGAGGCGAAGGATGCCGCCCGGTTGCCCGCCTAGTCCACTCTCAGTCTCCGGCCCTCAAGTCAGCGCCCCCAAGTCCTTGTCATTCCGAGCGTAGCGAGGAATCTGCAGCGTGCCGGTCTGCAGGACTGGTACACCTTTCGGTATACTAATCCGTCATGTCAGTGCTGAAAAACGTCGCCGCGATCGCCAAGGGCATGAGCATCACCTTCATGGAGATGTTCCAGCCGACGCAGGTCGAAAACTACCCCGATGGCCCCGGCCCGTTGCGAGGCGCCCGTTTCCAGGAGCGCTTTCGCGGAATGCACGTCTTGCAGCGCGACGAAAACGGATTAGAAAAGTGCGTGGCGTGTTTTTTGTGCGCCGCCGCCTGCCCCTCCAACTGCATCTACATCGAAGCCGCCGAAAACACCGAAACCCACCGCGTCAGCGGCGCCGAACGCTACGCCCGCGTTTACAACATAGATTACAATCGATGTATTTTTTGTGGGTATTGTGTGGAGGCTTGTCCGACGGATGCGATTACCCATGGGCATGGGTTTGAGCTGGCGACGTTCAATGTGAGCGACCTGGTGATGCGGAAGGAGCAGATGCTGGCCGCGGCGCCCGCGCACATGGGGGCGAACGCGGTGTTCAGCAGCACCGACGTTGCCACGGGGGCGCCGGCGTTGCCGGTGCAGGGGAGCTGAGAGCTTCGAGATTCTGCACAGAGCGCCGGCCTCCGAATGGAGGTCGGCGTTTGTGTTAGAACCAGTCGTTGGTCGGTAGTCGTTGGTCGTTGGCAAGGGCGGTGTAGCGGGTCGAGCGATTCGATAGTGATCTGAGGCCAACACAAGGTCCCTCGACTTCGTTCGGGATGACAAGGTGTCGTAGCAGCAGGTCCTTCGCTGCGCTCAGAATGACAAAGTTTGTTAATGGCTGATTTTCTACAAACCGTAAGGGAGCGCGTTGTGGTGTACGACGGCGCGATGGGGACCAACATTCACATGCGCAATCCTACCCTGGACGATTACTGGGGGAAGGAGAACTGCAGCGAGGTGTTGGTGCTCAGCCGTCCCGACATCATTCGGGACATCCACGCGTCTTTCTTTGAGGTTGGCTGCGATGTGGTCGAGACCAACACATTCGGTGGAACTGGCGTCGTGCTGGGCGAATTCGATCTGAAAGATCGCGTGCGGGAAATTAACGTCGCAGCGGTGAAGTTGGCAAAGGATGTAGCCGCGCAGTTTTCCACGAAAGACAAGCCGCGATTTGTGGCGGGATCGATCGGGCCTACGACCAAGATGCCGTCGCTGGGCCACATCGGGTACGAGCCGATGCTCGATGCGTTCGCTGAGCAAGCGGTGGCGCTAATTGAAGGCGGCGTCGACATCCTTCTAGTTGAGACTTGCCAAGACTTGTGGCAAGCGAAGATCGCAACGATCGCGGCGCTGGATGCGATGCGGAGAGCCGGCAAGCGGCTGCCTTTGCAGGTGCAGGTGACTCTGCAGGAAAGCGGAACGATGTTGCTGGGCACCGAGATTGGAGCTGCGCTGACGGCACTGGAGCTCCTCGACTGTGACTTGATTGGGTTGAATTGCGCAACCGGACCGAAGGAGATGAACGATGCAGTCCGGTATTTGGGACTGAACTCCACGAAACCCATTTCGGTTCTCCCGAATGCGGGGCTGCCCTTCAACGATCGCGGGAACACGGTTTACAAGCTGACGCCCGAGTCCCTGGCGGAGTACCACAAGCACTTTGTGCACGACTACGGTGTGCGGGTGGTGGGGGGATGCTGTGGAACGACTCCGGAACATTTGAAGGCGGTGGTGGCTGCGGTTTCTGGCGTGGAGCCGGTGAAGAGGGAGGTAAAGGCGGTGGGCGCGGCTTCGAGCGCTTACACGTCGGTGCCTCTGGACCTGGAGCCTAAGCCTCTGATTGTCGCCGAAGAAATGAATACCACCACGCGCGTGGAGCACTTCCGGAATCTCGTGTGCGGGAAGAAGTACGACGAGATCCTGGCTTTGGCGAAGAAGCTGGTGAATGACGGGTCGCACATGCTCGACTTGTGCTGTGCGATTGTCGGCGAGGACGAGAAGGGTTACATCACTTCGATTCTCGAACGAGTGGCGACGCGTGTGCCGGCGCCGATTCTCGTCGACTCGACCGAGGCCGATGTGGTGGAAGAAGCGCTGAAGCGGATTCCGGGGAAGGCCATCATCAATTCGATCAACCTGGAAGATGGGGAGAAGCGGACTTCGAAAGTTCTGCCCATGGCGAAGCGGTATGGGGCGGCGGTGATCGCGCTCACCATCGATGAAGACGGGATGGCATTGACCGCGGACAAGAAGGTTGCGATCGCGAAGCGGATTTATGAGTTGGCGACAAAAAAGTACGGGATCCGCGGCGTGGATCTGATTTTTGATGCTTTGACTCTGCCGATTTCGACGGGACAGGAGGAGTACCGGACGGCGGGGATGGAGACGATCGCAGCAGTGAAGCGGATCAAGCGGGAACTGCCCGACGTGAAAACGATTCTCGGCGTGAGCAATATTTCGTTCGGGCTCGACGCGTATCCGCGGCGGGTTCTAAACAGCGTGTTCATGCACGAGGCAGTGGACAACGGGCTGGACATGGCCATTGTCAACTACAGCAAAATCTACCCCTTGTACAAGATTCCTCAGGAAGAAGTTGAGCTGGCGCGGAAGTTGATTTTCCGCGACGGATCGAACGGCGATCCGCTGCAGGTTTACATGGCGCACTTTGCCGGGCTGAAAGGGAAGCCGCAGGCTTCGACCACGGCGCACGTAGAGACGCTTTCGATCGAGGACAAGCTGAAGTTTGCGATCATCAATGGCGAGAAGGCGGTGGGCGAGGGGGTGCACAAGCAGTCGCTGGAGCAGTTGCTGGACGTGGCGCTGGGCCAGTACTCGCCGCTGGACATTATTAATACGGTGCTGCTGGACGGGATGCGGACGGTGGGCGAGCTGTTCGGGGCGCGCAAGATGCAGTTGCCGTCGGTGCTGGATTCGGCGGGCGTGATGAAGCAGGCGGTCGCATACCTTGAACCGAAGATGGAGAAGAAGGCGGGGGCACAGCAGAAGGGAACGATCGTGCTGGCGACCGTCAAGGGAGATGTTCACGACATCGGGAAGAACCTGGTAGACATCATCCTTTCGAACAATGGCTTCAAGGTGGTGAACCTGGGGATCAAGCAGCCGGGGGATTCAATCATCAAGGCAGCTTCAGAGTATGGGGCAGATGCGATCGGGCTGAGCGGCCTTCTGGTGAAGTCGACGCTGGAGATGAAGTATGTGATCCAGGACCTGGAACGGCAGAAGCTGGAGTATCCGGTGATCTGCGGCGGGGCGGCTTTGACGCGGAAGTATGTGGAGGACGATCTGCGGCGGGAGTATTCGAACGCGGTGTTCTATGCAGACGACGCGTTTGCCGGGCTGCACATCATGGAGGACCTGATTGCCGAGGATGGGCAGCGGTCGGCGCGGCTTTCGGAAGGGAAGACCGTGAAGGAGTACGCGAAGGCGGCGGCCGTGGATGAAGAGACGGGGCCGGTATTCGCGGAGCGGAGTGCTGTTGTTGGAGATGCGCCGAATATTCCTTCGCCGCCATTTTGGGGAGTGCACGTCAAGAACGATTACGATCTGCGGGAGTTGTTTGGGTACATCAACGAGACGGCTCTGTTCAAGAACCAGTGGCAGTTGAAGACTGCGTCTCAGGAAGATTACTTACGGCTGGTGGAGGAGAAGTACCGGCCGATCAAGAAACAGCTTGAAGAAGAGGTGGCGACTTCGGGATTGTTTGAGCCCCGGGTCGTATATGGGTATTTTCCGGCGCAGAGTGAGGGGAATGACTTGGTGGTGTACGAAGTGGCAAATGGCCAGTCGCCCGTGGCTAGTGGACAGGAGGAAGTTCTCAGTTCTCAGTTCCCAGTTCTCAGTGAAAATCCAGGTAACCAAAGGGGACACAGAGAGCCACAGGCGAAAGAGCTCCTGCGGTTTACTTTCCCTCGGCAGAAGGAAGGGCGGCGGCTTTGTATCTCGGATTTCTTTGCTTCGAAGGGTTCGGGGAAGATGGATGTGTTGGGGCTCTCGTTGGTGACGATTGGGCCCCGGGCAACAGCCGAGACGCAGCGGTTGTTTGAGGGTGGGGAGTATACGAAGTATCTGTATCTGCATGGGCTGAGTGTGGAGACGGCGGAGGCCTTGGCAGAGTTTCATCATCGGCTCATGCGGCAGGAGCTGGGAATTGCGGGGGAGGATTCTCCGCATGTGCGGGATTTGTTCCATCAGAAGTATCGCGGGTCGCGGTATTCGTTCGGGTATCCGGCGTGTCCGAACCTGGAGGACCAGACGAAGCTGTTTGCGTTGCTACGGCCTGAGGGGAATGTGGGGGTTCGGTTGACGTCGGGGTTTTTGCTGGAGCCGGAGCAGTCGACGTCGGCGATTGTGGTGCATCATCCGGGGGCGAAGTATTTTGTGGTGTAGGGGAGAGCAGTTGCCAGTTGTCGGTTGTCAGTTCAGGAAGAGTTTTTGAGCCCAGGGGACGCGGAGAAGGATCCCAGAGGCGCTGGAGAAAAGCTCTTAATCTCGAAGGGCGCAAAGGGAGCCGCAAAGGGCGCGTAGAAAAGCGCGGGATGGACGATTCCCAGGTTAGCGTGCAAAAGGCGGGCTCGAACCTGGGGGCATCGGAGCCGTCTCAATTCTCAGTGGGAAATCCCCACCCTACCTCGCAAAGGGCGCGAGGTAAGGGTGGGGCACCCAGCGATTCTGCACTGGGCATTTTTCCTGATTCAATTTGTCGCGTTGGCCTGGATCTTCTGCAGGCGTTCCTGCATGCGGTGCTCATCTTCCGCCATGCCGGCAACATGGTACAGGTTGGCGAGCTGGTTGGCGAGCTTGGAAAGGGGATCGAGCAGGGCAGAGTTGTTGAGCCCCGAAACCCCCTCCATCACCTTCAACGATCGCAGGAATGCGGTTTCTGCTTCCTGGTAGCGGCCCATTTTCTCGAGCACGAGCCCAAGTTGTTCCAATGGCTACATAAGTGCTATGTCGTCGGGATTGATGGCTTCGCGACTGCGGATAGCGCGCTGGTACAGATCCATTGCCTCCTTGTCGCTTCCGCGAGTTTGAAGAAGAACATCGGGGATGGGGAACTGCCGCATACTTCGACAGGGAAATTGTTGAAGGCGCGGTTGCGCGAGCGTTTCTGCGATTTCGAATGGGGTTGAACGGGTTCATAGATTTGGTCACGCAGGCAAGTCTACGAAGCAGCTTCCATCGCCGAATCACTTAATCTGTGCATTTGCCTTGTGGAGGACGTGAAGCGTGCCATTGGTCACATTGAGTGATTCGCCCCTGGCGGGTGGGCCTGCAGACATTCATTACCGGGAATTCGGATCGGGAGTGCCGCTGGTATTCCTGCACGGCGGTTGGGGATATGAGATCTATTCGCTGGAGGAGCAGGCGTCGGTCCTTCAAGGTTTCCGAGTTCTTGTGCCAGACCGGTCGGGCTATGGGCGCTCGACGAAGCCCGCCGTCTTCGGAGCCGACCTGCACCGGCGGGCAGTGGAGGAGACACTGCTGTTCCTCGGCGCCATCAATCTTGATCGATGTATTTTTTGGGGACACAGCGACGGGGCGGTGATCGCTGCAATGCTGGGTCTTTGCGCTCCTGAGCGGTGCGCCGGGTTGGTGCTGGAAGCATTTCATTGCGATCGGGAGAAGAAGAGTTCGCGCGAGTTCTTTCAGATCATGGAGTCGGAGCCGGAGTCATTTGGTCCACGGGTCATTGACATCCTGAAAAAAGAGCACGGCGACCCTTATTGGCGCGAGTTGCTGCGCAGCGAGGGGCGGACCTGGCTCGACATTGCCCGCTCGGTGGACGGAGGCGCAGGAGATCTGTTCGACGGGAGGCTCTCGAAACTGCGTGTGCCGACGGTGTTCCTTCATGGCGCGCAGGATCCACGCACGGAGCCGTGGGAGCTTGACGCGGTCCGTCGCGAAGTACCTGACGCTGAGATACGTGTCATAACGGCTGGAGGGCATAGTCCGCATTCTGAAGGTGCATCGCGGAGAGAATTCAATCGCCATCTGGGAGCGGCACTCGGGCGGTGGTCGAAGATTGCGCCGGGAGTTGAGTCTAACAGGTGAATCCCGAGAGCAAAGAAGCTTACCTCAGGGGATAAGCGCTTGCTCTTAGGCGGGCCGGGCGGCACGACTGGGAAGAGGCTGCGGAAGCGACCGCAACCCATAAAGGAGCCATTCTCAACAGGCCACTTACGGCATCGCTTAAAGCGATTCCCTGATCCAAGCACGCCTTTTTCGCAGACATAAGGTCGTGCCCTACCCAAGGTCATAAATAAAGAGACGGGCCTGAAGGCTGCGCTCAGCGAGAGAAAGGCGAAGCTGCGCATCTGGCGTAGCATCGCCGTTCCACAAGAAGACCTAGCCGCGGCAAACACCCACAGCCTCCGCAAAGAGCGCGGAAGGCTGTGGCACCCAGCGAACGGTACACCAACTGAGCTTCCCGCCTAAAATACGGCAACCATCGCAGCGGTGTCAGCGATTTGGAAATGAGATCGCAGATAGCGAAAAATTGCTACTACACGAAAGCTTCTCCCCAAGGCCACTCTCGGGCCATTACATTTGTGGGTTTATCCGGGCTAGAAATGAAGGGAGCAGGTCTCCCAACTGTGGGAGGAGTACTTCTGCTCGGGCAGACGGTCCGTGCCACTTCGTGGGGCCGTTTGCCCTTCTCGTGCGCATTTCCCTGATCGGTGGTGTTTACGCCGCGACCGAAACGGATGCGGCCACAATGGGCTGGGACGCATCCGCCAGCTTTGCAGCGGATAGCGTCTGAGCTGATTCGATCCATTTCGGGGCGATGTTTCGCTCTTCCTCGGGACGATTCATGGCGAACGCCGCCACCACACGCTGCTGACGCACCCACCACACGCTGAAGCTGTTACTCGACAGATCTCCGCGATGCACGACCTGGTCGGCCCCGGACGAGTCGCCCCAATACTCGTAGGAGAGATCGAAAACGTCGGAGAAGAAATAGGGCACGTGGCGGAATGGAGCTTTGTCTCCCATGAGTGATCGGGAGCAATACTGCGCCTGGGAAACGGCATTGTCCCAGTGCTCGACTCGTCTGCGCTTTTTGAAAAGCACGTCCTGGTAGTTCGCGATATCGCCGGCCGCGAAGATGTCGGGGTGGCTCGTCTGCAGATACTCGTTCACCAGAATGCCATTGCCCAGCGCGAGTCCACTGTTGGCAACCGGCTCGACGGCCGGCTGCACTCCGATTCCGGCAACAACCAGGTCGCACGGGATGGTCTGCCCGTCTCCGAGTACGGCGGACTTGACGGCTCCGTCGCCGCGCAGTTCAGTAACAGACATTGATTTGATCAGCCGCACTCCGCGGGCTGCGTAGTAAGTCTCGAAGAAGCTCGACATTTCCGGCGAGAACAACCGCTGGAAAAGGCGATCCTCGTTCGAGACGAGGGCCACCTCGATCTCCTTTTGCGCCAGCACTGCCGCTACTTCCATGCCGATGAAACCGCCGCCGATGACGACTGCTTGCCTGGCATTACCCGCTGCGTCCCGGATGCTTTTGGAATCGTTCAGGGTTCGCAGGTAGTGCAGGTTTTGAAGTCTGGAGCCAGGAATATTCAGCGTGCGGGGGCGGGCGCCGGTGGCGATGATCAGCTTTTGAAACCCGAACTCGCCACTGTTCTTGAGAATCAGGTGCTTCCGCTTGAGGTCGACAGCGGCGACTTCGCACTGGAGCTGCAAGTCGATTGCATGCTTCTGGTAGCAGTCTTCCGAATTAATCCTGATGGCGTCTTCGCTGTCTTTGCCTGCGAGAAAGCTTTTCGACAAGGGCGGACGTTCGTAGGGAGCAGCACTATCCGCCGAGAGAATTGCTAGTTCTCCTTTTGGCAATCCGAGTTCCACCAGTTGCTTGGCGGCGTAGCCCGCAACCATGCCTCCGCCAAGGATCACGATATTTGCTTGGTTCATAGCTGGCCTCGATTATGCGATGACAATCGTGATTTCGAACTCATCTGCCGTCAATCGCGCTTCCGCACGATCGAAGAGCGGTTGAGGTGCATCCCCGAACCTTGAGTCTTCAGGCTGAGCGCTTGAGCGTGGAACGATAGTCAGCCACAAACTTCTGGATACCCTTGGTCGTGAGTTCATGAGCGATGTTAAAGCTTTCCCAGGGCCGATTGAGATCCAGGTCTCTGTACGGGATCGGTGTTAGGGGTTGCCCGTTCGCACCCAGGGCTTTGTAGGGGAAACCCTGATCTGGCAGGGGGAAGTTGCTCGCGGCCCATTTTTCCAGGACCTTTGCGGGGACGGTTGCGAGTTCGCTTCCTAGCGCAAACGAGGCAAGCAAATGATCGAGGTGGCGGATGCTTGCAGCTAAAACGTGCACATGGCCGTCGCCGTTCCCGTACATGGTTTTGATGTTCTTGACGAGATCGATGCCACTTTCGCCGCGATCATCGAGCCTGCCAACAAAGGGCGATACATACACCGGCTCCTTCGATCCTTTGGTTGCGGCATACACCGCAGCGGCCTGCTCCTGAGAGAAGCAGAGAGTCATGTTCACGCGCAATTGCCGGCGTATCGACGACTCGGCGGCTTTTAGTCCCTCGTGAGTGCACGGGTACTTGATATAGGCGTTGGGAATCCAGGAAAACATCTCCTCGCCCTGGGCGAGCATGTCCTCTGCGGTCGTGTCGAGGTCAGCGAAAACTTCGATCGACACACCCGCATCGCCGACGAGGGGCGAAATGGCTTGAACGATCTTCCGGTACGCGTCTCTTTCTTCCTGGGGAGTCAACGTATGCCCGGAGGCAATTCGGCGCTGAATTTCGGGATTTCTCGCGATCAGGCTCGGGTTCGTGGTCTGGCCGTCAACGAAGCCCAGCAATTGTTTTGCGCGCACGGTCTCATCTGGGTCGCCACCATCCACCAGAATTTTTGTTTTTGGCTTGTTCGTAGACATGTTGTGAACTCCGGAAAGCGCGCCTCGCCTAAAGCGCGATGATCTCAACTACGATTTCGGCCGTGAGCGGGGTCTGGGGCCTGGTAAAGTCAATTATATAAGGTCAGAAGACAAGGGTAATCGGCGAAAAGACCGCAGTACACTCGGAATATGAAGGCCGTTGCAGCGGCAGTCAAAAGCGCTTCGACTTTACTGACGCGAATTCCATCAAAAAGGCATAAGGCCCGCCCCTAGGTAAAGGACCGTGTGAATGTCGCAATTTGGCGCTTCTGAGAGTCCACAGATCGTTGGTATTCTCGCTTTAGTTAGGGGGGTCTCTCCCTGCTTCCCACCCCAGGAAGGAGGCCCTAATGGAAGGCGAACGGGAGAAACACCCAATCCGACCCTGGAAAGAGATCGCTGCAGAGATGAGCGAAGAGAAATCCTCGAAGCGAATCCTGGAACTCAGCCTGGAACTCGAAGAAGCGTTCAGGGCTCAAGGAACTCTTCCGCCACCGCTGAGTAAGAAAGGGGCCTAGAACCGCCCCTCCCGCCCATGGATAACCCTGTTGCAACGTGGAAAGACCGTTACACAGCCGCCATTCTAGAAATCGACGAAGCGAAGATCCCCCTGCGTGTTCATGATGCGAAGATGGCGAACTGCGACCGCGTGGAAGAGGTGAATGGCAGGGGCGATGTGGCGAGCGGGCTGCTCTTAACCGCGCGATGAGCGCGCTCAAAGCACTGCAAGACATTTACTTCGGCCACAGCAGAACGAACTAGGTCAGCGCAGCTGGCCCAAGCGCACAGGTCTGACCCACCCCATCATTCCGGGCTCCATCGAACAATCCAAGCTAGATGAACAGTGACCGCAAGCTCTGCAGGGCCACGAACGTGTTCAACTCTTGAGGGTTCAGGCCCGAGCAAGGATTCGGTGGAAACAACTGCGGGAACGGTGGCAGCGGCTGCGGGTTGAGCTCGACGGTCGAGCCGGGTGCCGGCACCATGTTAAGGGCCACGGCCTCGCGCGGCGGCAGCGGCTGCGGATTGAGTCCCACGGTCGTGCCCGGCGCGAGCAGCGAGTTGAAGATGGCTTCGCGGGGAGGCAGTGGCTGGGGATTGAGCGACACGGCCACGCCGGCCGCGAGTTGCGGGTTAAAGGCAACAAGATCGCGGGGTGGGAGCGGCTGGGGGTTGAGCTCGACGTTTGAGCCGGGCGCCAGTTGCGAGTTCAGTACCGCCATCAGACCGGCGGGCAGCGGCTGCGGGTCGGGCGGAACTGGATGTGGGTTGAATGCTACGGCCGATGCGGAAGGCAACGGCTGCGGGTTCAATGCGCCGTAGTCAAGAACCGAAGTCGGCATATTGGAAAAGGAAATTGTATTCGACATTGTGTGCTCCTTAGACTCCGTTGCCTTCCAATCAAGTTATCGGCGGCTGGGACGGGATGTTGCGCAAAGGGGGCAATTTCCGAGAGTCGGAAGACGAAGGCCTTGATTTCGCGAGAGATCGGACGCCTTTCCAACCCTGGTGTCACAGGGAAGATTGCGTTTAGACTCCACCGTGCGGGAGTTTGGGCTATGGATATCCCTCTGTATAGAGCGCTCGTGGCGCTGCTGCCGACATTGCTGTTGCTCGCCGGCTCGACGATCGTGTTCTTTCGCCAAAAGATAGGGTATGCACTCATGCAAGTCTTTGGTGCCGGGTGCCTGGTGTTGGTCGTAGTGACCCACATCTGCGAAGCTCTCCACCTGTTTCCAGGTATGAATTGGGGACTCGAGCACAGCGCCGGCCACTACCTTGCCTTAGGATGTGCCGTCCTGGGCTTCACACTGTTTCCCTTGGGATACCTGCTGCATGCGATTTCGGCGGGGCAGGCGAGAACTTCCAGTGAGGCTGGCTGAGGGAAAAAAGAACATGTTGTTCGCAATTCTCACGCTTCGAGTCGAGGTAGAAGTCTGCGGGTGAGAGCGGGCGATTGCCACAGCTACCTTGGCTGCCTTACATTAGCAAATGGCGTTTTTGCGGCTAGGTTTCCGCTCGGGGTGGTACCCTTCGCTGTTGGCACGAATTTCAGCAATAACTGAGAACTGGTGTCATAGAGGATTCCCAAGGGAAAATAGCTTACCTCAGGGGCGAAATCCCACTCTACAGGTGGCTCGAGGTGGCACGACTGAAGTCGTGCTTTTCCCAAAACCATTCTAGAGACAGGTTCTGAATACTTAATGAAGGCAAAGGAGACTGACATGTCGAAGAACCACTACAGCACGAAGCCGAAGCGCCGCAATCGCTCGGGCAAACGCAAGGACACGCGGCGCATCGCAGAGAATATGGCGAAGATCAAGGAACTCGAACGGAGATCGGCGGGAAGCAAGTAATCGCCCGCTTCAGTGAAGAGTTGTTTCTTGATAGCTGATTTCGCAAATGACTCCCGAGAGCAAGTCAGGAGCTAGGGGCCGTGATACCTGTCACCTGTGATCTGTTACCCGTGACCTGATCTATAATCCCCCCACTGCATGCCTCTCGCTCCCGGTACCAAACTCGGCCCCTACGAAATCGCGGCCATCGTCGGAGCCGGTGGCATGGGAGAGGTCTATCGCGCAACCGACACCCGCCTCAACCGGATCGTCGCCATCAAGGTCCTGCCCGCCCGGTTTTCGCAGAAGCCCGAAGCTCTCGAGCGCTTTGAGCGCGAAGCCCGAGCCATTTCCCAGCTCAGCCACGCCAACATCTGCCAGCTCTACGACCTTGGCGAGCAAGACGGCGTGCACTACATCGTTATGGAGTACCTCGAGGGTGAGACGCTCGCATCGCGTCTGGCCAAGGGACGCCTGCCTCTGGAACATGTGCTCCGCCACGGCGCAGAAATCGCCGAGGGGCTTGACCAGGCCCATCACACCGGAGTCGTGCATCGCGACCTGAAGCCGGGCAACATCATGCTCACCCGCTCGGGCGCGAAGATCATGGACTTCGGCCTGGCCAAGACCACGACGCCCGCGACATCGCAGTCTGCCGCCTTGTCGGCCACGATGACGTCCGCTAACCTGACGCATCCGCTCACTGCAGAAGGCACTGTGATCGGAACCTATCAGTACATGTCGCCCGAGCAGCTCGAGGGCAAAGACGTCGATGCGCGTAGCGATATCTTCAGCTTCGGCTCCCTGCTCTACGAGATGGCCACCGGCAAACGGGCGTTTGAAGGAAAAAGCCAGATCACGGTCGCCTCGGCCATTCTCGAGAAAGATCCGGAACCCATTTCAACTCACCAGCCCCTCGCTCCTCCCGTGCTGCAGAACGTCGTTCAGGGCTGCTTGATGAAGGAGCCTCATTTGCGCTGGCAGAGCGCAGCCGACATCGCCCGTCAGCTGCGCTGGATCAGTACCAGGGATTCGTCTGCGGTTGTGGCGCGAATGGCGGCCCCGCATCCGCGGGGACAGTGGGAGCGTATGCTCTGGGTGCTGCTGGTCACGGCACTCGCCAGCGCACTGGTGTGGGTCGCGTTTATCGCGGGTCCGCGTCCGCGGCCGGTGCGCGCCTCCATCACGGCGCCCCCGGGCATGGGCTTTGACTTCATGGGAGATTTCTCGGGGCCGCCGGTTCTTTCTCCCGATGGAACCAGGATCGCCTTCGCCGCACATCCGCCCAACGAGAGAAACGTAATCTGGATTCGCCGTCTCGATAGCCCTACAGCCGACAAGCTCGCCGGAACCGAGGGGGCTTCGTGGCAATTCTGGTCGGCCGATGGAAAGTGGATTGGCTTTTTTGCCGACGCCAAGCTCAAGAAGATTTCAGTTTCGGGCGGTTCGGTCACAATTCTTGCCGACGCTCCGAACGCGCGGGGCGGTGCATGGGGTCCGGACAACGTCATCGTCTACGCACCTGACTATCGCGATTCCCTCTGGAAAATCAGCGCTGGCGGCGGCGAGGCTGTCCGGGCCACGCAGATGGACGCCGCGAAACACACTACGCATCGCTGGCCTACTTTCCTCCCAGACGGGAGGCATTTCCTCTTTCTTGCCAACAATCACTCCGGCGGACGACGAGAAGATAATGGTGTCTACATGGGCTCCCTCGACAGCACAGCCAGCAAATTAGTTCTCGTCTCGGACGCCGGAGCCCTCTACTCCTCTGGATACCTGCTGTATCACCAGCAGAATGCGCTGGTGGCGCAGAAATTCGATCTTGCGCGCGGCACGCTTTCCGGCGAGGCTATGACCATTGCCAACGATGTTCAGCACGACAGCGGGACCTTCCGAACAGTCTTTTCGGTCGCCCAAAACGGCGTGCTGGTGTACGAGCCAGGGGGCAGTTCCTCTGGCGACAAGCTCGCGCTTTGGATGAGTCGCGATGGCAAAGTCCTCGGCCAAGTTGCGGAGCCTGGCCCTTATAAGGGAGGCGTTCTTTCTCCCGATGGCAACAGGCTAGCGATGGGACTCGGCGAACCCCGGGCGGACATCTGGATCCTTGACCTGAAACATGGGTCGCGCATGCGTCTGACATTTGACGATGCGACTCATCAGATGCCGGCGTGGTCCGCCGACGGAAAACGCATCACGTACATGTCGCAAAGGGGTGCCTTCGTCATGGCGGGCACGAGCCTGCACGCGAAACCGGCGGACGGAAGCGGGCAAGACGAGACACTGCTCGATTCCAAAGACCTCTCGACCGGTCAAGTCAGCGTGACGTGGCCCCAATGGTCCCCGGATAATCGTTATTTGATTTACAAGCTCCAGTCAGGACCCTCGGGCGCGTCGGTTTGGGTGCTGCCGAACTCACCGGGCGCAAAGCCACAGCTTGTCGTGAAACCGGAGTCCCCGCTCGCCGGGGCGGTGTACCCGCGCATCTCACCCGACGGCCGCTGGCTGGCCTACAGTTTCTACGACGGCAGCCGCGAGGAAATTTATGTCACATCGTTTCCCAGCGGAGAGGGGAGGTGGCAGATCTCGCGAGCGGGTGGCACATACCCTGTCTGGAGGCACGATGGCAAGGAGATTTTCTACATATCTCTCGAGGGGCACCTGAATGCAACCCAGGTGGAACCCCATGAAAAGGGTCTTGACGTGGGAAAGAGCGAATCCCTCTTTGAGATGCGATACACCAACCCTCTCGGAACTCCATTCGACGTAACTCCAGACGGCCGCTTCATGGTGCTTTCCCAGCCCGAAGGTTCTGCTTTACCGATAACGCTCGTTTTGAACTGGGTTGCGGATCTGAAGTGAGGTCGAAAGGCCAGGAGGCCAGAGCTATTTCTTTCGCTCTACCAGGTAGCGTGCGACGTCTTTGAGGATGTTGGCTCCTTTGCCGAACGGCTCCAACTGCGCGAATGCGTCTGCCACCAGCTTGTCCGCTTTCTTGAGAGACTCCTCAATCCCGAACAGGGCCGGATACGTCGTCTTCTCCGCCGCCGTATCTTTCCCGGCGGTCTTGCCCAGTTGCTCCGACGTCTGCGTTACGTCCAGAACATCGTCCACAATCTGGAACGCCAGCCCGATCTGCTGCCCGAAGCACCGCAGCCGCTTGATCTCGTCGTCGCTTCCACCCGCGTAGATCCCCCCACTCACCAGGCTCGCCGTGATTAGCGCCGCCGTCTTCGCACGATGGATGTACTCCAGCGTCTTCAGGTCAGGCTTCGAGTGTTCTGCCTCCAGGTCTACCACCTGCCCGCCAATCATTCCGTCGATCGTTCCGGTCCCGTGCGCAATCTCCTCGATAATGCGCACCCGTGCCAAAGCCGGGCATTGCAATCGCGCCAGCACTTCGTACGCTTGCGTCTGCAGCGCGTCGCCCGCCAGAATCGCCGATGCCTCACCGAACACGACGTGACACGTGGGCCGCCCCCGCCGTAGATCATCATTGTCCAGCGCCGGCAGATCATCATGAATGAGCGAGTAGGTGTGCAGCATCTCTAGCGCCGCGCCGACCTCGTCGATCCCCGAGGGAAGGGAACCGGCCACCATCCGCCCCGCCTCCCGGCACAAGATCGGGCGCAGCCGCTTGCCTCCCGCAAACACGCTGTGCCGCATCGCCCTGTGAATCGAAACAGGATGCTGCGTCCCCGCCGGGATCAGGCGTTCCAACGCCTCGTCGGCCGCAACGCGGCCCACTTCCAACGTCTCCTTCAGCATGGCAGGTGAGTATAGCAAGCGAGTGAGCCCAACATTCAGCACTCAGCAGACCGAGCACTTGGCAGTTGGCCCCG
>Ga0306920_100000178_pt1 | contig 75430 bp, 69 predicted proteins | sample flu12Cox44000170_FD_204666 | JGI IMG/M metagenome (GOLD analysis project Ga0306920, IMG submission 204666) | Lab enrichment of tropical soil microbial communities from Luquillo Experimental Forest, Puerto Rico - flux4day.12C.oxic.44.000.170 (v2)... | ecosystem: Environmental > Terrestrial >...
CCGCTCCCACCGCGATTTGCTTCCCACTCCTAGTTCTGTCGTGGCGACCTTAAGCGGGTCTGCGGCTGGCACGGTCGGTTTTTTCGCGGTGCCTATTGGTCCCCGTTCCCCGCGACGAACAACCGTTCGTCATTCTGCGTATAAATCTTCCCGTCCGGACCAATCGACAGCGGCGTGTACGCTGCGCCAATCGCCAGGTTCTGAAAGAGCTTGTCCCTGAGCGTCCCGTTCTTGTTCAGCACGTACAGGCTCCCATCTTCACTATTCGCATACACCAATCCGTCCTGATCGATCGCAGGCGCATTGATGCACCACTCAAACCCATTCGGGTGCGTGTTCGGCGTGCAGGTGATCGACCCGTCGGGGTTCCGCTCACAGCTATCCGTCGTCGTGTTCTGGAACTTATAGCACCCGTCCTGTCGAGATCAGCATCAGCGCGTCATTCCGCGAGGGCTGGGTTGTGCCGGCATCGAGAATGACCCTGGCGATCTCAGCAATGTTTGCCGGCAGAGTGCCATGGCGAACCGGATTTTCCGCCGAATTCCAGTAGTGTCGGATTCCGAAAGTAATTGCCCCCCTCAAACAAGACGCGCTGATGCGCCAGATGGGGATATCGCTTCAAATGCGCCCGAAGCCCCTCCGCCTCGCCCGCATCAAGCAGATCCACCGCGCGGCGAAATGCTTCGTCTTCGATTCGCTGCTGATGTGGCAAATCCGGCCGGTCAGAGAGGGTAGGCCGTTCGATATGCCGTTTCAATCTCGTCCAGCTCGGAAATCCATACTCGCGAGCGATGGCAAGCTGTGCATCACTAAGTCTGAGCCGCGCGTCGAAAATTTCCGAATCGCTGGCTCCGCCGAAACGCGGATGAAACTCCCGGATGCGCTGTGCCGCTTCCTCTACCCGGGCCGCATGCTCCTTCAGCAAGTCTCTCGCTTGATACTTCAGGTGATCGAGGTTGGGATTCGACGGCAGACTTCTTACTGGCATCACGAACTTCCTTTCCTATGCCCACGTCCGCATTCACGGGCGAAAGTCAGTTCGTAAATCGAGTTGTTCGTGGCAGGTGGACTTCTGTCCTTTCCGCGGACTGGATGCGCCCTTCGCGCTCCCGAAATATACCACAAGACAAAAGGTTCGGCGTCCACCGCCGGCACCTGCCGTAATCCTTGTCCTGACATCGCTGCGATCCCGCGCTATACTCAGTTCACTCGACATCCTTGTCGACATCGGCGTTTCCGCCGAGAAGGAGGTGATCCAGTGAGGTACAGTTTACGTTGACGCAGTAGAGGAGGCGCTTGTGAGTATGCCGGGCGCCTCTCTCCTTCCCTCCCGCCTGTGCAAGTGTCGAGATCCCGTTCACATTCGGCGAAAAATCCGGTCGCGATCACTGTCGAAATGGTACAGCTTCCATTCTGACTCCCGGCAATTTCCAGTTCCTTGGGCGGCTTAGCCCGCTCCAACCCGATTAGATCGAAATTTCCCCATGCTGAACCGCTTATCGCGCCATCCCACGTTATGAGCACACCTGTACCTTCGGGCTATTCGAGCCTTAGCGAAAAAACCTGAAACTAAGATGAGCGGGCAAGCCATCGACCAATCCTTTAACGAGGAGATAAGAATGAGGAAATTCTCTTTTTTGGTAATTATAAGTCTTCTGTTCATGATTCTGGGTTGCTCAGGCAATTCCCAGAAAGCCATCTCGAAAGGCGCGTTGCCGGTGGTGCAGGCATCAGCTGCCCCGGCCAATGCCTCGCCTTCCGTGGCGGCGTTGCCCGAGGTGTCGGCCGGACCGTCGAATCATCAGATCTGGCACTCGGCAAATTTCAAAGACGCCCTCGGCAATGCCGTTGCCCTGACGCAGACTTCCCTGGACGGCAAATTTGATTTGGTCATCGTCCAGCGAGGAACGCACTCTTTCTTGTCTTTCGTCAAGCATTCGCAATGGGAGTCTGTCCACGACCGTCCGGCCAAGGGCAAGCTCATGTACCTCCGTGCAAAATTTGAAGACGGCGAGGAGAAACGCATCGAGTGGGACGAGCTCGGTTTCGCAACGGCGAACCTCTACAGCGTCTTATGGTCCTATCCGGCCAAGGCAGACTCTCCTGTCGGCCCGGCGCCGGACGCGGCCCAGGCTGATTCTGTTGGCGGCGACGAACTCTTTCTTCAAGACATGATGAAACACAGCGCCATGCTCCTCGAAATCGAACCGGGCGTCGTTGCACAATTCGACGTGACTGGGCTTGCTCTCGAAATTAGCAAAGCTCGTACTCCCAAATCCAAGTCCGTCCTTGAAGCTAAGCAAACGGCTGAGTAGGTCCGGGAGGGGGTCTCAGCTAGTGACCGAGCTCTGCCATGGCGGCACGCAAGGGAGCTTCAGAAACAGTCCAGGATTTTTGTCAGCATCGGACAACAAAGCACCAGCCGCCACCGTCTGTTACGCCAAAATAGCTAAAAACTATTGCTCACCCGTTTCGCGGCGAGATAGATCGAACAGGCCCAATGTCACGAACAGGAATGACAACCACCAAAGGAAGTAACCAATCCTCAAGTCCTGTCGGGCGGAACCGCCGTACAGAACATACCAGTGCGCGTTAACGACAAATGCGCATGTCGCAACCCACGCAAATGCTCGGCGTAGTGCGCGCGACCCGCTCCATACAGCCCACACCGAACCAGGGAAGAACAGCAGCGTTGTTACCGCGCTTATGGTGAAAAGCACCGCCTTATACCATCTATCAATCGTGACATCGGCTAGCGGCCACACCGCGCTTGCGGCTACGCGAAAGGCTTGCCACCCAGGAAGACCGTCGGGCAAGGTTACCCCTTCCTTGACAACCGGGAGGAACCAAGCCGCCACGTAGGCCAGCCATGCGGCCCATATCAGAAGTCGTTGTATTCTCACCTTGGTGTCTTTCGTTTAGCCAGGCCGGGAAAAGGTTCCGCGATTTTGTTCTGCTATGAAGCGCGGGTGGCGTAGTCCGCAGCCAGAGTTTCTATCTGTTCGCAATCAGCCGAATGCCCTTGACCTGCAAGGAGCTTTCCGGCCAACAGCACAATACAAAGGGTGGCGATTGTCGTGGCCTCCCGAATTTCTCCATCGTCGAGGCGCAATCCGGAGCTTGCGTCAATCTCCCAACGGCCGAGTTGGAAGATCTCTGATCGAGATAATTTGTAAAGCTGGGTTCCCCAGTGGTTCTTGAGGTCCTCAAAGAAGCGATCCGTACGGTACGCAGCTTCGATTTCTTTGATCATTTCCGGAATACCAAACGGGAACTCATCGGCCCGTTCAATCTGGAGGATTTGCTCTTCAGTTGCACAGGAATTTATCCATAAACCGTAGCGCGTACCTTTTAGAATGTCTCTTGCTAGAGCCCATGACGAACCGGCGGTTCCCGCGGATTTGATCAAGTGCAACATACTTCGGTGGTGTTGAATGATCGTGGAAAGCAGCCCCATAACCATGACAGTGCGTCTATCGCTGGGGTATTTGTGCGACGAGACGATGCGCTCCACTTCAGTTACCGTGTCTCTGACTTTGTTCAGATGTCTTGCCAATTCCAGCTTCATTACGCGCTGACTGTACAACGGCGCATCTGCAGCTTCAAGTCTCGATTTCCGGACTGTCCGCCTCATCCAGTGCAAACTGTACGGTAAACCAACCATGGAGCGTTCCGCCGTCTGCGAACAGGCTGCTGGAATCAAACTACAAGTGGAGGTTGTCGGCCTCCACCTCGCGGCGCGGATTTACATGCGCAAGTTGTCGAGTGAACTTGCTTTGGGACAACGTAGGAATTGCCTTGGGGCACCGTCGCTCGGTTCCCGCGAAGCTAGAATTGGATTAACTAGCGTTGAGAAGTGCGGGACGAGCAATCCCTGGGGAAAGAGATTCGCTCGTCCCGCGCTATTTGTGGCCGGTCCGCCTCGGGGAGCTTAGCCGACGACGCGTTTTCTTGGCCCCCGGTCCACGGACAATTTGCACGCTACATTTGACCACTACCAATCCCAGTCGAATTGAATTCTGGTTTTCCCATCGAGATGAACGCCCACCCACATTTGGGTGTAACCTTCACCCGGGGAGATCGCCGGGTTTGCGGCGATCTGTTGCGGGCGGTTGTCGAGCTACGATCCTGGACACAACGAGTGTTTTGGCAGGCTTGTTCGCGGGAAAGCGGAATACCACGGACAGCGTTTTCGCAGGATAAGCCACATTCGCCTGCCACCATTCGTGCTCCGGGTTGTTGAAACCATCAGTAAAGGTAAATCGGCTGGAGATCAGTTCGCTCCAGTTGGCTGGCTCATGTCCGACCGGCAGATGGTAATCGTAATGCTGGCGCGGTCCCCAGCCAATTCCACGGTCCATCGAACGTCGGTTTGATCCCATGCGTTAGGGGCCGGCACTTGATCTCTTTCCCCTTTGTCATGTAATGGATGACGAAATCACTCTTGGTGTCCGAGACTTTTCGCACGAAGTCCGAAACGTGTGACGTATACCGACTTGGTCGACGGAGTCCACTGCGTCGCATCCACCAGGTAGTTTGTCCACCGGCAGCTTATTGATGATCATGAAGGTGTAAATGGCGCGGAGTATTCCATGGCGCGGGTCTCCCTCACGCTGTTGCTCCCGTTGAATGAGCCAGAAAGCCAGCAACGACAACAGGAAGCAGAGCCCGGCCAAGCCAACCCCGGGGAACACTACGACATCGAGAGGCCAGTCTCGATGATTGCGACCGATTCCGTACTTAGTGCCGATTTTAGCCTCGTACCGGTTCGCTTTCCTATTGCTTGCTCGCCTCGATTTCGCTGTTCGTTCCGTGCAACTTATCTTCATTCGCGATCTTCATGGTCTTTCCGTTTGCCGAAACGGTCATGACCGTTACACCAATCACCGTCCCGTTGCGCTTATCCGTTTCTTCAAGCGTGTTTGGCCCCTTTTTCTTCACAGACACGCTCGTCGTGCCGGGGTCCCCAAGGTACGGCGCGTCCGTTCCATCCAGTTTCGCTCTGTAGCTCTGACCGGTTGGCGACGTCATTTCTAGCGTATCGCCGGTTACATTCAGAGTGAAGGCCAGCCCATTGTCGGATGCCGAGTCTATTTTCGAGGCGCGCCACAACCCCGAAATCGCGTGCGAACCCGCCGGCCCCTTGGCGACTCGCATTGACTGTCCTTTCCACGTCGCCGCATCTGCATTTGTCCCGCTGCTGTCGCTGAACTCGAACATCAACGTGTTTCCGTCGGGGGATACCCACACCTTCGACGTCGCCACCGTCTTCCCGTCCTTCTTGTCGGTCGTTTCAATTGTACGGTCATCCACTACTTTCACGCTGTACGTGTCGAAGTACGGGTATCCGGTAACTTTGTGGTCTTGGCCGTCGGCCTCCACCTCAATCGGCGGAGCGCAAGTTTTGCACTGGTATATCCCGTCCTTCAGCAAATACTCGTCCGGCTTCTCGGGAAATTTCGCGCTGTTCAAGTTGACTTTCCACGTGCCATTGAACACACTCGGCAAATTGTCCTTCTCATACTGCGCGGCGAACGCGGTGACACCCTCATTGATGTAATCGCGAATTGCCAAAGCCATTGTTGAGTTCGATCCAGTCAACAATGTGCCTCGATGCCACACTGTCATTGGGGCTGAATAGACTTTACTGCCGTCGTCTCCTGCGATCTCGCCAGGCCTTACCACCGATATGGAAATGAAACTTGCCGTGCCATCACCGACCGTGGTGACTTGAACGTAAAACACCGAAACTGGCGGTATGGAATCGATCTTGAGGTTCGGAACGCCGCGCTTCAGGCCAGCGAGAACCGTGTCAGCCAGAGATTGTTTGGTTAAGCCGATGCTCTCACTTTCTCTGCCAAGGTCCGCGATCACGACTGCGATATGTTGCAGATCAGCGAGCTGTTGGGCATACGCTGATTTCGTAGTCATGAAAGGACACAGCATTGCGCAGACTAGGACGGACATCTTCATTGGGTTGTCTCCCGAGACCTATCAGGACCGACAGGCAAAGCAAATGCCGAGTACACGACTCGGCCCCTCCAATGCGCACCGCTTCATTTCCAGGATTCTAACAGGGAGTCCACTTTTTCGGACGATCAAGTGTGGCACAGTCCTCGCGTGCCCGCCCCGAAGAACCACACCGGCAGTTCAAGGTCGGCAGCAAAATCCCCGTTAACCTGGATCACGGCAAAATCGAGGACGCCTCTGTTCGTGCCGTGATTCAGGACGACGATGGTCTCAAATTGCACGTAGACGTCGTCGGCCTCGACCTCACAGCGTTGATCGACACGCAGCAAGTTGTCGAGTGAACTTGCCCTGGGGCAACGTTCTTCTGCTCAGCCGAAATTAGAATTGATTATCCTGCGAGTGGTTGAAGTGCGGGACGGTGCATCTTGGAAGGAAGATGCGGTTCCGTCCGCGCCAATGTGGCTGACAATTACACGGAAAATTCGCTCTTGGCTCCAGACTCCCACCCGTAGCCTGCTTACGGCCTACAAAATGGAACAAACCGCGCTAGGTTTTGTACCGGTTTATGCGCCAACGACTCGCCCCCTGCCAACACAAAGCGAGCTGCAAGAAGCCAGGAGACGAGTCGAATTTTGGAAGGTGGAAGGTTGCCTGGGTCGCGCCTGAGGAGGAGGAAGGCCAGGCGTCTCGACTGAGCCCTGGTCGGTCTCTGCAAGCTTTGTGTATGCTGCGCAGCACGTAACCTGCTATGCCGCGCAAGATTCCAACGACCCCGTTAGAATCTATCTTGCCAAACAGCGCCAAAATCATTGCTACCATATCTGAAGAGCTCTTGCGCGCACGAACAGGTGTGAAAAGGTGTAGGCCGGGTTCCATGGCTCAGGTACTCCCTACTCGCAGTGATCGCTGTAATTGTGAAGCTAATGGCTGCCGCTACGAGATACGCTGAAGCATGTAGCCGTGGCTTCTCAAGACTAGTAGGGCCTGGTGGCGCCTCGCCCTGCCGGCCGATCCGGCCCGAAAACCGCATTGGCGGCGAGCGTCCGCGTGTAAGGCCTGTAGCGATTTGGTAATAAAGCCAACCAAACCTAGCCTCCCTTTTTTCAATATGTTGGGAATGGAATTCTTACCAGAATCAGCTTTGTAGGAATATCGTGACCATGCGCGGGAGATTCGTGGTAAAAATGGCACAAATTCGGTTTGAGTTCCAACTCTCGCCAAGGACTCTTTTGGTAAGAATTCAACCCCAAAACGGAGCACCCAGCTCCTCCGTCTGATGGCAAATTATTGGTGCTGTGCGAATGCAGGCGGAGCTAGGGTAACGTGAGCCACCAAAGTCGCCGTGCCAGATATGCTCTGTTCTTCATGCTGGGTGTGGCGGTCGGGGCAATTCTTATTCTCATCTTGGTCGGCGCCTTGGCCGACCGGTGAGCTTTAGGACTTATCTTATCGGCGCTTGAGAATTTTTTGCTCACTCGAATCGGTTGGACTCTAACGGCACTCGGTCAAACCGACCCAGTCTCCAGACTATTGTTGAGCATTCTCCCGGCCAGTTCCAATCTCCAATGTAAATTCTTTGCTTGCCACTCTTACAGACCATCCTCTTGTAAGTCCTTTAGCTGGCACTCTTACGAAAGACACGGGGATACCCCCTCCCAGTGGTATGGGCAGTCCGCAGCGAAGCCACTTGTGCCTTACCGAGTGGCGGTAGACTTACTCCAAGCCGGCCGCCATGGTCTTCACATCGTCAGCAGGTAGTGCTTCTCATATCAACGCCGTCGAAAATACCGGCAGCAGAAACTCCCCCGCCGAGATTCCCGTTGATGAACAGGTCGATGCAGTTCGCCACAAACGCTTCACGCCCTGCGGCGGTGCTCGCGGCAGAAGAGAAGCCCGCCGCTCCCGCAAGCGAGATCAGCACCTTCAGATTGGGATGAAGCTGCTTCAGTTGCTGGAGCGCGCCAAAATTGCCCTGAAGCGGCCCGGTATTCGGAGAGGCGCCACCTACGCCCGGAACCACGGCTTGATAGTCAGCATATGAGTCCGCAATAGCGCACCCGGATGGAGTGGCATTGCCAAACGCGTAGGTCAGATGAGTGAGCTTGTCGGCAACGCCGTTTGCGTGCAGGTTGGCGATGTTGAACTTGGCGAGGTAAATGCTCCATTCCTCGAAATAGCCACCGACAACCCGGGCTGGGTGGTCATCGTCACCGGACTCTGCAGCGACAACGGGACGGGCCAGGAGGGGCATGAGCAACACACCGGCCAGCAGGGAGAGCACATAGTTAGACAACCGCGGTGCGGGTTCCGAAAATTCTGGCATTCCTAATTCCGGAAATTCTGTCAGACCTAGTACTCGGGGGAAGAAATAGTAGTCTCCTTCCGTCCCTACTCGGAAAACGAGAAGGGCGGAGGGAGGAGGATGCTGGGAATGCTTGCTCAAAGCCGGGCATCCGAAGACGGAAGTGGCTCGATTGGCGGGAGTGTCTGCGCGATCGGTCCATCGCATCGCGGAAGAGAATCCGGTTGTCGATGTTAACGACTCTGCGGAGCGGGCGCTGCGGCACATTGGAAGACCCAGTATCGTCGAGGATTTCCGGAAATTCGTCCTCGATATCCTGAACGAAAAAGCCGATCTGCCCTCTCGGGAAATTCTCCGGCGAGTTCGGATGGCGGGTTATCACGGTGGTAAGACGGCACTGTATGCCCTGGTTGCTTCCTTGCGCCCGAAGCCGGTGAAGCCCGTGGTTCGTTTCGAAGGATTGCCTGGGGAGTTCAGTCAGCACGACTTCGGGCAGTACAACGTCAAGTTCGTCGATGGAACCTTCCGTCGCGTGCATTTCTTTGCTTCTCGTTTGAAGTACTCCCGATACATCCGTGTGAGTTTGGTGCAGGACGAGACGGTGGAGAGCTTGGTGCGCACCCTGGCCGAACATCTTCATGGTTGGGGCGGGCGTCCCTTGCTCTGCGTGTTCGACCGGCCGAAGACCATCGCGCTGAAGTGGAGCCGCAATGGCGAGGTGACGGAATGGAATGCGGTCTTCGCCTACGCCACGTTGGAAATGGGCATTGGGGTGGAGTTGTGTTGGCCTCACCAGGCCAATCAAAAAGGGTCCGTGGAGAATCTGGTGAAATTTGTGAAGTCGTCGTTTTTCAAAGTGCGGTCTTTTCACGATGAGGAAGATCTGAAGCAGCAACTGGTGGAGTGGCATTGGGAAGTGAATCAGGAGCTTCCCAGTCGGGCCACCGGAGTGATCCCCGCGGTGCGTTTAGCCGAAGAAATGCCTCGGCTTCGTCCCTTGCAGGTCCGACCGGAAGATCTGGCCCTGCGCATACCGGTCTACGTCGGACCCACGGCGACGGTGATGTACGACGGGCATCCCTACTCAATGCCTCCGGAGGCCATCAGCATGCCGGCGACGCTGTACCTTTATGCCGACCGGGTGCGCATCGTGGCCGACCGATGGGAGGCGGTGCATCCTAGGAAATTCGCTCCGCATGAGGGCTCGACGCTGGCCGAGCATCGTGCGGCCCTGGTGGCGGCGGTGTCGGGCAAGCGCGGCAAGCGCTATTTGAAGCGCCAACAGCTGTTGGATTTAGGGGCGCCCGTGTTTCTCTATCTGACCGAGATCGTTCATCGTCAGCCCAAGGAGTGGATCAGCGAGGTGGATCGGCTGTACGGCATTCTCGAGCGGCACGGGTCGGAGGTTTTGCTGCAAGCCGTGGAGCAGGGGCTGCAAGAGCAGGTCTTCAGTGCCGCTTACGTGGAGCAGTTTCTGCAGCGTTCGCTAGCCTTCGAGGAGGTGGAGAAGTATAGCAGTCGGGTTCGCCGGCGCGGGCTCCAATTTGACCGTTGCGCCGCTAAGGCACGATGCGCGAAACTAGATTCGCCGCCGTACTCCTACGCTTCCCCGAAGTACGTCCTGCGGTTCGTCCTAAAAGCTTCACGATGCAACGGGAAAGGCTAAACCGATGACCAATCCAATCGGCGAACTCAATCCTCCCACTCGCTTGATGATGACCCCGGGACCCTGCTCCATCGATCCCCGGGTTTACCGTGCGCTTTCGATGCCCATTGTTGGGCACCTCGATCCCTGGTTCCGCGGCTGCATGGAAGAAACTCAGGTTCTCATGCGCCAGGTATTCCAGACCGAAAACCGCATTACGTTTCCGTTGTCCGCTTCCGGTTCCGGTGGTATCGAAGCCTCGGTAATGAACTCGCTCGAACCCGGCGACGAAGCGATCTGCTGCGTCAATGGCCTCTTCTCCGAGCGCATGCACGTGATTGCGCAGCACACTCCGGCCACCGCCCACGTGGTCGAGGCGCCGTTAGGCAAGCCCGTTGATCCAGAAGACGTGCGCAAGGTGGCGAAGGGCCGCAAGATCAAAATGATTGGACTTGCGCAGGGCGAAACCTCCACGGGCGTCGTGACCGACATCGATCCGTTCCGCAAAGTGGCCGACGAATGCGGTGCTTTGCTGGTCGTGGACACCGTCGCTTCGCTCGCCGCTGTGCCCCTGCACGTCGACAAACAGCGCATCGATATTTGTTTCAGTGGCTCGCAGAAGGCGATCAGCGCGCCACCGGGTATGTCGCCAATCACGGTAAGCTCGCGGGCCGAAGAGGTATTTCGAAACCGCAAGAGCAAGGTGCAGAGTTGGTATTTCGATCTGACTACGGCCATGAATTACTGGGGAAAGGACCGGCTGTATCACCACACGCCGCCGATTTCGCTGATTTACGCGCTGCGCGAGGCCATGCGCATCCTGCTCGAAGAAGGCATCGAAGCGCGCTGGGAACGGCATCGCGTGAACCAACTGGCGCTGGTAGCTGGCGTCGAGGCCATGGGCCTGCCGATGTTCGTGGAGAAGCCGCAGGACCGGCTGGTCACGGTCACGGCAGTGAAGATTCCCGCGGGCGTCGATGATGTGAAGTTCCGCAATCAATTGCTCGACGAATTCAATATCGAAATCGCCGGCGGCATTGGCGCGACAAAGGGGCAGATCTGGCGGCTCGGCACGATGGGCTACTGCAGCCAGAAGCAGTTCATTTTGCAATTAGTCGCCGCGATGGATAAGGCTCTGCTCGATCAGGGGCATCGCCACTCGCCGGGCGCGGGCGTAGCGGGCGCGATCAAGAGCTACGCGCAAGCCGAGGCACCGGCCGCGGTCGCGCGCTAGCGCACCTTTTGCGGTGCCGTGACACTCTTCTGTTGCGCGGTGAGGAGGTACTCCTCATAGGCGCCCTTGAAGTCCTCGATCTTGCCGTCTTTGAAGTGCCAGATGCGGGTGGCCACTTCGTCGAGCACGTCTTCATCGTGCGTAACGAGTAGCAGCGTGCCGTCGTATTTCTGCAGCGCAATGTTTAACGCGTTAATGGATTCGAGATCGAGGTTGTTTGTCGGCTCGTCGAGCACTAGAAAATTCGGTTTCTGAATCATCAGGCGGCAGAAAATCAGCCGCGCGCATTCGCCGCCGGAAATCGCCGCAGTCGGTTTCAACGCGTCTTCGCCGCTGAACAGCATTTGCCCCATAAAGCCGCGTATTTCTTCCTGCGTTGCCTGCGGCTTGAATTGCCAGAGCCATTCGAGCGCGTTCACACCTTTGCTTTTGTCGATGGTGTAGCCGAAGTCCTGAGGGAAATAGCCAACGCTGACTTCATGGCCCCACGCAGCGTTGCCGGAATCGATCGGGAACAGGCGCTCAGCGTCGCCGATGAATTGTCCAGCATCGCGGATCAACGATTTCAGCATGGTTGTTTTACCGGCGCCGTTGCGCCCGGTGAGCGCAATCTTCTCGCCACGCGTCACACCGGCGGAGAAGTTCTGGAAAATCACCTGGCCGTCGTACGACTTCGTGAGGCGCTTAACTTCGAGCGGAACGCGGCCCGAAGGCGTTTCGACCTGAAAGCGAATGTACGGCCGCTGAATGTTGGATCTGGCAAGCTCGGAAGTCTGCAGTCGCTCGACTTCTTTCTTGCGGGAAGTGGCTTGAGCGGAACGCGTGCCGGCGGAAAAGCGGGCGATGAATTCATTCAGTTGAGCAATCTTCTTTTCGCGGACGGCATTGTCGGCTTCCATGCGTGCGCGGATTCCGGTCTTGGCCAAGACCATGTCGTCGTAGCCGCCCGGGTACATGATGATGGTCTGGTAGTCGATGTCGGCGGTGTGCGTGCAGACGCTGTTGAGGAAATGGCGGTCGTGCGAAATGACGATGAGCACGCCGTGATATTCGGTGAGGTATTCCTTGAGCCAGTGGACGGAATCGAGGTCGAGGTTGTTGGTCGGCTCGTCGAGAAGGAGAGCGGAGGGATTGCCGAACAAGGCCTGGGCCAAGAGAACGCGGACTTTCTGGCCCCCTTGCAATTCGCCCATTTTGCGTTCGTGGAGCGAAGCGTGGATGCCGAGGCCGTCGAGAAGCACGCCCGCGTCGGCTCCGGCAGTGTAGCCGCCTTCTTCGCCGACAATGCCTTCCAGTTCGCCAAGGCGCATGCCGTCTTCGTCGGTCAGCTCGTCGTGCGGCTTGGCGTAGAGCGCCTCGCGTTCCTCGAGGGCCTTCCAGAGCGTGGCGTTGCCCATGATGACGGTGTCGAGTACGCGAAACTTGTCGAAGGCAAACTGGTCCTGGCGCAGGATGCCGAATCGTTTTGGGCGTGTGACGTTGCCATGAGTGGGCTCCAGCTCGCCGGTGAGGATTTTCATGAATGTGGATTTCCCAGCGCCATTCGGGCCTGAAACAGCGTAGCGGCGCCCGGCCATGAAAGTGGTAGTCACGTCCTCGAAGAGGACGCGAGAGCCGAAGCGCATGGTGACATTTTCTACTGAGATCATATCTTCACAAGTTTAACGTAGTGGGCGGGGTTCGTGCTAAGCGCGTGGCGGTGAAGCCGGAAACCCTCGAGAAGGAATCGGTAATGACATACTAGAAATCAGAGCGAAAATCAGAAGCAAAACCGTGCGTTAAGACGCGGGCAGTTCGCCTTCCCAGCGCGCGACGACGGCGCTTGCCAGGCAGTTTCCGGTTACGTTCACGGACGTGCGGACCATATCGATCAGGGCGTCAACCCCGAGGATGAGGAAGATCGGTTCGGTGGGCAAATGCAGCGAGCCAGCCGTGGCGATTAGTACGACGGGCACGGCCCGAGGCACGCCGGCGATACCTTTACTCGTCAACATCAATATGAAGACCATGAAGAGTTGCTGCGACCACGACATCGGGATTCCCGCGGCCTGGGCCACGAAAATCGATGCCATCGCGAGATACAGCGTCGAGCCATCGAGATTGAAACTGTAGCCTGCGGGAATCACAAACGCGACAATCTCGCGAGGGACGCCGAAGGCTTCCATCGATTCGATGGCGCGGGGCAGGGCGGCTTCGGAGGAACTGGTGGCGAAGGCAATTGTCGCAGGTTCGGCGACGGCGTTCAAAAACCGGCCTACTCGAAGGCGAGCCGCCAGCACGATCGGAAGCAACACGAGAAGCAAGAAGGCGAGCAGACCGCCGTAAGCCGTAAGCACTAACTTCCCCAACGGTAGAAGAACGTTGATCCCCAAATGGCCGACGGTGTAGGCCATCGCGGCTCCCACACCGACGGGTGCGAAGTACATGACAATGTTGGTTAAGCGGAACATGGTTTGGGTGAGCGATTCCGCAAGACTCAACATCGGCTGGCGGTATTTTTCGGGAACTTGAGTCAGGGCGATGCCAAACAGAATTGCAAACACAGCGACCTGCAAGATCTGGTTTTCCGCGATGGCCTTAGCGAGATTTTCGGGGAACACATGGACGATGAATTCGTCCCATCGCAAGCTGCCGACGTTTTGCAGCGACTGTCCTTCGGGCGCGGGCGGCAGGACAAGCCCCACACCGGCGCGGGTCAGGTTGATAGTGGCAACCCCAATGAAGAGCGCGACCGTTGTGACCACTTCGAAGTAGACGAGGCTCTTAAGCCCAATGCGGCCGACCTTGCGCACGTCGCCGTGGCCGGCAATGCCGGTAACGAGGGTCCCTAGGATTAACGGTGCGACGATCACCTTGATGAGGCGCAGAAAAATATCGCTAAGAAAACGGAGATGTACCGCGAACTGAGGCGAATGGAGGCCCAATTCCAGCCCGAAGAGCATGGCAAAGAAAATCCAGTAGGTGAGAGAGCGTTTGCCGAGGCCGCTGTAGAAGAGCAGGAGCAGGCCCGCCCAGTGTATAGCCGCCACCCAGGGATGTCCCGGGAAAAGCGCTAGAAGAAGCGAACCGACAGCGAACAGCGACAAACCACCAATCAGGAGGAGGCGGAATGACTTGGCGGAGTTAGCGGGCAAATTGTGTTCCTTGATAGACGGCAGTCCTTCTCACTGAGCACCCTATGCCGCGGTAATCGGCAGTTTGTGACGCGCCATCATATACTCGTGCCGCGGTTTCAAGTAGCGCTTCGTTAGAAACCGCACAGACTTGCCCAGTGCTCGGACCGGCTGCTATCTTGCCTGCATGGCAGAAATCAAGCGGTTCGAGTGTTCCCGCTGTCGATCGCAATCGACCACGAATGGTCCGCGCACGGTGTGTCTGAATTGTGACGGGTCGCTTTACGTACGCTACGACTTGTCAGTTCTGCGCGGACTCACTCAACGTGGGGAAGTCTCTTGTGCCGGGGCTGCATCGCAATTAGGTGGAATGTGGCGGTATCGCGCAGTTCTTCCCGATGCTGAGCCGGTCACGCTCGGCGAAGGCTGGACACCGATGATTCGCAGCCGGCGCTATCAGAATGCTTACCTGAAGGAGGAAGGCGCGAATCCTACCGGAAGCTTCAAGGCGCGCGGCATGGCGATGGCCGTGACGATGGCACGGCACTATGGGTTGACGAAATTGGCCGCGCCTTCGGCTGGAAATGCCGCAGGCGCTTTGGCAGCGTATGCAGCGGCCGCGGGGATTGAGGCGCACATCTTTATGCCGAAGGATGTGCCATTCGCGAATTACCTGGAAGCCGTAATGTACGGGGCGAATGTCACGCTGGTGGATGGACTGATTTCCGATTGCGGCCGGATGGTGGCGGAGCGGAAAGAAAGAGAAGGCTGGTTCGACGTTTCCACGCTCAAGGAGCCATTTCGCGTGGAAGGCAAAAAGACGATGGGATACGAACTAGTCGAACAACTCGGGTGGGAGTATCCCGAAGCAGTTTTTTATCCGACGGGCGGGGGAGTCGGCTTGATCGGGATGTGGAAAGCGTTCCTGGAATTGGAGGAGCTCGGATGGGTGCGCGCGGGAAAGAGGCCGCGGATGATCGCCGTGCAGTCGGCGGGTTGCGCTCCGCTCGTGCGCGCGTTTGAGCACGGAGAAAAAGTCAGCGAGATGTGGAGGGATGCGGCAACGTTTGCCTCGGGTTTACGCGTGCCAAAGCCTTACGGAGATTACATCATGCTGGAGATTCTTCGCGAATCGGGAGGCTTAGCCGTTTCGCTGCCTGACGAGGAAATTCTCGCTTCGCTGAAAGACTGGGCGAGGAATGAAGGAGTTTTTCTTTGCCCGGAAGGCGCGGCAGCGACCGCAGCCTACGAGCATCTGTTGAAGACGGGCAACCTCAAGCCGGAAGACCGCGTCGTGCTCTTCAATACCGGCGCGGGGTTGAAGTACACCGACGTGACAGCGGAAGCTGCAGGAATTCGGCGGCCGAATGCAGGAGTAGCCTCTTGCGGTGCCCTTGTGAGCAGGATTGACACTGCGGCGAAGGAAATTAGAGACTAGTTGCCGGACAATTTGAGACAGAAAGAGGAGCACCGTGCCATCGCTACCAGTGTTAGCCAATAACGGCGCCATGCACCAGTTCGTGAGCCCGTACGAGGTGGTCTCGAAGCTCAGTGGCCACACCTATAACGTAAGTTTTTCGCACATCTGGAATGGCATTGCCACGCGGCACAGCGACACGATCGATTCGAAATTTGTGATCGACGGGGAAGGACATATTGTTGGCCTCGCACACCCAGCTTTCGTTGACTTCCGGGGAAAGGCCGGGCGTGACTTGACCGACCGCGAGGCGAGTTTCGTAGCCGCTGAGTATATCCGCGAACGACTGGAAGAGGAAGACGAGCGGCCGCTGTACGACGTGCCGCGCGAGGAAGTGACGCGGCTGATCGAATTGCTGGGGATCAAGTAGACCAAAAGAAGAAGCAAAAAGATCCATCGCGTCGCCTTACCGCAAGTTATCCGCACACTTTGGGGCTCGGCCGCAAGATTAGAAATTGAGCTTTGGACCGTCAGTCGGTGAACTGCGGCTGGGCTTTGACGGCGGCTTCATCTTCGACGCGAAAGACCGCGAGCCTCGGGTGGTGCAAGCCGTCGCGGCGGATGAAGTAAATCACCAGCAACAAGAGCAGCGCGCCAAAAACCATCACCGCTGCTGCCGCCTGCAAGCCGATTTGCAGGTCGCTAAGATCTGAGATGCGGCCGATGAACAAAGGCCCCAAGGCGCCGAGCAATTGTGTGGCGAACATGTAAACGCCGATAGCCGTGGCGTGGGCTCGTTGGGGTGTAAGGTCGTGGATGACAGCGGTTGTGGGTCCGTGGTACCAGGACATGAAGTACATCGAAACAAAGAAGCCGGCGAGGACGAGCCACTTTTCTTCGGATTGGATCGCAATCAGCAGAAACGGAGCGGCCACCAGAAACGCGCCAGCAATCACCAGAACGCGACCGAAGATGAGCCGCTTCTGCAAGCGGTCAGCAAAAAATCCCCCTGAGAGGGCGCCGAGTACCGACGAGAGAAGAGCAATGATGGCGAGGAAAAGGGCCGCCTCTTTGATGCTGAAGTTTTTGTAGTTAGTGGCGTAGTCGATGCCCCAGGTGACAAACGAGACGCTCGAAAAGGTAATGCAGACGCCGGCCGCGATCATGGCAACAAAAGCGGGTACACGCAAAAGTTGTGCAATGCGGACGACTTCTGACCGCGGACGTCGCGGGGGTTCTTGCAGTTTGAGCGCACTGAGGCCCGGAATGAGGCCAAACACGCCAACAATGACGAAGGCGTGCTGCCAGCCATGACGTTCGCCCATAAGCCCGCCCAGAGCAAGGCCCGAAACGCCCCCCAAGATCATGCCTGAAGCAAAAATAGATTGAGCCAGCGCGCGGTTGTCCTTGGAAAAGGAGTCGGAAATGAGCGACTGGGCCGCCGGAGCGTAGGCGGCTTCGCCGACGCCGACAAGGGAACGGGCAAGAATGAGCATGGAGAATGTCGGTGCGAGCCCACTGGCGATCGCCGCGAGGCTCCAAAAGATTACACCCGTCGCGATGATTTTGGGTTCGTTGAAGCGGTCGGCGAGATAGCCGGAGGGAATGGAGGCCAGCGCCAGGACGACGAGGAGTACCATCTGCAGGGAGCCGAGTTGCGCATCGCTTACACCGAAGTGCTGGCGCAAGAGGGGAACGAGAGGATTCAGAACTTGCCGATCGGCGAAGTTGACAAAATTGATTAAAGCAAGTACAGCAAGAAGTCGCGCCTGTGCATAGTTGAACGGGATCTTTCGTAAGGCCATGTGATTTGCGGCTTCCCCTGGGCGCGGCGTGACGTCCGGCGGGTCCAACACGAACCCGTTTACAGGAACTCAATGGATTATATAACGCCGATGACGCAAGCCAACCGAAACACGTCAACGAGTGACAGGTTGACCACCGTCCTTTCGTACGGAGCCCTAGTGGTGCTGGGCTATTTGGTGTTCCTGATCGTGGCGCCGTTTGCCGCTCCTCTGGCGTGGTCCGCGATTTTTGTCATTTTCTTTTACCCCCTGTACGAGGGGCTGGAGAAACGATTTACGCCCACACACGCGGCAGTGATCTGCGCGGCTGGAGTGACTTTGCTCTTGATTATGCCGGTACTGTTCGTGCTGCTCTATGCCGCGCGCGAGGCGATCGATGCGTCAGCGCGCATACGGGCTTTTCTGAGCGAGGGCGGAACGCTTCCGGCAGTTTCCGCGGACCGGCTCCGTCAACACCTGCCAGAGTCCCTGCGGGACATTGATTTCGTTGCACCGCTACGTCAAGGGGCCGAGCGAGTCGCGACCTATCTTGCGTCGAGTCTTGGACTGATGCTGAAAAACCTGTTTTCCCTTTTGGTCAGCCTGTTTATATCCCTGTTCGCGCTGTTCTTCATGTTTCGCGACGGCAAGAAGATCATGCGAGCGGTGCGCCACCTGATTCCGTTCGAAAGGCAGCTTCAGGACAACATGCTATCCGAATCGCGGGACCTGATTTTTGCGAGTGTTGCGGTGGCATTGCTGATTGCGGCAATTCAGGGGATTTTGGGAGGAACCGCGTTCGCGCTGGCTGGAGTGAAAGCGCCGGTATTCCTGGGTTTGCTTGTGGCGTTTTTCTCGATCGTGCCGGTCGTTGGTTCGGCGCTGATTTGGGTGCCCGCGGCGCTGTGGCTCGGATTGAACGGACACTGGGGCAAGGCAATTATTGTGGTCGCGGTATGTGGAGGGGTTGCCGGCCTGGCGGACAACCTGGTGAGGCCGCTTCTGCTGCGCAACCGCACAAAGTTGAACGACCTGCTGGTATTTCTGAGCATCCTCGGCGGTTTGCAGGTGTTCGGGTTGTTGGGGTTGGTGATCGGGCCGACGGTTGTGGCGGCCGCATTGGGGGTTTTCCGGGTCTACATGGAGAGCCGGGAGCGGCTGGAGACGGAGCAAGCGTAACTGCTTGTGTGACAGCGAGTGTAAAAGCCCGGCCAGATGGTTCGGTCTGTGCTAGAGTACGCGCTCGAATGAGTGAGACGAACGTCAACTCGAACCGGAGACTCGCGGAGTTGGGCCCGGAAAAGTTGCGCTGGCGCTGCGAGCTTTCGCGTATCCCTTTTGAAACCACAGCGCAGGCACAGAAGCGCGAAGGCTTCGTGGGGCAGGAACGAGCGTTGCGCGCACTGAAGATGGGCGTAGAGCTTTCCGCGCCCGGGTACAACGTCTTCGTGTGCGGGCTGGCAGGGACCAGCCGCGGCGGAACGATTGCGCAGATGATCGAAGATTTGCATCCGGCCACCAAGCCCTCGCTGGACCGCTGCTACGTGAACAATTTCAAGATTCCCGACAGGCCGCGTCTTTTGACCGTGCCGCGCGGTTCGGCGAACGCTTTCAAGAAAGATGTGCAGGCGGGCATTGACTTTTTGCGCCGCCGGATTCCCCAGGTGTTCGAAGGGGAGCCGTTCCAGAGGCAAAAGGGGCGCATCGTCGAGCGGTTCTCGGTGCGCGAGAAAGATCTGATGGACGATTTTACGCGCCGCATTGCAAGGGAACAGTTTGCGCTGGGCCATATGCAGGTAGGAGCGGTGGCCTTGCCGGAAATTTTTCCGGTTCTCGAAGGGCAGATGGTGCCGATCGAGGACATCACCAAAATGGTGCACGAAGGAAAGCTCGAGAGCGGCGTGGCCGAAGAGATCGAGCGCAAATACGAACAGTTCCGTCAGGAATTCACGGTGGTTTACCGGAAGACGTTAACGCTTTCGCGGGAATTGGCTAGCGAGTTGAGCTATCTGGAGCAAGAAGCCGCTTCTGTGCTGGTGGACGGGGTGATCGAAGAGTTGAAGGAAAAATATCCGGGCGCGGATGTTGCCGAGTATTTGGAGGAGGTGAGGCATCACCTGCTCGACAACCTTGGACCGTTCAAGGAACGCGAGGGAGAAGAGGAGCAATCGCAGGAGACACCTGAAGCATTACAAAAAGCGCCCGGGCCGGAGCGGGATCCGTTTCGCGTGTACGGGGTGAACGTGATTCTAGCGCATAATCACGAGGATTCGCCTCCGGTGATTTTCGAGACCACGCCGACGTACGCAAACCTATTCGGCACGATTCAACGTGCCTACGATGCGCGGGGTGGATGGACGAGCGATTTCATGGACCTGCGCGCAGGCTCGTTGCTGCGCGCCGACGGCGGGTTTTTGATCATGTATTCGATCGAGGCGCTATCGGAGCCGGGCGTGTGGCGGGCTTTGAAGCGCACTCTGAATCACAACCGGCTGGAGATTCAGCCTTTCGAGAGTTTTTATCCGTTCACCACGACGGCACTGAAACCGGAACCGATTGAAATCAATGTGAAGGTAATTCTGATCGGCGACCGCGACCTGTATGAACTTCTTTACGACTATGAAGAGGACTTTCGCAAGATTTTCAAGGTGCGGGTGGAGTTCGACGAAGAAATGCCGATGAGTGATAGGGTTATCGAGGAGTACGCCGGGCGGCTTCGGACTCTGAGCGAGAAAGAAGGCCTTTACCCGTTTGACCGCGGGGCCTTTGCCGCGATTCTGGAACACGGCGTGCGGAAGGCGGGACGCCGCAACAAAGTGACGGCAAGATTTGTGGATATTGCGGATCTGGCACGCGAGGCCCACTACGCTGCCGCAGCTTGCAATGAGAATGTTGTGCGGGCGGCACATGTGCGGGCGGCCATTGCTTCGAAGATCGAGCGGCACAACCTGATCGAGACGCGCATCCGGGAGATGATCGAAGAGCAGACGCTACTGGTGGACCTTTCCGGGTCGTGCGTGGGGCAGGTAAACGGGCTGAGCGTGCTGGAGATCGGCGGCTACTCGTTCGGAAAACCGGTGCGGATAACTGCGACCGCGGCTTTGGGGAAGGCGGGATTGATCAATATCGAGCGCGAAGCGAATCTGAGCGGGCGGTTTCACGACAAAGGCGTGCACATCATTGCCGGGTACCTGCGCGCGTGCTTTGCAAAAGACAAACCACTGTCGCTGGCGGCGAGCATCTGTTTTGAGCAGTCGTACTCCGGCGTGGACGGGGATAGCGCGAGCTCCACGGAGATTTACGCGCTGCTGTCGGCACTGGCGGATCTGCCGCTGCGCCAGGAGATCGCGGTGACCGGATCGATGAACCAGCGGGGAGACATCCAGGCGATTGGTGGCGTGAATGAGAAAATCGAAGGGTTCTTTGATACCTGCCGGATCGAGGGGTTGACGGGTACGCAAGGCGTGATGATTCCGCTGGCGAACGTGGAAGACCTAATGTTGCGGGAAGACGTGATCGACGCCGTGACCAAGGGTACGTTTCACATCTGGCCGGTCGCGCGCGTGGAAGAAGGCGTGGAATTGCTTACCGGGGTGCGGGCGGGGTGCCGCAATGGCGCAGGAAAGTTCGAAGCGGATAGCGTATTTGGGCGCGTGGATGAGAGGTTGCGGGAGATGGCGCGGACGCTCAAGGAGTTTGAGTGACGGCGGCGTTACCCGGGAAGCGAGCCTCATTAATACGTTAGCTTTTTCGGTCCCAAGGGCGGGCTTCAGGACACAGTCCCCCACCTTGGCAGGCGGATCAGGCTAGTTCGCTGGTTTTGGAGCGACGTAGGCCTTGCGGTGGTCCACGATGTAGTCCGACGGTTTATCTTTCCCGGCAGCTTTCGGTTTCTCCACACGCACGTCGATCGTATGCACGGCGCCGTCGGCCACGGGAGGAGCAAATGCCAGGCTGTATTCGTGGCGTACGAGTAGCGCGATCTGCCGGTACGCCTCCTGGAACTCTTTGGCGTTTGTGGGGAAATACGCGCGACCTCCGGTGGCCTCAGCAAGCGACTTCAACCAGCGATCGGCCTGCTCAAAGGCAGCCTGCGTCTGTTGGACTTGCCGTTTAGCGCCTTCCTTACCGTTGCGCAGCGGACCGCTCATGGAAATGCAGAGGATTCTGACATCGTTCACTTGCAAGCGGCTTAAGAGCGCCAGCATTACGGGTTGGGGCGATGTGTCGACACCCGTCGAGAGGAGCAGGATGGTTTTCTTGCCGGGCACGGGCCTCAGCCAGTCCAGGACCGTGTTCAAGCTGGAGGAGAGGTTGAGCTGACCGTAGCCGAGATTGAATTGGATCTGCTCGAGTGCCGACTGGGCCATTCGTTTATCGGCCGTGAAATCGAGCAGCGTGAATGGAGCATCGTGGTAGCGGACGAGGGCGACGCGGTCGCCGGGAGAAAGGCCGCCGAGGAGCGTGTCGGCGACGAAGAGGTGAACGTCCTGAAGAAGATAAACCGCGGGCCCGGCTTCGACAAGCAAGAGGACCTGGGCAGGCTCGTCGATGGAAGCAAAATCGGTGAGGGGTTGCTCCGCGCGATTGTCTGTGACTCGAAAATTTTCGCGTGCGAGGCCTTCGACCAGTTTCCCGCGGCTGTCGGTAACAATCACGCCAACGTTGACGCGCTCGACGGTGATGCGAATGGTTTGTTGGGGAGGCGCGGCCTGTTCCTGAGATTGGGAGGGCTCGGCGCAAAGAATCAAGGTGAGCGCGAGGAAAGAAGTAATCCGATTTCGGCTCATAGGTAATTCAGCGCGAGAGCAAAGTTCCTCTAGGGGCCGCAGCAACTTCGGCCGGCGATCTGGCAGCAGACTTAGTCGAGCCACTCGTCAAAGTGCACGCCCTTGGCATCTTTCCGCGAGGCACCGATTAACCTGTGCAGGTGCCGAGGGAAAACCTCAGGATTTACCTGGCTGAGCCAGTCTGTGAACCTTTTGTTGGATTCGGCAGCCTCGTTGGACTTTGCCGCGGAATGCCGAAATATTTTTTGGGAGCGCAGGACCGGAATTCGAGGCGGCCTGCTCAAGATAACCGCGCAACGATTCACTTTTGCTTGCGCCGAGGAGAAAGCTGGGGGTCATCGCGAGGTAGTAGAAATTCCACTGTGCCATTCCGGCGGAACTCTGTCCGCCACCGAGGGAAACCTTCAGAATTGTGGCGTTGCCTTCGTTACGTTCAGAGGAGATTCGATCACCTAGAATGCTGCGCGCGAGCTTGAGGGCATCGGGTTTGTTGCGGATGCCCAACAGGTAGATTCGCTGAGAACTGTCGAGAGCCGGGCTGTTTTGCAGCGAAGCGAACTCGCCGGTGACGGTCCCGAGCGCCTCTGGCAAAGGCATGCCGAGACGGGTTTCGGCCATGGTCTCAAGCGGATTGGGAGTGCTTGAAGCGCTCCCACGCGGTTGAGAGAAGGCGCGCTTCAAAGTGCGATAGATACCCAGCAGATCAAACTGGGATTCACTGTAGTAGACCGTGTCAGAAGTGACCATCGCGAGTGAAGCAGGACTCGCCTGGCCGTCAGCCCAAAGATCGAAGAGCCCGCCCGAGGTGGTATCGCCGAGGAGCGATGCGGTCATGCGGGTTTTTGAACCCTCGAGGGAGATGTGACCCGCGATGGAATGAAGGGCATCAAGCTTTAGCCCCGCCAGAAATGGTTTTACCGGCACTACGGCGTTGTTCGGCAAATCGGCCGCGAGGCCCGAGGCATTTGAGAGGCCCACGAATTCGAGGACGCCTCCAGCGAGAAGCGGCTTTGCTTCCTCGAAGGCTTCGGATTGGGCCAGGGAGCCGCCGGCGGGCTTGCCATTCAGACGATTCAGGATTTCCTCGAAGACCGGAAGTTCATTGGCGCTGACGGCATATTTGCCCTTCTCCGCCCAGTAGGTGATGCCGGTTTTGCGTTCGACCTTCAACGCGCTGACACCGGCAACGGTAATTTGCGAAAGTTTTGGGACGTCGGTTTCCGAACCGCGCATGCGGAGCACCGCCTTTGAGAGCAAGTCTTCTTTGCCGGTGCGGTCGTAGATGAAAAAGCCGCCATTCCACGGGGGCGAGGTCTTGGCTCCGGTGTCTTTGGCAGAGGAGTCTTTGGAGATGGCAGGCACTGGCGGTTTCTGAATGTAGCCGAGCAGAAAGCTGTTGTCTAAGAGAGTGACGTACTGGGCGATCTCTTCGCGGCTGATTTTAGGCTTGTCCTTCTGGCCTTGGTTCTGCGGGCTGCTCAACACGGTTTCGACGAAAGAGGCGCGCGCGGAAGCGAAATCCGGATCATCCCAGAGCGCAAAAAGGGCGCTACTCTTGCGAGCCTCGCCGGTTGGAGTACCTCTCCAAAGCAGATAGAAGACCGTGCGGGCGGGGAGTTGTCCAGGCTCGATGGGGAGCTGGGCGGCGCACGGACGAGGGGCGCAGGCAGCCGCGAGGACGAGAAGGACAGCGACTGTTAGGTTGCGACTGGGCATGTGGGGGCGGGTCTCCTTGGACGACATGTGTAGGCCGAGATAGGAATCGTAGCGTCTGAAGCCATGGCAAATGAAGTGTTGTCCGAGAGAGTGTTTCCACAACGGGGACAAGGTAGACTGACTCCCAGCCGGAATGAGTCTGGCGAAACAGTGTGATTTGCCAGACAGAATGATCCCTCCGCTCGATGCCTGGTGTTCGCGCAACGCGAAAGCCGGCCATTCCGGTCGGGATCAGAGCTTTGCGCAGGATCCTTGCGCCGCAGCCGAAAGACGGGGTTACTTTGACGCGGGCGCGCTGGCTTCCTTTGGGGTAGCCAGGTAGCCGGTGATCTGGTTTTTGCCAACGTCGAAGACGACAATCTCGTAGGGCGCGGAACGCGCAGAACCCTTGACGTAGAACTGTACGGGTTCGCCGGCGGTCTTGTCCTTCTTTTCGATGGACTTGTCGTCGGCGAGAACGGTCATGGTGTACCTGGATTTTTTCTGATCGGCTTTGTCGAGCTTGAGTTGCACGGGGCCGACGCGCTGCGCGCTTTTGGCTTTCTGGAGAGTGAACTCATAGTAGTTTCGGTCGCCCTTGCGCTTGAGTTCTTCGAGGTCGTCGTGGTTGCGGGCAATGAGGCCGCTCATCACCCCCATATCGCCGGTAGCGCGGTCGAGCTTCGATTTCGTGGCTTCGAGGTCGCTGCGTGTGGATTCAATATCTTTCTTGGCGCCGGTGACGTCGGTAGCAACGGCGCCAATCTTGGCGTCGCTTTCTTTTTGCGCCGCGGAAATTTCCTGGCTCAACCTTTGGTCGGAGGCCGCTTGTTGCCTGCGGATGGTTTCCGCGCGGCTCTTGGCGTCAGCGAGTTCGGCCTGAGTCATACCAACTTTCTGGGCAGTAACGTCGACTTGTCCCTTGAGTTCGGCAATGCGTGAATTGGCCTGCTCGAGTTGCGCCGAAAGAATCTTGCCCTGCTCTTCGGACTTGGCAAGCTCGTGTTGCAAGCGGGTCTGTACCGAGTAGCCGGCATAAGCGAGAACAGCGACGCCGGCAATCAGCAGACCAAATAGGACCATAATCCAGCGCGGAGTCCCGAGATTTTCATAGCGATAAGACTCCTCGGGGCTCGGCACATTCGGAGAAATACTCATTCTCCCTCCTCAGAAAGCTTCATGGGTTGACCTAGAAATTATCCAACGAGGAGAGCGGCAAGTCCAATGGTGGTTCCGGCGGGTTGACGGGTCATTTACGGCGCCGGGAGGCGCTGCCGCGGCGTTCCGGCCAGCGGGCGAAGATGCAGGTGTTCAGGCCGCCGCGAGGGGTGAATTCACCCTTGACGACGCACCATTCAGGCTGCACGGCCGCGACCAGGTCGCTAAGCATTTTGTTGACGGCGTTTTCGTAGAAAATTCCGAGATTGCGATAAGCGAGGAGGTACAGCTTCAGCGATTTGAGTTCGACGCAGAACTTTCTGGGCTTGTACTGAATCGTGATCGTACCACAGTCGGGCAGACCGGTCTTCGGGCAGACCGAGGAATACTCCGGGTAGCGAGTGGTAATGACGTAACCGGGATACTGATTGGGCCAGGTTTCGAGCGCGGGCAACTTTGCGTGAATGCCCGCCTTGGCGTGTTCTTCGGTGTAGTCCGGCATTGTCCGTCCTCGGTGAATCAGGTCTTTTGCCCGAATAGGACTATTGTACCCGGTTGGCGATTACTTACGGCCTCTTGCCTAAGGCCACGCATTGACCTATGCTGAGCGCAAACGTGGAGGAACCAGCAGGACACGGTCGGACAGATGATCTGCCCCGTCTGTAAACATCTTGGCGCGAGACGTTCGCGCCGGCAATCCGCTGCCGATTACATTCTGAGCGTTTTTGGTGTCTACCCGTGGCGGTGCACAGGATGCCGAGCGCGCTTCCATGCACGGATGACGCCACTGAGCGACGCGCTGCACGCGCATTGCCCGATCTGCGGGAATCCTGATCTGAAACGGATTGCGCCGGAGCACGTACGCACCCCCCTGTCGTCGATCTGGCGGGCGTGCCACTTTCGTGCGCTCCGTTGCGAGCCATGCCGGCACAAATTTTTCTCGATTCTGCCCCGGCGGTACGAACTTTCGTCTGCCGACTAAGAGATCGATTCGCTCCGGTCAGCCGTAAGAATCAAAAGGCGGCGAAAGGGGCTGAGCAAAAAACGCGGTTGTTCCAACCTCATCCTTTCTAGATCGGGCAGTCGAGGGCCTTACTGTGGCGAATTACGCCGCGATCGTCGCTCACTATGGCGTAGAGGCACTTGGGGTCAGTGGTGTCTTCCAGAACTAGATCGTAGGACTTTCCGTCGTTCGAGATATTCAGACGCAGCTTCCAGCCGGGCACGATTTCCTTTCCACGGCCGTACATGGCGTGGGCCACGGTGGGGAGAGATTCCGGGGCCCATTTTGTGCCAGTTTCGGTGAAGTCGCCGTTGCCAAACAGCGTGTCCCAATTAGCGAAAATTTGGTGTTTTCGCAGGTAATCGGCTTCAGCGGAATTGATGGCGCGGGTGATGTTGACAGCCAGGCTGCGACGCTCGCGCTCGCGGTCCGCCACGCCGACGGACGGTTTTTGCGCATAAGCAAAGACGGCGAGCGCGAGAAAGGACAGCAGAGACAAAGCAGTTAGAAGCTTGAATGAAGGCACCTTCGACCCCCTGGGAAAAGCACGACGGTCTGGAATCGGAAGCGGTCGATCATGCCACCGGAGTGGTTGTTTTCCAACCAGCCCGGTCGACTCGCGCCACGATTTCCTATTGCACCAGGCCCGCTCTGGAGTATGATGCACAGCCAAATCTGGTGTTTCCCGCAGTACCATGGAGGTGGCTATGGCCGCAGCTCCCCCCAGCATTGAAGCAGCGCGCATCGCCGCACTGAACCGCTACGCCATACTTGACACCGAACCGGAGCAAAGTTTCGACGATCTTGTGATTCTTGCGGCCTACGTGTGCAAGACGCCGATGGCGATGCTGTCATTGGTGGATGAGCATCGGCAATGGTTCAAGAGCAAAGTTGGAGTGCAAGTGCGCGAGACGCCGCGGGAGGTCTCGATCTGTTCGCACGCGATCCGGCAGGAAGATCTGTTCGTCGTTCCGGACACGTTAGAGGATCCGCGATTTCGGGAAAACGTTCTGGTCGTAGGCGAGCCTCGAATCCGATTTTACGCCGGAGCGCCGCTTATCAATGAAGACGGATTTGCTCTCGGGACACTCTGCGTGGTGGACCGCGAGCCGCGCGAACTGGATGAGGATCAAAGGAGCGCGCTAATGTCGCTGCGCCGGCTGGCTCTCGCGCAAATGGAGTTGCGGCAGAACTTGAGGTTACTAAAGGAGGCGCTGAACGACAGAACCAGGGAAGAGCATGCGCGGGAACTCGAGGTAAAGCGGCTCGAGGAAAAGCTGGTTCGCGTGCTGGGCCTGAAGCTTTGAAGAGCGAGATCCGGAGAGACGGCCCGTCGCATCAGAAGGCGAGCCCGATTGTGGAAGTTATTTTCCGTGAGCGGAGACGGGGCACTGCCCGGCTCCGGCGGGACAGCAAGCTTTGTCATCCCTGAAATGGCAAGCCCTCGCGCTGCCGCCGCAGCAGGGCTGCCGTTGCTGGCGCAGCAAGACGTTCGGTCCCGAGATGAGCAAGCGTTCGCGTTCCTGGCGTGGCAGCAGCTCCTTGCGGGTTTTGTGTCGTTGTTGTCGTGGTGACAGCAAGTCGTGCTTGTGACCTCATGGCCATGGCAGCAGGCCTCGGCGTGAAGGTTGGCGGCAGGGGTCGAGCCATGCAATGCAGGGTCGCAACAGGCGCAGGTGGGATTTGCAGGGTCCTTGTGTGGGGCGGGGGATGTTGGCGGAGCTTGTGATTGCGGGGCGGCCTGGTGCGCCGAGGTCTGCTGGGCAGCGTAAGGCAGCCAAGCGGATACGGCAAAGATCGCAAATAATGCGAGCATTCTGAGTTTCATCATTTCACCTTTATTCTGCTTTCTTCGCTTCAAAGTGGGAGAAGCGTCCCCTGCGGACTCATAGAGTGCGAATTGGTGTGCTGAATACGCGACTCAGAGCCGCAGGACGGTGAGCGAAGTGCGTTGCGAAGGAGGCAGCCCGGATAGTGGGCCAACAAGGCCCCTGGCCAGCGCAGGCGTGCGCAGCTCGAACAAAGAGAAAGAAATGAGCGCGAATTTCGCGAGCAGCGAGTGTTTTGCGATTCCTGGGGGCAAGTCCCTGCCTATGTCACTCGACACGGTACAGCACTGATGAATGAGGGAAACGCGTGAAGAGCAATGCAGTGCGGAGCGGGCTCTTTGGCGGGTTCACTCTCGTGAGGGCAGCAGTTGTGCCGCGAAGGGGAAGGTTCAGGTTGATGGGCAGGTGAAGCTCCTGCCAGCACCACAACTGCTGCCCGAGAGTGTGCGCGTTGGCATCCCGAAGTAGGCTGGTTGACGGTCCAACCCAAGAGGGTGACGATCAGGACCACTCCAAGGGATCGTCTGGCCATTGCGGGTATGATTGTGCGGGAAAATGGCAGGGCAAGGCTGTGACGGTGGTCACACCGATCCATTCGCTCGAATGCTTCGGAGTCGCTGCCTTGGCGAGGGCCAAAGACTTATGTGGTGTCACAATCCGCGCGCTTTTCTGGTGCCACTTTTGTGGGTGCTTCCGCTTTTAACACCAGGGTCGTCCCAAGCGCAGGCACCGGTACCGGTGCGTAAGCCCTGTGGAGAGGGAATCACTCTGAAGCTGAACGCTGCGATTGCAACGCAAGGGTCGCTGCTCGTGGCGGAAGTGGCCAGTACCAATATCGTGCCAGCAATCACCGCGGAATGGGATGGGCGTGCGATTCCGGTGTGGAGCGAAGGCAAAAATCCAACTTCGTTGCACGCGTTGCTAGGCGTGGACCTGGAAAAAGCTCCTGGCCGCTATGAATGGAAGATCTCGTGGGAGGGGGCTGATGGCAAGGCCAACACCTGCAGCGCTCAGGTGACGGTGCACGCGGGAAAATTCCCAACGGAGCGACTCAAGGTGGAAAAACAGTTTGTTCAGCCGGACCCGGAGCAGCAAAAGCGCGCCGAAGAGGATCAAAAGAAAATGCGCGCGATTTACGACACGGTGACGCCGGAAGCGCTGTGGACGGGCAAATTCCGACTCCCGTTGAAGGAGCCGGCGACGGGAGGGAATTTCGGGCGGCGCCGCATTCTAAACGGGGAGGCACGCTCGCCGCATGCCGGCGTGGATTTTCCGGCGCCCAGCGGCACGCCGGTTTTCGCATCGCAGTCGGGCAAAGTGGTTCTGGCCGAAGAACTCTACTATTCGGGAAACACCATTGTGATCAATCATGGCTATGGAATTTACACGTTGTATGCACACTTGTCGGAGATTGGCGTGCACGCGGGTGATGCCGTCGAAGCGTCGAGTGAGATTGGGAAGGTGGGCGCCACGGGCCGTGTGACCGGGCCACATCTTCATTGGGGGTTGACGGTCGAGCACGCACGGGTGAACGCCATGGACATCGTGCACCGGCAGCCGTGAGTTCAGCCTGTTGACCTCGGACTGGGAGGCGCTGGCCTGAAGGCCGGCGCTAGCGAGGCGAGGCGGCGCGGAGACGCCACTGTTCCCGAAAGAACTCGACTACGGCTCGGTGAAAGGTTGGCTGGAAAGGCGTGGAGAGATGGTCACCTTCACATTGGGCGAAGCGCGCGGTCGGTATTCCTTTCAGAAAGCCAACAACCTATTGATTAACGAGATCGGCCTTGCCGTTGAGTATTAGCACCGGCACATTGATTTTGTTGAGCGCGTTGACGGGTAAGGTGGGTGCTACGACGCCGCGAATCACCGCGGCCAGCACCTTCGTGTCGGCCCCCGTGACTTGAGCGGCGATAATGTGCGCGGACCCCAGGTGACCAGGAACAATTTCGCCCTGGTCGAGAATTCTTGTGCCTTCCTCTGTCCAGACCTTCATCGTGAGAGGTCGGGGTATGTAATCGGGAATCGGCCAATCTTTGGGAAATTCGAGGATGGTGTCTTCAATTGCGTAGTCGGCGATGCCGCCGAGAATGGCGGATTTTACCTGGGTTGCGCCCAATAGGAGGAGGCGAGCGGCGTTGCCCGCTCCCATGGAAAAACCGATTACGTCAACCGACTCAAGATGCAGGTGCGCTATGAGAGCGATTACGTCTCGGGCCATTGCTGAATCAGCGTAAGCGGCCGTTTCCCTGGGCTTTCCCGAAGCGTCGAATCCGCGCATGTCGGGCAACATGGTGCGAGCGCCTGCAGCACGTAAGACTGGAAGAATGCCGGCCCTTCCTTCCGGAGGGGGGTGGGCAGGGGTGGTGAGCCGCCGAATACCTCCATGAACATTTTTTGACGCTTTTCGAGCACCGGCAATATGCCATCGTAAGGTCCGAACTGGCCGAGCGCGTCGACTCCGTATCCATGCAAAAGAATGACGGGCGGGCCTTGGCCCTCGTCTTGGCAGGCGATCTGAGTGTTGTCGAAAGAAGTGAAGACATTCATGACGGAAGTACTTCTCGATGCCGCCAAAAGCAGCAGCTACTTCAAGTAGGTTCGGACAATTTCGATGAGGTCATCGGCGGCCTCCTCGGAGGACTTTGTCTTCCGGGGCATGTGATTGCGGATGTGGTCTTCCATGAGTTCACCCATGAGGCTGTTGATGGCGCCGCGGGCAGCGGCGAGGCGCTGGAGGATGTCCGCACAGTGGGCGTCTTCCTCAATCGCGCGCTGGGCAGATTCGAGCTGGCCGATGACTTTCTTGGTACGGGTGAGGAGGTCGAGTTTTTCGCGGTCGAGGTGTGACATCTTCGTTGACTACCCTACCAGGGTATGGTAACAAGGATTGCCCGGGCCGCAGATGATCCCGGGCTATCTGAAAGACGGTAATGCATATGGAGTTGAGCGCACAAGACTCAGAGCCGCCCCGATCGCATGACCGGGCTGCCCACCTCGACCCGCTGAGCTGAGCGGAAATCTTCCCGGCTTCTCGCCGGCCGCTGGTGGCGCTCCGAGGTTTCCGCGAGACGCCGAAACACGACCGAAGAAGAGGCGAACAATGTTACAGGCTATTAACGTAAAAACCTGCGCCCGTCAGGCATCATCGCTTTATTGCGTCTGGACGAAGAGCGCAGCCGGCGAAGACGCACCCCTAGTCGCGATCTGGATCGACCGCGAAATGCGTGCTTTTGCCGGAGAATTTGGCGCTGCGGCTGACTCAAAAACGACCGAACAGGACAGCGTGGAAAGCGCGAAAGAACCGCCACCTGGAACGAGAGAATTTCAGCCGGCAATCTAAGAGGAGCGGTGAAGGCGTCGCAACCAATGCGGCAGCGGAGTGCGCAAGGGCGGCCGGTTGCGCGCTGGGCGGCGATCCTTGTGTTGTTGTTCGTTCCCGAGATAGGCCTAGCGCAAAGCGCGCCGACCGCTGGGACATCGGTACTGCCAGCTCCTTTGGGTGATGCGAGAGAAGCAGCTGAAGGCGATGTGGCGCCGGCGGCACTAACGGACGACTCGCTGGTGGTGATGTTTCCCCACCCGGAGTGGGATCGTTTCTGGCTGTCCGGGCAGGCTAATTTCATTTCGCAGTGGCACCCGAGTTTCCATTCGCCGTATCAAGGCACGAACAGTCTGACTCCGGAGGCCCAGGACGCCACGTCGCGGGTATTGACTTTATTTACGGGCTGGCGGGCGACGGACACGACGGAATTCATCTGCGATGTTCAGGAAACCGGCGGCAACGCATTGAGCCAGGCTCTAGGAGTAGCCGGCTTCCCGAATCTGGACGTGGTGCGGAATCCCACCGTGAGTAAGGCGCCCTACGTGGCGCGGCTCATATGGCACCAGATTATTCCGCTCAGCAGCAAAAGGGTAGTCGTGGACCGCAACCCGTTCATGCTTTTTCGCGAGTTGCCGGAGAGGCGCCTGGAAATACGGTTCGGAAAATTCAGCCTGGCGGATTTTTTCGATCTGAATTCCTACGGATCCGACACGAACTTCCAATTTATGAATTGGACCGTGGACAACAACGGCGCGTATGATTACGCCGCCGACACGCGCGGATTCACGTTTGCCGCGTTGATTGAATATCACGACCGTAACTATGCGATCCGGTTCGCTGAAGCGCTGATGCCGAAGGTAGCGAATGGAATCAACCTGGATGCCGACCTGTCGCGGGCGCGTGCCGAAAACATTGAAGTGGAGCTGCACGGCCGGGTCGTCGGCAAACAGCCGGGCATTCTGCGGCTGCTGAGCTACGTGAACCATGCCAACATGGGCGATTACCAGCAGCAGACCAACCAATGGCTGGCGACGCATTCGACCCCGGTACCGGACATTACAGATCATCCTTTGCGGACGACAGTTAAGTACGGCTTCGGCGGGAATTTTGAACAGCCGATTAAGGAGTGGTTTGGTCTGTTCGGACGGTGGGGCTGGAATGAAGGCCAACACGAGTCGTATGCGTACACGGAGGTGGACCAGACCTGGCAGATTGGCGCCGGCGCAAATGGCATGAGATGGGGCCGGCGCAATGACCGAGCTGGACTGGTATTCGTCAGTAACGGAATCAGTCATGATCATGCCGAGTACCTCGGTTACGGGGGGCTCGGGTTCTTGCTGGGTGACGGCAAACTGAATTACGGCAGGGAGAACATCATCGAGAGCTATTACACGCTGCACGTGTGGAGAGGGTTTTTCCCTGCGTTAGCACTGCAATATATCGTGCACCCCGGCTACAACCGGGATCGCGGGCCCGTCATCGTGCCATCACTTCGATTCCACCTGGAGTTTTAGGCTTCCTCGCTCCCGGGTGAATCGAGCAAGGATTGTTTCTCAGTGGAGTTGCGGGACCTGGGCATGAGAGTCGGCCATGCGGGCGCGGGTGCTCTTGACGATTCCGGCAAAGCGACGAGTCAGCTCGCGGATACGGTCGGGTTTATGAAGGAGCATGGACTCGCGCGGGATTAATTCCTTGCCGACACTGAGAGCCACTGCCCCGGCAAGCAGAAACTGTGCGGCATTCTGTTGGGTTATGCCGCCACCGGCGATCAGCGGGACATTGGGAAAAGGCCGGCGCAAGGCGCGGATGTAATTGTCTCCGCCGACCAGAGATACGGGAAAGACTTTCACGAAGTCGGAGCCAGCCTTCCAGGCCGCCATGATTTCGGTCGGCGTCATGGCCCCCGCGATCATGAGGACTTCTGGATTTTCGGCGACGAGACGGACCGTGGGGATGTCCAACGCGGGGCTGCTGATAAACTGAGCCCCTGCGGCGATACACTGACGGGCGCTGGGCACATCGAGGACCGTGCCAGCGCCCAGAATGACCTCGGGAACAGCTCCTACGATTTCGCGGATGACGTCGAGTGCCCCGGGGACGGTCATGGTGACTTCGATGATGGGTATGCCGCCATGGGCCACTTCTTCGACGGCGAAGCGGGCGTCCTGGGCGGAGGAGGTCCGGATGGAGGGTACTAGACCGACCTCTTCGACGAGCTTTCGAAGGTCATCCTTGTTCATGGCTGAGGCGCTCCTTAAAGGCCCACCCGGTGCAAACCCCGGGGCGCGACAACTCGGACTGCGGTGCCAGCATTATAGTGCCGGGAAGTGGAATTTGCAGGGACCACGACCGATATGCACCGAAATGACAGGATGATAAACTCCGGCAAAAGGCGGCTCAAGAACATGTCACCGAAAAAAAGAAAAGCAGGAAAGTTGAAAACGGGAAAGGCTTCGGCAAGCAAGCGAAAGCCGGCTGCGAGGAAAACGAAACGAGTGCTTGCCGGCACAACCAAGAAGAAAGCCCAGAAGATCAAGACCCGGGGAAAAGCAAATGAGGCCGAGCTGGCCTCGTACCGCCGGAGGGGTCTTGGCGCAAGGTCGGCCGGGCAAGCAGGAGACACGCAAGGAGTCTCCTCGAGGGTTGAGGTGGACTCGGAGAGCGTGGAGGAACTTTTGGAGGAAGGACAAGCTTTCGAGGCGGAAGCAGTTGATGGAGTGGAAAACGCTCCGGATGCGGACCAAGGGGAGGTGCGGACGCGACAACTCCCCGAGGATGACGTGCCGGAGGAGTATCGCGAAAAGGATTAGGTGCCAACAGCGTCACGGTAGGGCGAACGGACAAGAAGTGCAAGTTGGAATCATTTCCGATACGCACGGTCTGCTGCGGCCGGAGGCGACACGAGCTTTGGCTGGGGTTGATCTGATCGTGCACGCGGGCGACGTAGGCAACGCCGAGATACTGGCAAAGCTGAAACAAATTGCGCCGGTGTTTGCAGTACGCGGAAATGTGGATCGGGAGGAGTGGGCAAAGGAGTTGCCGGAGACGGCCGTCGTCGACGCTGGTCCGGCGTGTTTCTATGTCTTGCATAACCTGCAGGAGTTGGACCTGGTACCCGAGGCGTCGGGCTTTCATGCCGTAATCAGTGGGCACACACATCAGGCGGAGCAAAGGGAAAAGAACGGTGTGCTGTATTTGAATCCGGGCAGCGCGGGTCCGAGGCGGTTCCGCCTGTCGGTCACCCTGGCGCTGGTCGAGGTGGAAACAAAGCCGTGGCGGGTGGAGATCGTGGAACTGGTATGAAGTGAGCCGTCAGCTGGCCCGGGCGAAGAGTTCGACGGGTTCGATCAGACCTTCTTTCATCATGGCAAGTGTGTTTTTCCCCATTTCCGGCATTTTCTCACCCAGCAGCAAATGAAGGCCCAGGGGCGGAGGGACAGTTTGTGCCCTTTGGGCCATGACGCGCTCGGTGAAGTCAATGGCGAAAGTCCTGCGACTGCGTTCGTGGATGACGCGGAAACCGGCGGTTTGCAGGCGCGGTGCGATAGCAGTTCGAGTCTTCAACAAAACTGGTGTCGTGAGTCGCAGCCCACGGCACGGGATACCGAAGAGGGCCATCGGCGACACTCAGAATGTCGAACACCACAAAGAGCCCGCCGTTCTTGAGCACACGGCGAACCTCTCTGTAGGCAGCGGTCTTGTCACTGACATTCATGCCGACATGAATCATGTAAGCCCGATCGAATGACTGGCCTCGAAGGGCAGACGGAGGACGCTGGCCTGCCGAAATTGGACCAGGTGATCGAGTTTGACGATTCGGGTAAGGCTCTTTGCCACATTCACGAAGTCTTCAGACAGGTCGACTCCGGTGATCCTGCAGGAATGTTCCGAGGCACGGTAGCGGGCGGGACCGCCAGGCCGCTGCCGACGTCGAGCAAGTGCAAATTTGGGCGCAATTCCATTTGGGCGGCCAGTTCCTGTGTAGAAACAATCCCGCCAACGTGGAACTCGTCAAGCGGTGCCAAATCGGCTGGTCTAAGGATCTCGAGGTCGAGGCCCGCTTGTTGCAGTGCCCGAAAGACGTCTCCTCGAGCCGTCCCCGGGTGTAATGCTTCGCAACTTGGGCATCCGAACTCATGTGCATCGCATGAAACGAAGGGCCACTGGGCCGCCACCTGCGGACTATATCGCAGTGGCGAGGATTCGCAAGAGAAGTAAGGCGGCGAGGGGCATTTCGCGCAGCCGCGGGGCTCACTGTCAGCGAGAGATAGAGTAAGTGCTTTAGCATGAGAGAAGTAAACTAAGCTCCCGAGGTGGTGTACGGATTGCAGCACACTTTCCATGTAGACGGAGCCTTGCGCGGTTTTGAGCCTCCCGGGTGTTCGATGCCCTCGGAAAGGGAAGCGCAGGGCCAACCAGGGGGTCCGATGAGAATCTATCGAGATGTAGCCACCCTCGCGGGTGCGCAAGTGGTTTGTTTTCTGCTCTTGAGTCACTTGGAGCCTGCGTTTTTCCTGCTCCATTTCTACCAAACAATTATCTACCTGGCGGTCCTGATTATGTTGTTCTACATGGAGGATCGGTGGGCCTACATGATTGGGATCGTGGCGCCTGCCGTGTGGCTGGCGATGGCTTTTGGGACCGGTTTGCTTGGCGCGTCCGTGCGGCAGATCCTGCGGTTGGAGCGCGGCGAAGAAATCACGAATCGAGTGAGCTTCATGGCAGCGGTGGCGGCGGCGCTGAGCCTGCTGATGATCGTGGTATGCGCGCGACGGTGGCTACGCGAATATGCGGGTTTGGGTAAGTCGTTGACGACGTTTGCAGTTAGCCTTGGAATCGTGGTGGTTTACTACGGGATTCTTGTGGTGTGGTTCTGGCAGATGTTTCCGGTCGCGTCGGCGAGCAAATAGCGAGTCCGTCGTCCTTAGTTCGAATTGCGAACGAGCCGGACGCCAAATGGCTTTTGGTTCTTTGCAGTGGCAGGATTGGTTTTTTGGAACTATCAGACAACAAAATTTAGCAAAAGTTGTGAGAAGTACTGGCGTACGGGGAAAGAAGGATGTATTTTAATACGCCTCAGCTATTGTCCTGAGAGCTTCCTCAGGCGAGACTGAATCCGCAGACGCAGCCGTAGGCGACGAGCAAAAGTGCGAAGGGCAGGACGACGCAGTCCTGTTCCTGAGGCATGTGCGCCACTGCTCCGGCGCAGTTTTGGCGGCATTAGAGACTGAGGTGAGAGGCCCATGAGTTTATTGCCTTTTCGCTACAACGAGCGCCGGCGCACACTCCGTGTGGCGTTGTCCCTGCCGGTAGTCGTGCATGGGCAGAATGATCAGGGCGAAAAGTTCTGCGTGCGAGCGATGACGCGGGCGGTGAACCAGCAGGGGGCCTTGCTGGTGATGGATGAGATGGTAATTCCCGGGCAATCGTTGCTGCTGGTAAACGAAAACACCAGCCGGTCGACCGAGACACGGGTAGCGCATGTGAGGCGGGAACGCGACGGGAAGCTTTTCGTTGGACTCGAATTTGTCAACCCCGATACGAACTTCTGGAAGATGACATTTCCCGCGCCGGGAGCGCGGCCATTGCGGCGCCCGGTTGGGGGTTCGAAAGCGACGACTGCCTGAGCGCGCGGCGACTCGCGAGACGCGCACTCCCTGTCCCTACCTGAGCGAGTTCCAAGCAAAAGCGAGAAGAAGTGTACGCGGACGGCTAGCCGGTCCTGACCACCGCAGCACCGCACCGAAATCGAGACCTGCCGCCGGGAGAGTAGCGTAAATTGAGATAGGAGACGCCGAACCGAGTGTGGGGCGCTACTCGGAGAAAGGCGCAGGACGCCGCAGGAAAGAATGCACCGTGGCGGCGAGCGCCACGGTGCGGAGGGTGAGAAGCGTCGTTAGTTAGCTGCGGGCGGCGATGATGCGGATGCATTCGTCCACTTCGTGAATGGCTTTGTCGATGTGGCCAAAGGCGCGCTGCTGGAGGTCCTGGGCGAAGGCGTTGTCCTCTTCGTGGGCGATATCCTGGTGGGCCTTCTCAAGGAGTTGCTTGGCACGATGCAGGCGGCCCCTGTAGTCGAAGCCGGCGTCAACCGGCGGATGGTCGTTCAGGTCCTTGCCGTCGTCGATCGAGGCTTTCTTGATTTCGTTGATGGCGTCATCGATGGCGTGGATGGCTTCCTTTTCTTCGTGGCGAAGCTCGCCGCCATCGTGACGTTCGAGATGGGCGCGAGCTGCACGGAGATCACTGAGCGCGTGCAAGTAAGCGGGATGCCTGCCCTGAGCAGCAACGTTGCCTGAGCCGAGAGCAAAGAACAGGGCGAGAAACAACACGGGAACAACGAATTTGGCGATGGGCTTCATCGTCATGGGTTCTCCTTGAAGTAGTTGGAACTGTGCCGGACGCGCCGCGGGGATTGGGGGTCGCGGTGCTTCACTTCGAGCACTTGGATAATTTAACCCGCTGCACGGGGAATAGTTGTGGCCGGAGAACAGCCGTGCGCAAAGAACCGACTGTACGGAAGGACAGCGGGCAGAGCTGCCGGGAGGGAAAAGGGCAAGGAACCTGCGCATGGAATCACGCGCAAACTGAGGTTGAAATGCTTCGACGCAAGCATTTATCACACCGTTTCATAGGTCCGAACGGAGCGAAAACGGGGGCGCGCCGTTCCTTTAACGCCTGCGCTTCCTGGGGCCCGCTGATTTTTGGGAGCGAGTTCTGCCCGCGGGCTGTTGCGGAGAAGAGGGATCAGGCTTGGAGGCAGCAAGGGATTCGCGAGTTTTGCGAGGGAGCTTAGCGACGACGAGGTCGTAGGAAGCGCGAAGAAGCGGAGTGAGCTCGGAGGGAGTGAGCGCGTCGCGCGATTCGAGGGCAATCCATTTCGCACGGGCGAGATAAGGCGCAGGGATGATGCCGGGACGCTCGGTAAGCTCGGTGAAATTTTCGGGTGTGACTTTGAACGACAGGCAAACGGGCGCGGGAATGAGCGGAGTGATAGCGAACATCTTGCCAGCGACCTTGAAGAGGAGATCGTCGCCCCATTGAATTTGTTCCGTGGCTCCGGGAAAGGCAAGACAGATTTTGCGGAGTTGGTCGACGTCCATAATCTGGTTAAGTCCATCTGCGGCCTTGGTTGGCCTGCAAATCGGGAACAATTCTACATGGAAATGGAACTGCAAGGCTTGGTCGCGATGGAAATGCCCAGTAAATCGCGGCTCATGGGATAATCTGCCGAGCGAGGGTCTGGGGGAGGCTCAAAGCATGAGCGAAACACAGCCGTATCCGTACGAAACCCGCCTGAACATTTATTACCAGCCGCTCGAAATTGTGGAGGAGAAGAAACTCGCAGATGAGTGCGCATTCAAGTGGTACAACCAGACCTTATGCCAGGTGAATGATTCGGTAGTGCGCTTGGGCGTGTTTGATGGGGAATACCACTGGCACAAGCATGGGGAGGATGACGAGTTTTTCTACGTGGTCGAAGGGCTGTTGTTGATCGACCTGGAGGAAAGGACGGTGAGTCTCAGTCCGCGGCAGGGATTTGTCGTGCCGAAGGGAGTAGTGCACCGCACGCGAGCGGAGCAACGGACCGTGGTGCTGATGGTAGAAAACAAAGGGATCATTCCGACAGGGAATTGAAGGCCGTGACGGTCAGGTTGCCGGACGCACCAACGTTTTGCCGAAAGTTTTGACGACCACGGCGACGAGTAGCCACAGCGTGAAGCCGTAGAGTACGTACCATGCCGCTTCTTGCGGGGCGTTGAGGTGCGCCGGGCTAAAGACCACCAACGAACCCGTCGAACTGATGTGCATGAGTTGCGAGGCGAGGACGCTCCTCGTGTTTACATAAATCCAGCAGATGAGCACTCGCATGGCCGTCATGGCGGCGGTGAAGGCGAGGAAGAAGGGCAGCCAGAAGCGGCCGTGCGGCGTTGCGGCTCCCAGGAAATCCACAACGGGGATGTGCCAAGCGCTCCAGAGCAGCCCCAATAGGATCGCGGGCGCCAGCGAATTGGCTTGCGAGCGCATTCTTGGGTAGGCGTAACCCATCCAGCCAATCTCTTCGAGGAGTCCCGCGGGGATACCGAAAAAGAGCCCAAGGAAAAAGCGGCCGGGCGTGTACACGGCGTTTGCAGATGCAGCCAGGCACGAGAGAACAGCCAGGATCAAGGCAGGCGGAATGAGGAGCGCGGCATACCAGCGTGGCGAAAAGCGCCAAGCTGTCAATCGGCTCGCGAGGTCCCCCAGACCGGCCCGGCCCGCAGTGTATCCGGTGAGAAAGATACCCACGACGCTTGGGCCGAGAAGCATAAGCGGGAACATCAGAACGCCGGCCAATTTAGGCAAAGGTTCGTGGCGGAGGAGATGCGGCGCGGCCAGTGCGAGGGCGCCGGTCCAGGAAATTGCAAAACTCAAAACAAAATAGGCGCCAACCGGGTGCCGCAGGAGAGCGGAATGCGGGCGATCAGAGATTGCCGGTTGAACAGACATTGTAGACGCTACATCTTAAATGAAGCCAAAGGGCACACAATTTAAGAATGGAACTGGCCTGAGTGCGCCGGCAAGAAAACGAAAGACGGATCCCTCGCCCGCCTGTGTCTGCCTGCGGCAGGCAGGCCCGGGATGCCGGAGAACCCGGATGCCCGCACGCCAAACGGCAGCGCGTCCGGATGGCGCACTGAAGGCAGTACCCACCGGTCACGATTCGCCATTCCCCAGTTACTTTTCGGCGTAGCGGCGGAAGAAGGAGTCGGGCTTCCACTGAGGGGCTGCGGAGCTGTTGGCGGTATCGATCAGGAGGCGGCGGACGATTTCCTCGTAGAGGGCAGCGGCTTTAAGGTTGACCGGCTGGTTGATGTCATCCGAGGGCGCGTGGTAGCGCTCTGTAAGCCAGTCTTTGAAAAGCTTTTGTTCGGGCGAGTTGGGCGCGTAGAAAACGTCCATGATGACAGAAGGAATGCCGTGGCGAATAAAGTAGTACTGATCGCTGCGGATGAAAAGATTGCGAAGCGGCTCGGGGTCGGGCACCGCTTTCACTCCGAGTGATTTCGCAACGGAGGAGGCGCGGTCGCCGAGGTCGGAATCCGCGATGCCCTGAACACGAAGGATTTTCAGTGGCGCGATGGGCAGAAACATGTCGACATTGATGTCCGCGACCATGGATTTTTGCGGAACAGTGGGATGGGCATTGAAATACTTGGCTCCCAAGAGGCCTTTTTCCTCGGCGGTGAACAGAACGAAGAGCACGGAACGCTTGAGAGTTTCGGGATGAGCCTTGAGGTCGGCGGCCATGTCGAGAACGAGGGCGGAGCCCGAAGCGTTATCCATCGCGCCGTTGTAGATGTTATCGCCGTTGATAGGCGCGCCGATGCCGATGTGGTCGATATGGGCGGAGAGGACGACAAACTCGTTTTTGAGAGAAGGGTCGCTGCCCGGCAACTTGGCAATTACATTATCGGAGGTGATGTTTTTGGACTCAACGAAGGCTGCGGCCTGGACAGAGGTTTCGAGACCGAAATGAGGAAGCGGCTTGCGGTCTTTGGCGAGAGCGGCGAGATCGGCAAAAGTGTGGCCGGAGCCAGCGAAAAGGATTTCAGCGGAAGCGGGATTGAAGACGATGCCGACATCGAGTCCCGGGGTCTCATTAAACTCGGGGTCGGCGAGATCCATGGCGGGCTGATTGTGGTTAGCGGACATGCGGGACCAAGGGAGGTCCATTGAGGCAGGATTGGGGATGGTGATGAAGCCTATGGCTCCAAGGTCGTGGAGGGCCTTCCAGCGTTCAGCGACAGTCTGGTAATGTGCCGCAAGAGCGGTGGGAATGTCTGAGGGAGAACCACTAAGGTAGACGGCGATTTTGCCGTTCAGATCGAGCCCGGCGAGTTCATCGAGATTTTTCTCGGGGATTCGGAGGCCGTAGCCGACAAAGACAAGGGGGGCGGAAACGGCCACAGAGATGTGAGTCAAGCGGGGACTGAAATAGGCATCGTTGAGGAAGGAGAGATGCTTGGTTTCCGAGCCATAGCCAAGGTCGAGAGACGATTTGGACTCATCAATACGATATTGGCGGAAACGGACGGACTGGTAGAAGCCTTTGGAGCCGGCGGACTCGAGGCCAGCCTTTTCGAACTGCTCGACGGCGAAGGCTTGCGCTTTGCGTAGACCTTCGCTGCCGGTTTCGCGTCCTTGCAAGGAGTCGTCTGCCAGGAATTTCACGACTGACCACCAGGAGTTGCCGTCGAAGTGAAGAGTCAGAGATTGTTGGGCGGACACGGTGGCGATGACGACTGACAACAGAAAAAGGCAACGGCCCTTGGGCATTCGATGGACTCCGGCAAGGAATACAAAGACATGAGAATAGCAGGCTGGGGACGATGCGTCACTGATGAGAAGCAAATGACTTCCGAGGGTCGAGAAAGCACGACTGAACGCGATTATTGGCCCTTGTCGTAAGGGAAGCCCTTTTCAGCCCAATCGACTTCAAAGCTTGTGGGCAGAACAAGAACGTGGACCTTGGTGAATCCGAGGTCGCGCAGAGCTGTGAACGCAGGCCGAAGGTTGGGGCAGCGTTCCATAGGGCAGCATCCGCAATAGATGACCAGGTTCGTGGAACGCGGTTGGGATTCGGCCCAGGACTTGGCTTGAGCGATGCCTTCAGCGCTACCGCCGGTGCCGTGATATTGAGCGCCCTTGATGTGTCCTGCGGCGTAGAGACGATGGAAGCCAACGAAGAGGACCGTCGGAGCTGTTTTGGGATCCGAGAGTTCCTTGAGGAGGTCGCCGGGTTGCACGGTTTGGGAAACGCTCCATGGATTGGCCTGGTTTTGCGCGAGAGCGAACGGAAAAAGGAGGAACGTGCCGAGCGAGAAGACGGCGAGAGCGAGAACGCAAGTTCGGCGCCAAGTGGGCATAGCGGTACCCTCCCGGCAGGGACAGGGCTTATTTTAGCGCGAAAAGAGGGTTCCCTCGGGTCTGAAGGCACTGAACCCCAGCCGCCTGTGTTCGACAGTCGCGAGATTGTCAGAATTGGCGGCAGGAAAGTGGCGCGACCCCGCGTCGCTTCATGGTTTGGAAGCGGGGAGGCGCGTGAAGCGGAGCGATTTGTCGTAGCCGTCGCAGTAGACCACGAGGTGGGAATAGCGAGTAGCAGCGCCGAGTGCTTTGAGGTATTTGTCTTCCTGGGCGCCGACGTTGTCGTTGAGGCATGCCATGCGCGTGAAAGCGAACGGGCCGACTTTGAGGCCATCTCCGCTAATTGTGGCAGAACGGGTGAAGCGATTGCAGGAGCCGTTGCCCGCGACTCTACCCGCCTCGAAGAAAGAAAGAGTGGCTTGGACTTTGGGAAGAGGCGGAGTGCCGTTGAGATCGGCGAGGAGCCATTCGGTACCGAGGAGAGGAAGGGGCGAGGAGGTTGCGGCCGGCGGCGCAATTGAGGGTGCGGCGGGCTAATGTGTCGAGGAGCAAGAGGCAGTAAGAAGCGCGACGATCAGAAGTGAGATAGCAGCGAGTTTCACGGTGGGACCTCAGAGTGAGATGGAGTATGGTAAGCGGAATTGGGTTTCGAGTGGACAGACGAGAGAACCGAGGCGGGATTATTTTTTTTGCTCGATGCGGGTGCGCAGGAGCTTGGCAGCGGTAGTGCGCAGCGTTTCCGGAACGTTCTTGTTCATACCGAGCTTCTTTAGATCCATGACATTGAGCAGGGGAAGCATGTGAAGAGTCACGTCGAGGGGCGTCTTTGGATTGTTCATTAAATTGCGGACCACGACGTAATTCTTGCGGAAGGTACGGTTGCCGGCAATGAGACGAAGAACTTCGTCAGTGAGATTGGCCATGGCCGCGAAGGATTCAACTTCCTGGTCGGTGAGGCGCGGCGACTGGAGGACGGCGCGCTGCACGACTTTATTGGCGTCGCGGATGAGAGTGCGCCGGGCCTCGGAGCTACCTTTCATGGCGAACTGCACGCGCTGGGAGACGGTCATCTGGGCGATTTGTTGAAGGAGGGTTTTGCGCTTGTGGGCATCGGGCTCGGCTTCGAGGGCAGCTTCGGCAAAATTAGGGTCGTTGCCCGGAACCGAGGAGCTGTGAAGCTCGTGAAGAATGTTCTTGTGCTCGGCCGTGAGATGGGGCGAGCGCTCTAAGGCAGCCCGAAGGGCAGGACAAGCCGAAACGCGGTCAAGTTCGCTAATAAGCGTGTTGACTTGCACTGGGGAGAGGTTCTGAACAAGAGGCAGAAGGTGTTCGCCGGCGCAATTCCGGTTAGCGATCATAGCATCGACAATAGCTGGATTCGTCGCGAAATTTTTTCCGGCGTAGGCAAAGAGCGCCTGAAGTGGATTTTCGCGCATGATAGCCTGGACAAAAATGTCAGAGGAATCCAGGAAGAGAGCTTCCTGAGCGCGCGTGGCGATCATTTCATCCTGATCGTGGACAAGGACAACAAGAATCTCGAGGCGGTCTATGGGAGAGAGATGAGAACCTGTGCTGCAAACGGCAAGCTTGCGTTCGCGGGGCGCGCGACCATGCCGGAGATCATCGATTACTTCTGGGCTTAGGGTTTCCACGGGACGCCTGCCTTAAGTCCTGACGACTCAATCTTATTGTACCGGAGTAGCCGGGCAAGCCGAGTGGCGGCATCGCCTGACCGTTCAATTCCAGCAACAGCGCACCGGAGTCGGCCACCGTGACCTCGAATTCGTCGCTCGCCGAGAAATGGCGGTTTTCGCCGGGATGAATGATCGTGTCGAACAGGAGATTGCCATCGGCGACGACGCGGAGATGCGTGGCTGCGCTAGGGGAAACGAGCAGATCGAGGGGAGGCGCGGCTGGACTTTGTGCTTCTGAAGTGGCCTGAGGGGAGTTTGGAGGAGTGGCGGGAGAGCCGGAGGACTGGTCCTCGGAATAAGGAAGCGCTTCAGCCGTCGGGGCCATAGCCGCCTTTCGTGTGCGGCGAGCAGCCACGTACCGCAAGCCGTAGATGCCGCCGATGACCAAAGCGGCAAGAAGAACGAGCAGGACCACCCCAAGCGCCACGGGTACCCAGCGCCGGGGAGGGGGAATACGGTTTTCGGGGGGTTCGGGACGCGGCGCAATCTGCTCTTTGTAAGCAGCATCGTATTCGGCGAGGAACGCCTCTTCGTCGAGGCCGAGATAACGGGCGACGGAGCGAACGAAACCGCGATTGAAGACGCCGCCGGGCAGCTTGGACCAATCTTCGTTTTCGAGGGCCGCGAGGAAGTGGGGTCCGATACGGGTGGCGGTAGTGATTTCTTCGAGCGAGACCTCGCGAAGCTCGCGCTCGCGCTTGAGACGTTCGCCGAAGTTTCCCTTGGCCATGCCTTCTACCTAAGACGAGTGTAACAGCCGCACAACCGGAGACAAACCGGGAGGTTGTGCAAAGCGGCTTCGGCGGGAAGAGCCGGGGTGAGCGGTGTGTCGCGGCGCCGGCACACGCCCGAGTCACCGGTTCTCCTTGACGCGCCCGAAAAAGCGCCGACGCTACCCGGTGACGCCAAAAGAAGCCGGGTGGACAGGATGGCAAGATGGCAACGCCTGTACGATTGGTAGGTTGCGTGGGATTTTCCGAGACGCCTATACTGACCAAGATTGGCAAAGTAGGGGTGTCGAAACTCCCGGAAGATCAGGGCAGCGACCGGGAGTTTTTTGAACGAGCGGAGACACGTGTAAACGTGAGCCTCGAGGAGATTAAGCAGTTTCCGAATGTGGAGCGCCGGAGGAATCCTGGCGTACCGGCGGAGCACCGCGAAGCCGGCGAAGTGGCGATCTTCCAGGAATTGGGCAAGGCACTGACGTCGTCGCTGCAGCTCGACCAGGTGCTGCGAACGATCATGGAGAAGATTGACGAATTTCTAAGGCCGGACAACTGGTCGCTGCTGTTGCTGGACGAAGCGAAGCAGGAACTGTATTTCGAACTGGCAGTGGGCAAGGCTTCGCAGGCGCTGAAGGATGTGCGGATCAAGCTAGGCCAGGGCATCGCGGGCTGGGTGGCACAGCACGGCGAAGTGGTGATCGTACCGGATACCTCGAAGGACACGCGATTTTTCGGAAAGGTCGACGAGAAGACGAAGATGGAGACGCGTTCGATCGTGGCCGTGCCGGTGCGATTCCGCGACACCTGCCTGGGAGTGATCGAACTGATCAATTGTGTGGGGCCGGAAGGGTTCGACCCGAGAGATTTGAAGCTGCTTGAGGCGCTTTCGGATTTTGCCGCGATTGCGTTGGAAAACGCGCGGCACGTGAAGAGGATTCACGAGCTGACGATCAAGGACGACTGCACGTCACTGTATAACGCGCGGCACATGGGCTTCATCCTGGACACGGAGATTTACCGTTCGCAGCGCTACAACTACGAATTTTCGATCGTGTTCATCGACCTGGATCACTTCAAGCAGGTGAATGACACGCACGGGCACCTGGTGGGCTCGCGTCTGCTGTCGGAAATGGGAGACGCGCTCAAGAGCAACTGCCGGTTGATCGATTTTGCCTTCCGGTATGGCGGCGATGAATTCGTGATTCTGTTGCCGCAGACGTCGAAGGAGAATGCGATTAATGTGGCGCGACGCTTGCACCGGCTGATTCGGGAGACGGTGTGGCTGTCGAAAGAAGGCTTGAATATTCGTATCACGCCGAGCGTGGGACTCGCGGCGTATCCGGTGGATTCGAAGACGAAAGAGGGGCTGCTGCACCTGGCCGATGAGGCCATGTATCTGGTGAAGAATACGAACCGCGACAGCGTGGCGGCGGCCAATGTCGGGATATTGCCGGTGGCCGAAGCGGCGGGATGAGAAGAGAGCGGTAAGTCTTCGGTTCCGAGTTCCAGAACCTGGTCGCCAAAGTTATTTTCCACAATAGTTCAACTGCCTAGTCCTCAAAAGAGAAGAGCGATGACGGGCTGCTGAGGCGAGGCTCTAAGGCCCGAGCCAAAAAGGGGCAGCAGGGCTGCCACAAGTCAAAAGGATAGGAAGATGGGTCGAGCGTGAGGACACGGGCTCGAGACCCCGCGAAGAGTACTGGCCCGCCTCAGAAGACCGGTCCTACAAAAAGCGCCCCGGCGCTGGGCTTAACGGGACGCGTTAGGGTTTTTCGTTCCACCACCACAGCGCAGGAAGAGGTTTCTGCTCGGGTAGATTTCGTCGAGGGTATGATCGTTGCCTATGGCGGCCCGTGGGCTGAAAACTGCTTCTACGAGACAACCGAGGTACACGACGATCCCCAAGCAGGGAGCAGGCTGTACGGGTCGGGGGAATTCTGATTAACTGAAAACATGAAGAGGAGTGAAGCGGCACGGTATGCGAGATGGTCCGCGATTCTGGCGCTGACGCTTGCCGGGATTACCGTGGGAATCTATATGCATCGACGGTATGTGGCCATTGTGGAAAAGCGGCATGCGCCTCCTCCGCTGGCCCAGAACGAAGAGAAACGGTCGATCTCGCTGACTTTTTCAAAGGTGGATACGAACCGCACCGTTTTCACGGTGCAAGCGTCCAAGTCGACGGATTTGAGAGGGCAGGACATCAGCCTGCTTGAGGACGTGAAAATCACGGTGTTCGGGAAGGCCGGCGACCGCAACGACGTCATTCATACGCAGAGTTGCCGATACGCAAAGGCCGACGGCGCGATTCAATGCGACGGGAATGTTGTAATCGACCTGCAGAGCGCGGCGGATGCGGTGCGCGATGCCGGGGATCCGCATGCAGTCCCAAATGTAATCCATGTGGAAACCACGGGCGTGACATTCGAGAAGGCGACAGGCCGGGCACAGACGGTGCAACCGGTGAAGTTTTCGTTTGTAAACGGAAACGGCGAGGGAGTTGGGGCAGTCTATTTCTCGGAAGAAGGCCGATTGAGGCTCGTTAGGGATGTGCGGATCGCGATTCAGCCGACCGAGGGAGCGGGGAGCGGAAAGGGGAGGAAACCGGGAACGAAAAAGGAAGTAGTGCTTCGGGGAAGCAGCCTCGAAATGGAAAAGCTGTCGAAAAAGATTGTGCTGATGGGTCCAGCGACAGCGACGACAAGCGAGCAGGAATTGAAAGCAGGCGAACTGGACCTGCTGTTGGATGCGCAAAACCGGGCGCAAACCGTGATCACGGTGCCGGGAACTCTGGCTGAACTGCCGGAGGTAACGGCGCAAGGGGCCAAGGGGCCGTCGACCTTGCAGGCGGAAAGGCTGACCGCGAATCTGACTCCTGCGGGATGGATCCGTACGATTGAAGCGGAGAACAACGTGCATGGAACTTCGGCGAATGGCGAGTTCCGATCGAAACAGGGCGAAGTGGAGATGTGGCCGCAGGTGAACCAGGCGAGACTGGTGACACTGCGAGGGAGCGTGAAGGTGGACGGACGCGATCCGCAAAGCGGGAATCAGCGGCATTTGGCGACGGACGCATTGCAACTTAACTTCGCGGGCGGAAAGCCGGACGAGCCGAGCCGCATGCAACACGCGGAGACATTGAGCCGGGGAACGATGGAGTGGACAGACACGGGGGGCGTGCGGTCCAAGATGGCGGCCGACAAGTTGGCCCTGGATTTTGCGGCGACGAAAAAGGCGCAGCAGCTTGTGGCGACCGGCGGCGTCCAGACCGAACGCGAATTGACCGGAAGGCCGTTACAGACGGCAACCGCTTCGAGAGGCGATGCGCAACTGGACGCAGCCGGGGAGTGGAGCCAGATTACGTTGCATGGGAAAGTGCATTTGAAGGAAGGCGAGAAAAACGCCGAGGCAGATCAAGCCGTATTCGTGAAGGCCTCCGAAACTTCGGTGCTGACCGGACAAGCTATGGTGCGCGATGAAGGAAGCGAGACGCGCGCGGCTAAAATAACATTTCACCAGGCAACGGGAGATATTGAAGCGGAAGGCAAGGTGCGGAGTACGGATTTCTCCGCGAAGAACAGTAGCGTGCAACTGAGTCCGGCGCCATCAAATATCTCGTCCGAGCACATGCAAGGTAATTCGAAAAGCGGGAGAGCGCTATACACCGGACATGCGCGGTTGTGGCAAGGGCCGTCCGTGATGGAAGCGGATTCGATCGAGTTGTTGAGGGACACGCGGGTGTTGAACGCAAAGGGCAATGTGCGCGGAGTGTTTCCACAACAGGAGGGCCAAAAAGATGCCACCACGAAGCAACCGTCGGTCTGCCACTTTTCATCGGGGACGCTGACATTCTGGGACCTTGAGAACCGGGCGCACTTAGAGAAGGACGTCATGGTGCAGTCGGCCGACCAGCGCATGAGAGGGCCGGTGCTGGACCTGTACTTCATCCGAGCGGGCAATGGGAAACAAGGAAGTGAAGGCGGGCTGCAACTCACCCGGGCCGTAGGAACGGGCGGAGTGGTGGTAGAGCAGGGAGACCGGCGCGGAACGGCAGAACACGGGGTGTACGTGGCTGAGGAGCAGAAATTCGTGCTGAGCGGGGGGACGCCGACGCTATACGACGCGACCGAAGGAACCACGACGGGGCGTGAATTGACCTTCAATATTGCGGATGATACGATCATCGTCGACTCGGGAAATGGAACGCGAACGCTGACCAAGCACCGGGTGCAGAGATAATTGGACTGGCCCCGCGGTCCGGCGTGAAGCGGAATGCCCACACTCCAAGGCGTCGATCTGAGCAAATCCTACCGGGGACGCAAGGTAGTCGATAACGTAGAACTGGAAATCGGCCAAGGCGAAGTTGTGGGATTACTCGGTCCCAACGGGGCGGGGAAAACCACCACGTTCTATATGATCGTCGGCCTGGCGCGGCCGGATTCGGGACGCGTGCTGTTGAACGGCGAAGAAATCACCGACCTGCCAATGTACCTGCGCGCGCGGAACGGGATCAGCTACCTGCCGCAGGAGCCCTCGGTTTTCCGGCAACTTACAAGCGAAGAGAATCTACTGGCAGTACTAGAAACCTTACCATTGACGCCGGAACAACAACGGGACAGGCTGGAAGAGCTGTTGGCGCAGATGGGCCTCGAGATGGTGCGGCACAGCAAGGCGTATATGCTCTCCGGCGGAGAGCGGAGGCGGCTTGAGATAGCGCGTTCGCTGACGCTCGAGCCATCGTTTATTTTGCTGGACGAGCCTTTTTCGGGGATTGATCCATTGACGGTGAAGGATTTGCAGGACTTGATTCGCGAGTTGAGCCGATCAGGCATTGGTGTTTTGATCACCGACCATAACGTGCGGGAAACACTGACCGTGACGGACCGCGCATACATCGTGAATCATGGGAAAATCATGAAGAAGGGCACGCCCCAGGATTTGAGCAACGACCCTGAGGTGCGGCGGGTCTACCTTGGGGATAGCTTTCGCCTCAATTAGGTTTATCCTAGGGGCTGAGAACTGATGGCTTGGCAGGGGCTCAAACTTAACCTGAAGGTGGCGCAGAAGCAGATTCTGACGCCGGGCCTGGTGCAGATGGTCAGCGTGCTGGCGCTGAACCGGCTGGAACTGCGCGAGATGATCAACCAGGAGATGATCGCCAATCCTGTCCTAGAAGAACTTTCCGAAGAGCCCACCGTAACCGACAACTACAGCGACGAGACGTTCCTGAAAAACGAAACCGAGAAAGTGCCGGAAAAGGAGGCAAGCAACCCGTTTGATGAGTTCGATGTGGGGACGTTCTTCAATCAATACCTCGACACAGGTGGAGACGGCGGGCAGTCGCAGGAACGGGAAATCTCGGAACGGCCGTCGTTCGAAAAGTTTCTGTCGTCTCCAGCGGGGTTGACCGATCACCTGGCGTGGCAATTGAGCGTAACGATTTGCTCGGACACGGTGAGGGAGATCGTCGAGAACATCATCGGCAACCTGGACGAGAATGGCTACCTGACGGCGTCGACCGAAGAGTTGGCCCAGGAAGGAAAGTATTCGCAGGATGACTTGGACGATGCGCTGGCAGTAGTACAGGATTTCGACCCCATCGGAGTGGGCGCGCGGGACTTGCGGGAGTGCCTGTTGCTGCAGTTGAAGGCGTTTGACCCGCAGAACACGCTGGCGCAGCAGATTGTATCGGACCACCTGAAGCAGGTGCAGGCGAACCAATTGAAGGAAATTGCGCGGGCCTTGAACCGGCCGCTGGACATCGTGAAGCACGCCATCGACACCATCAAAAAACTCGATCCGCGTCCGGGGCTGAGATACAACAAGACAGAGCCGAGGCTTGTGGAGCCGGATGTGTACTTCCGGAAAGTCGATGACCAATGGCAGGTGTTCCTGAACGAAGACGATATGCCGCAGTTGCGGCTGAGCCCGACCTACCGACGGCTGCTGACGCGCGACGCGGCGGATAAGGATGTGCGGAATTACGTAAAGGAACGCTTCACCGCGGCGATCCAGTTAATGAAGAATATTGAGCAGAGAAAACACACGATTCTGCGAGTTTGCCAGTCGATCATCGCGCGACAGGGTGAATTTCTGGATCACGGACCCGACGCGCTGAAGCCGATGATGATCAAGGAAGTGGCGGAGGAAGTAGGCGTGCACCCGTCAACGGTGAGCCGGGCGGTGGCGAGCAAGTACGCCCACACTCCGCAGGGAGTGATCGAACTGCGGTCGTTCTTCAGCGAAGCGGTGAACGGGCCGGAAGGCGGCGCGATGTCGCTGCTGACGCTGAAGCGGCTGGTGAAAAAGATGATCGACGAGGAAGACGCCACGAAGCCGCTGACCGACGAGCAGATCGCGAAGAAACTGGAAGAAAATGGAATCCAGGTAACCCGGCGGACCGTGGCCAAATATCGGGAAGACATGAGGATTCCGAGCACGCACCAGCGCCGAGTGAAGAGTTAAGCCAGCCAGAACCGTGAAGCGCCAGGCCCGCCATTCACGAAACACAAGAAACAGAAGTAAAGGACGACAACTGGTTATTCTGACCGGTCTCTCGGGATCGGGGAAGAGCACGGTTCTCAAGGCGTTTGAGGACATAGGGTACTACTGCGTGGACAACCTGCCGGTGGAGCTGATCCCGATTTTCGCGGAGCTGCACGCGGCGGGAGAAAGTGACTTCGCAAGGGCGGCGCTGCTTGTGGACGCGCGGGAGGGGTTGCAACTCGAAAAGCTGCCGGGGTTGCTGAAGCACTTGCGGCGCGAGCACCCGATCATCCTGGTGTTTATCGAGGCGCACGAGGATGCGCTGCTGCGGCGGTACAGCGAGACCAGGCGGCCGCACCCGCTCGGAAAGGATTTCTCGGTACGGGAAAGCCTGAACCACGAGCGCGTGTTGATGGAGCCGATTCGGAAGCTGGCCGACGTGGTGATCGATACTTCGCAATTCAATGTGCATGAGCTGCGCCACTTCATTAATGCGAGGTTCAAGAGCGAAAGCACCGCGCCGCTGCTGGTCTCGTTGATAAGCTTCGGTTACAAGTTCGGAGTGCCGACCGATGCGGACCTGATGTTTGACGTGCGGTTTTTACCCAATCCACATTTTGTGCCGAAACTGAGGCGGTTTACCGGCAAGGACGCAAGGGTCCGGTGTTACATCCAGTCGTTTCCGCAGACGGGAGAATTTTTGAGGCGCATCCAGAGCCTGCTGGCTTACCTGATTCCGCACTACGTCGAGGAAGGAAAGAGCTACCTGACGATTGCTTTCGGATGCACAGGGGGGAAACACCGCTCGGTCATGATGGCGGAGTGGCTGGAGAAGGCGCTCGGGAGAAAGGGGTTCGCCACCCGGGTTGTGCATCGTGACATCGACAAGTAGGAACCTATCGCGGAAACCGGTCTAGGGCGGGCCCGAAAGCTTGACACGCTGCGCATCAGCCGAATAGCGTACCAAGAGGGTTGCGCAGAGTTTTGCGGGGGCGGGGAGTGGGGCCTTTTTTTTCACCACAACTGAAACGATTGCTGAGCTACGTCAGACCATACAGCGCGCGGCTCGTGTTGGGGATCATCCTGGTTGGGTTCGTGGCCGCTGCGGAAGGAACGATCGCGTTCATGGTGCGTCCGGCTGTGGACTTTGTCCTGCACCCGGAGAAATTTTCGTATAACCTGCCACTGGTTACGCTGCCCTGGAATGGGCAGGTAATCTACCTGAACAGATTTTTCCCGCCGAGCATTCACAACGTCTGGACGATTTTTTCCATCACGCTATTGGTGCTGTATGTAAGCAAAGCGATCGCGGAATACATCGGGCTGACGCAGATCCAATATGCAGGGTTGGCGGCCATCCGGGATTTGCGGAACGCGTTCTATGAAAAGGTGATCCGCCAGCCGATGGGCTTTTTCCAGCACAACCCGACGGGGCGGGTGATTTCGGTGGCCATCAACGACGTGGACCGCACGCGATTCGCAATGAGCGAATACCTGGCCGATCTGTTCATGAAAAGCTTTACCTTCCTGGCGTTTGTAACGGCAATGCTCATTCTTAACTGGAAATTGGCGCTGGCGACGACGGTTCTGCTGCCGGTCGTAATCCTGCCGGTGAACAAACTCGGGAAGAAAATCCGGCTTTCGGCGGAGAAAAGCCAGACGCGGTTGAGCGACTTGAGCCAGATCGTGGAAGAGACGGTAAGCGGAAACCGGGTGGTGAAAGCGTTCGGCATGGAGGACTTTGAGGTTCGAAAGTTTCACGAGGTGGCGCGGCGGCTTTTGCGAGAAAACATGCGGTGGGTTCGTGCGGCGGTCATTACTTCGCCGTTGATGGACCTCGTCGGGGGAATTGTGATTCCGCTGTTGCTGTTTTACGCGCGCAATCAGATTCAGCGCGGAGAGATTACGACGGGGGGCTTCTTCGCGTTCCTTTACGCGATGTTCAACGCCTACATGCCGTTGAAGCGGATGGGATACGTGTACCAGCAGTTCCAGGCGGCGCAGGGAGCGAGCCAGCAGGTGTTCGCGTACCTGGACCGAGAAGAAGAGGGCATTGACCAACCACGTGGTAAGACACTTGGCAAGCTGAACCACGAGATCGCGTTCGAGAACGTGACATTTGCGTACGATACATTGAGTGCGCCGGTTTTGCAGAATATCTGGCTTAGGGCGCGCAAAGGAGAAGTGGTCGCACTGGTAGGTACGAGCGGCGCGGGGAAGACAACGCTCGTGAACCTAATTCCACGGTTCTATGAACTGACAGGCGGGATAATCCAGATTGACGGCGTGGATATCCGGGAGGTGACGCTGCGTTCGTTGCGAGCGCAGATTGCGATGGTCACGCAGGAAAACATCTTGTTTCACGACACGGTGTTGAACAACATCTGCTACGGGATAAGCGGGGTACCGCAGGAACGAGTGATCCAGGCAGCACAAGCGGCGCTGGCACACGATTTCATCATGGAGTTGCCTCACGGCTACGACACGGTGATTGGAGAGCGTGGCACACGGTTGAGCGGAGGTCAGCGGCAGAGAGTTGCAATCGCGCGCGCCATTTTGAAGGATTCACCGATTCTGGTTCTGGACGAAGCGACCTCAGAACTCGATTCGGAATCGGAAATGTATGTGCAGAAGGCGCTAAGCAACTTGATGGCAGGGCGCACCGTGTTTGTAATCGCGCACCGCTTGGGAACCATCCGCAAAGCCGATAAAATTCTTGTACTGGAGGATGGACAAATACGGGAAAGCGGAACTCACGCGGAGTTGTTGGCAAAGGGCGGGAGCTACGCGCGGCTCCACGAGCTACAGTTTGCCGAAGAAGAGGTGCTGGCGCCTGCCGAAGTGCCGAACCCTGATCCCACGAGATCGAGCGACAAGAGATGAGCGCGAAGAATTCAGTCGAAGGACGAACCTCGACGGCGGATCGACCGGAATGCCGGTCCATGACCGGATATGCAATGGTTCGCGGAGAGTTCAATGGGTGGGCGATCCGGGTGAGCATAAAAAGTGTGAATCACCGCTTTCTGGACGTGAAACTGCGCATGCCGGATTCGCTGGAGCCGTACGAACACCGGTTGCGGCAGGCGGTGCGCGAACGAATTCACCGTGGGCACATCGACATCCACGTGTACGCCGAACCAGGTGAGGCCGCACCGGTACACGTGAACCGGGAATTGCTAAAGGCCTATGTGAGCGCCGCGGAAGAACTCCGGAAACAGACCGGCGGCAAGGCGGAACTCGACCCCGTTTCGCTGATGCGGTTGCCGGGAGTCATCACCGGGCTAGCTTCGGCGCTTCCGGATACCGAAGAGGAGCAGGAGGAATTCGGCAAGGAACTTGAGCGGTATCTGCACGAGGCGCTGGCGAAGATGGACGAAATGAGGAGGACAGAAGGGCGTCACCTGACCGATGAGCTCCGTACGCGCGTGACGCGAATCGAAGAGCGGACAGAGCAGGTAAGGACGCTCGTGGGAACATTGCGGCCGGCGTTTACGAGAAGGCTCGAAGCACGCTTGAAGGAGTTGCTGAATGGAACAACCGTTGACGCGGCCCGGCTGGCGCAGGAAGCGGCGCTGCTAGCGGAACGAAGCGACATCAGCGAGGAACTGGACCGGCTGCGGAGCCATCTGCGGCAATTCTCAAAGTTGCTGGACGGCGCGGGCGAGTTGGGAAAAAAACTGGATTTTCTGTTGCAGGAGATGCACCGCGAGGCGAACACGATGCTGTCGAAAACACCGGGGGTCGAAAGCGAAGCATTGGCGATCACGGGGCATGCGCTGGAGATCAAAGCCGAGATTGAAAAATTGCGCGAGCAGGTTCAAAACATCGAATGAGCAGCGGAATCGGCGTGGAACCGTTGGTGCTGATCGTTTCCGGTCCTTCGGGCTCGGGGAAAAGCACGCTGGTGCAAAGGGTTCTGGAATTGCCGGGGACGATGCCTTCCATTTCGTACACAACCAGGCAGCGGCGAGAAACCGAGGCGCGTGGAAAATGCTATGATTTTGTTACGGAAGCGGAGTTCGATGCCATGGTGGCCCGAGGTGAGTTTCTGGAATATGCGCGCGTTTTTGGAAAGCACTCCTACGGAACACCAAAGAAATGGCTGGAAGAATCGAAGCGCCGCGGACTGGACCTCGTGCTGGAGATAGACATCCAGGGTGCGGCGCAAGTGAAGCAAAAGTTGCCGGAATCAGTGGCGATCTTTATACTTCCTCCCTCGCGCGAGGAGCTCGAAAGGCGATTGCGGAGCCGCGGACAGGATTCGGAGGAAGAGATAGCCCGGCGGCTGTCGAAGGCGCGCGAGGAGATAGCGGCGAGCGAGAAGTTGTACGATTTTTGTGTAGTGAACGACGACGTGGAACGCGCTGGGAAAGAGACGCAAGCGATCGTAATCGCGTTGCGGTGCTCGAGTGTGCGACGGCGCGATCGCGTCAACCAATTACTGGCATCATTTGGAGGGTAAGACACCCATGACCGTGCAGACGAAAGCTCCGGAGAGCCAGTTCGCTTACGTGGTGCTGGCGGCGCGGCGAGCGCGCCAGATCATGGCCGGAGCACCACCGCTGGTGGAAAATCCTCGCACACTGAAGGCGACGCGGATCGCCTGCGAAGAAGTCAATCAGGGCCTGATCGAGTACGATTTCACAGAGCCGGGAACGACCGACGAAGAAAAGGAAGCAAGCAAGCGGCGAAAGTAGTAACGCGAGGAATTGATGCGCATCACGCTGGGCGTGACGGGCGGGATCGCCGCCTACAAATCGGCGGAACTGCTTCGCCGGCTTCAGGACGAAGGTCACAGCATCCAGGTAGTAATGACCCGAGCAGCCCGCGAATTCATCACGCCTCTCACCTTTGCGGCCCTCAGCGGGCAGCGGGTGATTACGGACCTTTTTTCGAGCTCAGCGAGCGGAGAAAACAACCTCGAATCCGCCATCGACCATATTGCGGTGGCTCAGCACACGGATCTGTTGCTCGTCGCTCCGGCGACCGCAGACGTGCTTGCGAAATTTGCCCGAGGGATGGCAGACGATTTTTTGAGCACGCTGTATCTGGCGTCGACCGCACCCGTGGTGGTAGCCCCGGCGATGAATGTGAATATGTGGCAGCACGCCGCGACGCAAGAGAATCTGGCGACGCTGCGTGCGCGGGGGGTGTGGATTGTGGAACCGAACGAAGGCTATCTGGCGTGTGGAATGACGGGCCCGGGGCGGCTGGCGAGCCAGGAAGAAATATTGAAGACTGTGCAGCAGGTCTTGCGAGGGCAGCAGAACTTGGCTGGCGAGAGGGTTCTAGTTACTGCAGGACCGACGCGCGAAGATATCGATCCTGTGCGATTTTTGAGCAATCGGTCGTCGGGGAAAATGGGATACGCGGTGGCTGCCGCGGCAGCACGGCGCGGAGCCAAAGTCGTGCTTGTAACCGGGCCAACGGCTCTTCAGACGCCAGAGGGTGTGGACCGCGTCGATGTGCGAAATGCTGAAGAGATGCTACGCGCGGTGAAGGCGCAATTTCCGGAGTGTACAGTAGCGATTCTCGCTGCGGCGGTAGCGGACTACCGCGTGGCCGAACCGTCAGAGTCAAAAATCAAGCGCTCCCAGGAAGCGCGGACGCTCCGGTTGGAGCCGAGCCCAGATATATTAGCGACGATTGCGCAAGAAAAGGGCGACCGGCTGGTCGTGGGATTTGCTGCGGAAACCGAAGATGTAGCGGAGAATGCGCGAAAGAAGCTGGCGCAGAAAAATGCAGACGTGATTGTGGCGAATGACGTGACCGCAGAAGGCGCGGGGTTTGACGTGGACACAAACATCGTGACACTGTTCTCGCGCGACGGGCGCGATCTCCCGTTGCCATGTTTGACCAAGGCCGAGGTCGCAGAACGCATTCTGGACGAGGTCCTGCGGCTGCGGGGTGCGCTGAGAAGCAAGCCCGCATCGCAACGCGGCGGCGACTAAAACCATGCCAGAACGCTTGCCTGAATCGCTGCAGCGGAAAGTTGAAGAACGGTTGCGGTATTACGAGGACCTTGGCATACGACTGTTCTACCGCCACCGGGCCGGTTTGATTTCGCGAGGTAGTGAGCCGCCAGACGCTTCGGATCAACCAGCGGCGGGCCACTCCGCTCGGGATATTGCCGTACGCAAACCAATTGAGGTGCCGAAAGCTGCGGCAAGGGAGCCGCGTATCGAACCTATGATTGCCACGTCAGGCCCTTCGCTATTTGAAGCCGCGGACAAGGTACAAGACGATACGCTGCTCAAGATCCGCGACGACATTGGCGATTGCACGCGGTGCAAGCTTCACAAAGGCCGGCACAAGATTGTTTTTGGAGATGGCAGCGCGAAGGCGCAACTTGTTTTTGTCGGCGAAGGACCGGGGGCGGATGAAGACGCTCAAGGACTGCCGTTCGTGGGGCGCGCGGGAAAATTGCTGACGCAGATGATCGAGGCGATGGGGCTGCAGCGCAAGGACGTGTACATCTGTAACGTGGTGAAGTGCCGACCTCCGGAAAACCGTGCGCCGGAGCCGGACGAAGTGGCTACGTGCTCGCCGTATCTGCTGCGCCAGATCGATGTGATTCAACCGAGAGTAATCGTGTGCCTGGGTGCGGTGGCCGCGAAGACGCTGCTGCAGACAAATCGCGGGATTACGCAATTCCGTGGACAATGGCTGGAGTGGCGCGGACGCAAGCTGATGGCGACGTACCATCCGGCTTATCTGCTGCGCAACCCGAATGCCAAGGGCGAAGTGTGGAAAGACCTGCAGAAGGTGATGGCGGAACTGGGCCTGCAGTTGCCGAAAAAGAAGTCGTCGTAATCCATCATGGGAATTTTGCTGGGGCTGGCGACGGCGCTTTGTTGGGGAAGCGCGGACCTGTTCGCGCGATTCGCGACCCGAAAAATCGGAACCCTTCGCACAATGCTGTATATGCAGTTGACCGGGTTCACGCTGCTGACCCTGGCGATGCGTGCACTAGGAGGCTGGGGGCACTTAACCGACGGGTCGGGCTGGCGGCCGTGGGTGTGGGGAATCCTTGCGGGCGCGTTGAACACGTCGTCGACACTGGCGCTGTACCGGTCGTTTGAGATCGGAAAGATGTCGGTGGTCGCGCCGGTTTCGGCGGGTTATCCGGCGCTGACAACGTTGCTCGCGGCGTTGACGGGAGAGCGGTTGACGACGGTCCGGTGCGCGGGAATTGCGCTCATTATCGCCGGAGTAATTCTGGTGGCGCGTGGAGAGAAGATGCTGGGCGATGCCAATCCTTTGGAGGAAAAGACGTATCCGGGGAAGAGCACTTCAGGTGTGGGCTGGGCGCTGTTGTCGGCCGTGGGATTCGGCGTGATGTTCTGGCTTTTGGGGATACGCGTTGTGCCGATCCTCGGGAGTGCGCCTTCGGTTTGGTTAATCCGACTGACGAGCGTCTTGATGACGGCGGCGGTGGTTCTGATATTAAGAGAGCCGTTTGCTCCACCGGGCACGGGCACCAATAGCTGGATTCTGGGTGTGGGGATTCTGGACACGAGTGCGTACCTCTTGAACAACTACGGGATGCAACATGAGCAAGTGTCTGTGGTGAGCGTGCTCGCGTCATTGTACGGAGCGGTGACGGTCGGTCTGGCGGCAATGCTTTTGGGTGAACGCGTCTCGAGGATGCAGTGGGCGGGAATTGTGTCAATATTTTTTGGGATATTGTTGATCAGCCGATAAAGCGGGAAGTCGTCAGCAGGAAAAAAACGGCCTAAAGGCTGAGCACCTCAAAAACACAATGGCGGAACTCTATTGCAATGTGGCGCTGCCAGTGCCCTTGCGCACGACGTTTACGTATCGAGTCCCAGAAGCGCTGAGAGAAAACGTGCATGCAGGGAGCCGCGTACTCGTGCCGTTCCGGAAGAAATCGCTCGTGGGCGTCGTCGTGGAATTCAGCGAAGCTGCGCCGGAAGGAACGCAGATTCGAGACGTCAGCAAGGCGTTGGACCTGAGACCGGCGCTAACGGCGAAATTGCTCGAATTGGGGCGGTGGATCGCGGGATATTACCTGGCGCCGATTGGCGAGGTGTTTCGCGCGATGTTGCCGCCGCAGACCGAAATTGCGCTGAAGCGGCAGATTTTGCTGACCGAGGCGGGGAAAGCGCTGGCCGAGAGGCTAAAAGACAGGAGCGCGCTTACGCACCTAGGGCACGACGAGTCGGAATTTCTGGAACACCTACTGGCGAAGAAAGGTGTGCTGACAGTGAATCCCAGCAGCAAGCCGGGGATTTCATCGCAGGCGTTCGAACGGCTGCAAAATCGCGGTTACGTCGAAGTGGGCGAAACGGTCGAGGGACGAAAGCGGAAGACACAACAGGTGGCGGCGTGGAAAGGGAAGGACGCGTGTACACAAGAGCTGGGAGAAAAAGAAGAGCGAATTCGCATACTGCTGGAAAGGGAGCTGGGACCGTTGCCTGTGGCGCAGCTTTTGAAGCTGGCTCATGTTTCACGGGCGCTGATCGAGCGAATGTTGCGAGACGGCTTGCTGGAGGGTTGGGAGGAGCCGATCGATCCCGCAGAGGACCCGTTTGACGCGGGTTACACACCGCCAGGACATTCGCTGAACGAAACGCAGGAAAGCGCGTTCAAAGCGATTCTTGGGCGATTTGAGTTAGGCGAATTTGGCGTTCAACTGCTGCACGGTGTCACCGGCAGCGGGAAGACTGAAGTGTATTTGCGGAGTGTCCAGGAGACACTGGCGCGGGGCAAGACCGCGATTGTGTTGGTGCCGGAAATTGCGCTGACGCTCTGGATTGGTCGTCAGTGCCGGGCGTGGTTCGGCGCAGAGTTCGAAGGCGTGGCGGTTTTGCACTCCGCGCTGAGCGATGTGGAGCGTGCACGAGAATGGTGGCGAGTGCGGAATGGGCAGGCGCGTGTAGTGGTGGGGACGCGTTCGGCGGTGTTTGCTCCGGTCCAAAACCTCGGGTTGATCATCGTCGATGAAGAGCAGGAAAACAGCTACAAGCAGGAAGAAACGCCGCGGTATCACGGGCGCGATGTGGCGATCGTGCGGGCGAAACTGGAGAATGGAGCGGCGCTGCTCGGTTCGGCCACACCGTCACTCGAGACATATCACAATGCGGTAAATGGCAAGTATGAGTTGCTGACGATGGCGACGCGAGTGGAAAACCGCTCGCTGGCGGCGGTGGAGGTTGTGGATTTGCGGGAGGATTTCCAGCAGACGCAGCAGGCCAGCCCAATTTCCCGGGCGTTGCACAGCGGAATTGCGGAGTGCTTGTCGTTCGATACCCAGGCGCTGGTGCTGATCAACCGCCGCGGCTATTCCTGGTCGGTGTTGTGCCGTAGCTGCGGCGCTTCGGTTCAGTGCGTGAATTGCAGCATTTCGATGACCTATCACAAGAGCCGGAATCGGATCGAGTGTCATTATTGCGGGTCGATTCAGGCAGTACCGAGAGTTTGCCCGAAATGCGATTCGGAATACGTCTACTTTTTTGGTGAGGGTTCGGAACACCTTGAGGAGAGGATGCGGAAGGAATTTCCTGGAGCCCGGATCGCGAGGCTGGACCGGGATACTGTGCGCTCGAAGCAGCAGTACCAGGAAACGCTAGGAGCATTTGCAGACGGTACGATCGACATTTTGGTAGGAACACAGATGTTGGCAAAAGGCCACGACTTTCAACGGGTGACACTGGTGGGAGTGATTTCGGCCGATTCGTCGCTTAGCCTGCCGGATTTTCGGGCCGCCGAGCGGACCTTTCAGTTGCTGACACAGGTGGCAGGGAGGGCGGGCCGAGGAGCCTTGCCGGGACGCGTGTTGATTCAGACGTATTATCCGGAGCATTACGCGATTCAGGATGCGGTGCGGCAGGATTACGTGTCGTTTTACGAAAGGGAAACACATTTTCGAAGAATGATGGGGTATCCGCCATTCACGTCGCTGGCGAATGTAATTGTGAGGGATACAAACCTGGAGAATGCGATCGAGTGGTCGCGGCGACTTTCCGAATATTTTTCGCCGCATGATGGGAAGGGCGCGCGGATTTTGGGGCCGGCTTCGGCACCGCTAGCGCGTTTGAAGAAGGAACATCGGTATCAATTTTTGCTGAAATCGCCGAGGCGGTCGGTGCTCACGAAATTGCTGAGCGGGGCGCTGTTGTTTTGCGAGGCGAGCAAGATTCCGGGAACCGCGGTGGTGGTCGATATGGATCCGCTGACGTTGCTGTGAGGGAGGCGAGGGGACTTAGGCACGGCGGCGGGACCAGAAGAAGTAGCCGGGGAGACCAAGCAGCATCAGAGCGATAGCGACGAGAAGATAGGTGAATTGATGCGGATCGACGGCTGCCGCGTAGATCGCGTTGCCGACAATCGCGGCTGCTGCCAGCACGAAAATAAGAGGAGTGAATGGATAGCTGGGAACGCGGTAGGGCGGCTTTTTACCCGCGCTGGCTCGCCGGATAGGAAAGATCGCCGCGGCACCGAGTCCATAAAAAATCCAACCGATGAAGATGGCACCATTCGCAAGCTTCGCGAACTCACCGAGCAGCGCAAGTACGCCAGACCAGACGCCTAAAACCAGAACTGCGGCAGCGGGCGTGCCGTAACGGGGATGGACTCCAGCGAGTCTCTTGAAAAACAGATTGTCGTTGGACATGGCGAAAAAAACGCGCGGAGCGGTGAGCATGACGCTGTTTGCGGAACTGAAGCTGGAGACAAGGATTGCCGCCGCGACCAATTTGCTGGCCCACCCTCCGAGGACCGCTTTCGCCGAAGCCGCGGCGATCGCGTCGCTCTCCATAGCGGCTTTCGGTCCGAGTGCGACGAGATAGGCGATGACCGCGAAAAGATACAGTCCTGCCAGGATCAACGAACCGTACAAAAAGGCGCGCGGGAAGCATTTCTGAGGCTCGATGACTTCGCCGGCGCTGTAGGTGCCGAACTGCCAGCCCTCATAGGCCCAAAGCACCGTGATCATGGCGAGGCCAAACGAAGAACAGAGGGCGTACTCGGAGAGGGAACTGCCCATCGCGGGAGGAATTTCGCGGACATGTTCGCCGCGCCAGAACCCAAGCGTAAGCAAAATACCGCCGAGAATGAGGATGATCCCGACTTTGATGAGCGTGGTGACGTTCTGCAGGTCGGAGCTTTTGCGCGTGCCCCAGACATTCACGCTTGTTACCACGGCAATCAGGAGCACGATGACGGCGGAAGATTGCGCTGGCGAAAGCGGGATGATTTCCCGAAGATACCTGGTGAAAGCGTGAGCGAGAGCGGCGATGGTGGCGCTGGCGATGATCAGGAGGAGGCTCCAGCCATACAGAAACGCGGGTAGACGGCCGAAGCCATCACGAATGTAGCAGTACAAGCCGCCCGCCTCGGGATTCGCGGCAGCGAGTTCGGCGTAAGTAAGCGCGCCGAGCAGAGAGAGAATTCCACCGACGAGCCAGACGATGAGGGAGTAGCCGACCGATCCGGAAAGCTGGCGGAGAATCAATCCCGGTGTAAGGAAGATTCCGGAACCGATGACGGAGCCGACAAAGAGGAACAACAGATCGCGCTCGCGCAGGCTGCGCGCCAGCGTGTGCGGCACGGATTGTTGCTTTGCTGGTCGCTCCGAGGTGGGCGCTTCTTTCACTGCAGGGGGCTCGGCATGAAGCAGAGCAAAAAGACGACGAGAGCGAGGAAGGCGCCGAACCGGCGGTTGGGGTCAAGAGGAGTGGGGTCGTAGATCGGAGCCATACGGAAAAAACGCAGGCCCAGAAGAATCATGGCCCAGAGCAGCCAGCCCCTCCAGAGGAACACACCGAGGAGAACGAGCACGAGGGGCAAGAAGAGAGTAACCAGACCATGGGCGCGGGGGCTGACTGAACGAACGATGTGGCCGCCATCGAGTTGACCCACAGGAAGCAGATTCAAGGCGGTCGCGAAAAGTCCAACCCAAGCCGCGCGGCCGACGGGATTCAGAAGCAGATCGGAGGCGTGCGCATTTGGTTGCAGCGCTGCAGTCAGCAACTTCAGGACGAGCGGTACACCGAAGATGAGATCGGCATTTCCATGGCTGGCAAGTTCGGGGATGACTCTGGCGTGGAGCACACCGTAGGCCAAGGCGGGCAGCGCGACCAGGAATCCGACCAGCGGACCGGAAGCGCCGACATCGAACAGCGCCCGGGTAGAGCGGATCGGTGAACGGATGAGAAGGAACGCGCCGAACGTGCCGATGAGGGTAGGCGCGGGAATAAAAAAAGGATAGCTCGAGTGAATGTGGTGATGACGGCAGGCAAAGTAATGTCCCAATTCATGAGCTAGAAGAATTGTCAGGAGCGTGATGGCGAAGGGGACTCCACTGAAAAGAAACGAAGGGTGCTGGTAGGCGAGGCGAAACGTCTCGAAGAAGGTATCGAAGGAGGCCGCCTGGTTGTGAGCATAAGCCGAAGCGAAATGAGCGCCGGCGACAAGAGAAGTGAGAAGAGTAAGGAGGAAGAGTCCGGTGGCCAGAAAAAGCGATTTGATGGAGGGACGAGTGCGCGCCGCTTCGTAGTAGCGGCCATGACTTGGGAAATCGGGCCAAGCAGGAGGGCTGAGAAGAACGGGAGCGCGCTGTTCTGGTTCCGGTGGGTTCACAAGGATTTATTTTGCAGCGGCCGCCGAGGTGTCTTCCAGTCCCTGAAGTTCTTTGCCGGGCTTGAAACGAACGGCTTTTCCGGGAGGGATGCTGACTTCTTCGCCGGTGCGTGGATTGCGGCCAATACCGGTTTTTCTGGGCTTGACGCTGAAGACGCCGAACTTGCGAAGCTCGATACGCTGTCCGCGGCCGAGGGCGCCTTTGAGTGACTCAAAGACGGTTTCGACGGCTTGCTCCGCCTTGGTGCGGCTGATGTTCGTCTTCGCGACCACTGCGTTTACGATGTCGAGCTTGATCACAACCGGCCTCCAGGAATCCGTGGCCCGATGCTAGAAGGTGCAGCCCAGGTTGTCAAGACAGAAACCCTCAACTACACTTCTACTTTTTGAGACTACACCATTTTTTATTTCTTTGTGAGGAGGAAATGGATGTCCGTAAAGCCAGACAAGTGGATTCGCCGGATGGCCCTGGAACACAAGATGATCGAGCCGTTTACAGACCGGCAGATGAGGGAAGGCGTCATCAGTTACGGTGTGTCTTCGTATGGATACGACATCCGAGTGGCGGATGAGTTCCGGATTTTTACGAATGTGAATACCACGATCGTGGATCCAAAGCATTTTGATGCGCGGTCGCTGGTGGAATACAAGGGCGACGTGTGCATCATTCCGCCGAACTCCTTCGCGCTGGCCAGGTCGGTGGAATATTTCCGGATTCCGAGGAATGTGCTGACGGTTTGCCTGGGAAAGTCGACGTACGCGCGGTGCGGAATCATCGTGAACGTGACGCCGTTCGAGCCGGAGTGGGAAGGATTCGTGACGCTTGAAATCAGCAACACGACGCCGCTGCCCGCGAAGATTTACGCGAATGAAGGGTTGTGCCAGGTCTTATTTTTTCAAAGCGATGAGGACTGTGAAGTGAGTTACAAAGACAAGAAAGGGAAGTATCAGGCACAAGGCGGAATTGTGCTGCCGAGGCTGTGAGTGTGGTGACTCGTGACAGCGACGGGCGACGTGCCAGCGGTTCGGCTGAGATTTCTCGGACGCAGACAACGCGCCTTCGGCGTGACAAGTTTGAGCGATTACGCCCAAGCGAGAAAAATTGAGTCAAGCGGGAAGCGCAGCTTAGCGGAAGAGCTTGGTGGCGATTTCGGCGACGCGCTGCCCTGGAATCGGGCGACCTTGAGTTCGTTGGCAGTGGGATGGCGTGAACCATCTGGGTCGGCGAGGGTGGTGGCACCGTAGGGGGTTCCGCCGCTGATCTCATCCATATGGACGAGGCCAGATTCGCTGTAGGGAACACCAACGTTTCCTGGCCACCGTGCTGCTTGCGCATCTGAGCAGCCATGTTCCGAAGCGTGTGGGGGTACCAAAAATGATGGCGTGCGCGTCGGCAAGTTGATCGACCGTGGCCACCGGTACTTTGGCAAAAGTGGCCTTGGCGGCCTTCGCACCGTGCTTTTCGAGCACGTCATCTGTAATGAGCTCGGGCACCTGATATAGAGTCACTTCCGCGTGGTGAACTTGCTTCGCACCCTCCGCCACGGCTTCGGCCATGCGACAAACGTGGCCATACATGCTGTAAAAAATGATCTGAACCTTGATGCTCATGGAACCCTCCTTAACTTAACTGGAAATTGGGGAGCCAAACTGGATGCGGTCTAGCTCGTTGGTTGTCGCCAAGGGATAGCCGCGGTCACGCCAGGCATCAAGACCGCCTTGCAGAGGCCGGATGCGGGTGATGCCGTGACTGCGTAAGAGAAGCGCCTCACGGGCGCTGGTAGCTTCGTTTGGTCAAGTACAGTAGAGAACCACCTCGCGCTCACGAAGCCACACGTTGCTCTTCTCGGTCAATTCTTTGGAATCGATGTGAATAGCGCCTGGGATGATTTCGGGGTCTGCCTCAAAGTCAAGGGAATGGCGGAGATCAACAATCACAAGTGATTCGCCGGCGTCGATTTTTCGCTTGAGCTCATCGACACTGATGCGAGCGATGTGCAAATGGCGCAGGAATTTTTGCCGAGCGACATACTTCGTGAATATGTAGGCGGCGAGTCCGGTAACGAGGAGAACGAGGAGCCATCCGCCCATTGCCGAAGCGTTTCGCGCGATCAGTTCAATCTCCCCACTGAAGAGGAATCCGAGGCCGAGATAGGTTCCGGTCCAAAGAAGTGCGCCGAGGCCGTCAAAAAGGAGGAACTTGTGCGGTCGCATGCGGAAGATGCCGGCAAGGGGAGTGGCGACTGCATTAAAACCCGGAAGGAATTTTGCGAACAGGAGGGAACGTGCCCCATGAAGTTCGAAGAGGCCTTCCGTGCGACGCACGCAAGAATCCGGCTCGAGAGAGATCTTGCAAAGCCACTGCAGGACCTTGATACCCTTCGTGCGGCCAAGTTCGTACCAGATGAGATCAGCGCAAACTGTGGCTAACACGCCGAAGAAAAGGCAGATGAAGAAATTGAGCTTTCCCGCCCCGGAGAGGGCGCCGGCGGCGAGCAGGAGAGGAAGGGAAGGAACGGGCATGCCGGCTTGCTCAACGAAGACCCACGCGAAGACCAGCAGGTAACCGTGCCGTAGAACGAATTCGAGCAGCTCGTGCATCGCGATCTCAGCCTCTCGTTGAGAGCTACGTGCTCAGGAAGGAAGCAGGTTGTCCCCAGCTTCCCGACATGACAAATTCGGAGAGCGGTTTGCGGCTGCGGGGCGCGAGCTCGCGTTCACGAAGCGGATGATCCGGCAACGAATCCGGTTCGCCAGGATATCCGATAACGAAGGCGGCGATGGGCTCCCAGCCGCTAGGAATCGACAGTAACTCAATGGCCTTTTGTGAATCAAAGCCTGCCATCTGGTGCACGAAGAGCCCGCGAGCCGTTGCCTCGGTGGTCAGGTAGGCAACCGCGGCGCCGGTATCGTAGAACGCATTCCGGTTGGGTTTTCCGTTGCGGGCGAAAGCAAGTTTCGAGACGGCAATAGCCAAGACGGGAGCACGCCTTGCCCAGACTTGGTTGAATTCCACCAAAGTGCTTAGCATTTGGGCGTGGAACGCTGGGTCTTCTTGAGTAGCGACGAGGAATGCCCAGGGTTGCTCGTTGTTGCTGGAGGGAGCCCAGCGCGCAGCTTCAAATAGGCTGCGCAAGATGTCCCGAGGAACCGGCTTTCGAGAGAAAGCACGGGGGCTCCAGCGACCGCGAATCAAGTCGTGGACCGGATGGTCTGTGGTGGCAGGTTTTTGCATTTCCGATTCTCCGAATTGGCGGATTGCGGTTTTCCAAGAAAGTGCGCCACGAAGAACGGGGCGTCAGTGCCAGCCGTCCGCCAAGCGTTATTTCGAACCAAGCCCTGCAATTTACTTTGCTGCCGGTGGCACGGCCAGCTCGACATCAAGAGTAATGTTGACGTCGTCTCCGACGACGACACCGCCGGCGTCGAGAGCCTTGTTCCACGCAACACCGAAATCCTGGCGGTTGATTTTGGTGGAACCCGAGACTGCAGTGCGCTGGAGTCCCCAGGGGTCCTTGATGGGAGGCTTGGGCGCAGTGACGTCGAGAACCACCTGCTTGGTGACGCCGCGGATGGTCAGGTCGCCGGTAACTTTGAGCTTGTCCGGGCCGTTGGACTCAACCTTGGTGGATTTGAACGTCATGCTGGGGTACTTGGCCACATCGAAGAAGTCAGGACTCATGAGGTGCTTGTCGCGGTCGGGTTCGCGGGTATCGACGGTGGTCGCGTCGATCGTGACATTGACGTAGGATTTGGAGATGTCAGCATCGTCGACTACAACTGTGCCATTGATCTGGTGAAATTCACCGCGAACGGTAGAGATCATGAGATGGGTGACGGCGAATTGAGCGGAACTGTGCTTGGGATCAACTTGCCACCTGGTAGTGCCGGCGAAGGCAGGAAGCGACAACAAGCCCGCCAGACCCGCGGCAATTACGATTCGAGAGACACATACTTTCATCTTGGTTTTTCCTTTCACCGAGTAATTGCGGACAGAATTTCCAGGTTGGATGCGCGAGTCTGTTAAGAAGATTCACGCTTTGCTACTTCTTCGAGCAGTTCCGCCAGCTGCTTCAAGCGAGGGGCGGACATGTGACGGAACTGCTTTTCATGCAAATCATGAACCGGCTGATCGAGCTTCTTCAGCAGTTTCAGGCCTTCCGCGGTGATACGCGTCTTGATTACGCGTCGATCGTCTTTCTGGCGTTGACGCGTGATCCAGCCGTGCTTTTCTATGCGGTCGAGCAAGCGAGTCATATCAGGATCGCGCGAAATCATACGTTCAGCGATACCGCGACAGAGAATGCCGTCAGGCTCGGCGCCGCGGAGGATGCGCAAAACGTTATACTGCGCGCCGGTGAGGCCTGCGGACTTGAGGAAGCGCTCAGCCTCCTGGGACAGGGAGTCGGCGGCTCGGAGGAGAGAGACGAAGAGCTGGTCTTCGGGTGGAACCGGTTGGCCGGGCGAGGTCATGACACGGTAATTTATATGTTATAACGACTATTGTCAAGAGGAAAATAGTCGGCACGGGGCACGAGATGGCGCATGGTCACGAGCGCGGTGGCGCGAAAGCGCTGCCAGAAGCAAAAAGGCAAGATCCTCTGAAACGGCGGATATCGGGCTCAGCGATGTCGGGCCCTTTAACAAGCACCAACCCGTCCGAGTGCAGCTTTGTCCCGTTTCAATGCTCAGGGTTTGGCGACAGGCCGGAGGTGCACTTCGCTGATGAAGCTCTGCGGGCCCTGCAGCGCGATCATGCTGACGGCGTGAGCCACATCCTCGGGCGTCAGCACTTTTGCGGGATCTTTCAACGCTCTTCCCGAAAACTCTGTCGCTACACTGCCGGGGCAAACCAGACTGACGCGGATCCCGAAGCCGCGCAAGTCTTCGGCCATGCATCCGGCCAAGCCCTGAAGGCCCCACTTTGAAGCGCAGTAGATGCCACCGCCGGCGAAGGTATTTTTCCCGGCAAGGGAGCTGATGTGGATGATGTCGCCGCGGCGGCGGGCGATCATGGAAGGGGCAACGGCTCGCGAAACCAGGAAGACGCTCTTCAGGTTAGTGTCAAGGACGCGTTGCCAGTCGTCTTCGGATTTTTCGTGAATGGGGCCAAAGCCGGGGCTGCCAATGCCGGCGTTGTTGACGAGGATCGTGACGGGGCCGAGTTCCGTTTCGGTGGCCTGCACGAACGTTGTGACGTCACGGGCGCTGGTTACGTCGAGGGCCTGACAGCGGACTTTCGCGCCGGCCGCCGACAATTCCGCGGCGGTTTTTTCGAGCACCTGCGCGTTGCGAGCGCAAAGACTGACGGCTGCACCGAGCTCTGCGAGCTTCGCGGCAATGGCTTTGCCGATGCCGCGGCTGCTGCCGGTTATGAGCGCGACGTGACCCGAGAGATTTTGACCGGCGGAGCGAGCATTTAGTCCGCTTATACTATCCATTGAATTTCTCCCTTACGAGGCCACGGATTTTGTGCGAAACTCATCTTACTCCCAAGGATGCCGCCCTTCTTCGGATGCCCCGCAGGTGCAACGGGGTAAATGCGGAAAGGTTGTCAAGAAGAGTTGTAGACAATCAAAGCGTATCCGATCGGGTAGCGACTTGCAGACGGGCGGCGGCTGCACCTATAATTCCAGGGTTTCCGAGAGAGCAATTCTGGTTCGCAGGGAAAGAATAGGGAGTTGTGGACAGCATCTTCGACTGCTGCCATTTTGAGTAATTCTATTACAGCGGTAGGAGCGAGGAGAAAAGGGAATGAACGCAACACGTCGGTTGGCAAGCGCGGCGGTAGTGACGGCGCTTTGCCTGTTCGGTCTCAACGCAAGGCGAGTTGATGCTCAGGATGCGGCGGCCGGTGCAGCGAGCCAGCAGAAATACACGATGGCGGAATACAACGCCTATCAGGCTGCTGCAGCGGAGAAAAATCCTGCGGCGCAGCTGAAGTTGCTGGATGATTTCGTAGCGAAGTACCCGAATTCCGCGCTGCTGAATTACATTTACACGCTGTACTACAAGAATTACGGAACGCAAAAGAATTTCCCGAAGACCATCGAGTATTGCGACAAGCTGCTCGCGCTCGGTGACAAGGCGAGCGCCTCGGAACGCTACGACGCGTATTACGTGCGAGCCTACGCCTACAACAATCTTCAGAATCCCGATGCATCGATGGCCAAGACAGCGCGCGAGGCCGCGCTGGCTGGCGTACAGGCGGTGAACCAGTATCCGAAGCCGGAAAACATCGACGAAGCGAAGTTTGCGGAGCAGAAGAAGCAGTCGCTGGTGTTTTTTCTCGGCACCGCGGCCAAAGCCGCTTCGGATGCGAAGGACTGTGCAGGGTCGGCCGATTCGTACAAGCAGTTGCTGGCAATCACTCCGGACGATCTGACAGCGAACTACAATCTGGGGAAAGCGTATATGTGCATGAACCCGCCGCAGACGCTTGATGCACTGTGGTCGTTTGCGCGCGCGGCAACTTCAAAGAGCGCGACGGAGCAGCAGTCCAAGCAGGTAAAGGCGTACCTGCGGAAGGTGATCGCGAACTATCAGGGTGGCACTGTTTGCGATGCGTTGACGGACGCGGAGTTGAATGAACTGCTGCAACTGGCGTCGACCTCAGTGGAGCGTCCGGCGAGTTACAAGCTGACCAGCAGTGCGGACCTGGATGCTGCACGCAAGGATATGACGATAGCGTCGGTGGTGGCGGACCTGAAAGCGGGAGGCGATAAGGCCAAGCTTACGTGGACCGCATCGTGCGGCTTGGAATTCCCTGACGTGCCAGGAAAGATCATTGTCGTGGTTCCGAGCGCGGATTCGGTGCAGTTGAAAAACGCGTTCGTGACGAGTGATGCGGAGTTCCAAGCGGCGACGACGCCGAATATGGACGTGAAAGTTGCCGGCCAGCCGGAAGCCGCGAAGCTCGAGAAGGACAACGCCGTGCGGTTTACCGGGACGCTGGAATCCTACGATCCTGATCCCTCGTTCATGCTGCACTGGAACAAGGCCAAGGTGAACGAAGAGGACTTGCCAAAGCCGGAGAAGAAGCCAGCGGCGAAGAAGCCGGCACCGAAGAAACCGGCGTAGCCGCGTAAACTGGGATTTGCGAAAACGGCCCTGCATTCTCGGGGCCGTTTTGTTTTTTGAAGCACAAAGGGTTGCCAGGCTAGCGGGAGCGGCCGCGGCGATGGTCGAGCCTGTACTCGGCAATTTTGCGGCTCAGGGTGTTTCGGTGAATGCCGAGGGCCTCCGCGGTGCGGGACTGATTTCCGTTGTTGCGCTCAAGAACGCGCTTAATGAAACGTTTCTCGAATTCTCCGACCGCTTCTTCGAACAGGATGCCGCGCTCCACCATTTGCGTTACCAAGCCGTCCAGTTGGTCTCTCACGTCTGCACTCTCCGCAGCAGCTCGAATTTTTCGTGAACTGCCTGTCAGCTAATCCAGCTCGTGCCCGACCAGAATCCTGTACGCTTCGCGATATTTCGCGCGGGTACCCGCGACAACATCGTCCGGCAGCTCCGGTCCGGGAGGAGTTTTGGGCCAGCGGATGTGTTCGAGGTAATCGCGGACATACTGCTTGTCGAAGGAAGGCTGGGGCCCTCCTGGCTGGTACTGGGAGGCGGGCCAGAAACGGGAGGAATCGGGAGTAAGAGCTTCATCGATCCACATTAGTTCGCCATTAAGAACTCCGAATTCAAACTTGGTGTCGGCGAGGAGAATGCCGCGCGGCTCGGCGTAGGCGGCGGCGCGCCGGTAGATTTCGAGGGTGACCGAGCGGACTCGATCGGCAAGGTCGTTGCCGAGCAGGCTGGCGACGCGTTCAAATGAAATATTTTCGTCGTGGCCGCTGGTGGCCTTTGTTGCCGGGGTGAAGATGGGCTCCGGCAATTTGTCGGATTCCCGGAGCCCGGCCGGCAGCGGAATTCCGCAAACGCCACCGTTCGCGCGGTATTCTTTCCAACCTGAGCCGGAAAGGTAGCCGCGGGCCACGCACTCGATAGGCAAGGGCCGCGTTTTACGTACGAGCATGGAGCGTCCGGCGAGTTCATCGGTATATTTGTCAAAGGGAGCGGGGAAGGCGGTTGAACTCAGGACGTGATTAGGGATGACGTCGCGGAGGAGATTGAACCAGAAGAGCGAAAGCTGTGTGAGGACGCGGCCTTTATCGGGGATAGGTGTGGGCATAACCACATCGAAAGCTGAGAGCCGATCGGTAGCGACGATAAGCAAATGGTCGCCGAGGTCGTAAATATCGCGGACCTTGCCGCGTGCGGTTGGCGGGAGGCCGGCGAAATGAGTTTCGCGAATCACTCTCGCTGCGGGAGCAGTTGTCACCAGAAATATTCCCCTGAGAAAGTGTTCAGCATTCTAACGCAGCGGGCGGTGAAGTCAATGTGACGCTGGTACTCCGCGAGAGAGGCTGAGGAAAATATTTTTCTCAGATGTAGCGAATCGCTGACAGGTGCCTGGTGTTGAGGAAGAGCACACGGGCTTTGAGGTTCTTCGTGCAGCAAAAACGCCGCCTTCCGACTGGCGCGAAATTATGACAAGAATCGATTGGCTCAAGCGGATAGTTCGATAAATCGTCTGAGAGCGCAAAAGCGGCGGCCGCCGTGCTCCAAAAAATCAAGCGGCGGACGCGGCGCGCCGATTTGGCGTGGGAGCTTGATCGCCTTCCCAGCGGACGCTAACGAGCTTGGAGACGCCTGGCTCCTGCATAGTGACGCCATACAGGACGCTGCCGGTTTCCATGGTCTTGCGATTGTGGGTGACGATGATGAATTGCGTCTGCGCGCTCATGTCGCCAATGAGGCGGGTGAAGCGGCCGACGTTGGCTTCGTCGAGCGGAGCGTCGACTTCGTCGAGGATGCAGAATGGGCTCGGCTGGTAACGGAAAATCGCGATGAGCAACGCGAGTGCAGTCATGGCCTTCTCGCCGCCGGAGAGCAGAAGAACATTCTGGAGGCGCTTGCCCGGAGGCGAGGCCACGATGTCGATGCCGGCGTCGCCCGAACTGTCAGGTTCGGTCAGGCGCATCTCCGCGGTGCCGCCGCCGAAAATGGTGTGGAAAGCAGCGGTGAAGTTCGCGTTGATGGAGGAAAAAGCCTGCTCAAATTTTTCCTTGGTGATCTGATCTAGTTCCTTAATGGCCTGCTGCGTATCGGCAATGGATTGCAGCAGATCGTCGCGCTCGCGGGTGAGGAAGGAGAAGCGCTGCTCGCATTCGTTGTATTCCTCGAGGGCCATCATGTTGACGGCACCCATGTTTTCGATGCGCTGCTTCATTTCGCGGTAGCTGGTTTCGGCAGTGGCCAGTTCGTCCCCGGTCATAAAGGCAGTTTCGGACGCGATGAGGTCTTCGGGTTGGGCATTGACCTCGGAGAGACATGTTTCGCGGAGGTGCTGGCGGTCGGAATCATTGCGCGCTTTTTCGATTTCGAATTTGGAGCGTTCTTCGCGCATTTCCTGAAGCGCCTGGCGCGCCATGCGGAGATGATCTTCAGCGCGGGTCACGCTGGTGCGAGCCGCATCCCATTCCAACTCGAGCTCCTTCTGGCGGTCCTCGAGGCGGGCTTTTTCGACTCGGAGCGAGCCGAGTTGCCGTGTTAGCTCTTCGGTCTGCCGCGCCATCGCAGCAGTTTCCTCACTGATGGAGGACTCCTGCTGGCGCAAGGCAGCTTCTCGGCGGTTGAGGTCGGCCCGTTCTTCTTCTAGCCGTTTGGCAACACCTTCGGCGGAAGCGAGGCGCTCATTCATGGTGGCGAGGTCAGCTTTTGCGGCAGCTAATTGGTCGCGCTCGGTTTGCACAGCGCCCCGAAGCTGCGTGACTTCCTCGGTAAGACGGGCACTTTCGGCTTCGGCCTCGGCGCGGCTGGTGGCGGCAAGTCCGTGTTGGGTCTGAGCGCGGCGGGCTCGTTCCTGGGCCGCGTCGATTTCGCCTCGCACACGACTCAAGTCGTTCTGGCAAACCGTAAGTTCGAGGCCAAGTCGCGCCAGGTCGCCCTGTGCCTGCTCATGGCGATGCCTTGCGGAGAAAAGATCCCGCTCGGCCTCGCGCTGCTGAGTGGCCAATTGCTCGATCGCGAGTTCGGTGGAGCGCAGTTCACTGGTGATGGCCTCGAGTTCGGTTTGGACCGCGCTGACACGCTGCTCGAGGTGCGCCACTCCCGCCGATACGGCGCGCAACTCGCGCTTCATGCCGAGTGGCCCCGCTTCGTCGGGGCGTCCACCGGTGACCATGCGGCCCTGATAGCAAGTGCCATCCGGAGTGATGAAGGCAAATTGCGGATACTCGCGAGCGAGTTTTTCGGCAGCGTCGTTTTTGGTCAGATAGGCGGTTCGCAGGCGAGGGAGGAACTGCTTGGCCGCGGGCCCGAGAGGGTCGCGAAATTCGACAAGCTTGTCGAGGCGAGAGATAACGCCATCTTCGGGGTGGAAATGGGCGATGGGCTCGTATTCATCAAGTTTGAGGTTGCGAAGAGAATCGACGAAAAAGGTGGCACGTCCACCAACCTCATTGCGCAGCATGCTGACGCCGGCGCGTGCGTGGTCGTAGGTTTCGACGACGACATACTCCAGCTCTTCACGGAGATATTGCTCGATGGCAGCTTCGTGCTGCTCATGAACCTCGGCATAATCTGCAAGCACACCAACGGCGCGAAAATCCTGGCTGCCGTGGCGCTCGTTGGCAGCAAAGAGCTTCTGCACGGACTCGCCGGTGTAGGAGTGGTCGTTCAGGATTTGCGTTAGCGTGGACTGACGTGCACGTACCCCGGCGAGGGAATCGCGGAGGGAGTCCGCTTCCCTCGAAGTTTCCTCACGCCTTTGGCGGAGGTCCGTGAGTCGCGCGTGCGATTCTTCGGCGTTCTGCTGCAGCAGGCCGGCATGAGTCATGGCGTACTGCAGGTCCTGGGCGGCGCGCTCCGCATCGTCGCGAACGCGAATTGAACATTCGAGCAGTTCCGCCTGGCGGGCTTCCTGCTTGCGCATGGATTCGGTTTGATGGACCAGGGCCTCTTCCGCCTGCTTTTGTTCACCATGAAGGCGCAAGACATTTTCGCCGGCTTCGCTGGCCGCGCGACGCAATACTTCAACGCGGGCTTCTGCTTCGGCTATCTGTGCGGCGCGAAAATCGGAGCGGGCCGCAAGTTCTTCAAGGCGTGCGTTCACGGCGATGGATTCCGCGCGTGCCGCCTCGACGGCGTTTTGCTGAGACTCGTTTCGAAATTCCCACTCGAGCAATTGGCCGGTAAGGGTGCGGTGCTCGATTGTGAGTTGCTCATTGCGTCCGGCGAGCTCGGCGCCGCGCGTGCGATTGAAGGTGATACGGTTCTCGGCACGATCGACTTCGAGAGCGGTCTGGTTCAGGAGATTCTGATTATGGCGCAGTTCGGCATCGAGCGAATAAATGCGCTGACTCTGGCGATCCTGTTCGGCTTCCTGCTCGTGAATAGCCTGGGCCTGCTGGGCCTCCGCAGCGGTCAGTTCGCCAAGACGGCCATCAAGGCGCTTGGCTTCCGCGTCGAGTTCGCGGGCTTTGCCGGCGAGCATCTGGCGGACGATGCCGAGCATCTGGTCGCGAATTTCGGAATAGCGACGCGCCTTGGCAGCCTGGCGCTTGAGCGAAGCGAGCTGTTTTTCGACTTCGACGACGATGTCGTTGACGCGCGAGAGATTGATCCTGGAAGACTCGAGCTTGGCCTCGCTCAGGCGCTTCTTGGTCTTGAACTTGGTGACGCCGGCGGCTTCTTCAAT
>Ga0306920_100000179_pt1 | contig 75148 bp, 61 predicted proteins | sample flu12Cox44000170_FD_204666 | JGI IMG/M metagenome (GOLD analysis project Ga0306920, IMG submission 204666) | Lab enrichment of tropical soil microbial communities from Luquillo Experimental Forest, Puerto Rico - flux4day.12C.oxic.44.000.170 (v2)... | ecosystem: Environmental > Terrestrial >...
CTAGCAAACTGCCGCGCAGCCCAGCGACGAACTGCAGAATCGTGGCTGCTTTGGTTTCGAGAATGGACTCCAGGATCAGCTTGCCAGCGGAATCCATGACCGCAACCGAGATCGTTGCCTGATGAAGATCCATGCCAATATACTTTGCTTGATTCACAACGGCGCTCCTTTCGGTAGGTGGTGATGCGAACGATCAAAACCTACCGCAAAGTGGGCGCCTTTTATATTGCGTGGGAAGCGGATTTCTCGACAGTTACCCAGCTCGGGGAGGGTTTTGGGGCCATCCAACTACCGCGGGGCAGTTTTCTTAGCGTAACTTCAACGAAAATTGAACGTGTATTCCTCTTGAAACATCCGCGACAAGGAATAAGAATTACTGAAATCAATGAGATTCCGACTATTGCTTCTCGCCACTTTATTCTCACTCACTGCAACACTCGCAGCCATTCAACAGAAATCTGACGCGGCATCGAAGTTCGTTGAGCTAGAAACAAAGTGGAATGATGCATACAAGCGGGCTGATATTGACGCCATAAACGCTCTCATCGCGGACGATTTCATTATCACCGTTGAGGACGGTGCCACATACAGCAAGGCCGGATACATCGCGCACTCTTCCAAGGATTTCTAAAAGGGAGGTTGACCGTGAACAAATACGTCACAGAATTCATCGGGACGTTTTTCCTTGTCTTGACGATTGGATGCACCGTTGTAGGTAGCGGAGCAGGTGCATTCGCCCCGTTGGCGATTGGCTCCGCACTCATGGTGATGATTTTTGCGGGCGGTCATATTTCTGGGGGTCACTTCAATCCGGCCGTAACGCTCGGCGTCTGGTTGCGCGGGAAGTGTGACGTCAAAGATGTAGCGCCATACATGGGTTCTCAGATTTTTGGGGCTCTGCTGGCGGCGCTTACCGTCAAGTTCTTAAAGGGTCCCGCTGCTGTTACACCAATCCAACTGACGATGCTACCTGCCCTCTTTGCAGAGTTTCTTTTCACCTTTGCTCTTGTCTACGTCGTTCTGAACACCGCAACAGCAAAGGGTACGTCGGGCAATTCTTTTTATGGCCTTGCCATCGGTTTTACAGTGATGGTGGGAGCGTTTTCCGTGGGCAACATTTCCGGTGGAGCGTTCAACCCAGCGGTTGCCGTGGGCATCTCGATCATGGGACTCTCGTCCTGGTCCAATCTCTGGATCTATCTCGTGGCCAATTTTGCCGGCGGTGCTTTGGCTGCGGGCACTTTCAAGGCATTGAACCCGACCGACAGGTAGTTGGCTGCGGGTTGAAGATCCGTCTAAAAGCTGACAGCCATTGGATAGCGATTATCACTTGCAATCTCACTCTGAGATCGCTGGCGATAAGCGGATTTTCCAACACCTATAGATTTTCTGTAGGAAATCGACCGAGGACAACTGCCGAGTAGCCGACCAACCGGACAGAATTCGCGCGTCGCCCTTGGTGGACTGAAATTCTCACTAGGTCAAGAGTTTCAGTTTCTGTGCCACCCGCTGAAATGAAGGTTGATCTCGGATGCCATCGTAGGCAGGGAACACCATCAGCGATCCCAAGAACGGGTCGTGTTCCGTCAGAGCCGTTTCCATCCAGCTCAGGGCTTGGTCTGTTTCACCTAGCCCGAGGTATGTCCCGACAATGGGCAGAGCAGGAGCATAACCTTTCTCGCGACGGGCCCGCAATGCGTCGACCACCTGGCGAGCTTCGACTGCGTGCCCGAGCACGCCAGCAAGGTACCCAAAGTAGCCTTCGCCAAGCGGCATGCCGTCGGCGAGCTTTCTGCCCATGCTTGCCATTTCCCAAGCTTCTTCTTTCGAGCCCAATGCCACCAAAGATAAGGCCAGGTAGAAATAAGTATAGGGCGAGTCAGGGGTTAGCTCGATCGCGATACGCCCAGCGCGCGCCGCCTCGTCATAGCGGCGCGCATAACAATTCGCTTGCACGAGGCGGAAGTTGGTCATCAAGTCCAACGGGTCGAGTTCGACAGCTTTGAAGGCGTGGAACACAGCCTCTTCATGCCGACCCAGAAAGCTACAAAGAATGGGATAACACTGGTGCGGAAAAGCGTTCGCTGGCTCCAGACTGAGTGCTCGCCGGTGCGCCTTTTCCGACTCGGCCCACCGCCACTGACACATTCGCAGCATTCCCAATGTGCTGTGAAGAATTGCCGAATTCTCGTCGAGTGCCAGCCCCTTCGCGACAAACTTTTCCGCCTCGGGTAGGGCAGTACCGGGGGGCATCTCTCCGTAAATTGTCCTCACGATGTAGGACATGGCCGCGCTGTAATAGGGTTCAGCCCAATCGGGCTCCAGGCGAATAGCTTCCTGCTGGTACTCGAAAGCGCGCCGGATGCCGTCGGGCCGTCGCTTCTTAAGAAGGTAGGCTCCTTTCAAGTACTGCATGTAGGCTGTTGCATTGCGTGGCTGCGCTTTCGGAAGCTGGGACGCCAAACGGATGTGCATTGCTTCAGCCACCGCCGAGCAAACCTCATCTTGGACAGTGAAAACGTCGCCTAAATTGCTGTCGAAGCGCTGCGTCCAAAGATTGAAGCCATCCTTCACGCCGACGAGGTTGACGCTTACCCGAACACGGTCTCCCGTCCGCCATACCGATCCCTCCAGCACGGCTTCGACCCCCAGTTCTTTGCCGATTTGTCTTGCATCGCGACGCTGCCCTTTGAAGCGAAATACCACGCTGCCCGCTGTGACTTTTAACCCGTCGATCCGCGACAACACGCGGATCAGCTCGTCGGTCAATCCGTCGCTAAAATACTCATCCTTGGGATCGCCTGCTTGGTTTGCGAAGGGCATGACAGCGACCGTGGGCTGCTTGACGATGGGGACGACAAAGCGGTAGCCGCGCTTGGGAACAGTCTCGATGAAGCTAGGAGAGTCGGCGGAATCATCCAAAGCGTCACGCAAACGGCTGACGGCGGAATTCAGCGCGATCTCGAAATCAACAAATATGTCAGACGACCACAGCCGCTTGCGCAGCTCTTCCCGGGTCACGACCTCGCCGGGACGTTCCATCAGAGCGGCAAGCACCTGAAACGACTGTTCGCGGAGGGTGATTGGTACACCCTTCTTCAAGAGGCGGCGGGCCTCGAGATCGACTTCGAATGCGCCGAAACGTACGCCCATGGACGTTGCAAGATTCTTGCCTTCAGTCGTTTCGCTGTCAACATTTTGGTCAGATGCGCGCCATTGTTATGTCCGCAGCTGCGGTTAAGATGCACAACGAAATTGGCAGAAACGCATAGGGAGCAGGAATTAGTTGATGTTAACAAGCATCGGCGGAATGGCTTCGAACCAAATCGAGGCGACGACGATTCGGAAGATCAGGATCAGGCTGCTGCCTTTCCTGCTCGTGCTTTATGTGCTCGCCTTCATCGACAGAATCAACCTGAGTTTCGCGGCATTGACAATGAATCGGGAACTGGCAGCCACCAGCCAACAATTCGGCTTCGCAGCAGGCGTTTTCTTTTGGGGCTACTTCCTGTTTGAGGTCCCCAGCAATCTTATTCTTCACAAGATCGGGGCGCGTGTCTGGATAGCTCGCATCCTGATCACGTGGGGTGCGATTGCCACTCTGACGGGGTTCGTACAATCCGTCCATCAACTGTACGCCGCCCGTTTTGCGCTGGGCCTTGCGGAGTCGGGATATTTCCCCGGAATCGTTCTCTACTTGGGCTATTGGTTTCGGCAAAGAGAAAAGGCTCAAGCGATCGCACTTATCCTGATCGGCATACCGTTGGCGAGCGTGCTGGGTAGCCCGATCTCAGGGTTCATTCTGGATCGTACGCATTGGTTCGGGCTCAGCAGCTGGAGATGGCTGCTGATTCTGGAAGGCTTGCCAGCGGCAACGTTGGCATTTCTGGTGCCGTTTCTGTTGCCGAGTAGACCGGCACAAGCGAGATTTCTAACCGAGAGAGAAAGGGCGTGGATCGCCGCAGAACTGGAGCGAGAAGATCGGCTAAAACTCGGCGCCAAAGCGCAATTCGTTTCCATAGCAAGGACACTCGTCAGCCCGAGAGTCTGGCATGTGGCCTGTATCGGTTTTTGTCACGGCTTTGGCAGCTACACCTTTATCTTTTGGCTGCCGCAACTCGTGAAGTCCGTTGTTGGCGGCCAGTCCAATACCGCGATCGGTTTCATCGTGATGATCCCCAATCTCCTAGCCGCAGCCGCGATGACTGCGGCATCTCGTCATTCCGACCAGACGCTGGAGCGCCGATTTCATCTGGCAGCTTTGGGTGCTTTAGCGGGAATTGCATTGCTGCTGCTGGGAGTACCTCGCTCCAGCCCATTCTCTCTTGTTCTTTTTTCGGCTGTTGCTGTCGGGAACTACGGCTTTTTGCCCATCTTTTTTTCCTTACCAGGCGAATTCCTGACCGGCGTCTCAGCTGCTGTCGGCATTGCACTCGTCACATCCGTCGCGAATTTTGGCGGTTTCGTCGGACCTTACACCTTCGGCCTAATTCGGCAGCACACTGGCAGCCCCTACTATGGCTTGATCTGTGCTGGGTTTTCTTTCCTCATATCGGCGAGCTTGGCCTGTGTCCTGCCGGAGCAGGCCCTGCCCTCTGACGGCGAGCCATTCGAAGTCGAAGCCGCAAAAGTGGGAACAGGTCCTAAGGCATTAGTGGAGGAGTCGTGAAACTCATTACCAAGCCGATTCGAATCGAGCCGGCGTTTGAGAACCGCGAGCAGATCCGGGCCATGTTTGAGCGGTATGCTCCCTATCATGCGCTGGCAGCTTACGCCCCGCAGGGAATCAAAGACGAAGCGCCCGAAGAAGCCAAGCGGTCTGCTGATCCGTGGTTCCGCGGAGACTGGGCCCTGGCTGGAAAACCGCTTGTCGACGGTGCCGATTTGATTCTGCACAACAAAAAGTTTCTAAAGGCTGCGAGAACTGCCTTCGGCACGCCACTCGTCGATCCCGAATTCGTTGTCGTCAACATTAATGGGCCTATGCCCGCTTCCACAACTCACGTGGATAACCCATCCTTTCATGGGGCAACACGCGCAGATTATCCGTTGCCATTTCTGAGAGTGATGGGTTTCTCCGAACTGTTCGATGCGTGGCGCGTGGTTCGTGCCAGCACGCTTTCTTGGTTTTATGAGGGTTGGGGTGGCAACTTCGATTATTGGCCAGGGGGACTTGATGGTCTGATGCTGAGCGAGCGGCCGCCATTCGGCAATGTTGCTCTCTGCGTGGACACGGATCGGATCTACCACCGCATAGGTGCCATAGGAAATGGCAACGAGGAATCACCGCGGATGTCAGCCGCGGCAAAGATCCAGCCGGATGGCGACGGCAACTGGACCGTTCTTGAGAATGGGGAAGTGCGCGTTATTTACCCAAGCCGAGCAATTCGGTTTTCCGTACTTTGGAAAGCCGAAGTTAGGGAGAAAGAATCGCGGCCTGACATCCTAACTCTGGATCGAATCATGGCTACTTTCACAGCGGACCTGCGTCATCGCCGCATCGACTTCCAAGTACCCTCCGATCCCTTGGCCGACACCGCATGGATTCTTCTGCTGCAGCGAATTTATGCGCCTCCAACCGCGACTCAGGGCGGATGACGGGCCACTCGGAAGTAATCCGCTTTCGACAACAGACGATCTCGGTGTCGAATACCGAAACGGGAGAGCTAAATAGTACAATCCGCTCGCGCGGGCGGTGGCATGAAACGCTTTCCTCTCTTCAAAGGTTTGCGGCCCTTTCTATGGTCGGAGGTGCCGAGGAATCTCTTGGCCGGAATCACACTCGCGGCCATGAACATTCCGCAATCGCTTGGTTACACCAGAATCGCCGGCACGCCCGTCATCACGGGTCTCTACACGCTTCTGCTGCCACTCGTCGCATTCGGCACTTTTGGTTCTTCACGTTACCTCGTGGTGGCCGCCGATTCCGCCACGGCGACAATACTTGCGAGCAGCCTCAGTGGGCTGGCCCCCATCGCCAGCGCACGGTATGTCGCACTCGCGAGTCTAGTAGCTCTCTTGACCGGCATTTTCCTTCTGCTTGCTCGCATGCTTAAGCTCGGTTTCCTTGCTGATTTCCTATCTCGGACAGTGCTCCTCGGCTTTCTCACAGGGGTCGGTTTTCAAGTGGGCATCGCTGTGCTTGGTGAAATGCTAGGGATCAACGTCCACAGCCGCCGCACGATTGGTCAATTCCTCGAGGTGCTTCGCTCGTTACCAACGGCTCATCTCCTGACGATGGAGATTTCCGTTGCCGTTGTAGTCTGCATCATCCTTTTCCGCCGATTTGCCCCGAAGTTGCCAGGACCGCTCTTTGTGGTAGGAGGGGCACTAGCGGCGAGCGCCTTGTTTCACTGGGCGCAGCGGGGAGTCACCATTCTCGGTCCCGTGCCAGGCGGCTTGCCTCATTTGGGTTTACACGATCTGACGTGGAGAGACGTGCAACTGTTGCTTCCCGTTGCCGGCTCTTGTTTTGTGATGATTATTGCGCAGAGCGCTGCGACAGCGCGCATATACGCCACTCGACATCATCAGCAACTGAATGAGAATACCGACCTTGTTGGCCTGGCTGCCGCCAATACGGCCGCGGCTCTCAGCGGTACCTTTGTTGTGAATGGGAGCCCTACACAGACTGCCATGGTGGAAAGCTCCGGCGGCTCAAATCAACTCGCACATCTTGCCACCGCCGGAGTCGTTGCGCTGGTCCTGCTTTATCTCACCGGGCCGCTGCAGTTTCTGCCTCACTGCGTTCTTGCTGCAGTAGTGTTCACCATCGCGGTGCGTTTGATCGATGTGCAGGCTCTCAGAAAGGTCCGCACCGAGAGCCCGGGTGAGTTTGCGCTGGCAGTCACCACCGCCGTGGTGGTCGTTTTCATCGGCGTGGAGCAGGGAATTCTCCTAGCTATGACCTTGTCGCTGTTTCGCATCGTCCACCACAGCTACCGCCCGCATACTGCGGTGCTTAAGCAGACCCCCGATGCAATGTGGCACTTGAACCCAGTCGTTGCCGGTGCTATCACGGAGCCGGGCATGGTCATCTATCGTTTCGGCGCACCACTCTTCTATGCCAACGCAAATCCCTTTTCTGAGGAAGTGCGAATGCTGGCCGCTTCAGCGCCCAAACCATTGCACTGGTTGATCGTCGATGCAGGGGCCATCACCAACGTAGACTTCACCGCTGCTCGTGTCCTACTCGAGGTCCAGAAGGACCTCGCCGCTCAAGGCACGGGTCTTGTCTTTGCTCACGTGCAGTCAGACCTAAAGCCTGATCTGGACCGTCATCACCTGACAGAAGCTATTGGCCCAAATCGCATTTTTGATACCTTGCACGAAGCCTGCGCCGCCCTTCGGAGCAGCTTGCCATGAAATGGATCTCAATAGGCATTGAATCGAGATCCGGAGTTGAACACTGCGTTCGTTGAGCTGGGTTTACTCCACCTCCGATGCTCCGTCGGTGTGGTATGTTGCGCTGCGCACGGGGTGGTTCGATCTCACTTGACCGATGCTGCGGTGATTACTGAAAAAAAGTTGACGCCTGGTTTGTGACTATGCCGCGGTGGTATTTTCCGCTTTCAGTCGCCCTGCGCGAATCGCTTTCACAAGGGCGGCATGGTCGCGGTCAGCTTGGTCGGCATAGGAAGCCGCAAACTTTGCGAGAGCCGAATCGAATGCATCGTTTTTCCCGAGATATCCACCAATCGTCGCCGCGTCGCCTGCCCTCGCGTGTGCGCGAGCCAAGGTCCAGCCGCAGATCTTAACGTACTCGAGCCAGTCGCCTCTCGTCATGTTTTCGAGGTCGATCTTCATTTTCATGTCGCGAAGCTGGCGGAAATAATAACTGCGGCCTTCCTCGTCGAGCGTCCAGCCGAGGAACACGTCGCTCGCCGATTGCAGCATTCGCTGCCCAATCACTACCCGCTCGCCGTGGTTGGAATACCGGCTTTTGCCCGCGTACGGCTCAAGCACGGAAGGAAGCGCCTCTTTTATTTGCAGCAGCATTGGGTCGTGCTCGTCTGCCATCAGCAATGCTACGGAGCATCGCGTTCCTATGCTGCCCACCCCCACCACCTTCCGCGCCACATCGACCATGTGATAGCGGTCCAGAATCACGCGCCTCTCTTCGGGAAGAGTCTCCCGGTACTCGTGGAACCTCTCAATCACGTGTTTCTTCATCACGTCGCTCTCACGTGGGTGGTACACCAATGGCGGATGATCCACGATTCGCGTGTGTCCGTTTGTCAACTTGGCGATTTTCGGAACAAAGTGATCCGCGGTCTGAAGCCGGGCTTTTTCTTCGATTTGCTCCCACCTCTTTCTAGACGCAGCCGACCTCGCCTCTTCGATGAACACCTCGGCGTCCATATGCGAATACCACACTTCCAGAGCGCGCATTTGCGCGTACTCGCGCATATGTTCGCGATACGACTGTGACATCGTAAGGACAGCATCTTCGCAGCGCCTGCTTCCCAGACCGAGTTCACGTGACGCCAGGACAACACTTGCCCCCAGGCGCTTGACGTCCCATTCCCAAGGCGCCTGAAGCGTTTCATCGAAATCGTTGATGTCAAAAAGCAGCTGCCGCTCCGGGCTGGCAAATCCACCGAAGTTCGAAGCGTGACAATCTCCACAGGCCTGCACGCGAATTCCGGTTACTGGAGTCTTCGACAAATCCCACGCCATCACAGCCGCTGAACCGCGGAAAAATGCAAAAGGTGATTGCTGCATACGACCATACCGGATCGGCAAGAGCTCGGGGAGACGCCCGTGATCCGATTTGTGCAGAACATCAATGGGATCGGGGCGGCCAGCAGGAGCGACCCACTTTGCGTGTGAACTTCGCGGAACTCTTTCCCGCAGATCTTTTCCTCCGATCATGCGTGTCTTAATATTGGGTTCAAACACATCCGTAGCCTTATGTCGAATACTCTGGACCTTTCCGTGTTGTGTGCTCATCGGCGACGGTTAATCGAAAGTATGGAACGGCTCCTATTTGCTCCTATTCTAGCCGCACAATCCCGCGCAAGCATGAAGAAAAATGGGATTATCACCATTTGTTGGTTAGGAAACCGCTGGGAATAGTGGCAGAGCGATGAGCTTGATTGTTTTTCGATGCCCAGTGCTTCAGAGTCAGGCTGTTGATGTGGAGGGCAACGGCGTTAAGGTGTGTCATATCATCGAACGTGAATCGGCCACCGAGCCGCTTAATGTAGGTCACGGAACATGAAGACTGTTAGAGGACCTCTTTGATGACATCTAGAACTTGTTGTTTGGTCAGACCATTCTTGAGTGCATGATCTGTCTGAGTCTTCACCGCTTCTCTGATGCCTCGCAGTATTTGTTCCTGAATCGCACTAAGCACCGTTCGCGCTGGGTTCCTATATGGTTCGCCGCAATCAGGACAAACTGTGCTGCAAGTCTGGTGGCTTTTTCCACATTTGGGATTACGACAGGTTTTTCTCGCCAATTATTTTCTCCTCGGGATTGCAGTCGTCAGTGACTAAGCAAGCCTCGGAAACATTGAACTGTTAAAGTAACCCGTCTTAGTGATCTGGTAAAATCGAGTGTTTCTTGTATCAACAAAAGGCTGTTCTTGGTATGCATTATTTCTTTCTGTCACAAGAACGGCATTTTCTGGACGCTGTCCCCCGCGTCGTTGTGGCTGGCGCCGTAATCCTTGGATTTGGTTCGGACCTGATCCATTGAAGGGCCCCTAACTTCGTTCGTCCAATTGGTCCACTTTCTTCGATTTATACGAATCGACCGTCGAGAACTCGCATGCCGGGTGAGAGATCGAGATCCTCAGTTCTTTCCCAACTTCCCCCTGTATTCCAACAAACCGGACCTCACCACTACTTCCGGATTGCCGACAAATCGGAAATTGAACGCAAACAACTGTCCGGTTCCGCACAAGTTCTTCCGCAACCGGGCGATTCTGGCCCACCCACCAGTCTGGTGTTGCGCTGAAAAGTGCAGATAGCACGAGGCTTACCTAAGAGGGAATTTGGAAGGATACTTGCGCTCAATGAAGCAGATTTCGGAGGCATATCGGTGCTGTCTCTTTGGCAGGACTTGCGTTACGGCTTCCGTCTGCTAACGAGGTCGCCCGGCTTCACCGCCGTCGCAATCCTAACGTTGGCCCTTGGCATCGGCGCTAACACTGCCATCTTCAGCATCGTGGAAGCCGTTCTTCTTCGTCCTTTGCCATTTCATGATCCCGATCGCGTTGTACGAATCATGGAAGCGGTAAAAGATTTGCCCTACACTTCCATCAGCGGAGAGGATTATTTCGATTGGGAGTCACAAAATCACACGCTCGAAGGCTCGAGCATCGCCACGTTCACGCAAAACTACAACGCTAGCGGCGCAGGCGAGCCAGAGACTGTTGCCCTCGTCCGCACCGAGGCGAATTTCTTCTCGGTGCTCGGTGCTGACCCTCTCATCGGGCGCGGCTTTGCTGAGGGCGAAGACCAAGAAGGCAAGGACCACGTCGCTGTTTTGAGTTACGGTTTCTGGCAGCGTCATTTTGCGGGGAATGCGGAAGCGCTGGGCAAAACTGTTGAGCTGAACTATCAGCCTTACACCGTCGTAGGTGTAATGCCGCGCTGGTTTAATTATCCTGAATCCATAGATGTGTGGATTCCCATTGATAAGACCGTGAAGGGCACCAGCGCCCGCGGCAACTATTCTTTCATGGCCATAGGGCGCCTGAAACGTGACGTCACCGCCGAACAAGCGCAGGCTGATTTGTCTACAATCGCCGCTGCGCAAGCACGGCTCTATCCGGATACCAACAAGGACAGAGGAGTCCAGGCTATTCCTCTTAAGACGCGAATCACACAAGGCTCGCGTCCTCAGCTCTTGATGCTGCTCGGTGCTGTTGCTTTGGTTCTCCTTGTTGCCTGCGCGAATGTCGCCAATCTTTTGCTGGCCCGTGCGGCCCGTCGAGAGCACGAAATGGCTCTTCGAGCTACTTTGGGAGCCAGTGGGACGCGCATCCTGCGTCAATTGCTGACGGAAAGCGTTCTCCTTTCTTTTGCGGGAGCTGCTCTTGGGCTTGCCGGCGCCTCATGGTGTGTGAGTCTTGCGCAATCTACCCCATGGCTTCCGATTCCGCATACCAATCCGATTCAGCTCAACATCACCGTCCTGGCATTTACGGTTGGTGTCAGCGTTCTGGTAGGCGTACTTTTCGGCCTCGCTCCAGCACTGGAAGCATCGCGCGTCAATCTGGCCGAAGCATTGAAAGAAAGCACACGGAGCGTTGCCAGCTCCGCAGGATGGCGAGGCAGGCTGCGTGATGCGCTGGTCGTTTCTGAAGTCGCTATGTCGCTCGCCCTTCTCATCGGTGCGGGCCTGCTCTTGCGGACGTTTGCCCGCATGCGCAGCGCCGACATCGGCGTGCAACCCGATCGGGTCCTGACCATGGCGGTTGTCTTGCCCGATACGAAATATGCCAAAATGCCCGACCGCCGTGCTTTCTTCGATCAGCTCCTCGCGCGAGTGCAATCTCTCCCCGGCATCGAAGATGCGGCTCTCGCGCAGACCCTTCCCCTTGAAGAGGATCACACTTGGGGTGGCTATCCTGAAGGTACTGCCGATTGGCGTACGGCTTTGGTCCAGTTAAGAGCGAACTTCATAACTCCCGACTATTTCCGTGTGCTTGGCATTCCTCTTCGCAAGGGGCGGAATTTCACTCCGCAGGAAATGGATCGGGCGCTCACTGTCTCCGAGCAGTTTTCTGATTTCCTCAAGAAAAACCCGCATCCGGGTATCGGGGGACATCGCGAATTCCTTTGTTCGGCCATCCTAAACCGTGCGGCAGCGCAAGCCCTTTGGCCCAACCGGAATCCGATCGGCAAGGTTTTCGTCGCCGGGAATATTCCCGTACAAGTCGTTGGCGTAGTCGGGGACGTCAAAGACGAAGACATTCGCAATGCGGCCAAACCCGCAGCCTATTTTCCCTTGCCCCAGGATATCGATAATTGGTTTTACCCGGAACGAATTATCGTGAAGACAAAAATGGCGCCAGAGAGCGCGGTCTCAGGGATTCGCGCAAGCGTTCAGCAACTCGATAGTAGCCTTTCGATCTTTAGCGTGCGAACCATGCAGCAATTGGTCGCGGAAAATATGGAGGATACCAGCCTGCAGACTATACTCCTGGGCATCTTCGCTGCCCTTGGTTTGATTCTGGCGGCAGTTGGAATTTACGGTGTGATGTCCTATCTGGTAAGCCACCGCAGTCACGAAATCGGCATTCGCGTTGCTCTCGGTGCGCAGCCCCGGCATGTGCTTGGACTAGTGATGGGCCACGGTGCGCGTCTCGCTGGAATTGGTGTGGCCATCGGGGCGGCAATAGCGCTTGTTCTCGCGAGGCTCATGTCGAGCTTCCTCTTCGGTGTCGCACCAACCGACGCACTTACATTCTTTGCGGTGACTGTTTTTCTGCTGCTGATAGCCCTCCTCGCCTGCTACATTCCCGCCCGCCGGGCCATGCACGTCGATCCCATGGTGGCGCTGCGGTACGAATAGCTCAGATCAAGTTCTTCCTCGGAACATCTTCGGCAAGTGTCTGGAGATTTGGTGACATTCCCGGTGCGATCGCTTCCGAGTGACGGACAAACCGGAAGTTAACTGTTGCAATCAGGCTTCTCGCAAGTAACCGGGTTCTGTAGTGATATGGCGATTCATCGACGGTTACCCCAAGGGCTTACGTCCTTCTAGCGACCCGCTTTGCGACCTTATTTCAAGTTCATTGTTGCTCCGAGCATCGCACCCGAAGTGATGACGTTGAAAGTGAACCCTCCGTTGCGATAGTCCACCCCCATATATCTATAGCCTGCTTGGAGAGTCACCGAGGTTTTTATCTTGTAACCAATCAGACCGACAACCTGGTAGTCGAGCTGCGACGCAGCTCCCCAACCTCCCACATCCCCCAAAATGTTGACGACGACCTTGGGGGAAAGTGCGATCTGAATTCGCCCCCCAACCAATGGATCGACCCAGTTCTCCGAACTTGAGAAGTTTAGAGTGGAGGGATTGAAATCAAGACTCTCCGCGACGTGCCAAAAACGGAAGCCTGTCAAAGCGTCCACTTTGATCCTGTCCTGATCGAGCACACGGTAGCCGATCTTGGGCGTCAAAATGAATTCCTGTGCCTTAAACTCAACCGAGGTTACCTCTTCTAGCGGCAGCGGGTGGGTATCTCCGAGCCGCACCCACATCACGTCTACAGGCAGTAGCAATCGCTTGCGGCTAAACTCCACTCCGCCCATCAATCCAAATCGGAAATGGGAAAGCAGATCGCCCGGCGTAGCGTGGACGCTGAGCTCGCGATCAGTAGGCCCCACGCTTCCGTGTACCCCCGGAAACCATAAGTAGGGAGCGGCGACGATGTGCCACTTGTCGTCCTCGCCGCTGGTTGTTGATGCCGCTCCTATTGCTTGAGCCGCATCGTCCGGCACAGGTGCTTGGCTAGTCGGTGCCGGAGTGGCTGCTGCATTCAAACCTGGCGGCAGGAGGTGTACGTCGGACAGAAACGAAACGGCTTGAGCGTGACATGGGACGGCAGCCGTCCCCAGAAGTAACGCAGGAACGATTGGAAGGAGCATACTCACCAAAAGCTTTCGATTTGAAACCACAGTAAGCTCCTTCACAACCGTATTGCCTCCTCAATGCGTGCTACGGGCATTCTTCGTCGCCTGAGCCGCAATGTCGTAGTCCTCGGGAACTTCAATGACGGCGTTGTCCTTAACGTGCTCCGAGTAAGAGTTGAGCATCAGCTTCGCCCGTTCGGGTGCCATATCCCCGCGAGACTCAGAATCCCGGCGGTCGCTCGCTGACTACGTTGAAGCTGCGCTCCAAAGCTAATCCAGCGCACGCGATCGTGCCCTCATCAAACAGCCGTCCGATCAGAGTGACGCCATGGGGCACCCGGCGTGGCGGTGAGAACTTAGGTAGTGGGTTTTTTGGATCCGGGGCCCAATCGCTACGCGCCTCGGCAACCTCGACGAATCCCGCGCGCAATGTCAGCGAGGGATGGCCCGTGAAGTTTGTAATGGTGAGCATTTCGTCGCGCAACGAGGGAACAAGAAGTAGGTCCACCTTCGAGAACACTCGCTCCATCTCTTCGGCCACCTTGCGACGCATCCGGTCGGCCTGGACGAAGTCCACCGCGGAGAGGAACCGCGACTGTCGGAAAGTGTTGGGCCACGCGTCAGGAACCTGCATCTTCAACTGATCCACGGCACCGCTGAGCGTGATCTCTTCAAAAGCAGCGGCGGATTCGGCAAACAGGATCAGGTCGAGAGAATCGTAGGGCCAGTCCGGAATGGCCACCTCGATCGGGACCATTCCCACTTTCTTCACTGTCTCCAGTGCAGCACGATCCACGTCGGTCGCGTACTTGTCCTTCATCCACCCTGGGAAGTAGCCGACTCGAAGTCTCTGCACGCTTGCACTTGCATCGAAATCGAGCTTGCTTGGAACACTCGCGACATCGCCTGGGTCGGGCCCGGTGATGGATTGCAAAACCAGCATTGCGTCCTCTACAGTGCGAGTCATTGGCCCGAGCTTATCGAGTGACCAACAAAGCGTCATCGCGCCGGTGCGAGGCACACGGCCATAGGTTGGCCGCAGTCCGGTAATCCCGCAACGCATGCTTGGACTCACGATGCTGCCACCTGTCTCACTCCCGATCGAGAAAGCCACCAGTCCCGCAGCTGTTGCGGCACCGGGTCCCGCGCTCGAGCCTGATGCCCCTTCTTCGAGGAGCCACGGGTTCATGGTTTGTCCGCCAAACCAAACGTCGTTCAGCGCCAGCGCACCCAAGCTCAGCTTGGCGACGAGTACCGCTCCCGCGTCATGGAGACGCTGCACCACCACAGCATTTTTCGCGGGGACGCGATTCTGGAAAGCCTCGGCTCCATACGTCGTGGGAATCGCAGCAGTATCGAGAAGGTCCTTGGCGCCCCAAGGAATTCCGTGTAATGGCCCGCGATGTTTGCCGACAGCTATTTCCTCGTCGGCCCTCTTGGCTTGTTCAAGCGCCAGATCGCGAGTGAGCGTAATCACGCAGCGCAGCTTTGGGTCGAATTTCTCCAACCGCTCTAGATACAGACGAGTGAGTCGCTCGGAGCTAAGTTTTCGTTCCTCAATCCATCGCGAGAGTTGAGTCACAGAAGCAAAAGCAATGTCTTCGTCCTTAGATGGCAATCCCTCTGCCTCTTTCTTACTGTGGATAAACCGGTCGCGCTTCGGGCCTGCCTTCGCGCCTGGCAAGACCGGATCCCATACTGTCGCAGGTGAGAGTTCTCGCTGGAGGGAAACCTTCCGAGGCCCCGTGCGTCGCTCGTAGAGAGCTGCCATAGATTTGCGCCAGTTGCCTGCTGCCTCATCTCGGTTGCTGGCAGTCATTTCCACACGTACGAGCTTTTCTGCCTCCGCGAATGTCCCCGGCGATACCTCCGGGCCGACAGGTGATGAGGTACCAAACGCGGGAGGCGCACCGGGCAGCGGCTTTTGTTCCTGGACTTGAAATCCGGCGGACACGCCAAACAAGCCGATAGACATTTGAGTCAAGAATTCTCTGCGCGATTTCGACATACGTCCTCCGCGCTGCATTGTACCGAGATTGGGACAATGGTGTCGCATGTCGATGTGTAAGAAGGATTTTTCTTTACTACCCTTTTTCCCGCAAGACGATTCCGGACGAGATAATGCTCCAACTCCGCGGGCTGTCAACCTGCCGCGCGGCCAAACGGTGTGCATTTACGGGGCAATCAAGCGAAAGGAATACTCTGGGTTCATCCTCGCGTGGGCATTTTTTCTGTTCGCAGTCTTTGTGTACGTACACGGGTGAGAGCCGCTCATTCCCACAATGGAAAAAGGCCGAGGATCTCAGATCGTAGGAGGCTTTACTCCGGAAAAGGCTGATTTCATCCAGCTTCTCGGGCGAAAGCCGAGGCTCCGGCTCCGCTCAGATTCATACCGCAAGCTACATTACGATATGCTGGAGCGGGATGGCTGGCGATGCCAGTATTGCGGCAGCTCTGATCATCTTCAGGTCCACGACATTCGCTCGCGAAGCCGACTGCGCGACGACACAGACGAAAATCTGATCACGCTCTGCGCTGATTGCCAGAGCGATATACATTTCCGATTACCTCGCTAATCGTCGAGTAGCCGGGGCGGGCCTTCTCGGTCTTCCATCAATTCTGTGGAATGGCGCATCGGTGTAGGACTGACCGCTACACGCACCTCCGTAGACAACCGAGGTGACGAATAATTGTTGCCAGGTGGTGTCGCCGGCATTGTTGGCAGTGCCGCCAGCATTACCAACAAATCCAGCAATGTCCCCTTGCGCGTCTGCACCGACAAAGTCCAAGACATCGCCGGACGCGAAGCTGGGACCGGATTTGCCGTTGACGGCGAGATTTGCGAAACACGTATTGCCTGCGCTCCTGATTGTGCCTGTAAGGTTGTAGTTGGCGTCTTCGACGAGGACGATGGTGGAGGTGAACACTTGTCCGCCCGCATCCGGGGTAAACGATCCGACATAGGTACCGGTCGCGGGCTTGTAGAGAATGGCGGTGAAGCCGCTACCGACATCATTCTTGCCGCAGTTCTGCGAGCCTGCATTGTACATGACGTTTGTTCCGGTGACGGTCGTGCCGTCGGGCGAAAGTGTGCCGGTCATGGAATAAGATTCGCCATTATCCACCGAGATCTGAAAGGTAACCGTCGAAGTGAGGCTGAAATTCGCTGAGATCGTCACGTTGTTGCCAGTGCCAGACGCGGAACAAATGGAATTGGTGAATGTGCGGTCCTGGAAACCGTTGTTCGAAAGAGTTGAGGCCGAGGTGCCACTGGACTGCGTGATCACGTCAAAGGTGAACTCAGTTTCGCCGATCTGGCCGGGAGGCGGATTTGCCGTGTTTGAGAGGCGCAGGTCCCACATGCCGCCGAGATTGGGAACTGAGGCGGGCCAATTGCTGACAAGGTTGGCAGCATTGACGGTGCCGATACCAGTGGCGAAATCCCAGCCTCTTGTCGTTCCGAACGCGGGGCTGTAAGAACTATTTGAGGTGGAAAGGGCGCCCATAAGCCGGTTCGTAGATGTGCCTCCTGGATCGTAACAATTGTAAATGTGAGTTTTGTCAAAGAATGAGCAGTTCACATCCATATCACCCAGGGTGACATCGTTAAATATGCATGTCGTGGCGATGGCATTGCCTTTCGATGAATCGCATGAGCTGTTGCCGGTTGGCCCATACTCGGTCGAGGCGAGTTGGTAATACACCGGATTGGGATTGCCCTGGCGCGAGCCGCTCTTCTGATCAACGAGCGACTGGATCGCGGCCATGATGGGAGAGGCGAATGATGTCCCGCCCGCACCGGACCAAGTAGAAGGATCGCCCGTACACGCAGCGCCTCCTGCTGCTGTGTCGGACCAGCAAAAAACGTAGTAGTGACTCCAGAGACCGTTAGCGGCAAAGAGCGATACGTCCGGAGTGTCCCGCACCCCGTCGTTCGGATTGCCGAAGATCGATTGCCAAGAGGGCTTCGGCCATCCCGCACAAGATCCGCCCACAGCGGCGGTGTCGGGCGCGACTGGCGTGCCGGTGGCGCAACCGCTCGGACCACCACTCCCAGCGGTGGTGCTATGGAGTGACTTTCCCACAGTGGAATTGTTGCAAAAGCCCGTGGCGCCGTAGGTCTGAGAAAAGCCGAAAAATGCGGCCACCAACGCGCTCGCGCAGGAGTCATTCCACGGAATTTCCGGAATATAAGATTTTGCAGAGCCATAGGTGGGTGTATTCGTCGCGTTCCAGTAGGTGCTGTTGGTTTGTGCGTACGTATCTCCGAAATCGGTGCCGCCGACTGCGACGTTGTAAACAGTCGAGGCGAACGCACTGACTCCGATTCCATCCGTTCCTGCAGCGGCATTGTCGTCGCATCCTGTAGCTCCGCTATCTCCTGCCGCAACGAAAACGGACACGCCCTCAGCGACTGCCTGCTGGTAGGCCGCTTTATAGGCTGCATTGGCTGAGGAGCCGTTTACCGTCTCGCATTCTCCGTAGCTGATGCTCATGATGGCGGGCGGTTGCGCGGCTCCGTTGATGAGGTTCTGTACGGCGATAAGCCCTCCGAATGTAGTAGTGGTGTCCGCGCAAACCGCCATCTCGATGGCTGCGCTGGGCGCAGCAGCGCTCGCCCATTCCGCATCCAGTATCGCTTCAGCATCATTGGGAGGAACCACGCCTGGAGCTGTGCAATTGTTGGGGCCGGTTGGAGGCGCCGGGTGAACAGTTGTCAGTGAACCGAACGTGTAGCTGGAAAGGCCAAACTTTGAACGAAAGGTGGTCCAGTCCGAGGCGCTGAACAGGTCCGTGTCCTCGATTAACGCGATCGTTTGTCCCTTGCCTGAGTAGCCGGCGGTAAAAACAGGATTCAAGTTGTAAATCGTGGCGAGATCCGCGGGTACGACTGAGTAGTATCCGCTGGACTGGGTGAAAAGAGGTTCCGGCTTGTGCATCTTGTATAGCGGATGCGGTCGGAAGTCATGCAACGAAACGATGCCGACAACAGCCGGAGCGAGCGCAGCAGGAATTCGGGGATCGTTCATGTTGGCGATGTGATTCTCACCGTTCACTTCAACACGATGAAGTTCTGTGTGGAAGGCGCGGCGCACCTGCCCTGCGGTACCAGAAAAATCGATCAACATCCCGCTCGAATAGACCGCATTAACGTTGAACCCGTACGACTCGAGCCAGCCCACGATCGTGTCGAGGTCTTGCGTCGCTAAGCCAAACGTCTCTCCGAACTTCTGAGCGGAGATCCAATGGTGGAACCTCGGTGATCCTACTGTGTGAAGTTCATCAATAAATTGCTCGAGCTCTTGCTCCTGCTCCGGAGACCGGCTCAACTGCAAAAGCATATGATCGATTGGAAAGTTGTCAGCGACTTCGCCACGATCATTCTCGGCTTTCGCTTCGGGATGAGTGTTTCCCTGCAATGTGACCAATCTTGTTTCATCAACTCTCTGGGTAATGAGGGCTCGCGCATACGGTCCTGACTGAACTTGTGCGCTAGAAGAATTGACCGCGAAGAGGATTCCTAGGGCAATGAGCGGAAAGGTTGGTAATCCTAATTCTCGAAACATCGACCTCGACCTGAGAGGAATGTGTCGTCCAGGCGGATACTGCGCACGGGCTGTGCCAAGCAGGAACAGCGGGAGTGCTTATCAGACACCTAGCACTAACCCTTGGCCCTTTTCGGAGATACAGAGATTCCTGTATCTCATTTCGACGGCGTGGCAAAGTCTCGTTTCGGGAAGACGCCAGAAAGTGACACAAAAGGTCGATCGGAACTGCCTATTTGCGACTAGCAAAAGGATTTGTCGGCTTGGACGGAGATCTCGTCATGGTACCCAAGCGGAAAGATCGGCATAATTGCGTTCCCTAATTCTTACGTTCTCTGGTGGTTATGCGAACTACGATCTACGACCAAGACCTACCGCAAAGTGGGCGCCTGTTCTGATGCAGAACCTCCCACACCTGCGTTCATCAACATCATCAGTAACAATGGAATACTCCGCTCCATCGGATTGACCGGCGCAATCGAAAGTTAGAGATTGTTCGTGAGATTTGTGTAAATCATGTGTCGCCGACAACATTGGATTGAGGAAGGCCCAATGGCAGGATCAAAGAGCTGGCTGAAGGCATTGTTGGTCGTAAGTCTGGTTTTTGGTACGGCGTGGACAAATTTGTCACACTCACGGGTGCAGGCGAGTAAAGCCGCACGCAGCGGGCCTGAATTTTCGATTTCCTTTCCGCGCGAAGTTCATTCGACGTCGCTTTCGGGGCGGCTATTTCTTCTGATTTCCAGGCCCGGGACTACTGCCCCGAAGCGCCCCGTTCTGGTTGGCGACGACTTATTCGCTACTATGCCGCAGCCTATGGGCGAGCCACGATTTGAAGTGAACGATCACTCGAATACGCAGCAGATGTTTGCTATCGACGTCGACGGGCTCAGTCCGGGAGCTCCGGGCGTAATCGACAATTCGACGCTGGGATATCCGCTCGATCGGCTGGACCAAATTTCAACCGGAGACTATGACGTGCAGGGTCTGCTGAATATTTATGAGACATTCCATCGAGCAGACGGGCATACGCTGAAGCTACCGATGGATCAGGGCGAGGGACAACAATGGAATTTGAAGCCCGGAAATCTATACAGCACAGTTCAGCGAATTCACATCAGCGGGCATAGTGATAGCTTTTCAAATTTCTTTGACGAAGGTAGTTGCGCCCATCGCACCGCCAGTGGACACGAAATATGTCAAGCATATTCAGATTGAAAGCGAATTATTACGCAAATTCTGGGGACGTCCGATGATGCTGGGTGCGATTGTGTTACTGCCCGAAGGTTGGGACGAACATCCGGACTCGCACTATCCGCTTGTCATTCACCACTGGCATTTCCGGCGGGAGTTTGGGACGCCGCTGGAATTTCGTACTACACCTCCGACCGCGGCTATGAGCGGGTATGAGCGCACAGCCGCGGAGTATGGGTACCAGTTCTACCAGGATTGGAGGGCCGGTAGACTGCCACGCGTAATCGTGATGCTGGTGCAACATGCGAATCCCTATTTTGACGACTCGTACGCGGTAAACTCCGCGAACGTGGGGCCCTATGGGGATGCGATTACGCAAGAATTAATCCCGTACGTCGAACGGAAATATCGTGGCATTGGACAAGGCTGGGCCCGAGCGATGTTCGGGTATTCGACGGGTGGCTGGGCGACTCTCGGGATGCAGGTTTTTTATCCCGATTTCTTCAATGGGGCGTGGAGCTTCTGTCCTGACCCGGTGGATTTTCGGGCGACCCAGATTGTCAACATTTACGAAGACAGCAATGCGTTTTGGCTGGAGGGACCATTTTCGCGCGTGCCGCGTCCTGGTGAGCGGTGGAGCGACGGTTCAATCGCGACGACGATGGACCGACAGGTACGGCGCGAACTGGTGCTGGGAACGCACGGGCGATCGGCTGAACAATGGGGAATTTGGCAGGCGGTGTACGGACCGGTAGGGGAAGACGGGTACCCGAAGCAGATCTGGGACCCGATGACGGGAGTAATCGATCACAGCGTAGCGAGCTATTGGCGCGAGCACTTCGATCTTCGTTACATATTGAATCGGGATTGGAAAACCCTGGGGCCGAAGTTGGTGGGGAAAATTCACATCGCCACCGGTACACGCGACAATTTTTATCTCGATAATGGTGTGAGACTGCTCGAAGACTTTCTCGTTCGGACCAAGGAACCATATTACGCAGGCGAGGTTAGCTATGGACCGCACTACCCACATTGCTATTTTGGCGATCCGAATTTGCCGGCAACAATCGGCGAGCTTACTTACACTGAGACTGTATTGAACAAAATGGCCAGGTGGATGGAAAAATCCGCACCAGCCGGGGCGGATCTGAAGAGCTGGAAGTATTGAAGGATACCGGGTGATCAAACCCGTGGAAACAATGTGCGGAAGATATGTGAACGCCGGGCTGTCAGGATCCGATCACCGCGGCCCACCAAGGGGCGCCCATTTCAAGCTGAGCCAAGACAGTTCGAGCACACGCATAACGTTCGGCGGGGCTAGACTATCTGACATGGAACCATCCTCATTTGAGTCCTGGCTGGAGAAATATGGCAGTGCGTGGAAATGTGGAAGCCCGCAAGCGGCTGCTGACTTGTTTACGCACGATGGCACCTACCAAGTCACTCCTTTCGTTGAGCCAATGCGCGGTCGTGCTGCAATCTTTAAATATTGGTGCCACGTGGCGGAAACCGAGAGGAATGTCCAATTCGGCTACGAAGTGCTTGCTGTCACCCCGGAGGCGAGCATCGCGCGATGGTGGGCCTCTTTCCTAATTGTTCCCCAGATGCTGCACACGAAGCTCGACGGCATTTTTCTCGTATCACTAGATGATGACGGCCGTTGTAAATCGCTCCGGGAGTGGTGGCACAAGCAGCAGCATTGATGGACCTGATGGCGAGTCTGGCCAGCTCGTAGTTGGCGGGAAATCGCAATTACACTCATAATCTCCGTTGGTGGATTGTCGGCAATCCGGAAGTTACCCTTGATCGGCCTCTGGCGGAAAGCTGGATAGGTGTTGGGAAATCCGCTTATCACCACCTATCTCAGAGTGAGATTGCTAGTGATAATGCCTGGTATCGACAGTTATCTGGAAGCAAGGGTAAGATTCAGACGGAATGACTGATTCCCTTGTCTAAGAGTGAGTTCAGACCAGCACTATCAGTCACGGTCTCGCGAAGAACAGCTCCGAGATACCAAGGGTACGAAAATCGTGGCGTAAATGAGGAGAGCCGGAATCATGCCTCGAAGGCGACTAGCGGTGTTTCTGTTTTGTTTTGGCGTGCTGCATACGCCTGGTAACGCTGCCGCGCAAGATGTGAAGTCCACGTTCGACAAATCCGTGGATTTCACAACATACAAGAAATATACATGGGGATCCAATTATCTGCTGACTCAGCAGCCTAAGGACGTTCAGGAACACATCAACATGGCGATCGTCGATTCCATTAACCGGAATCTGCAAGCCAGGGGTTTTGTGGAAGATGATAAGAGTCCAGACTTCCGGGTTACTTATGAGGCCGGAGGGCAATCCCAGGCCGATGTGGGCGCGCAACGCCCGCTGTACGCTTCAGACATGGTGGGCTATTACTGGGGCGACCTCAGCGGAATCTCTTCTGACGTTTGGACTTCCAGTCTCGCGAAAGTCAAGGTCACGGTAACCGATGCCGCGACACAGCGCACTCTCTGGGAGGCGACGGCGTCCAAGAGGATTCACGACCCCATGAAATTCAAGAACAAACTGCAAGAGAATGTGGACAAATTCATACAAAAGACGATGAAGGGTTTTCCACCGAAGAAGTGATTTCAGGCACGCGGTCTGACGGTGACTCGTGTCTCCGCATTAGGTCTTACGCACTTGAACCACGCAACTGGGCGCATCCGGTATGCACGTCGCGGGTGAGGCCCTATCCTGTCCCGGCCTCGGATAAATGTTGGATTTCAGCTGTCCGAGACAATTTGGGCTCGATCACTGAAGGTGTCTCGTAAGGGAGCGGCTTCTCCGGCTGCGAAGCTCCCGCAGCCAGTTGGCGGAGTTGATATAGCAATTCCAAATCGCCCGCAATATGCCGGCTCCCAGTTAGAACCAAACTGACGAATGAACCAAGGTTGTGGTAAAGCATGCGCGGGCTCAGATTGGCCCGCCGGCGGAATGAAAAACTAAAAGCACTCTGCACGAGCAGGAGCGCAAGTAAGAGTGCGGCCAAGCCTATGTATCGGGGCTTCCATCGCGAAGTCTCCATCCCTTGGACTCCTGTCCTCTCGCTTGCTCCCGAAATTAGGCGGCGTATCTGCCGGAAAGGTTGCCAGAGAATTGCCATCATTAACTCTACGCGAATAACCGCGAGTATGAGGCGCGGATCACTGGCATTACCGCAGACTGTCACTTGATTGCGGCACCGCCATGGCTGGTGAGAAGACTAGTGCCCGCCCATCGGATAGCCCCCAGGCGAGCCCTCGTTCAACTTCCTTAGAAAACGTAAGCTCCGGTTCGCTGCCGTCCCAATCCATCGAGACCACGTCGCCAAATGAGACTTGTTCAGTGGCTAACAAGCGCGCGAGCGGATAGACTACGTGTCGCTCAACCGCACGCTTTAGATGACGGGCGCCGTACATCAGGTCCGTGCCTTCGCGGAGTAAAAAATTTCTCGCTGGTTGTCTCACGCGGAACAAGAACCGTCCTTTGGTCGTTTCGAGCACGCGCTGTTGCACCATTTCTAGCTCGATCTCCAGAATCTGTTCCAGCTGCTCGGAACGCAGCGGGTGGAACACGATCGTCTTGTCGATCCGGTTCATGAACTCTGGCGCGAATTTCCTCTTCGCCGCTTCCGCTGCTGTTTTCTCCACCTTCTCGTCCAGCCGCGGCTTCGAATCCGGCGGTACCGTCGGCGCAAATCCCATTCCGCCCGTCATCAACTCCGTGATCTCGCCGCCGCCCAGGTTCGACGTCATGAAAATCATGGTTTGCGACAGGTCCACTCGCCGGTTATCTCCCAGCGTCAGCGTGGCCTTGTCCAAAATCCCCAACAACAATTGCCACAGCGCGTCCGATGCCTTTTCGATTTCGTCGAACAGCAAAAATGAAATCTTCAGCTTCTCCGTGTGATATTGCGCGAGCGCTTCCTGCGTGATCAGCGGATGCGTCTCCCGGTGCCCCAAATACCCCGGAGGCGACCCAATCAATTTCGCGATTTCGTGCGAGTGCTGGAATTCGGCGCAATCTACCTTGATCACCGCTCGCGGATCGCCAAACAGCACTTCTGCCGTGGCCTCGACGACGCGCGTCTTGCCGGCTCCGGTTGGCCCTAGAAACAGCAGGTTGCCCACCGGCCGCCCGGGTGAATTCAGGCCGGCACGAAACACCTGGTACAGGTCTACGACGGCCTGCACTGCTTCGTCCTGCCCCACAATCTTCCGCCGCAGCCCTCCCTCAAAATCCCGCGACTCCAAACTGCGCTGAGCAGGGTCAAGTACTGCGCACGCCTCCACGTTTGCATCCTCCTTCATTCCTATAAACCAGAATTGCGATCGAAGTATTCCCGAGCCTGCTCATCCTCATTCAAGCGGGTCTCATTATAGCGACCGCGGAGAGGCTTTGACCGTAAGTAGACGCCACCTTTGGCGCACGCATCATCCGTTCCCCACTGGATTTCCTCATCAATCTTCCGACCGCATGCCTAGAAGGTGACTGAAGTGCATTTTCCACCTATTTCCGTCCAAACTGTTCGCATCTAGAATTTGTGCGCCAACCCTGCCGGCGGCGCCTAAATCTCACCGCCAGCCGGTTGGCGCTTCATAGCGAGGCGGAAATTAGTCTCCGAACACAATGGTGTCCTGCTTGTCCTTCGCGACTTCCTCCTGCACTTGCTTCGGGTAGAGAAACTGGTGACCCTCCACACGGCCCGGGTAAGACCAGGCTACGATCGCTTCCGGCTGTGACATGCCTCGCTCCGCGAGAACAATCGCAGCCTTTCCAGACAAGCCCTTCTGCTGGGTGGGTCGAGCCTGAATCACGGCGATCACATTGGTCCGATCTGCGTTGGAAATTCGCACAATTTCGTGGTTGAAGCTATTGACAAGCTCGAACAGATAAGTTCCGGCAGGCAACACTTGTCCCGGAATCTGAACCGGCTGGCTGAAGGTAAACAGTGTAGCTTGATTCCATTCGTCTGCGCGTACAACAGGCAGGACGATCAAGAATGCAAGCAGGAATGCAACAGTGACGAAACTCCTGATGGCAACAGATTGTTTCATGACAGCTCCTTTTTCGTTATATCGCGGCCGGATGGCTTGGTGATTCCTCCCGTGCCGCTTTTCTCTGTGAATTCAACTTGGCATCACAGATGAGACGCTCAGGGGCCGCGGAGAGCATGTAAACTGTTTGTCATGCGATTGTCAGAGATTTCAGACAATTACCGGGAGAGCGTCTTCAGAGAACACAATCCACAAAGAAATTTGCCTGCTTTCGTTCTCGAGCGCTATGCGGAAGGCGGAGGTATTTGTGAGTAACTTCACGATTCTTTCGGATTTGCCGTTTCGGAATGTGATTCTCTCTCGCTCCGCGTTGCGCAACGGAGCGAGAGAGTTCGTTAGAAGAATTATTTCACCGTTAGAGCGATCGTTGCCGAGTGAGAAAGAGTTCCTGAGGTTGCCGTAACAGTGATCATGCTCGTGCCAGCCGGGGTGCCGGTCGACGCACCCGCTTTCCCGCTGCCACAACCTGCCACTGCGAAGACAGCCAGCAAAATAACGGCGAGGCCACCTGCACGCACCAGTGCCGTGGAGAAGAAACGCAACCGCAGCCTTCTGAAATGGAGCCCAACAAGGAGAAATCCAACGAATCCAGCAGCTACCAACATCCGCAACTGCGAGTTAGGCCGGTGATTCCCCAATTGTCCGGATGGGACCGCGCCCATCATTGCGCTCCGTGCAGTTGTGGTGATGGTGAGCATAGGTGTTGTGCTACCCCCGGGGGTATAGCTCTGAGTGGAAAACATGCACTTTGCGTCGGTGGGCAATCCGGAACACGAGAGGTTAACCGCAGAATTAAAGCCGTTCGTGGGAGAAGTGTTAATCGTGAAGTTTGAAGAAGCTCCTGCGGTTACCGTCGCGCTCGTAGGCGAGACACTTACGGAAAAATCGGGCGTGTTCCCCCCGCTAGCCTGAGTTGGCACGAGCGATGCGAATACCCCGTGCATTTCCGCCATGCCGCCGGCCGTCAAATATAGCGTGTTTGCATCGCCCGCCGCGCCGCCGCCTCCAAAAACAAGGTCCCACAATGAGAGATTCGTGATGACGTTTCCGCCTGCGTCTTTCGCGCTATCGATGAATGCGCCGGCTGGCGTGTACGCGTTCAGAACTCCGTCACCGAAATTACCGACCAGCACATCGCCTGCGAACGCGCCGAAACCAGCTGGGGGAACTACAACTCCCCACGGAGCGTTTGTGTGCATATCGCCTTGCATAACAAACGTCTGAATCATATTGCCGTTTGTGTCGAAGACATCGACAACTCCGTCGCCGGCCGCATGGACTGGGTCATGCTTGGCGGCGTCCTGTAGTGCATACGTCACATAGATGTTCGTTTGGTTCTTGGCGTTCGTGATCACATGGATCCCGAAGGGCGCGTAGCCGCTGGGAAGATTCGGGTCTGTGAAAGTGCCGGAAAGATTGGTGAGCTTGAAATTCGAGTCATAGACTTCGACTTTGCCGCTACGGAAATTGCTAGCGAGCAGGAAATTCGCTCCGTTGTTCGTAATCATCGCCAGCCCTTTGTAAACTGCACCGGCTCCCCCCATCGAGTTATCCACGGCCAGGATTACGGTTGCACCGCCGTTCCAACCGGAGATCGTTCCGTCCTCCGTGTCAAAGATGAACAGACTGGGCTTGCCGCCAACGATGAACCCGGTTTGGGAGAGGTTGGCCACGATTCCGGTCGGAGTGGCTGCAGCTGTACTGCCTGCAGGCGGTGGGATCGTGAATGTTCCCTGGAGCATCCCGGTTTGGTCATAGAGGGTCGAGAATCCGCTGTTGTTGTCGTTGATCCAAAAGGGTCCGCCGGGGAAGAACGCAATTCCCCAGGGGTTGACGAGATTCGCGTCCATGTGAGCAGGAGCGGGGGTGACGGTTGAAGTGTCCGCTACTAGATTCGTCTGCTTGTAATTGTTGGTGGAAGTCTGAGCACTCACGGTCACTCCTAGGGCGCAAAATCCCAGGATGAGGGCGGCAATCGTTGAAAACATCTTGCAGAATGGCATCGATTTCACTTCATTCTCCTTTTTAGGTATCTCGGTCATGATCACTAAGAGATCTCGGGCGATCACGTTACCAACTCCGTGCTGACGTTCGTGTCCCGCCAAAGTCAAATGAATGTCGCTTCTCTGTAACCTGGTGTAGGTTTTTCGTTAGACAATTGAACGGGCTCGATTCTTGTAAGGAGAATCACGATGCAAGGACATATTTTTCAAGAGCTGCTCAGGATTTCTGCAGCTGCGAGCATTTTCCTGCTTGGCACCGGTACCGTCAGAGCACAAGCTATTTCGCAGCCAGCTCAGTCGATCCCTCCGTCGCCGGCCGACCCGAACGTCAGAGCCCTGGCAGACTCAGTGCGCGAGCTCCAAGGCCAAGTGCAATCTCTCGTAGGCCAGCTCGCCGAGCTGCGCGCCGAAGAGCTGCGCGATCACGCGGAAGCCCGCGAACTTCGTCAAGAGCTCGAACTCGCGAGAGGCGAGAGCCGCCCGCGAACAGGACCAGCGGGGAGCCGCGATTCATACCTCGGCCTTTCGCCGCAAGATAGTGCTTCGCTCCCAACCACTACGGCGGTGCTCGATTCTCCACGAGACCAGCCTACCGAAGCGAGGCTGGCTCGCCTGGAAGAGAGTCAACAACTTGCCGAGGCAAAAATCGCCGAGCAGAGTCAAACTAAGGTGGAAAGCGGATCGAAGTATCGCGTGCGCCTTTCTGGCATTGTGCTCTTGAATTTCTTCGACAATCAAGGCGTTGTCGATAATCAGGACTTTCCACAAATTGCGACACCCCGCTCTGCGGTTGATTCCGCTCAATCGTTCGGAGGATCGCTGCGGCAATCACAAATTGGCGTCGAAGTCTTCGGTCCGGAAATTGCGGGAGCGCGCACCAGCGCTGACGTGAAATTCGATTTCGCCGGTGGATTCACCGACGTGCCCAACGGCGCAGTAATGGGCATCGTGCGCCTTCGCACCGGCACGTTCCGCATGGATTGGACGAACACTTCGATTGTTGCTGGTCAAGATCGTTTGTTCTTCGCGCCACTGGCGCCCACTTCGCTCGCTTCGCTCGCCGTCCCGGCGCTTTCCTATTCAGGAAACCTCTGGGCTTGGACACCTCAAGTGCGCATCGAGCACAAAATCGCTCTGTCCGACGTTTCTCATCTCTTGGTGCAGGCCGGCATTCTCGATTCGCTCTCCGGTGAACTTCCAGTGAGCCAGGATCGATATCCTTCCTGGGGTGAACAATCGGGACAACCCGCATATGCCGGCCGAATCGCCTGGACCCATCGCGCCTTTGGGCAGGACCTTACCGTCGGATTTGGAGGATACTATGCAAGGCAAAATTTTGGCCTCGACCGCAACGTGAACGGATGGGCAAGCACATTCGACGTGCTGTTGCCGCTCGGAAAATATTTTAATCTGAGCGGAGAGTTCTATCGGGGAGCCGCTGTCGCAGGACTCAGTGGCGGCATCGGCCAGAGCATCCTGACTTCCGGCCCGTTTAGCGATCCTGCCACAACGATCAAAGGACTTGATTCGATGGGCGGCTGGGTGCAACTTAAATTCAAGCCCAAAACAAATTTCGAAGTCAACGGCGCCTTCGGCCAGGACAATCCCTTTGCGGGTGAGTTGCGGCGCTTTCCGGGAAGCCCTTCATATTTTGGCGAATCACTCGCCCGCAACCTAACCCCGTTCGTAAATTTCATCTACCAGCCGCGATCCGATGTATTGTTTTCCGTGGAGTATCGCCGCCTGCAAACGTACATGTTAGATAGCAGCGCGAACACGGCAAATCACGTCGCCGCGAGCGTGGGATATATCTTCTGATGCGAAGGCCATGGTTCGAGCCAAGGATCAAGGCAAGGCTACGGGTATTTCGGGCCCTCGTTCCCGCTGCCATGCTTTTCCTTGGCCTCAGCCCTTCTCAACCGGCTCAGCTTCTGCCGGTGACTGCCAGGATTCAAATTGCGAGGGAGCAGGCCGCGAAGCAGGCTGGGAGACACGCCAAAGACGATGATCTTTCGAACGTTGTTGTATGGCTCACGCCTATCGGGAAGAGTGCATCCATGCCAAAGGCATCGGCATCTTCGAGAATCCCACCAGTTCTCATACAGCAGAATAAAAGTTTCGAGCCTCACGTCCTCGTCGTGGAAGTGGGAACCGTCGTGCAATTCCCCAACAAAGACCTCTTTTTCCATAATATCTTTTCTCTATACGACGGGAAGCGCTTTGACCTTGGCCTCTACGAAGCGGGTACTACGCGCTCGCTAGTTTTTGATCGCCCGGGAATAAGCTACCTTTTTTGCAACATTCACGCTGAGATGAGCGCGGTCGTCGTGGCGGTCGAGACTCCCTACTTCGCGCTGTCCAATAGCGCCGGAATCGTGACCATACCCGATGTGCCCGACGGCCGCTATCAGTTGCACATATGGTACGAACGGAGTTCGCCAGATGACCTGAAGGCTTTGACGCGGGTCGTCACGATTTCGGACTCGGAGCGAAGTCTCAGTGCAATCAGAGTTGTGGAGATGTCGAATTTCACCCTTGCGCACAAGAACAAATACGGCCAGGATTATGTCCCGCCGCCAACCCCCGGTTACGCAGGCCCGACGTCACAGTGAAGAGGGTTTTGGTGATGTGCTAGCTTACGGTTACCGCGACCATCGGATGCGAAAAATCGGCTGGCTGCTCTCCGCATGAACGCTGCTCCGGCTGTTCTCGCAACAACCGGCGCAACCTAGCTCGCGCCTTGTGCAGTTGCGATTTCGAATTCCCGATCGAGCACCCCAGAATTTTGGCGATCTCCCAGTGGGCGTAACCCTCCACGTCATGCAACATGAACGTCCTCTTGCAGCCCGCCGGCAGCCGGTCGATCGCCCGAATCAGCCCCCACCGGTCGATCAATCCGCTCAAAGTCACATCCGCCTGCCCGAGTTGGTTCCGAGGTTTATCGAATTTGCCTTCCGTTTCGAATGTCTCCGTCAGAGAGACTTCCCCAAGCTTCCTCGTTCGGAATCGCAGCAGAACGATATTAAAAGTAATACGGTGCAGCCACGTCGAAAAGGATGCCTCCCCTCGGAAGGTCCCGATCTTGCGAAAGAGCTGTAAGAAGGCGTCTTGTGTCAATTCCTCCGCGTCACTCGGATTACCGGTCATACGAAAACATAGCGCATATACCCGCCGGCTGTGTTGCTTGTATAGATGCTCAAAAGCGGCCACATCGCCCCGTTGAGCCGAACGGATGATTTCGGCTTCAGTTAAATGAGACAAGTCCGCAGACATCGATGAAGTCATTCGATTTTCTCCGCTCTTCATTCGTTAGCTCGTCCGTCTTCCCGAGCCTGAACGAATGGATGCTCGCACTTGCCATGAGATTGTTTGGTTTACGTCAAGAATATGTAAAGTCTGCTACCAGAGGTGTTCGGCACACTAGAAAGAGCCGGCGGGACCGAGGTCGCGATTCACAAATTGTTTACAAATTCTGGAAAAGCGGATGACAAGGAAACCAGACCGCTCGCGCAAACTAGTTGGCCGAAGAGTTTCCGCTCGTCGACACAGGCATTCCGATAGTGGGCACCTTCAAAAACGGGGCATCGCGTTGACGTCGTCATTGGAACACACTACGATCAAAGGGACCTTAGAAGCTGCCTACCGATGCGAATCTTGGGCCTTCGACTGTGTTTGCAATCGGCCTGGCAACGATTAGCGGTGTGCCCGCCAAAGGAAAATTTCAATGGATACGGTTTTAGTGGTGGAAGACAGCCGTCCCATGCAGCGAACGCTGCAGCGGCTTTTTGAATCAGATGGGCTCCAGGTTCAGATTGCGTCGGACGGTGTAGCAGGCCTGGAAAGCTTCCTCAAACAGTCACCCAAGATTGTGGTGCTCGATCTGAAGCTTCCCCGCTTGCCCGGAAAAGAGCTCTGCCGTGAGTTCAAAGCCCACGCGCCGACCGTACCGATTCTCGTTTTAACGGCTAACGCGGAAGTCGATGATAAGGTTCTCCTCTTGGAGCTGGGAGCGGATGATTACGTCACGAAGCCTTTCAGCCCCAAGGAATTACTTGCGCGAGTGCGTCGAGCCATAAGGCGCAACACTTCTGTGACGCCGGCTCCGAATGCTACAAATTCGGCTAGGGAAACAGTCCTCCACGAATTACTCTTCTTTGGTGTTGTCAAGATCGACTTCACAAGTATGGAAGCGACGCGTGATGGCAAACGACTCTCACTCACCGCTCAGGAATTTAAGCTGCTGCACTTCCTTGCCAACTCGCCGGACACAGTTGTGTCCAGAGAAAAGCTGCTCAATGAAGTTTGGGGATACGAAAATTACCCGACCACCCGTACTGTTGACAATCACATTATGCGGCTTCGTCAGAAACTGGAGCCTGACCCATCCAATCCCCGCTACTTCCTGACCATGCATGGCACGGGCTATAAGTTCACTCCCGGTGCGCTTGCTGCTGGGGATCAATTGTGAACTGATCGGGAAGCTTGATGGTACGCTTTCGACTACGAACGCAGCTCCTGATTGCTACTCTTCTGATCATTTTCGCCCTCACAGGCTCCGTCCTTTTGATCATCCAGCAAGCGATTCATTCCGAGATCACAAAACAGATGCGGGCAAGCACCGATTCTTCCTTGCATGCATTCGAAAGCGTTCAGCAAGAGCGGGAACGCGATCTATCGCGAACCGCGGCAATGCTTGCCGAGCTTCCCACCCTGAAGGCTGTGATGACGACGGAGCACGCGCCAACAATCCAGGACGCATCACTCCCCTTTTGGGAGTTGGCAGGCAGCGATCTGTTCGTTCTTGCAAATTCCAGCGGTCACGTAGTCGGATTTCATGTCCATAAGACAGGATGGACTCCGGAAATTGCTGAACAGGATCTTGGCAAGTCCATTGAACAAGGCGAAAACGCTGCATGGTGGTACGCAAATGGACAGCTTTACTGGGTTTTTCTTCGTCCTATTGTTGCTGGCTCCGATGCGAATCAAAGGCAGCTGGGAGTACTTGCTGTCGGCTATCAAGTCGATTCCACTGTAGCGGAACAACTCTCGCGTGTGTCGGGTAGCCAGATAGCCCTGGTGACTGGGAGCGACGTGATCGCTTCCACTCTTGCATCCCAGGCAGTGAGCGAACTTCAGCGCTGGATAACGCGAAAAGAAACGGAAGCCGACACGACTACAAGACAAACGGTTCTCGGCTCTGAGCCGTATGAAATGGCGTCCGTGTTGATTCACAACGGTCCGCCAACACCCATACGGTGCTATGTTTTGATGCCATTGGCACCCGCCAATGCTTTTCTGAAGCGATTCAACCGGATACTTGTGATTCTTGTGCTTTCCGCAGTGATATTTGCTGCCCTGATTCTTACTTTCGTCTCGAGAACCATCACGCGGCCGCTCGACAATCTGCTGGCCGGGGTACGAGCGCTCGGCAGCGGCGACTACGCCTATTCGATCACGCCGCGCGGAAGTACCGAAATGGTGGAACTTGGAGAGGCCTTCTCGAAGATGCGTGGCGAATTGCTCGCGTCTCAACAGCGCTGGCGTGCCAGCGAGCGAGTGGCGGCGCTTGGACGAGCTGCAAGCTCGATCTCACACGATCTCCGACACTATCTGGCCTCGGTCGTCGCCAATGCCGAATTCCTGTACGAGGCAGACAAACTGAAGCTGAATCGCGACGAAATCTACAGTGAGATTAAAACGGCTTCGGAACAGATGGTGGATCTGCTCGATTCATTTCGTGAACTTGCCCGCGAAGAACGGTCGATCACCCCGACACCGGGAATGCTGGACAAAATCATCCGTCGTGCGGCCGAAGCGGTGCTCGTGCGGCCGGAATTGCGAAGCCGAGGGCTTAGGATCACTACTTCCGGTTCAATGGACGGCGTGTTTGACCAGACAAAGATTGAGAGGGTTTTTTTCAATTTGCTGCTCAATGCCTGTGAAGCTGCGCCGGACAATAGTGGCGTTGTTACGGTAGACATCTGCTCGTCGGACGACTCTTTTGATGTTCGAGTTGGCGACAACGGGCCTGGTATTCCTGCCTCTATCCGTGAATCCCTTTTCGATCCTTTCGTAAGCTCAGGCAAACTCAACGGAACTGGGCTGGGGCTCGCAATCGTGTCTAAAATCGTCCACGATCATCGCGGCTCCGTCGCTGTGGAAAAAACTTCAGAAGTCGGAACTGTCTTCCTGATCAAATTGCCCCGCATAGCCAATGCAGTGCCGGAGAATCTCCGCCCTGTCGCCCGATAGGCTACTCATTTCCTCGATTTCGCCGCTTCGCTTACTAAACAGTTTGTTCTGAACGTCTTTCACTTCGTTGAGCATCTTTGATAAAAAGTTTCTGATCCAAAGAAAGGCCAATCTCCAACCAGTCCTCAGGCTTTTGCAGAATTCTTGACTAATCTCCAAGACTCAAGTTGGAAGGACTCGACTTCTTGACCGCATCGAGAGAACCATACTTCGCATCAGCGTTACAAATCGTTAACTATCTTTTTACGGATACAGGACACATCAGCAGAGCCTCGCGAGTAGGTTTAGACAGAAAACGCCTCAGCGCCTGGAATGGAGGTCAAAGATGATTCGCAGCAATCACGCGCCGTTTTGGCGCAATATCGCTTTAGGGGTATTGATCGCAAGCACACTTATGTTTACGGCGTCTTGTGCCTCGCACAATATGCCCGGAGGGTCTATGCCCGGAGGGACTATGCCAGGAGGCAGTATGCCGGGGCAATCACCACACCCGATGTCGCATCCACGGCCGAGTCATCCCTAAGAACTTGGAAGCAATGCGGCGGCGTGGCCTGGTCGAAAATCTCAGGCAATTCAATTCGGATCTAATCGCTGACGATGATCCGGTCGTCCGCCAAGGCCTCGCCGCGTCTTTGAACCAGGAGGGGGCATGACCTTGTGATTTGCGGCCCGAGCAAAGAAAGCCCCAAACCTGGTCACACCCCTTCTCGAATCGGCCGTTCTCTTCCTACCACTGTAAGTGTTTGTGCTTCTACCTAGTCCTCCTGCTCGTCTTCTCCGCGGCGGGCCGCGTCGGCATCCGCCGCAAGGCCGCCCAACATTGCAAAGAACTTCTTCGATTGGCCGATGAATAGGCCCATCGATGTAAGGAAATTGACGACGCCCATAGCAATTCCCATGGTCTCGGTGGGCCGAATGGTTGGAATGTTCCGGAAAAAACGCCTCGCAAGTAGCATTCGCAGTCTTCTGGCTGGCTTACCTGGCTGGGCAAGCAAACTTTACATCTCCGCGACAAAGAATTGACATGACATTGACAACCGCTCGTTTTGCGTTGGTTATTCCTCGTTGCACCAGCGCTGTTTCGAAATCACTCGTTGAGCTACTTTGAGGAGGTTGACGATGAAGTCAGTACGAACTCTGTCTCGGACACTAGCAGTGGCATCGTCTTTTCTCGCTGTTTTGTTATTCGCCAGCTTAGCTTCCGCGCAGGAGTCTCAGCTGCAAGCTTACACCGCTGTATCGCCGGCCACCGATGCTGGCGGCAATGCTCTCAGTCCGGCGCAAGCGGCAGGAAATTCAAATCTCGCTACGTTCAATTACACAGTCGTCTCCAGCCGCGACGGCAATACCTATTCGGGGTCCATGGTGGGACAGGATCCCTTTGGAGCCAATTTCACCACCACCGCCATCGATACTCCCATTATCCCCGTGATCCTCATTACGAACACCATTGCAGTCGCCAGTCCAAACGGGAAAATTCTCACGACCAAGCCAGGCGTCACTGTTTTCGACCCGACTGTCGCTGACGACGTATGCTTGAAGAGTCCTAATGACGTGCCGGTCACGCTCATGGCTCAGTCGCCCATTTTCCAGCCGAACGCGTTTACATTCGGACCCACCGCCGTTGGCGATACGCAGTACCTCGACGCATTCCAACGAGGCAACTTCTGGCAATTTGTAGGCGGCACCGACTATCACACAATTCTCAACCCTCACGTATTGCCTGCAGTCACCATAAATTTGCCTGGGAAGCAGGGGCTTGCGGCGAGGTTCGGTGGAACTTGTGGCCCACTGGCAATCGTGAACTTCACCGTCATGATGCAACAAGTTTTTAACAAGCTGCTCGTGTCCGAAGGTGCCAATATCGATTCGTCGAAATTTCCAATTTTTTTATTTTACAACACCGTGATGGCCGCTAACTCGGCAGGTGGCTCAAAGTGTTGCATTCTCGGTTTCCACGCGGCGCCGACTCAGAACGCCGCGGTAGCACCAGATAAGGCCGCGCGGGTCCAGACGTACGCCTTCATTGATTTCGAGACCTCGGGAGCCTTTCCTCCCTTCATTCACGACACTTCGATTGCAGCTCATGAAGTCGGGGAATGGATGGACGATCCGTTCGGTAACAATCCAACTCCCTTATGGGGCCATGTCGGTCAGGTAGGCGGATGCCAGGGCAATCTGGAGGTCGGCGATCCCCTGACGGGCCACAACATCCCGCCGGTTATCGGTGCCAACGGCTTCACATACCATTTGCAAGAATTGGCGTTCTTCTCTTGGTTCTACGGAGCGCCTTCGATTGCAGTGAACAACTGGTTTTCCGACAACAACACGTTCAAGACTGACGCCGGACCCGTTTGCACGAAGCACTAGTCGTTAACATCTCGGAAGGCATCTGCCTTCACGCTGCGCCGTCGCGTCCGAAACGCGGCAGGACGCACCGAAGTTCTCTTCTATGGAGGATGAAGAAACATGAGAATCACGAAGACTTGAAAGCTATTGGTCGGCTTAGCTATCTTGGCTTGGATAGTTCCAGCAGTGACCCGGGCGCAGTACACGCGAGAGGATCTAACTTCGAATCTCACCGCGGCGCAAGGGGGGGACGCCCCCAATGTAAACCCCGAGCTCGTCAATGCTTGGGGATTGGTACAACTCGGGACAAGTCCTGTTTGGCTCAGCGATAACGGTTCGGGATTTTTCACTCTGTACGACGGCTCTGGTAAGCAGATTCCGCTGATTGTGGTCGTACCCGGTGTGGGGGGAGCCCAAGGCACGCCCACCGGTGTTGTCGGCAACACGGGAACGCGACCGATTTCGTTTTCACTAACGCTGCAAATGGCAAGTCCGGCCGGGCCTTCTTTATCTTCGCAGCACTAGACGGTGTTATTGCCGCTTGGAATCCGGGCGTAGGCGGCACTGACAAAGCGGGGCACAGCTTGGCGACAATCCCCGAAGGCTTCCAGCCCAAAGCCGGCGCTACCTACACCGGTTTGGCCATCGCAACAACCAGCCAAGGGCAAACTTTCCTCTACGCGGCTGACGGCGGCGCCAACCGGCAGGTGGACATGTACAACAGCTCGTTTCAGCTTGTGAATTCATTTACCGATCCCGACATTCCTAGAAACTATACGCCGTACGGCATTCAGGAGATTGACGGTGCGTCAGGTCCGCAAATCTGGGTAACCTTCACAGCACTTAACAAGGCGCAAGGCGGATTTGTGGACGTTTTCAATACGGACGGCACGCTAGCTCAGCATTTCGCGCTTCACGGCCCCCTCCACTCGCCATGGGGCATCGCAAAGGCTCCGGCGGATTTCGGGCCGATGAGCGGTGCGATTCTCATCACAAACAACATCTCTCGCGGGCGAATCAATGCTTTCGATGCTTCTGGAACTTACATAGGTCCGCTTCGCGACACGAATGGCAAGGCAATCGAGATTGATAATGTGTGGGGAATTCAGTTCGGCCACGACGGTGGTGCTCCCAATGGCGGCCCCCAGGGTACACCACACAACTTTCTGTTCTTTACGGCAGGGCCGAACGCTTACGCGAACGGTCTATTCGGCGTGATCAAACCGTCTGCAAATTAGGCGGCCCGCAGACTTATTTAAGGTGAACCGAAGCTTACATTAATGTGTCCAGTAACAACAAGGCGAACGCAACGTCAGAATCGAACCAAAGAACAGAAAAAGTAGCTGTCCGCAGGGAAACGGAACCGCCTGATTAGCGGGGTTACCGGAAATGTAGAAGCCCGTGAATCTTAAACTTATCCGCAGAGGCGATGCTCCGTTGATGCGAGCACTCTCGTAAGAATAAAGACCTGCTTCCACCTTGCCCGCGTGCCTGTTAATTGTTCAGCAACGAAATGATAGACTCTCGTGGATCATCTATGACACTGGGGGACTCGTGCTGTTCACTGGTTTAACGACAAGATTTTTCAAGGAATTTCTCTACGGTCTTTGGCTCACCTTCCCTTTGCTGTTGAGTCTAGCGGTGGTCGTTACGGTGCTAGGGCAAGCGGTGGGAAAGAAGGAAGGATGGTCGCCATTCGAGAGCTTCTACTGGTCGTTCATTACCGCAACAACTGTTGGGTACGGAGACGTCCGGCCTACAAAAAGAGTATCGAGGATTCTTGCCATTGCTATCGCGCTCGTTGGGTTGACGCTAACCGGTATTTTAGTCGCGGTTGCAGTTCACGCTGCGACTATCGCGCTTGCGGCACATGATGCCGCGATTAAGGCCAGCTAACACCTAGCATTCTCAACTCCCCAGATTGCTCGCTATTCGTAACTAATATCTGCCACGGCTTCGTCGAGGCACAGTGCGAATATGCTTATCAGCCACGCGAGATGTAACAGTATTGCTTACGACGAGGTGTGGCGGCCTCAGGATCAACATGGTTAACTGGAGATTCGGAAAGAACCCGGGTTGTTAATGAGAAGTGTTTCGTTTTTCCATAAATTTGTAAGAAATTCTTTCTGTAATCCGGACTTAGCCCCAACTCGAAAAGAAACCTATTGACCTAAGCAGATCGGTGGCTTACTTGTGAGTTGTCTATCCATCTGCAACAATACAGAGTTTAAAAACTACCGAAAGGAGCGACAGTTATGCAGCGAAAGACGATTGTGCCGGGTTTTTTGGGGGTACTCCTGATAACACTCGCATTGGCTTTTGGTGCGAGAGGTGATGACGAAGTCAGGGGAATGATCAAAGCTCGAGCGGGAGAGAAGATGATTGTGAGAGGATCGGGCGGGGACACGGTCGTGATCCTCACCGCTAATACAAGAACGAAAGACGACAAGGGACTGTTTGGCCTGGACAAGGAAGAGATGGCAGACACAGTCCTGATACCAGGACTCAAAGTGAGAATTGAGGGAACGCGGGACAGCGAGCGCCGACTTGTGGCGAAAACGATCACCGTGGACGGCGATGACCTGGAAACCTCTCAGATGATTGAGGCCGGCTTGCACCCCACCGCCGAGCAAGTCGCTGACAACGTTGTGGCGATCGAAAACAACAAGAAGGGCATCGCGACCAATCAAAAGAACATTGCGGCCAATCAAGAGGCAATTGCAGCGAATAAGGAGTCGATCGACACCCACAGTCAGCAGATTCAAAAGAACATGAACGACATTCAGGAGAACACGGATCGCTTCAACCGACTGGACGATTACGAGGTGAAGGGGGAAGCGACCGTGAAATTCAAAGTCAGCAGCTCCACGATCTCGAAAGAGGACAAAGAGCAACTCAAAAAGCTGGCAGAAACGGCGACCGGCGTTAACGGGTACATCATCGAGGTAAAGGGCTTTACCGATTCAAGCGGCAGCGCAGCGTCGAACGACAAACTAAGTGAAGATCGCGCCAAGGCTGTGATCGCGTACCTGTACCGGGAGTGCAACATACCCGTATTCCGTATTGTTGCCCCAGCCGCAATGGGCGAATTCCAACCTGCCTCAACGAATGAGAATAAGGCGGGGCGGGCCGAGAATCGTCGCGTTGAGGTTAAAGTCTTGGTGAACAAGGGAATCTCGGGGAGCTAAGAATCAACTCGAGATAAAAGGCAGTTTGTCACTCACGCACCGCTCCCCTCGTTCAAGCGGCGCGTTGAGTGGGAAACGGTTCAACGGCTGCTCGACTCGCCGTAAACTAAAAATGTGGCAAGCGACTGATATGCGCTCTGACTCCAAACGGCCCTGTCCGTATTGCGGGGTTCCGAAGTGTTTCGGTCGCATCGTCGCGGAACGATGGAGAGGTATCTTCTGCGCGCAGCGGGAGTCCGTCCGCTCCGCTGCCATCGCGATGAAGACGTTGGGGCCTCGGTGCCACTCAAAGAACTTTAGAGGAAGTTTGACTTCGAAACGAAACTCGTGGTGGCGGCTGCCGAGCAGTTGCTCCTGAGGGGGTAAGCATTGTCCCAGGCTCGCAGTGGCCAGCCCGGTGCTCTGAGACCGGCTGTTGTCGGAGCTTCCGCGCATCAAAGCCATTCACCGCTTTTGGCTCTGGGTACAAGGGTTGGTCAAAGCGCTCCACTCGGCGCCACGGTCAGCCCCAATGGAACGAATTTCAGCCTTTATTCAAGTGCTGCCACAACGGTCGAACTACTACTCTTCGATAAGGAAGATGACGCGCGACCCGCCTGTGTGGTCCCTCTGGATGCCGCTGTAAATCGCACCTACCATTACTGGCATGTTTTCATTCCCGGTGTTCGAGGGGGGCAGCTGTATGGATATCGCGTCCACGGTTTATTCGATCCCTCGCGAGGGTTGCGTTTTGACGCTAAGAAGGTCCTGCTCGACCCGTACGGTCGGGGTGTCGTTGTCCCCAAGAACTACTCGCGTGAAGCGGCCGCTGGAAGAGGCGATAACGCCGCGATAGCGATGAAGAGCATTGTCGTAAACCCACACCTATATGACTGGGAGGGCGATTCACCTATTCGGCGGCCATCATCACAGACGATAGTCTACGAGATGCATGTCAAAGGGTTCACGCGGCACCCGAATTCGGACATCCCTGACACGATTCGCGGCACCTTTCGGGGTCTCATTGAGAAGATTCCATATCTTCAAGATTTAGGCATCTCGGCTGTCGAACTGCTTCCAGTATTCCAGTTCGACCCACAAGATTGCCCTCCCGGGCGTGTTAACTATTGGGGGTACGCACCGGTCTGTTTCTTTGCTCCGCATCGGGCTTACAGCTCTCGGCAGGATCCTCTAGGTCCCGTTGACGAATTTCGCGACATGGTCAAAGCCCTCCACCGGGTTGGGATCGAAGTCATACTAGATGTGGTCTTCAACCACACCGCAGAAGGTAATGATAGCGGGCCCACACTGAGTTTTCGCGGACTCGACAACGGCGCCTACTACGTTTTGGAAAAGGACTTGTCCCGTTACGCAAATTACAGTGGGACGGGGAATACGCTCAACGCCAACCATCCCGTGGTTCGCCGAATGATCGTGGACAGCCTTCGCTATTGGGTCGAAGAGATGCACGTGGACGGCTTCCGCTTCGATCTTGCGTCGATCCTAGCGCGAGATTCCGACGGCCAAGTAATGGCCAATCCGCCAGTCCTATGGGATATCGAGTCGGATCCGGCGCTGGCCGGAACAAAGATGATTGCAGAAGCTTGGGATGCCGCCGGACTGTACCAGGTCGGCAGTTTTGTTGGGGATAGTTGGAAAGAATGGAACGGACGCTTCCGTGATGACGTACGGAGTTTTTTTCGTGGGGACAATGACTCAATCCAGCGCTTCGCGGACCGACTGGTCGGCAGTCACGAGATTTACCGTCACAAGAAACGCGAAGCCGAGCAAAGCGTGAACTTCGTAACCTGTCATGACGGGTTCACGCTCAACGATCTGGTTTCCTACAACCAGAAACACAACGAGCAGAATGGCGAAGAAAACCGCGATGGTGCAGATGACAATCGAAGCTGGAATTGTGGTGTTGAGGGCCCCACAAACGATCGTGCGATCGAAGGGCTTCGAAACCGCCAAGTGAAAAATTTTATGACTGTGACATTGCTTTCTCTTGGTCTGCCGATGTTCGTGATGGGGGACGAAGTCCGACGTACGTTGCACGGGAACAACAATGCTTACTGTCAGGATAATCAGGAGAACTGGTTCGATTGGTCTCTGCTCACAAAGCACGCGGATGTTCATCGCTTCGTGAAATTACTCATTGCGAGACGGCTACTCCGCGATAGCGGCCCCGAGCGCAAGCGGATGACGTTGACTCAATTGATCAGCGAAGGGATCAAGGGTTGGCACGGAGTTAAACTCAATCAACCGGACTGGAGCCGTGATTCCCATAGTGTTGCGCTCAGTGTTGAGCTGCACAACGAAGAAGCCCTACTTTTCTACCTTATATTCAACGCTTACTCCGAGCCACTTGACTTCGCTCTCCCACCGATCGGAACGGGAGGGTCGTGGCGCCGATGGATCGATACCATTTTAGATGCACCGCAAGATATCGTTCCGTGGCAAGCTGCACCGCTGGTTTCCGAAAACATTTATCGAACCGGACCACGGTCTGTGGTCGTTCTTTGGGCGAAGCCTTAGCAATGGCATACGAAAGCAGCAAATTGTCGAAAAGGAGATGGATCCTACGGAAATCTTTATGGGTCGCCGTCACGGCGCTCGCGGCTCTCCTCGCGCATTTCCCGCAAACGACTAATCGAATCGGTAATCTCCGCAGTGATAACACGTCTTGTTCTGTGGGCGTGATGGAGTGAAAAGAGGAAATCAATGATCGCACGAGTCTGGCAAGGCCGCACCAGGGCGGGAATGGGCAAAGCATACTACGCCTATTTGGAGCAGACAGGGCTTAAGGCGTACAGAGAAACAGAAGGTTTCAAAGATGTACTCGTCCTTACGCGGGAGATCGGGGAAGAAACGGAGTACCTGTTAATTACGATCTGGGAGAATATGGACGCCGTGAAGCACTTCGCGGGTCCACAGCCAGAGCGTGCCGTCTACTATCCCGAGGATGACCAGTATTTTCCTGAGTCCGAGCGGCTACCCTATGTGAGGCACTACGAACTGCTCAGCGCCCGTTAGCGTGCTCTTTGCAACGTTGTCGCCATACACGTACAACCGCCTGAATTGAACACGTCCGTAAGGCCCGTAGCAACCGCTAGTATGTTCACTGCCTAGTGGACCCGCTTGTCGGCACCTCTCGTTTGAACAGCCTTCTTCCATGTCGATGTTAATTCTGCAATCGCAAATCCCCAGCCGGAAAATAGAGGAGGTCCTTGCTCTTTGCAAGAAAGATTCTCAAGGACCTCCGAGCGACAACTACTCCTACACCGTTTCGAACTATGGATTGACGACGACCTTGACAGGTTGGGAAGGGATGCCGTTAACGACGACAACGAGGTCGCTAGCGCCCAACTCTTGGTCTGCCGGCACATCGAACGTCGTGGATACGAGATCATTAGATGCAACGGCCATGCTGCTATGGTCGTGCGTCCGGCTGTATTGCACGCGCCCGGTTCCCCTTTTTGTGATACGCACGAGTGGATAGTTGGTTGCGGCTTGGACATCGTCTCCGTAGGCGGCCCCTTGTGAGAAGCCGTTGAAGAGATAGCCGGTGATAACGTAAGAACCCCCGCGCTGGACCTTGTCAGGGGCGGATTGGATGCGTGGTGCCCAAGCGGGTTCGTAGGTCCCACTTGGTGTGTAGATTTCAATGTCGTTCGAGAAGTCTGTGAAGAGAATCTGGCCGGTTGGAAGCATAAGCATGTTTCCGAAAAAGGATCCGTCGGTAGGCGTATTCGGAGTGCCCTGGACCGGGTTCAGCTTTTCTCCGTCCCATTCAAAAAAGGCGGAAGGAGAGTCCCCAAAGCCGGGGCTTGCAAACATGAGAGCCTTGCCGTTGATTTCGAGCGAGGCTGGACCGTCGGCAATATTGTTTCCGCCGGGCATATCCGGGCCAGCCGTCCAATTTCCGGTGAAGGAATTGTAGATGGCCGTGTGGCCGGAGGCGAAACCCGACGCCGTCGTAGGATCTGGGCAAGTGTCCGATCCGGTGTAGAACACAGTGCCGTCAGGGCGAAGAACCGCTGGACCGACTTCTTGAGTAGCAAAGTTTTCTCCACCGCACGCCGCCGCAGAATCCCAGAGCTGGACGGGCGTGCTGCCGGCGCTCGTCCACGAGCCTGTCGCAGGGTCGTAAATCTCCGAGTTTGTTCCAGTCGGGTCGTAGGCAAAGACGTAAGCATCCACAGTGAGCACTTTGCCGTTAGGTAGAAGCGTCCAGCCCTCTTCGTCGTTGAGGTCGAACTTGTTCGTTCCGGTCGGCGTCCAAGTAAGAGTTTTCGCATCGAGCAGCGCTTCCTCTTTGGTGCAGCAATTGGCCTGCATGTAGGTGCCATCGGCTAAAATCACGCTCTGCGCATCGCCGATCGTTTGCGGGTGTTTTGGACTGAATCCTGTAAAGAACGGCGGAGGAGCAACGGGCGTCCAGGTGTTGGCGATGGGATCGTAAATCGAGCCCTGCGGTGTCCAGGTGGGAATCAGCGCAGTCTGGTCGGCATTCAGTAGGTACTCGCCGCCTTCAATGATCAAGCGGCCATCGGGCAACACTGCCGATGAATGGTACAGCGGGCTATAGGTGGCGGGCAGAGAAGCCACCTGCGACCACGTGCCGTTGACGTAGCTCCCGGATTTGTCCGGCGTCAACTTCCACCAGTCGGGGAAACCGGCGTCTTGTATTAGAACGGTGCCGTCGGTGAGAAGAATTGGAACGGAAGCGCCGTCGAGTAAAAAATTCGGTTGATTCGTAAGCGGAGTCCAAGGGGAAGAAGCCGTCGAGGCGGCAACTTTCACCTGAGCATGCACTTCAGCGGCCGCTGGCGTTTCTAACTTCGCCGCGTGTTGAGCCTGAGCACTTTTCGTGATCCCGATCGAATGTGGAACGGGTTTCAGTTTCTGAGCGGCGGTGAATTGCGGCGCCGCCAGCAGAATAAGGGCAATTCCAAGTAGATACGGTGAGTTCGCAAGTCTGGGCATGGCGTCTCCTTGAATGGAAAATTTGTGAAGAAGATTTTTGAAATCCTGAATCTCGAAACTCATTCGGGCCGCGATCCCGGAGCCGAGGCAGAACACACTCACACCGGCACGGGCCAAGAGAGGAGTTGTCGCCGGGATGACTATGGGGAATTGGCCGACCCGAGAACGCGGGGATGATGGCTCACTTCTTCAGGCTGCGGAGACGAATCCAAAAAGCTTCTGAAGTTGATGGTTTCGTTTCCCGCGCAATCCCTCGTGTGCCACTTCCGGGTCACCCCATTGATAACCCACTCAAGGTGACGGGGGATATACCACGCAACCCCTGGGCGATTCAATAGGCAAGTCTCTGTAGACAACCTAGGGTGACATCGCCAAACCCGCGCTGCGTATCAGGATTTTTTGACGCTCTGGAAAGACGCCGACCAGACATTCCGCATCCTGAAGCTGGCCAAAGCCGAGGGACCAGACTAGCGCTCCTATCGCAGCATGGCTGGAGCCCTACTAACCCGACGCCACTCTGATTTTTCAGCTTGCGACATAACTTTGGAAGCGCAGTGATGTTCTCTCATAGAGAACGAACCAAGGATCTCCGAATCGTCCGAAAAACAACCCAAGGGCAGGGCCCAATCACTTCCCGAGGTAAGTCGAGCCTAGATCGATTTCAGCAAGTCTCAAACACTAGTGCGGCTAAAAGTCTGAAGTAAAAAAATTCAAAGGAGCACTTGTGAACGCCGCCTCGATACCTAGAATCGGCGCATCGCCTGCATGGCTCGAACGACGCATCAGCACCGGACAAATGTAAGATGCCATTACGAAAGAAGACATCGAGAAATACCGGCCCCAATCGCTTGATGACGCGATTCCAAGAAAGTAGAGAACACTTAAGCTAGACCTGCTTAACGGCATGCACAACTCCGACGCATCAGTCTCGCATCCAACTGCGCACGATCTTTGCAAACTGGCGAGGAGCGTACGTATGCGAGTCGACTTATCCGCGGCAGTTCTGGTGTTGGCATTGGCCAGTCTTAGTTGGCCCCGATCAGCTTTCGGGCAGGATAAAGGTGGCCAGGATGGCGCCTTTCACAGGCAAGTGGATTTGGTGTCCGTGTATTTCACGGTGCGCGACGAAAAGAAACGCCTGGCTAGCGACCTGGCGCAAGACAAATTTAGCGTCTCGGAGGACGGCCAGCCGCAGGTCATCAAACTCTTCGCTCACCACAGTGACGTTGTCCTGAATGTGGGAATGCTCTTGGACACGGGTACCAACATGCCCTGGATTCTCGGCGAGGAGGCACAAGCCGCAAAGCTATTCATGAAGCACGTGGTGAGACCCACGGACTTGGGCTTTATTCTTAGCTACGCATCGCGGGTTGAAACTGTGCAGTTGCCGACGTCAGACATTGCGCTCCTGGAGGAGAAGGCGGATTCCGTTGGCAGTGGAGCGGCGATTGGATTGCCAGAGCAAGATACATCTTCCGAGCCAACGATCGGAATGCCTAGGAGCGGAGGGACAGTAGGCATCGACGGACGGCCGATCAACGCGAACCGCGAGGCCCACCTGTACGACGCGATCCGTGTGTCCACGCACAACTACCTGGCGAGCGAGGTGGGACGGAAGGCGGTAGTTATCGTAGCCCTCTCGGGTGATGCCCGAAGCGAGTCTTCGATGGAAGAGGCCCTGGAAGCTCTGCTCGAGAACGACGTGATCGCCTATGTCCTGCAGATTTACGATGCCTCAAAAAGGGACAATTGCGACGTGCTACACATCTACCAAGAAGACGGCCACGGAGAGTCCCTGCTCAAGAAACTTGCCGAAGCCACCGGGGGGCGGATGTTGGAAGTCCGCGGTATGGGTAAACTCGAATCTGCTCTTGACGAGATCTCCGACGAACTGCACCACCAGTACAGCTTAGGCTACTACCCCGAGAACAAGAATTGGAATGGCAAGTTCCGCAAGATCCAGATTTCCGTGGGGGAGAAAGCCTATAGGGTCTACGCCCGTAAAGGCTACTACGCCAAGCCTCCGGCGGAGAAAGTAGCCGTAACTCACTAACCTCGGCCGGGGAGCCATAGAATTTGAAAGGCCTGGTGGGAACGAAGACGATATCCTGATCCGCGGCGATCAGTCGGTTCGTTCGCGCACGGTTAGGACAGGACATAGAGCATGCAAAAGGACTTTGTGGGCAGTGGCGCATTCGAGGTGTGCCGCTGCGCCGATATGGCCTGAGGCGTCGCGAACGCCGAGGACAATTAGATCAGAAGAGCGTTCTTTTCCTACTTCGAGAATCCGCTCCGCCGGATCTCCATATTCCACGAGCGATTGGGCCGGGAAATGCAGCTCCGCGTCCTTCAGGAGCGGTCTCATGGAGTTGATGAATTGCTTCCATTCATAGTCATTGCGAATTTCATCATTCAGCTCTCTTGGGATGGGCATGACATGCAACAAGACCAGCCTAGAGTTATTTTCCTGCGCCAATGAGATCGCGTAGGGCGCTGCGGCCAAAGAGGCGTCTGTAAGATCCGTCGGAAAAAGCACCCGGTCGAATCGCCCGTCGCCATGCACGCTAGTTTGAACGTGCGGACCGATTGTAAGCACCGGCACTGGCGAGCACCGGAAGAGCTCTTCCGCGACAGAACCCATAAGGAATTTGTCGACGCCCGTGCGGCCATGTGTGCCCATTACGATCAGATCGATATGGTTCGCTTCGATGGCTGTCTGAACCGCCTCCCACAAGTCAGTGTTCCAATCCACTATTGTTTCATGCTCAAGACCAACAAGCTGAGACTCGACCCGAGCCTTCGCGTGCTGCACTCCCGCTTCGATAGCTGCAATGGCAACCTTGGACGGCATGTCGCAGACGGGAGGATCCGGCGTGAAGACGTGCAACGCAAAGACCTTGATGCCATACCCGCGCGCAATGCTGGTTGCGAAAGGCAGCGCCACTTCGGAAGATTCTGAGAAGTCTGTCAGGAAAAGAATATTTTTCCATGAGACTTGCGGACGGCTTTCGATTTTTCTCATAAATCATCCTCGTGACCGAAACTCTCTGCGTTTAGGGCTGGATGGCCACTTTGATCACACCATCCCATTGCTCAATCTCTGATACCACAAGAGCAGAAATCAGGTTATGACCAGCGTCACACCATCTTGTGACGCTCGTCACCTTGCTTCGCGCCTGATTGCGCAACAACAGGTTTGAGAAGGAATGTTCAATGCTGGCCTCGTATCGGAGCAGGTGGTCTCGCAGATTTGAGAGACACTGAGGTTTGTCGCTAGTAGTGATAAGCTAGGTTCATGACTTAGAGGCTCTCATGTGGCGTAAGACGGAAGACACCAAACCAAAACCTTCTCCCGGAGCTTCGCCTTCTTCTGTTTCCTCCGCACAGCATCTTGGCACCGCAACGCCGCAGCATTCTGTGGGCACGCCGCCCGCCGTGAGTCAGGGCATCAAGATCAAAGGAGAAATCTCCGGTCACGGTGATCTCTTCCTCGATGGCGAGTTCGAAGGAAAAATTTGTCTCGCCAGTGGGACTTTCAGAGTTGGCCCAAACGCTCGCGTCAGGGCGGAAATCGAAGCCCCTGAAGTAATCATTCGTGGCGAAGTGATTGGCACGCTCAAGGCCTGTCAGCGCGTCCACATCGGGAGCACCGGTAAACTCACGGGCGACATGGAGACCCGTGGTATCGTCATCGAGGATGGCGCGGTCTTGGTCAGCAAGGTGGCCGTCCCTCAGGCCGCGGTGGCTGAAGTCTCAGCAGGTGAAATGGACCGGCCGGCTCAGCCTTCTAGTCCGGAGCCTCTTCCGCGAGCCAAACGCGCCGGCGCGTCGTAGATTCCGAAGCCAAAACAATTAATATTAATAATGAGAAAGGCGTAGAATGGCCGCAATCCCGATCCGTTATCCGGGTTTGGTCAGACCTCGATAATCCGGCTCCGGACCTCCTGCATAACGTCTGCGTTCTCCGGAAGGGGTCATGAAAAAATCCCTGCTGGTTCTAACGTCGGTTTTCAGTTTGTGCTTCCTCACCGCATGTGGCGGGAGCTCTCACCGGGCTACTCACTTCTCCGTCACAGCCCCAGCCACCGCCACTGCTGGGACGGCTTTCGACTTCACGGTGACTGCGCTCGATGCCTCGGGCCGCCCGACAACCAACTACACCGGTACAGCGCACTTCACGAGCACCGACGGTCAGGCTGTGCTTCCCGCCAACTCGATGCTGATGAACGGTACGGGGACCTTCTCGGCCACGCTCAAAACCACCGGTAGTCAAACCATCAGGGCGACGGACACTGTTACGGCTTCAATTACAGGCACTTCGAATTCGATCAATGTCAGCAGCGCTGCTGCGGCTACTCACTTCTCCGTCACCGCCCCAGCCACCGCCACCGCCGGGACCGCTTTCAACTTCACGGTGACTGCGCTCGATGCCTTTAATAACACCGCGGCCACTTACACCGGTACAGCGCACTTCACGAGCACCGACGGTCAGGCTGTGCTTCCAGCCAACTCGATGCTGATGAACGGTACGGGGACCTTCTCGGCCACGCTCAAAACCGCCGGTAGTCAAACCATCAGGGCGACGGACACAGTAACGGCTTCAATTACAGGCACTTCGAATTCGATCAATGTCAGCAGCGCTGCTGCGGCTACTCACTTCTCCGTCGCCGCTCCGGGCGTCGTCACCATTGGGACGGCAGTCGGTTTTACAGTGACTGCGCTCGATGCCTTTAATAACACCGTGGCCACTTACACTGGTACGGTACACTTCACGAGCACCGATAACAAAGCCGTCCTCCCTGCTAACTCGACGTTAACGAACGGAGTGGGGAAATTTTCCGCAATGCTGACCGGCGGCCGCTGGACCATCACCGCGACCGACACGCTCAACGCCTCGATCACTGGTACTTCCGCGTCGATTAGCGTCGTAGTTCCTCCAACGGTTACTCACTTCTCCGTTACCGCTCCATCCACCGCTACCGCCGGGACGGCTGTAAGTCTTAGCGTCTCGGCACTCGATGCCGCGAACAGTCAAGTGAAGGGCTATACCGGAACAGTTCATCTCACCAGCAGCGACCTGCAGGCCATCCTGCCAGCGAACTCGGCGCTTGCAAATGGCTCGGGCAGTTTCCTCGCTACGCTCAACACGGCGGGCAATCAAACCATCACGGTTGTCGACTCCGAGTCTGGCTCAGTCAGAGGGACCTCGTCCTCGATCCAAGTTTCCACGTCGATTTCGGGTTTTACCTCAACGGGCAGCATGGTAAGCGCCCGGGAGGATCACACCGCGACCCTGCTGAACAACGGGAAAGTGCTCATAGTCGGAGGAGTGCACTGGGCGACGGTGGAGGGTTGCCCGCGATGCAGTCTGCAATTGACCGCCCTTGCGTCGGCGGAGCTATACGATCCGGCGACAGGACAATTTACGTCGACTGGAAGCATGAGCGTCCCGCGCGTCTTCCACACGGCAACGTTGCTTGGCAACGGCAAGGTCGTCATCGCGGGCGGAGACAACAGGTATGGCACCACCTACTCTACTGCGGAACTATACGACCCGGCCACGGGCCTCTTCACCCTTATCGGAAACTTGATGACTACCGAGCGCAGTGGGCATACAGCAACGCTGCTGGCGAACGGAAAGGTACTCCTCGCAGGGGGAGCCAGTGTCGGCGGCTCCTCTTCTTCAGCGGAGGTCTTCGACCCTACCACAGAAGAATTCGCACCGACCGGAAGCATGAGCGTCGGCCGGTTCTTCTTCACGGCCACTCTTTTGAACGGCGGAAGAGTCCTGGTGGCGGGAGGAATTTGTGACAATAATGGTTGCACTGGTGCTGGCACTTCGTCCGCGGAGCTATTCGATCCTGCTACCAACACTTTTGCACGTACGGGAAGCATGTCTGTTGAACGCTCAGCACATGCGGCGACTTTGCTGACAAGCGGTGCGGTTCTCGTTACTGGAGGAGCAAGTTCAGATGGTGTTGCGGCGACGGCGGAACTTTTCGACCCTGTAACCGGCACCTTCGCGCTCACAGGGAACATGCTGTCACCACGTGAGCTCCATACAGCAACGAAGTTGGTTGACGGCAAAGTCCTAGTGACCGGCGGACTCGAAGGAAAGGTGGCCTTATCCTCAGCAGAATTGTTCGATCCTGCCAACGGAAGTTTCACGCCCGCCGGGAATATGGAAACCGAGCGCTCTGAGCACACGGCCACCTTGTCGACGAACGGCCAGGTTCTCATCAGCGGAGGCATTAACAACCAAAATGGGCGCTTAAATTCTCTCGCGACCGCTGAACTGTTCCCTTAATGCGAAACCGCGAATCTTGCCCCGCAGATACGATGTGGTGAAATTTATCTTTCGAGAGATAGTGTCGATTGAATTTCAATTTGGTTCGTGCCTACCATTTCCTTTCAACCCAACCGGCTTAAAACCTCACGATTCTTGCACAACAGCCCTTCCTGTTATCGACAACTTATCCGGAGGACGCAAGTTTCTTCACTGGAGCGTTTTCACAAGGTGCAGTGATTCCACCGGGCGACCGGTCAGGAAAGGCTGAAAGCAGTGGAGCAGTGGCTACGCGAGGATCTTCTTGCGCGCGAAGCCGAGCAAAGAGAGCAACCCGCCGCCGACCAGAATTAAGCTGCTGGGTTCAGGGATGGAGACGGAGGGGGTGGAGATAACCAGAGTGTCTAGCGGACCCGTCTTAGAGCCATTATTCAGATGGTAGGTACCCGGTTTAAACGTTGGGGCTTTCTCCATACCGCTATACAGTTGTGCGCCAAAAGTATTTGCAGGAGACGTAAGGCTGGGCGTGATGATTTGGAACCCCCCATCGTCTGTCGAAGACAAGAAGTCAAATTCGGACGGGGTCTGGGCCACGCCGTTTTCAGAATACGGTACATCGAGAATCGCAAACAAAGTGCCGGGTATGGAGTTCCCCATCCCGATTGTCGGCGAAGACGGCAACTGCCAGACAAATGTGTTGCCGTCGAAGGTGTACGTGAAGGTGTCGACACCGTCCGCTTGTGCTCGACTTGCCGAGACCAGCCCCAAGACAGCGATCAAAAGTCCACCAGTAATCAAGCGAAGCATCGTAGTCTTCCCCCCATACCTTGGGACAAACCACCCCAAAACCTACACACCCTCACATTTTTTAAGAGCACATTGCTGACCAGAATGCCGACCGACCGATCTAAGTAAGATAACGCTGCCTCAACCACTTTGCGGGAGATCTGATTCTCCCGCCCGTACTGCTTCCGGTGGCAGTAATTTGCACACTCTTGCCCAATGCTTACCAAAAGAGGTGCAGGTCTTTCCAGGATCGAACGCGAAGCTCTGAGAGCGAGCTCTCGAAGTAATAGTACTATATTCCTCAGCCGGCATGCCGACCCCTCGATTGGTTCGCGGGGCCGAAATGCGCATCGCGGAGACTGGATCGGATTCGTTTTTCGGCGACAGATAGGCAGATCACAACTGTCCTAGGGGTCAGATTTGTCCTAACCAAGTTTCGAGGTTGCGCTGTCACTTTGTGGTTGCGAGTGCGTATTTGTCGGGATGCTTCTCGAATTTGTCTTTGCAGCCAGCACAGCAGAAGTAGAACACATTGCCGTGAAATTCCGATTTGTACTTTGCGGTGCTTGCCTCTAGCGACATACCGCAAATCGGGTCCCTGACTTCTTGCAAGAGTACCAGCAATTCCGCCTTCGGCTTCGGTGTCACCGACTTCGCGCCCTTTACCTGGATGATTTCAGCGAGAATGCTGACCGCGATTTCCTCGGGAGAGGCTGCGAGAATGTCGAGCCCAGCCGGCGCGCGGACCTGGCTGAGCCTCGCGGCGGCTACCCCTCTGTCGCGCAGGTATTCAAGCACCTTACTTGCCTTCGTTTTGCTGGCGACAAACGCCACGTAAGCGACGCTGGTGTTTAGCGCCTTTTCCAAGGCTTCCTCGTCGTATTCTCCCTGTGTAGACACGACGATGAAAGTCTGCGGCGTGATTTTCAAATTGCTCAACTCCAAATCCGTTTGCAGCAGATCCGGATCTGGGAAATTCTCCCGGTCGGCGCCCGGGGCAGCGAGCGAGACCGTATAGTTGACCGCCTTGGCCAATTTCGTCAGGGACGCCGCAACCGGAGAGCGGCCAAGAATCAGAATATGCGGCTTGGGCAAAACCGGCTCGATGAATATGTCCAGCGTTCCGCCGCTGTGGCACGTCATGGCGTGGTCCACGATGCCCTCCTCCGGAGACAACGAAGGGCTAATGCGAATCAAGCGAGGCTGGCCGTCAGCCAGAGCCTTCAAGGCTTCCTTGACCACCACCGGCTGTGCACAACCGCCGCCAATCCAGCCCCACATTTTGCCGTCAGGAAAAATGATCGCTTTGTTTCCGGGCTTGCCGGAGATTGGCGCCTGGTATCGCACAACCACGGCCACCGCGAAGGGCTGGTCATTGGCCAGCAGCTCATCCGCTTTGCTGAGGAATTGATCGAACATTTCGCATCACCTTCTCCAACGGCTAGACATATCTTTCCAGAGCCAGCAGGCTCTGCAAATTGTGAGCCGCGGCAAAAACGCTGAGGTATGGCAGCGCAGCGCTCATTCCGCGCGTGATCGGCGCGTAATCATCAAGCCCCAGAAGAGGATTCAGCCATATCAGCTTTTGCACCCGGCGCCTAATGACCCCAAGCTCTGCAGCCAAGGCATCGGGCTCCCCGGTGTCCCAGCCGTCACTCAGAATTATGAACACCGTGTTGCGGGAAAGCAATTTTCGGCCGTGGCGCTGGTTGAAGAATTTGAGTGACTCGCCGATCTTCGTGCCGCCAGCCCAGCCAGCTGCTCTTTGCGAAAGTTTTCGCAGGGCCTCGGGCAAGTCCTGGTTCCGCAGGACATCGGTGATCTCCACGACGTTCGTGCTGAAAAGAAATGTATTCACGCTCTTGAAATATTTTTGCAGGGCATAGGCAAATCTCACCAGAAACAGACTGTAAGAATTCATGGAGCCGCTGACGTCGAGGAAAATCACCAGCCTGAGCTTCCGCAGCTTTTTTCCGCGAAAGACCAGATCGATGGCATCGCCACCACGGGGGATGCTTCGATGAATGGTCCTGCGTATGTCCACACGATCGACGGAATTCTTGATTTTGCGCCTCCGTGAAAGTCGCAGGCTCATTTTCCGAAACAGGCGAAACGAAATCTTCTCGAGTGCAGCGAGGTCGTCATGCGGCACGTCAGACAGGTCGACCTTTTGCAGGCGCTGCTCGGCGCTCGCGCCGGAAACATCGTTGCTTTCGCGGTCCGAAGAAGAAGTCTCGCTGCTGGATAGCGCCAACAAAGTACGGGAACTGGCTTGCGGCTGGTGCGTGCGGAAGCGGACTTCAGGGCCCTCTTCCGAAGCGGGATTCGAACCCCTCTGTGAAGCACTCCAGAAAATCTCAAAAAGATTGGTAAAGCGATCCCACTCTTCTTTCGACGAAGTGAGGACGGCGCGCAGAGCAAATGCCAATTCCTGTCGATCCCCGACGCCGATTGTTTTTGCAACTTCGACCGCATTTAGCGTTTGCTGCACGCCGATTGACAAGCCGTTGTCGCGAGCGAAACGACAGAACTCCACTATGGAAGCGGCTGAGCGCTCGGGTTCTTCTTGATGCATGCTAACCATCGATCGGGCCATGATTTCGCCATCGCAGCTGCAGAAAAGACATGCCCTCGCGGAACAAGGTTACGAAAGCATTTTTTCAATGCCCGCCGCCTTGAGCTTGGCGACGTCTTCCTGCGACTTCGCGACGCAGCCCAGAGTCTCCTCAACCAGTTTGACATCGAGCCGATGTTTCCCCAGCGACATCGCCGCTTGGGCGCAATCCAGAGTTTCTGTCAAGCCGGGAGGCTTGGTGAGATCCAACTGCCGGACTGCATGCACGAACCGAACGACTTGCACCCCCAGTTCCTCCTCGATCACGGGCAGTCGCGCGCGGACGATTTTCATTTCTTTTTCAAAACTGGGATAGTCAATCCAGTGATAGAAGCAGCGCCGCCTCAGAGCGTCGCTCAATTCCCGCGTCCGGTTGGACGTGAGAATTACATAGGGCACGTATTTGGCTTTGATGGTGCCCATTTCGGGCACGGTGATCTGAAAATCGGAGAGCAATTCCAGTAGAAACGCCTCAAAGGCCTCATCGGCGCGATCGATTTCGTCAATGAGTAGCACTGGCGAAGCATCGTCAGCGAGAATGGATTGAAGCAAAGGACGCTCGAGCAGGAATTCCTTGCCGAAGATGTGTTTTTCCTTCTCCTCAACAGTTTGATCAGTTTTCTCTTCGATTTTGATGGCCAGCAACTGCTTTTGATAATTCCATTCGTAGACGGCTGAGTTGACATCAAGACCTTCATAGCACTGCAGCCGGATCAGGCGCGTCTGCAGCATGGCAGCGAGCACCTTGGCGACTTCCGTCTTGCCCACGCCCGCATGCCCTTCGATCAGCAGCGGTTTTTGCAGCTTGGTGACGAGGTAAACAGCGGTGGCCAGACCGCGATCAGTAACATAACCCAGATGCTCAAATCTCTGGATGAGAGTATCTACGTCCTTGATTTCTCTATCTTCAGAGCGCGCTTGGGAGGCCATCATGGTGGGTTCAAGTCAATGACATGAATGACATGATCGTTCACTCATTGTTTCAAGAGTCGCGCCGAAATGCTCCCTTTGCGGCTTGCCAGGCCACCGAAGCGGCGCTGATCGGCTTGCCAGGGGCCGCCTCTGCGGCTGCCTCGGGAGCATCCGCATGCTGAGCGAGGCGAGCCTGGAAGTTCCTGGTAAACTCGCCGAACATGATATTCGAAACTTCGCTGATGACACGCGAGCCCATCTGGGCCAGGATGCCCACCACATTCAATTCGGATATGCTTGTTACCTCGGTGCCACCATCGTCAAGCGAGCGAAGCTTACCCGTCATTTTCATGGACGCGCTACCGCGCCCTCTCACGTCCTGCCCTTTGCCGAGGATTTCGATTTCGTGGTTTTGAGGGTCCAAGCGCACAATCTGCACTTCGCCTTTGTAATCGGTCACGCTTGGACCCACTTTCACACGGATCGCGCCGCTGTAAGTCTTCTCATCCAGTTGCTCAGTGATTTGTGCGCCAGGCACGCAGAGGGCGATCTTCCTCGGATCGCTGAGGAAGGTCCATACTTTATCGACCGATTCTTTCACCTGGAAGGTCTTCTCGATCTTCAGGGCCATGGTCTCAACTCACCACACCTTTTTCCTTTAAAACCTTCCATACCTTCCAGGGCGTTATGGGCATATCGATGTGCTTCACACCGAGATGCGAAAGGGCGTCCACTACTGCGTTAACGAAGGCAGCCGGAGATCCGACGTTGGGCGATTCTCCCACCCCCTTCGCTCCAAAGGGATGATGAGGAGAAGGCGTACAGGTGCTGCCCGTTTCCCAGTGCGGCGTCTCGACCGCGGTCGGAATTAGATAATCCATGAGGGTGCCGCCCTGCACGTTGCCGTTTTCGTCGTAGTCGATCAGCTGCATGAAGGCGATCGCCAGGCCTTCGGTTAACCCGCCGTGGATCTGTCCTTCCACGATCATCGGATTGATCACGTTGCCGCAGTCGTCCACCGCCACGAAGCGGCGCACGTGCACCTCTCCTGTGCCCTTGTCAATGTCGACGACGCAGATATATGTCCCGAAGGGGAAGGTGAGATTCGGCGGATCGTAGTAGTTCACGGCCTCGAGACCGGCTTCGAGACCTTCCGGGATGTTGGTGTAGGCGGCGAAGGCGATTTCCTGGATGGTCTTCGATTTACTGGGCGCTCCCTTCACGAAGAACTTGCCAGTTTCCCATTCCAAATCTGCTTCGCTGCACTCGAGCAAATGCGCAGCGATCTTTTTCGCCTTGTCTCGAATCTTCCGCGCCGCCATGGCGGTCGCCGCGCCAGAGGTAGGAGTGCTTCGGCTCGCGTAGGTTCCCAGGCCGTAAGGGGCGGTGTCCGTGTCGCCCTCCTCGATGATCACATCGGAAGCTGGAATTCCCAGTTCCTGAGCGACGATTTGGGCATACGTAGTCTCATGCCCTTGTCCCTGGCTCTTCGTGCCCATGCGACAGATCGCTTTTCCCGTGGGGTGGACGCGGATCTCAGCACTATCGAACATCTTAATGCCAGCGATGTCGAATGTGTGCGCCGGCCCTGCCCCGACTGCTTCCGTGAAGCTGGAGATTCCGATGCCCATCAACTCGCCCTTCTTCCGCTTCTCCTCCTGCTCCTTACGAAGCTCTCTGTACCCAACCATCTCCAGCGCCTTGTCCAGCGCGCCCTCATAGTTTCCGCTGTCATAGGTCCAGCCAAGAGGAGTCTTGTACGGAAATTTATCCGGTTGGATGAAATTCTTGCGCCGGAATTCCGCCGGATCCATTTTCAATTCGGCAGCAAGCACGTCGATCGCTCGTTCAATCAGGTAAGCTGCCTCGGTGATTCGAAACGAACAGCGGTAGGCGATTCCGCCCGGCGCCTTATTCGTGTAGACGCCGTCGACTTCGCAAAACGAGTTCTCGAAATCGTAGGAACCCGTGCATACGCTGAATAGTCCGGCGGGAAATTTCGTCGGCTGCGCGGCGGCGTTGAATGCTCCATGGTCGGCAAGAGTTTTTACTCGCAGGGCCTTTACTTTGCCATTCTTATCGGCAGCGATCTCCGCTGTCATATGGTAATCACGAGCGAATCCAGTAGATTGCAGATTTTCCGAGCGGGTTTCAATCCACTTCACGGGCACACCGAGCGTCAGCGACGCGACGACCGCGCAAACATACCCGGGATAAATCGGAACCTTGTTTCCAAATCCGCCACCGATGTCGGGAGAAACCACCCGGATGTTCTGTTCCGGGATTCCGCCGACAAGCGCAAACAAAGTGCGATGAGCGTGCGGTGCTTGAGAAGTGAGATACACCGTAAGCTTTTCCGTCGCCTTGTTGAAGTCGGCCACGCAGCCGCACGTTTCGAGAGGCGCCGGGTGGCACCGTTGCGAAATCGCGTGCACGGTGGCCTTCACTGGAGCATTTTGAAAATCCCTATCCGTTGCCGCCCGGTCCCCCACCTCCCAGTGGAAAATGTGGTTGGACTTTTCTTCGCGGTCCTCTCGGAGGATCGGTGCATCCGGGTCAGTCGCCTTATGAGGATCTACCAGCACAGGAAGCTCTTCGTATTCCACTTCGACCAGTTCGGCCGCGTCCGCCGCGGTGTATTGATCTTCGGCTACGACGAAAGCGACTTCCTGGGCTTGAAACAGTACCTTCCCCGTGGCCAGCACCATCTGCTTGTCGAAAAAGAGCGTAGGCATCCATGCGAGGTTGGCTTTGGCAAGATCCTCGCCCGTAATGATGGCCAGCACGCCGGGCAGCTGTTTGGCCTTTTCCGTATTGATAGACTTCAACCGCGCATGGGCATACGGACTGCGCACCATGTGTCCATAGACCATGCCGGGCAGACGGACGTCGTCCACATAGTTGCCCTTGCCTTGAATGAACCTGGAATCTTCTTTGCGTTTGATGGGATGGCCCATGCCGCCGACTTCGGGAGACGTTTTCGCGATCACTTTGCCACTCCTTCTGCCATTTTGTTCGCCATCTCGCCGGCAGCGTACTGAACAGCTTTGACAATATTTTGATAGCCGGTACAGCGGCACAAATTGCCGGAAATGCCCCAGCGGATTTCCTCTTCGGAGGGTTTGGGATTTCTTTGCAGCAGCGCATAAGTAGACATCAGCATGCCGGGAGTACAGAAGCCACACTGCAGCCCGTGCTCCTGTTTGAAGCCTTCTTGCAATGGATGCCACTGACCATCTTTGATCAGACCTTCAACGGTGAGAAGCTCCGAGCCGTCGGCCTGCACCGCAAACATCGTGCAAGACTTGACGTTCTTGCCGTCCAGGACGACGGTGCAAGCGCCGCAATTACTGGTGTCGCAGCCAACGTGAGTGCCGGTTAATCCTAGATAATCTCGTATGAAATGCACGAGCAGGGTTCGCGGTTCCACGCTCGCCTCTCGCTCTCTGCCATTCACTTTGACCTGAACCGTCTGCTTCTTTGCCATAGCGTTTTCCCAAACCTCCGAAGATTGCTATTTTGCTGCGCGTTCCACGGCCCGCGTTAGAGCCCGCTTAGTTAATTCTTTTACAAGACCTCTCTTATATTCCACTGGGCCTCGCAAATCAGCGCTGGGCTCCGACTCGTCAGCGGCGAGCTGCGCTGCTTGAGCGATGGTAGATCCGTCGAGCTTTTTGCCACGCAGAGAGTCCTCGGCTTTTCGTGCTTTTATTGGTGTCGGACCAACATTGGTCAATCCAATTCCCCCTTTCTGACAGGTGCCATTGCCATCCAAAGTCAACTGGGCGGCGACGGCGGCTGTGGCAAAGTCTCCGACCTTGCGTTCCAGCTTAAAGTAAGCTCCGCCGCTACGAGGCGGTGGAATTGGTATGCGGATTTCGGTGAGGATTTCATCGTGCCGCAGCGCCGTGCTAAATAGAGAGAGGAAGAAATCCTCGACGGGTATGACTCTCTCGCCCTTCGGCCCCGTTGCGACGATCTGAGCGCCTAGGGCAAGCATGGTCGCAGGGTGGTCATTGGCCGGATCCCCGTGCGCCAGGTTGCCCCCTACCGTTGCCAGATTTCGCACCTGTGGATCGGCGATGACGTGAGCTGTATCAATGATGATTGGATACTTCGCGCGCACTACAGGAGAAGCCTCAAGCTCAGCTTCGCGGGTGAGCCCGCCGATCTTCAAAAAGCCGCTCTCTTCCTTGATGTGCGAGAGGCCCTCGATGCGATTGATGTCCACGAGATAGCTCGGTCTCGCCAGCCTGAGTTTCATCATGGGAATCAGGCTTTGTCCGCCGCTCAGGATTTTCGCGTCGTCGCCATACTGTTGGAGGAAGGCAATCGCTTCAGGAATTGTCTTGGGTCTGAAATATTCGAAGGATGGTGGAATCATCTGCGCCTCTCACTTGTGCAGGGTGCGCTTCGGGAGCTGAGAGCGCGGAATCGTCATGGGAGGTTTGGGACAGAGGATGAGAGGAGCTGGAAAGAGGAGCGGTTGCTGTCTCGAAAAAGACTTCGGCACACATCGCTCTGCAATCTAATCGCTCCGAGATCGCTCGATCAACCTCCCTCCGGTTACGAGGCAATCTTAGCGCAATCGGCTCGGGAGGGACAGCCAAGCTGAGAAGCGAACTGAGACCGCCTTGCGATCGCGAAACGCATCTCATGATTTGTCAGCCAGCAGCTGCCCTTGTCGCCAATCGTCGATGGCCTTGCGAATGGCTTCAGGAGCAAGGTTGCTGCACAGCATCTTGTGTTCGGGAATGCCGCCCAGCGAAGCCGCCACGCTTTGCTTCGTGATCTCGTATGCTTGCTCGATGGACTTGCCGCGGATCATTTCTGTAGCCACGGATGAACAGGCAATGGCGACGGCACAACCCATGCATTTGAATCGCGCGTCCGCAATAACACCGTCCTCAATGCGCAAGGTAATCAAAACCGTGTCACTATCGACCGGGCTTCTGACAATTGCCTTGCCGGACGGGTTATCAATGGCGCCCGCATTTCGGGGATGTTCGTAATGATCGCGGATTTGTTCGGTATACAACGCAGGGTCTCAGGTTACATTGAATTCGAGACTAGGCGAGAATATGATGGCTGATCGATCATGTCTTCTGAATTTTACTCCAAAGCCGCTGATCTTGGTCGACATGGGAGATCCTTTGCGGTGGCCACCGTAGTTCGCGTGGAAGGTTCATCTTCCGCCAAGCCAGGCTCGAAGGCCATCATTGACTCGCAGGGCAAGATCGTCCTGGGATGGGTGGGCGGAGGCTGCGCTGAAAGCGCGGTGAGAAACGAAGCCTTAAAGTGCATCGAACTGCAAACGTCCGAGCTAATCACTTTGGACATGGCGGATGAACTGTTGGGAGTGGGAATGCCGTGTGGGGGGAAAATGGACGTTTACATCGAGCCCGTTCTTCCACAGCCTGAGTTGCTCATTGTGGGTCACGGCCGAATTGCAGAAGTTCTGGCGACCATGGCTCATTTGGTGAACTTCTCCGTTACGGTCAACGATCCCGGAGCGGACCGCGACTCGTTCCCCGATGCCGACCGTCTCGTCACGGAAGATTTCGATTTAACCCAGACACCGGTCAGTTCCCAAGCCTTCGTCGTAATTGCGACCCTGCACAAGAACGATCACCTATGGTTGGAAAAGGCGCTGGAGGGCAACGCGACCTATGTTGCGCTTATCGCCAGCCGGCATCGCTCGAAACTAGTTCTCGATTATCTTCTCGCGCGCGGTATGCCGGCGGAAAAAATCGAGAGAGTTTGGGCGCCGGCCGGTCTCGACCTCGGTGCCGCGACTCCGGAGGAGATTGCGCTCAGCATCATCAGTCAGATGGTAGCGTTGCGACGCGGTGGCAGCGTGAAAGCTCTCAAAGAATCCAGCACTTCCTCGGAGAGCACAGTTGCCGAAAGAGTGATTCATCAATGCGAGGCGGACAGCGCTCGCTGATTCGTCACCGTGCAATCCGTGTTGGATTTTCCATAGTGATCGATTTTGTTCCGTTATCTCTGCGAATTTCAGAAACAATCTCGCCGAGAATGCTGAGCGCTATCTCTTCTGGGTTCTCCGCTCCGATGTTCAATCCAGCCGGAGCGTGCAGCTTTGCCAGCTTCTCGAGCGATTCACCTCTTAACTCCAAACTGCGGCGAATCTCCTGGGCTCTTTTTTTGTTGGCGACCAAAGCTACATACGCGCTGTTCGCCTGCAAAGCTTGCTCAATCGCTTCCTCGTCAAATCTCCCGCGGCTTGCCACCACCACATATCGGGAGGCGGCCGCCGGCAGGAGCGAAAAATCCAGCGAATTGAGCGATTGATCCGCACCCGGCAGATCCGCGGGCTTCAAAAAGGGATCGACCACTGTGATCGTGAAGCCTAATACTTTGGCCAGCTTTGCCAGCGCGATCCCAACTGGCTCGCTGCCGACGATGACGAGTTCCCTGTCCCGCCGAGGATTCTCGGGATTTGAAATCTTCCTCCCTTCGAGATCGGCTGCCGCGATCAGCACGCTCTCGTCCGTTGCACCTTGCCGGAAATCCCTAAATTTCGCGACATCGCCCTTCGTGTCTAGGTCGAGGAGAACCCCGATATCCTCCACCGGGACCTTCACGATTCCTTCGACATGATCCCCGAATATCGCACGACAACCTATGTCTCCCGTAAGAGCCATCACCTCGGGAAATACAGCACGATCCAGCAGAACGGGATTTCCGCGAAAGCCTTTATAGACGGGAATCGCAATCTGAGCGCCGGACTGCTCGTATTGATCCATCAACCGGTCGAGGGTCCCCGCGCGGACGAACGGCTGGTCTGCCAAAACAATCAGTGCAGCGTTCATTTCAGATGAGAGTGCGGCAAGCCCCGTCCGCAGTGAGGTCGCCATTCCTTGCTGGTAGGATTCGTTGACAACTACCTTGAGTTTCTTGAATCCGAGCTGTTTTTCTATGATTTCTGCCTGGTGACCAAGCACTACAACGATTTCGGCTACTTTGGACCCTCGAACGTTGTCTAGCACTTGATTCAGCAAAGTGTTTTCGCCTAGGAGTAGTAGTTGCTTTGCCTCTCCCATGCGCGATGACATCCCCGCCGCCAAAACTACTGCGCCAGTTCGCACAGTCATCCTTGCGTCTCTTTCCGACTTCCGACCATCATCAACGTGGCTCTAAACAACAATCTTGTCGAAGAGAACAGTGCGTGGCAACAAGTATTACGTCAAGCATTTATGAAGCTTATGGCAGCACCAAGGAATATTCTAGCGAGAAGGTTGCCCTGGAGTATATCTTGTAGTGCTTCCAGCTGGTAACGCCTCGAAACCTGTAACAAAGGCAAAGCAAATGGCCGCTCTCACTAAGCATGCTCCAAGACCAACGCGGTTCTGTCCTCGGTGCAGTAGTAGCAGTATCTCAAGGTCCCATTTTCGTGGAGTCGTAGAGCACAAACTTCTGCGATTTCTGCACGCACGCCCGTATCGATGCATGGATTGCGACAAGCGATTCTATGGCTTTCCGCGACGTGCCGCATGACTCGTCCTTGACCAGGAGGGACGGAGGAATCTATTCGACTCCGGCGGCTTGGGCTGTGCCAGTAGCAGGCTGAGTCCCAAGCCGCTGGAATCAGAGGTGCGTTAGGCAGATGCCGCCATCTTTTGACCCAAGAACTCTTTGGCTTTCGCCACTTCAGAATCCCACTTTGTGAGCTGGTCAGGACTCAGGAAGTTTACTAGTCGCTCGCGAAGGGCGTTTCGGTTGGCAGCTACTTGTTTGAGTATATCCTGCGGCGATGAGTTGGGGTTGTCTTTCTTGTAGGCTTGTATTTTCTCGCGGGCGTCAGTTAGGAAGGTCTGCAGCTTTTGCTTCTGATCGTCCGAAAGATTCAAACTGGTTGCAAATTGCTTTAACTCCTGGGCAACCTGCTCACGTTCCTCTGGAGAAATATTCATGTCCTGCTCCTTTGACCGTCGGTTGGAACTCCGAGTTGAGGCTTTCCGCAACGACTGGGCAGGATGGTCTTGCGAAAGGCAACAACCCTTGGTGAGTCTAGAAAACGTATCGAGCGAGATCCTACTGTCAAAATTACTAGCGTGGGGTCAAGAAATGCTTGAATTGTTAAGAGGGGCGCCGGCTCCCTGAGCCCGAAGGGTGGAGATTCGGCTTGCCCGCACCGCTTGGTTTTTGAATATTAGCGGGGAGCGGAGCTCGTAGGGACGCGAGACCAAGCCCCCACCAATCCGATGCAAGCTCCAGGTGACTTCAGCGCCACCAGCTCTGCATCTAGCCTTTCCCGCAGCGTCTCGAAATTGCCCAGCGCTTCGCAGGAAAGATTGTGCTGCTGCATCTGCGGGCGAACACTACACAGGAGATCGTAGACCCATCCTGCAAAGAACGAATCACCTCCCATAGGGATTTCCATCCACATGTTCGTCGGAGGCAGGCCAGCCTCTTCGAACGTCCGGAAGAGCAACAGTTCCCAGTCTGGATTTGCTCCCGAGCATTGGAAGGTCTTGCGAATGAGCGAAGCGCACGCCGACCACAGCGGGAGTTGGGCGGTAAGCAAAAGCAAAGGGGACCACGTCGGCTCGTGAAAAGCGAGCACGCCTCCGGGTCGGATCAGCCGCGAAAGGGAACGCATAACAGCCGCAGCATCGGGGAGAAACTGCAGAATGCAACGGCCCACTGCAGCATCGAAGAGCGCACCACTTGTCACCTGACTCACGTCTGACTGGATAAACGTTACGTTGTGCAGTCCAGCTTCCGCTACGCGAACCCTGGCCCTGGCGATCGATCGTACGTCGCGCTCGACTCCAACGACCTGTCCCGAAGGGCCAACCAGACGCGCCGCCAGCATCGCTACGTCGCCGACACCCGAGCCGATATCCAGAATTCGTTGCCCCGGACCAATACCAGCGTCACGGAACAATCGCTCGGTGTAAGGACCAAGGCGCGCAGCCTGTCGAATCAGCCGCTCTTGTTCGGCATCCGTACTACCAAGCACGTACTGAGAAGTGGAACCACTCGCGATCATATCGCGCGGAATATTACCATGCTTTGATTTTTTATCGGCATCCACTCGTTTTCTGGCAGTCACTGAGCAATTCAACCGGGGACTTGTGCATGTGACAACATGGATTTCGCCGTTATAGAGCGGATCCGAAGATTCTGGACGTGTTGTCGGCTACTCGAAACTAATCGCCTAAGTCTCGGTAAACGACCTAACCGGACAAATAGACTGGTCGACCAGGCTCGGGCAACAGCGCACGATTTGTCCCATGTAGGATGTTCAGTGAAGAAAAAAAAGCGAGCGACAAAATTTCCAAAGTGAACTTTTCAACTCTGTGATCAGCACTCCTTTTGGGCCGGCCGCAAATTACCTCCTCAACCCCTTCCCGAGAACTTCATACCTCACCAGTGAGCGACAAGTCACAAACATCTCCGCGACCCACGTCGCCATTCCCCCATGCGCTGTGATGCAAAACCTTGCACATTCTTGGCCCGAAGTTTTGCAACATTCTTTAGTCATGGTAGGTCCAAGACCCTGGGTGTCGCTTTTGTATCAGCCTGAGCTGACTTCTACTTAGCACAACTTATGAGGCAGGCCACGATGGCCATCGGAGTGCCAATAAGTCAAGAGGTGCCACCCACTTCAACTCATAGTGTGTGGTTTTGCGAGGCTACTATCTATGGCTATGACCCGTTTACGAGGAACAGTGGGCACGTTGGTTTTTTGCATGGCCACCTTAGTTTGTCTGCTTGACTTAATAAGGGCTTTCGCAAAGGCGCGGGCTTAGCATCAATGGAGTTTCCGAAACGCCCAATGTGAGGCATTCCCGGTTCCTCAAGCCGATCGCGATGATGACCACGGAAGCAAATAAAAAACAGTCCAGCACGAAGTGTATTGCGTCAGGCGCAGAATGGCGGTGATAGTAGCGGCCCTCGCCGAGTTAGCAATCCGGCGTTGAAGCACTCGGGATCGGTCTTGTGGTTGGCCACAGTTTCCTTCACAACTTCCTAGGGGAAATCTAGGTTGAGGGAAAAAGGTGATGCGGAAGCTGGGGCTTTTGGGCACCGCCTCCACGCTTCAGTGTGCGCCCGTGGTGGCTCGGTGGGAATTACTGAGTTGTTTTGATCTGCTCTGGCACTCCCGAAGGGTTATTGAGCACTAGATAAGGAACGGTGGGATTGATCTGAAAGGGCTGCCCCTCTCGCTTCGACGTTGAGGCCGGAGACTTGCGCTTCGTTATTTCGACTTGGTCGGTCCAGAGATCCAAGTCGACCCGCGATCCCAGAGGCAGCGCTGCGATTTGGATTCCTTGGGTAGCTCCCGTCTCTTGTGCCGCTTTCACCTGTTGAGCGGCGAGTGGAACCAGGCTAGCGACGTGGATACTGATGAAATTGGGAAGGTTCTTTTTCTGAGAATCAACCGCCTGCAAGAAAAGTGCGGTATTCGTCATCTTGTCTTTGTATGGAGACCTTCCAAGCAGCTCCAAGGCTTTCGCATTAGCCGCGTCCTCCACGCGAGGATCAATTGGGAAGCCGAAATGGTCGAAACTGGCATCTTCGAAAAGAAAGTTGCTCCAGTCACGTAGGGCCCACTCGTCGTGCTGCGAGTGTCCCGAGACTATGTGTCCCATCTGGTGGGCCAACACCATCGCCAGGCTGGATTCATCTGGCAACACGTCTAACAATCCCCGACTCATCACGATCGTGTGACCGATCGGGAACGATTCCAGCGTCGAAGTGAGCAGTACCCGGCACTCGATATCGGGTTCGATATCCAAATTGTTGCTCACTTCAAGGTTGTTCACCACCGTCGAGAGAATCTTGTCTACTCCTCCTTTGGGAGCAAGCAGGCGGGCACCTTCGAGGCGGTCGATCGCGCTTTCCTCAGTTGCACGTTCCTCAGCGCGTATGCTTTCCGCCAAGGAGCGATCTGACCGTTCGATAGGCCGCCCATAACCCCAGAATCGCGTTTCTGCCCGAAAGACAACATGGCCCACGTGAGATTCCGAAGCATCCGACCCCGCACTATAGATGTAGGCGGGAACCCACACACCGGGGGACTGGTTAACGCGCCAGCTATCGAAGTGCAGTCGAAGGCGTTTCGAATTTTCTCCCCGCGAGTTCGCTCCATTGAAGCGGATGATCGTGTAACCTTGATCCTCGACCCAGATTCGTCCCAGGAAGCTCCCACCTTCTCTTTTTTCGAGAGGTGTTACATCAAAGACGAAGCAGCGTACTTCCCCAACGAACTCGCGTCTCACATAGTCCAACCGGTAGTTCTGCCGGTTAAAACCATTTGGATCCAAATAAATTAAGTGCAAGAAACCATCTGCGATGGAGTCTCTGTCGAAGGGTTCCTTTACGCCCCCCAATTTCACTTCAGTGTGTTTTGTCTTTTTCTTCCCGCTTGCTGGCAGCTGCAGTGTCCCCTGGCTGAGGATCGCCTTCCCCAAGAAATAATGATCTGTCACCGGCACAGCAGCTTGCCCCTCAGAGCTAATATCCTGAACATAGGTCTCGACAATCGGATCATATTGACTCAGCATTTTGACTTCATCGTTTTCCCGCTGCACAATCCGGTCGATCACCTGCTCGGTTTTCAGCTGTTGAGCCCAACCTGCGCTACCCCATATTGCTGTGACGAGCGCCGCTGTCAGCGAGGTCTTTCTGAGGATGCTCATGATTCCTTTGAGAGTCTTCGCGAGATGATGAGCCTTAACTAATTTAACCCCCAAGGTTCTCAATCACCAGATGCTCTGTCGTATCAGATAACACCGCTGCGCGCACGGTGAATCGATTCTCAGCAAAGCTTCAATCCATGGCTGATCGCCTTGGAATCCGAGACAAAGTTCTTTTCGCCGGCCCGCGATCCCCAGCTTTGTTCCAAAATTCTCGTTTTTGCGATGGAAGAACGAACAGACCAGCGTCACGATAAGCGGACCACTTCGCAATTTTCGCCCGGCTTGCTCACCGCTGATGAACCACTGAAGGCTCTGCACAGATTCGTTGGTAGATGTGGCCGTCCATCATGTCCTGAACCCCATCCACGGAATACCCGCACAGAATATCTACGTCGTACTTGTTGACGAGCTGGTCCCCAAGTCTCTCCGTCTGAATCGCAGTTATCCAGAACTAGGTAGCAGAGTCATGCTGACTAACTTTGTTTCCGCGCCGACGACTGGCCGAGTGTGGAGTTAGGCTGCTCCCACTGGCGGCTATGGCTGCGGCAGCGCGTGGTGGAGCTGCAGCGCCTCTGGCACTTTGAGTCGCTTGCTGAGCTGTGGCCTGAGGCTCGGCGCGACGAGCAGGACTTCTCTCCATGGGGCGGAAGAAGAGGCGCTCGGCAAATCCGCTGGCGAAAGCGACGATGTATTGCGCGGCGGAAGTGAGAGAGGAACCGTCGTCAAGGCCGGCGTGAAGAACCGGAAAATCCACGATGCGGAGCTGCAAGAAGAGCGTAACGATTCCCGCGACAAACGCTCCCAGCACAGAGCGAAAGAACAACTGGATAGGCTCGATGCGGAGATCGCCGGGCGAGACACGCTGGCGACGATATTGCATCGTCGCACTCAACATTCCGCCGCACGCTCCGAAGAGAAGAACAGGCAGCTTACGCCACTGGGAGTGCATATCGACTTTCAGGGTGACGAAAATTCCGAGCACGCAGAGCAGAACAAGGAAAAGAGCTAGATTTGATTTGAAGGCGAACACGAGGAAGTCGCGGCGCAGGTCTTCATCGCGGCGCAGGCGGAATCTTCCCTCGTCGATGGACTTTGCCAGCGTCTCGATCTCAGTCCGAAGATTGCCGTTCCCCGAATGCGTACGCACAGCTTGCTCAATAGCATCGAGCTTGCGCGGGTCCCAGGTGTCGTCACCGGTGCGATCGAGATTGTTGAGGCGGCACCTCAATTCGAGAACGATGCTGAGCAGCTCATCCTCGGGGCAGATTAGGATGTAGCGCCGAAAGGCGAGCTGGTAGGCCGCGCGCTTTCCGCGGATGTCGAGCGCTTTGGCGGCGTTGAGGCTATTATGGATTTCCTTAACTTCGTATTGAGGAGCGAAATTCTGGCGCGTAAGGACGTCGAGTTTATTGCGAAGATCGCTGATCTTCATCTCGAGGTATTCCTCGTCATACTCCGCGACGAGATCGCGTTTGAAGGTGAATGCCTTAATGGGTTGCATGGAAGCCTCTTTTGCTTGTCCCTATAGCTAGACCACTAATTGGATTTTTTTCGAGACGACGGCGGTTGCCCTGTTTTCGCTCAAAACTCTTCGATGCAGTTACTGCGACGGAGGCGGGATATCCACGCGTGCCATCACAGCGCATGTAGTTCTGGCTATTGCATTTCAATGTGACGGTGCCGACTCCGGTGAGGTTGGCCGTCTTGCCTTTGGTGAGAATGCTGCTGAAGCCGGGGCCGGTGACCGAGCAGGACACGACGACCAGATCTGACGAAAACGTCTCATTGTCCTGCTAACAACTTCTTCTTGAGGCTGATTTGATTGAGATATTCCCGGTGCGCTTCGACAAACCACGATCTGCCTTGTATCGCAGTCATCATTTCCTGACAAACGGAACACAACTCGGTCCGGATGTGAAAGTAAGACAGCTGCCCGATGAGCAACTGACTACCATCACGATTTAGCGTCCGTACCCCCGCTGGCATGTTCCCAACTCCAGGCCAGCCGCACTTTGTACAACAATTGGAGCTGTTTTCGGTGGCTGTCTTATCGACAATCTGGTGAGCAGGTTTCATGTTCTCTTATGGCGTAGGTGGGCGGAAAACGGAATGGAGCGTAGGTTGGGATTCAATATCCGTTCGTACTACCCATAGGTTAGTACTTGTGTCCGATGTTGGATTGGCAGTTTACCTGCGGAAAAACGAGTCCCCAAATCGTCGACAAAATTGGCAAAACTGCCAAGAATGCGTGTGGCAGAGGTTGTCGTAAAAAAACGGTAATTGAGCCCTTCAAGGCACGAGCCACTTGGAATTTCGTTTCGAAGGATGCAGACGGTTGGATCGTAACTGATGTCATAACGACAGGGCCTGATCATCCGCAGTGACTGTTAAATCGAACAGCCGATGGCTTTTCTGTCTGTTACGAAATGGTCCTCAGAATAGAAAGTATCGCTGAGCCAAAGGCAGGACGTGCGCCGGCTCGCAACTGATCGGCACTCCATCGACTCGCACTTCATAGGTTTCCGGGTCGACCTGGATTTTCGGTGTCGCGCTGTTGTGCACCATGTCCTTTTTCCCGATTCTCCGACAATTGCGCGTCGGCGCGATCTTTTTTTTCAGCCCCAGCCGTTCCGCAATCCCAGCATTCAACGACGCCTTTGAAACGAAGGTGAAGCTTGTCGCCGCAGTCGCGCCGCCAAAGCTGCCAAACATCGGACGATACATCACAGGTTGCGGCGTGGGAATCGACGCGTTCGCATCCCCCATCGCGCTCCACGCGATGAACCCACCCTTCACGATCATCTCGGGCTTCGCTCCAAACATTGCTGGCTTCCACAACACGATGTCCGCCAGCTTCCCCGGTTCGATCGACCCGATCTCGGTCGCCACTCCGTGAGTGATTGCTGGGTTGATGGTGTACTTCGCGACGTAGCGCTTGGCGCGGAAGTTGTCGCTGCGGTCGGAATCTTCCGCGAGCGGTCCACGCTGCACCTTCATTTTGTGCGCCGTCTGCCAGGTGCGCAGGACGACTTCTCCAATTCGCCCCATCGCCTGCGAGTCGCTAGAAAGCATGCTGAGTACGCCCATGTCGTGCAGGATGTCTTCCGCTGCGATCGTTTCCGGCCGGATGCGGCTTTCGGCGAATGCGACATCTTCGGGCACTTGCGGATTCAAGTGATGGCACACCATCAGCATGTCGAGATGTTCCGCAATCGTGTTCACCGTGTAGGGTCGCGTCGGGTTCGTTGACGACGGCAGCACATTTTCGTGCGAGGCGATGGCGATAATGTCGGGCGCGTGCCCCCCGCCGGCCCCTTCGGTGTGATACGTGTGAATCGCGCGGCCGGCAATCGCAGCGACGGTGGCTTCCAGAAAGCCGGCTTCATTGATTGTGTCCGTGTGAATTGCCACCTGCACGTCGAATTCGTCTGCTACTCGCAAGCACGCATCGATCGCGGCGGGCGTCGTGCCCCAATCCTCATGCAGCTTCAGACCGCATGCGCCCGCTTCAATCTGCTCCCCCAGCGGCGGGCCCGATGCCGCGTTACCTTTTCCCAAGAATCCGAAATTCAGCGGCCACGCGTCGGCCGCTTGCAACATGCGCGCCAAATTCCAGGCTCCTGGAGTGCACGTAGTTGCGGCTGTCCCCGTCGCGGGACCGGTGCCACCGCCAATCATTGTGGTGATGCCGTTCGAAATCGCTTCGTAGACTTGCTGGGGCGAAATGAAATGGATGTGGCTGTCGACACCTCCAGCTGTCGCAATCAGATTTTCTCCAGCGATTACTTCTGTGGCAGCGCCGACGACAAGCTCCAGGTCTACGCCGTCCATCGTGTCGGGATTTCCCGCTTTCCCAACTTTCACGATGCGCCCGTTCTTGATGCCGATGTCGGCTTTAACGATTCCCCAGTGATCGAGGATCACGGCATTCGTGATAACGAGGTCGAGCGCGCCGTGCGCACCCTCTCGGAGCGCAGTGGCGCTCTGGCCCATCCCGTCGCGGATCACTTTTCCGCCGCCAAACGTGATTTCATCGCCATAGGTGGTGAAATCGCGCTCGACTTCAATCACGAGCTCAGTATCGGCTAGGCGAATACGGTCGCCCTTGGTAGGGCCGTAAAGGTCAGCGTAGGTTCGCCGCGGGATTCTTAGGGCCAAATTTTCCTCAAATGGTGAAGCGTCTTCGAAATTTACTTAGTCAGGCGAAAGCCTCGTTTTCTCGCTTGGGCGATCGCGGCGTCGCGTGCGCCGAGGGCCGCAATTTCTCCTCCCGCGAGCGCGTTGAATCCGTGAATCACACGCCGGCCACCGAACTCCGTCAGTTCAACTTCTTTTGCCTCGCCCGGTTCAACGCGCACGGCTGTCCCGGCAGGAATATTCAGCCGCATGCCAAAGCACGCGCCGCGATCGAATTCCAGCTCGCGATTCACTTCGAAAAAATGATAGTGGCTGCCAACCTGCATCGGCCGGTCGCCAGTATTTTTCACCAGTACACGCGCGGTCTTGCGGCCGGCGTTTGCCTCGATCGGTCCCGCGCCTTCATCCAAAAAATATTCGCCGGGTATCACTGAGACTCCTTCCACTCGTGCAAGTTGCTTCCGTCACTTGATAGGGTCGTGGACGGTCACCAGCTTCGTCCCGTCGGGAAACGTCGCTTCCACCTGCACTTCGTGGATCATTTCGGCGACGCCTTCCATGACGTCCGCGCGCGTCAGAATCGTTCCGCCAGAACTCATTATTTCAGCGACGCTCTTCCCGTCCCGCGCGGCTTCCAGAATTTCGGCGCTCAGCACGGCCATTGCTTCCACGTAATTGAGCTTCAGCCCGCGCCGCTGCCTGCGTCGGGCCAGATCCGCCGCCACGGTGATGAGAAGTTTTTCCTGTTCACGCGGCGTTAGGTGCAACTCATTACCTCGCAGAGAACGTTCAATTCACTTTTCGTGGCGGAGCGGCGCTCTCACCATACAGTAGCAACTTCGCTGCGTTCCAGATCGCCTGCAATCCCGGCAGCACGTTGCGTCCTTGCCGTGCCAGACAACGAACCATCAATCCGTGCGCCGCAACCGTGCTGATTCCCCACAGTGTTTCGCCCGGGGCCGCGAATGGCATGCTCACCTCGCGAACTTCTTGCTCCAAATCAAGCCACGCGCTCGGCGCCAGACCGACTCGGCATATATAGAAGGTTGCCCATGTGCGATAACTCCCGAGCCGCGCCACGGAAGAAAGTTCGCTACGTTTCGGTTCCAAGCGAGCGCGCTCGACTATGATCGGGCGTCCGAGCGCCAGAATATCCGTCCTCAATTCCACGCTAGCGTATTCGAAAATCTCACCGCGTGCTTCTCGTCCCGGTGCGAGGACTTCCCACCAAAAAATACCTGCTCCCTCCGCTAGGTGAATCATCGTGCGCTGCACAAACCGCGCGCCCGCAAACGGAATCACTGCGTCGGGCACCCATTCGAGCAGCGCATTGTCTCCAACATCAATTTTGTTCACGACATGCGTGGCGGCGGCATCTTCGCGCGTGCGGTAAACGCGAGTCGCGCCGGTTGTCGTAATTTGCGCCCGGCTGTTGGCCGCAGCCGTGACGTTCAGCGTCAGGTGGTCTCCCCCGAGCAAGCCGCCGGAAACATTGTGAAGATGAGCGAGCGCCGTGCCATTCTCGATCGCAAATGCGCGCACCACCCGCAGCGGCGGCTCCTGAAGGCTCGCCGTCAGTCTCGTGTGATTTGTTGCAGCGTCCCCCGCAAATTCCAACCGCAATGTAGCTCGCACTCCGGCACGCGCTCCAACCGCGGTCGAATTCTGTTCGCAGTCGGTATGCTTCGCAATGGCTGCCGTTGTTGTCACAAGTGGTTCCCTTTGGATGCGGAAGACTTTCAGCTCACGAATAACCTGGTCGTGAGCGCCGGATGCTCCATGGCGCCCCAATCGAGCAGCGGCATGAAGCAACACGCGTTCTCCGGCGCAAGGTGGACGCTGCACTCAGCCGTCTCGACTATCACCGGCTTTACATCCCACAATATTTTTGTCGCCGCGCTCTGGCCCAAGGGCAGCAGGCGCTGGCAGGCCGATACGATGCCAACGGTCAATTGGTGCAAGCAAGCGGCCGTGGCACGATCCTCATCCAAACCGAGCGCGCCTGCAGCCAGTCCGAACGAAGGACTGTAATGGCATGCGCAGCCAGCGCTCTTTGCCGCGCGCAACGCTTCAGTCAAAACAAGAAAATCACCCAAGCCCGCGACCGTGGTCAGAAAATTTTGTCCCAGCGAAGCGCTCGCTGCACGACTTTCCCGCGCAGGCTTGAGCGCGCTCAAGTAGTTGTTGATGTCAACCCACCGTTCGGCATGAAATCCTCGCGGACCGTCAGCAGTCAGCCGTAGACCTTCGCGACAGAATGCCGCCTCCGTGACTCCCGCTTCTTCGAGGTAGCCGCGAAGAAATTCCGGCAGTTCGCGGGTGGAAAATCCTTGCGCGACCAGTGATTCCAGTCCGAACGAGTGCGCCAACGCGCCGATGGGTAGCGCGCTATCGGCCAAATGCAACAACTGCAGATGCTCTAATTCTTCCTTTGAATCGCTCATGTGGGTGAACTTTGCCGTGCTCAACCGTGGCTGCTCGCGGCGTGGGAACGATGCTCGCGTTCGTGCGAGTGGCCGTGTTCGTGATTGTCCTCGCGGCCGTGTTCATGATCGTGGCTGTGCGACGTGCCTCTATACGGGCCATGTGCATCTATCACCGTATGCCGCGATTCCTCGGGCGCATTCATTTTTTCTTCCAGCCACACGATCACGCGATCCACTCCCACGCGTTCTCGCAAATTCGTAAACAGAAAAGGCCGCTCGCCGCGCATTTTGCGCGAATCGCGGTCCATCACCTCCAGCGACGCTCCCACATGTGGCGCAAGATCGATCTTGTTAATGACCAGCAAATCGGACCGCGTGATGCCCGGCCCGCCCTTGCGCGGTATTTTGTCGCCTTCTGCCACGTCGATTACGTAAATCCAAATGTCTACCAGCTCCGGGCTGAACGCCGCGGCCAAATTGTCTCCGCCGCTTTCGACGAAAATCAGCTCGAGCCCAAGAAGCAAGTCTTCTAGCTCTGCAATCGCCTGCAAATTCATCGACGCATCCTCGCGAATCGCCGCATGAGGACACGCGCCGGTCTCCACTCCACGCACGCGCTCGGCCGGCAGGACGCCCTGGCGCAGCAAAAATTCCGCATCTTCCTTCGTATAAATGTCGTTGGTCACCACGGCCAGATTGTACTTCGGCCACAGCTCCCGGCTCAGTCGATCGACCAGCGCCGTCTTTCCCGATCCAACCGGCCCGGCGATGCCCACTCGAAATGCCCGCGCTAATTTGCCTGCCCTCATCTTCGCGCCTCCTTCACCAGTGCCCGCCAACCGTTTCTACCGCAGAGTGTCCCACGTTCTCCGCCGCCGACGCAATGCGGCAAGCCAGCCGGAGGCGTACGCTCGCGCTTATCGGTCGCGTAGGTACACTGAACGGGCAAGCTCGCTAATGGCCGCGACATCGGCGCTAAGGACATTGTCAGGGAAGGCAAGGTAGGCATCCCGGCCTCGGGTCGTGAATTAGTCTAGACCACTCCTACAGTGCGGACATTCCCCTTTTGCGGGATTTCTCTGGCGGTTAAGTTTCTGCGTGTTCTCGGCACGACAGAATACTTCCGGTACCTGACAAAGTGCCGTCTGATTATTTGCGAGTGCGTATTTTGGGGTCCATGGGACTGACCGCTAGAAAATTTCTCACCACGCCCGCGGAGCGATCAGCAGTTGACACCGCGAAAGCGCGGGCGTAGCGTCAAGGTTGTCGCGAATTCGTCCCCATCCTATCCTTGGATGCCTACTGAGAGTCTTTGAGATGGGTAACACGTCCTTAAGCCCGATCCCGCCTTACACTCCATCTCTGATTCACATCTAAGGCTAGCATCGCAGTTGCGCGCAATCGCTTCAAGTGCTCCGCGAAGGAGATTGAGGTCGAAAGTCGTCAGGATCCGTGCTATGGAAATCGCCAAACTTAGATTGCAACTTTCCATCGTGCTGGAACGGGTGGCCGTACATCTCCAAGGAGTCTGGTGCACGATTGCCAGGCTAGGAAGGAGTGCTGCCGAGAAGCTACACGAGGCGTGTTGCACAGGGAAGACTGATCTGCGCAAGCTGCAGGTGAGTTTTCACAATGCTGTCGTTGTCGCTAACGGAAAAATCAAAAAGTTCAGATCGCAACTTTCCGTCATTCTGGAAGGGGTGGCCGTACATCTCCAAGGAGCTTGGTGCAGGCTAAGAAGAAGTGTTGCCGAGAAGCTACACGAGGCATGTTGCACAGGGAAGACTGATCTGCGCAAGCTGCAGGTAAGTTTTCACAACGCTGTCATTGTCGCTAACGGAAAAATCAAAGAGTTCAGATCGCAACTTTCCGTCATTCTGGAAAGGGTGGTTGTACATCTCCAAGGAGCTTGGTGCAGGCTAAGAAGAAGTGCTGCCGAGAAGCTACACGAGGCATGTTGCACAGGGAAGACTGATCTGCGCAAGCTGCAGGTGAGTTTTCACAACGCTGTCGTTGTCGCTAACGAAAAAATCAAAAAGTTCAGATCGCAACTTTCCGTCATTCTGGAAAGGGTGGTTGTACATCTCCAAGGAGCTTGGTGCAGGCTAAGAAGAAGTGCTGCCGAGAAGCTACACGAGGCGTGTTGCACAGG